>Ga0335075_10015729_pt1 | contig 11330 bp, 7 predicted proteins | sample Lox_Sample_24_FD_206723 | JGI IMG/M metagenome (GOLD analysis project Ga0335075, IMG submission 206723) | Soil microbial communities from Loxahatchee National Wildlife Refuge, Florida, United States - Lox_Sample_2.4 | ecosystem: Environmental > Terrestrial > Soil > Wetlands | place: USA: Florida...
GTACTAGGAACGAGTGCGACAGGAGTTTCTGCAGTCAGCAATACCTCAATTCCCTGGCTCAGCTCTGTTGTACGAGAGTGGCGAGAGTGACCGGTCGTTCGGCAGTCATCAGTCTCCTGACTAGCACCTCAACTCTCTACGTCACGCTCCGTTGTACTAGTGTGGCGATGGTTTGGCAGCCCTCAAGCTCTCCAACAAACAATACAAGTCCCTAGTTCACGCTCTAGTGTACGAATGCGACGAGCGTGATCGGTCATTTGGAAGGCAGCAATCTCTCGACTAGCACCTCAACTCCCTAGCCTACGTCTTCAAATGTGACAACTGCGATCGAGCATCATCTCAACTCCCCCTGTCACAATTTCGAAAAGAGATCAGCCCTTTTAGAAGCAAGCAACCTCTTCGACGGCGAAGGTAGCTAAAGGTAGCAGCAAGAAGGGGTCGACTTGACGGGCTTAGAGCGAAATATTCGACAAACTAGAAGAAACAGTAGATGTGTATGGACATAAAAAGTATTAATCGAAACCGCGCTTAAAAGTCGAATAAGCTTCATCACTGTGAACAAGAATTGGCCCTAGTGATAGTCAACCTCAAACCTGCTTTTAAGGTCGACTACGTCGTTTCTTCTCCTGCGTCTGGCCTGTTGTGTGGACTGTCGCAGCTGCCTGCTTGCCTGTCTTTGATTGAAGCAGCCTACCTCGTCCTTTCCCCTTCTGCCTACGTTGTGCTCGGAGTCCTACCTCGAATCTAGCCGCCAAAGCCTTCGCCTTCCACATTTCGTATTTAGGTACTAGCGTGGCACTCCATTGTACTAAATAGTGCAGTACTCCGTCAACATCTTCCTTGCTAATGATATCACAGATGTCCTATTCCTGCATTCCTGCTTGTCATTCACCATCTCTACCGCCTTTTCAGGCATTTCGGGGTCATCTAGAGCGGGATTGTCGAAGGGCTTCTAGCGAGAGTAGTGGATTGGCTATTTGACTTCTAGCATAACACATAACAATAATCTTCAACAGAGTTGAAGGGTAGAAGAGAACAATACTCTAAAATACAATATAATTAATGTTTAATAGCAATGTTAAAAACAAACTTATAATGTAGTAGATTATATAGCATATTATTATTATTATTACTCTTACACCGATTAAGCCTAAGGCTATGCGAGACATCCGTGATTTACAAGAGAAAACCCTCTGGGAAAGAAAAACCTCTATCTAGGTCCTATTTGCTACCGTTATTCTGTGCTATGTTAACTCGCAGCCTATAATTCCTAAACATGATACTGTACAGAGGCTCTGATTTGCGTCTTATTCTCCTCGCCCTATGCTTTCATGCGTGCAATTCCCTTGTGCTCCCAAGCTCCCGGCTCCACAAACTGCCCTGGCCTCCTGAGGCAGGGTCTTGTTCATCGGCGGGGGAGGAGATTGAGAGAGCCCAACCTAACCTGGTTTAGCGCAAGAAAAAATTCCCGTAATGGAAGAGCGACAAGAAGAGCATGCAGAATAAGAGCCAAAGCTCCTGTGTGTGATGATGACATGGCCGTACGATCCGGTCATGTGGTGATTCAATGGATGAGCGTCCCCCTCGTAGTAAAGTTGTCCTGTAGATGCTGTGGTTGTACGGTGCCAGACTCTAGCCACAGCTAGAGCGGCCCAACCGATTCCACTGCGCCTTCTTTGTGTGTGCTGGCTTATGTGGGCCTTGTAACTCCTAGTTTGGGGGGAAGGTCTTGGCTCCAATGAGTCCTTGAAAAGTGATTGTAGTTTGTAGTTGTACGTTGCTGTTCTGCCCGCCACAGTAGAACTACCGCCCCGACTGCCATTCCATCAATCACGCAGGTGGTAAGCCCACCCAGGCTGCCTATTCGTAAGGGCTGCCAAGCTCTGTCTTCCAGTGTCGAACTATCGCATCGTACGGGGCGTGCCCTGGTTTTATCGTGGATGGCAAGGCCACGTCGTCGAACTTTCGCATTGTACGGGGCGTACCATGAGATTATCGTGGGAGGTAATAGCCACGTCTGGGGCAGCGGTGCACCGCGCCGCTGTTCACTAGAGACTCTTCTTAGCCCTAGGGGCGTACGAAGTCTCTAGGTTTCCAGCCTGCACCACGAGGAGGTGAGAGTCATCGCAGGCCTATATAGCATATTACTTTAAAGTTTCTAACAAGGGAGTTAATGTGTTGCACATGCAAATTAATTTTAGATCTCTCTTTGGAAGGATTTACTGCATAATAAAGACGGAGTAGGTAAGTCGGCACATGTAGAGATAGCAATAACTAGCTTAGCGGGCATGTGTGGAAATCATAGGGCTATAACAATTCTGTCAATTAGTCTAGGAATGAGAGGATCTGCAACCCTGTTTCAATTTCGATGTCGGGTTGGAAGTTGACATTGACAGCCGCTGGTGAATTGTGAAGATGCAAAGGATGACTGTAGGCAGTTTCCTAGAACAGAAATTGCTTAGACTACAGTACAGTGAACGATAAATTGGCAATTAGAAGTCACGCAAGGGCTTTGCTCGCTGTTATACCCCAGCTCCTGTATAAAGCCTACCTTTGGCATTAGCTTTGATCGAGACTTTGCGCCATGGTGATAATTAATGATTCGCTTGCCTTGCCACACTAGCCTACATAATCGTTTACTCAAGCTCTTGGCACTCCCTTCATACTATTGCAAAAAATATGACGATGGGTTTTTATCAAGTTTGAGAAGTCATCCAACATCATTGCAGGCCGTAGGATGGTATGCAGTACTACTAATGTCCTGTAGCCGTTTGCAACAGCCACACCGCGACGTCGTGTCCGCACCTAGCCGCCTCGTGCAGCGCCGTCAATCCATTCTCATCCTTCGCGTCGACGTCCGCCTTGTACTCCAGCAGCAGCCAAGCTACCGTCTCGTGTCCATTCCTAGCGGCTTCGTGCAACGCCGTCAGTCCAGTCTCATCTTTCGCGTCGACGTCTGCTCTCTTCTCGAGCAGCATCCGCACCACTACATCGTGCCCACTCCTAGCCGCTCCGTGCAGCGCCGTCCATCTATACTTATCCTTCGCGTTGATATCCGCTCCCTTCTCGAGCAGTAGCTCTACTACTGCCTTGTGCCCACTCTTAGCCGCCCCGTGCAGCGCCGTTCCTCCGTGCCCATCCTTCGCGTCAACGTCCGCTCCCTTCTTGAGTAGCAGCCGAACTACTTCTTCATGCCCACTCCTAGCCGCCCCGTGCAGCGCCGTCCATCTATACTTATCCTTCGCGTTGGCTTCCGCTCCCTTCTCGAGCAGCAGCTCTACTATTGCTTTGTGGCCCCTCCTAGCCGCCCCGTGTAACGCCGTCCATCCATGCCCATCCTTGGCGTCGACGTCCGCCTTGTGCTCCAGCAGCAGCCGAGCTACCATCTCATGTCCATTCTTAGCAGCCTTATGCAGCGCCGTCAGTTCAGTCTCATCCTTCGCGTCGACATTCGCTGTCTTCTCGAGTAGCAGCCGCACCACTGCCTCGTGCCCGTTCTCGGCCGCCAGGTGCAACGCCTTCTGTTCACAATTATCCTTTGCGTCTACGTTCGCTCCCTTCTCAAGCAGCAGCCGCACCACCGTCTCGTGCCCATCCCTAGCTGCCTCTAACAATGGCGTCCAACCGTGATTGTACTTCAAGTCCTCGACGCCATCCCGCTCCGCCAGCAGTCGTAGCACCGCCTCGTCACCTGCGCAATGCCTTTCAGATTCCTTGATCTCGATCTTAGTTGAGGCTAGCTCCTTATTTTGAGCGGTCAGTATCCCCTTTAACAGGTTTCGACTTCCAGTTGTGTTTGGATGGTCTGGCCCAAAGGCCTCTTCATAGCCCTGTAAAGCACGTATGGCTAGCGTCTCGGCCTCTTTATATCTGTGCATGCTCTTCAAAGCTGATGCTAGATGGAGACTGCTCTGGGAAGTGTGTGGATGCATGGATCCCAACACCCTATTCCTCTCCTCCAATACCCTATGATGTATCTGCGCCGCTTCCTCATACTTGCCCTGGTGTCCATACACAATACCAAGGTTGTTAAGACTATTTAACACGTTCGGATGCCTTTCTCCTAATACCCTCATTCTTGCCTCTACTACTCGTTTGTATATCTGCTCCGCTTCTTTATACCTACATTGGTCGTAGATTATAGAACCTAAGTTATTGAGGCTTACAAGTGTGTCCGGATGCTCCATTCCTAGCGCCTTCTGCCTCACCTCTAAAACACGGAGGTGCATTTCTTCCACTCTCTTATAATAGCCTTGCCATTCTGAACCCGTGGCTAAATCTTCAAGGTTCCGAAATGTCGATCCAGGTCCCTCTTTCTTCGCCTCCTTCATTTGTCGATGAATCTCTATTTTCTTGTAATGGCCCTGCCATCCTAATACAACAGCAAGATTGTCAAGGCTTTGAAGTGTATCTGGATGCTCTGATCCTAAGACCTTCTCCCTCACTTCCAATACTTGTTGTTGAATATTCGCTGATTGTTCATAGTGGCCTTGCTTTTCTAAGGAGATTGCTAGGTTGTTGAGACTGTTGAGTGTCTCTACATGTTCGTGTCCAAGCATCCTTTTTCTGACCTCAAGTACAGAACGATACAGCTCCTCTGAATCCCTGTATTTACGTTGTTCTTCCAATATCATGGCCAGTAGGGTGAGACTTTTGAGGGTGTCCACATGTTCCAGTCCCAAAGTTTCCTTAAGACCACTAACAGCTCTACGGCACACAATTTCGGCCTCAGAGAACCTCCTCTGATCAGCTAGATTGCTCGCTAGCTGATCGATATTCTGCAGTGTCTTCGGATGTTTAGGGCCGAGCGCCTGCTCCGCAATCGCTAAGCGCCGTAGAATCAAAGGATATGCTTCGTCATGCTGCCCATTCATGTCAAGACAACAAGCTACTTTATAAAGAAGATCGAGTCGTGCTTGTTGGCTTTTAATTGGTAGATCAGATGTTTCCAGAATACATCTCGCATGGGGTAAGTACATTGTCCATGTAGTTATGTTCTTGGGCTCCCCTGTTGGGAATGCGCTCGCTACCTGTTCGAGAGTCTTTCCACTGTATGCTTTCAGATCTCCTTGCGATCTTAACCAAATACGGGTTGCTAAGTGCACCAATCTATGAACATCGTAGAATTTCTCGTATCTGTTTAACTCTTTAAGCCGGTACATTTTGATGAAGGAGTACGCCATCAAAGTTTCAAGAGCTTGGGTCATTGCTATGGGTGTTATTGCGGGCGGAAGCAGCGATTCGGGAATAGCTTTTTCATCTATAAGAGACATGAATGCTAAGTAATCTGCAGCTAGTTGATCGTTTCGTCGTATTTGATTGAAAGATATGAACCAGGTAGTAGCGAGAGGAGACTTGATGTCTTTGGATCTTCGGTGGTCATTGAATTCCTCGTTCGGGGGTTCGATCATGTGTTGCTCGCTGCTCTCGTAGATCATGATATACTCCTGAATTGTCGAACTGTTCTGGTTAATATAGGCTGCCGCTTGCACTATTGCCAGTGGCAGACATTGAAGGAGCTCGAGCAGTCGGTCTGAAGCATCGTCATCGCTCGCGTCTCCATTCAGGACGTGAGTTAAGATCTTTTTCGAATCGATTCTATTCATCTCTTTTATCTCAACCACGCTGGTCCAGGCCTTAGTTAAAGCTAAGGCGGTATTTCGGCTTCGAGTCGTGAAGATTATGGACCCTCTGCAGCTGGTCGGAATGTAACAGACAGTCCTGTTGAAGAACATACTGATATCGTCAGCGTTATCGATTATAAGCAACCATCTCCCTTTATTCTCTTTACTCAGCCTTGTTGTGACAAGCTGCTTGACATCCGCCTTTTCGTTCTCAATGCCAGGTATTTTAAGCACCTGGCCTATCTTCAGATACCCTTGCTCAAAACTCGCCACGTTGTTCGCGCGGACCCAGAATACAGAGCAATTCCCTTTTAGTTCTTCCTTCAATCTATAACAATATTCAATGGCAATCTGTGTCTTGCCAATGCCTCCAAGCCCAGTGATTGCAGCAACTCGTTGGTAGTTGGCTCCTACGTTGAATATTTCCCCAAGTTGACGAAGCTCAGTCTCACGACCGACGAAACTACGATTTCGAAGGTAGGGTACCTCCCAGTGGTGTTCCTCTGTGTGAGATAAGCAGAGTTCTAGTGGCTTTTCAAGATCAGTCTCTTACCTTCCTGTAGGAATTCGACTTTGACCAATCGACTTAGGTTTTCATGTAAATTCTTAACACAGTCGTCCACTTTGACTTTCTGCTCTAGCGAGTTCATATATGTCTCCGTCGCAGCTTCCACGACACCTAGCTTTTTATATTCAGCCAAGCCGACCTCTTCGAGGCCCTGCTCAACATTGAAGCGGAAGTAGCGCTTTAAACATTCTCCCTCCCAAGTTGATACAAATCGCTCAGCAGTGTATTCTGTTTCCATCACAGTGGCTATCAAGGAATTTGATAGTGGCCCAAGACTCTTCTCCTGCATGGAGTTCACTCCTAGATAGCCGGACCCGAGAGACACCAAGCACTTCACCCGCTCCTTCAAGTCGCCCGTACTGGGGCACCAAATCTTCCGTGCTTCAACTTCTACCAGGCGGACTGGATTATTGGCTTCCCTACCACCATCCATGTATACGCGACTGCCGATAGTGATAGGATCAAAGCAGGAATTTGCGGCAGATGTGGCTAGGGAAGCTTGCCAGATTGTCATTTTATTGCTCTTACTATCGGTAACATCATAGCTCCTTAGTTGAGAGACTCTTTTTGTCTCAGCCCCAACTGCACACACGAAGCTATTACTCTTTTAGCAAGCAATTCACACTTTATAAATCAGCAGAAGCTGCCTACACTTTGCACCCACGATTCACACCATCATTGAATAGTTCAGATTCTGAATGGCCTTTTGCTGCGATGACTGCCTTAATCTCATTCTCAAGAACTTTAGGGTCAAAGCGGCCTTTGGCCTGGCCCCTCCAATCGACTAGGAATGAAGACTTTTCAAAGACATTCTTCATCAATCTTATGTACGTGACAATGCACTCATCGATATCCATTTGGAGCCGACCAAGCATAATAGCAATAAGTCTAAGAAGAATCAGTTGTAATATTTTTTTTTTTTTTTTTGACGACGGATATCTAAAGCAATGACAAATGCATTGAAGCAGTCATAAGATCTATTAGAACTTACCCTCCAGTACTTGTCCCCCCGATCAAGTCAAATATTTCGCACGGTTTTATGCGTGGAGGATTCATTTCGTGCTGTTTTGAGTTTATCTTGGCCATGAGGGTTCTCAGGATGAGCAACGTTGAGAGGCCACGAATTCCACCCCCATCTGCGTCAGTGGTTGTTAGCATTCTGGAAGAAAAGACAAATAAGAGACAGAATACCTAGAGATAAAAGGCAGAGTCTTCTCTCTTTACGGGGACTGGAGCTGTCAGGCTGGTTTGTCGGTGATTCGAAAGATCTCATTGTTTTAAAGCCTAAGGTAGGAAAGTACTCAGGTGGAAGTTCTACTTCTTGCCGACGACCGATCTTCTCGAAATATCCTGTGGGATAGTATAGAAAAATTACAATGGCAAAGAAGTGAGGACACAATCGTTGCTACGCAACATGGTGGCGCTGCGTGCCTTGGGAGCGTAAATTTGGCAGCTGGCAACATGTAAGGCAGATTTAGGCCGCACTTCGGACATTTCCGTAGGCGAAGGTCACCACCCACTTTGCGCCCCTTCGCGCCCCTTTCCGCCCCTTCCCGCCCCTTCCCGCGCCCTCCCACACCCTCCCACACCCTCCTACACCCTTCAACGCCCTCACCTCAGGTCCACTCCAAGGCACAATCGTTCCTCCATCCCCGCCTTCATCTGGTGTTCGGTCACAGCCCATCGGCAGGATTGGCAGGAGATAAAGAGGGACCATGCATCACTTTCATAGCTTTCACAGCTTTCACAGCTTTCACGGCCAATAAACCATGTAAGGCACGGTGGGCTCAAATTTCCCCTTGAGTCTCGGTGAGGGTTAGCGGATCTTTCTGCTTTCTTTGCCTGCACTTTCATCATGCCTCTTCTCTTCTCTCTATCGTATTTTTTTTGGTCATTCAACACTGGCAGGTCTTTATACACAACCACAGTGGCATAGATCTCAGAGTGATACGAAATACTTTATGTCTAGTATTTTGGCATTGGCTCGAAGGTCGTTAGGTCAAGATAGAAACAACTTCCTTGCCCGTCCATGTTGCTCGACCTTTAAGGCAATCATTAATCTATAGCATCAGTAGGAAATACTGATTTAACTTGGTATGCTCCTCTATCAGTAGCTTCCTTCTTTCTTTTCTTCATCGGAATGATACCAACTCTCACCGTAGGACTCAGCCTTGCCTTACATCCATACATCTGTATATCCCTTTCTAATCATCACTTTGTTCCAAAATGCCTCCCAACCAGAGACAACACCAAGACATCTCTCGAAACTCTATACCTTGTCTCAGCGAAGGTGATAATAATGCACCGTTCATGACGTCGGCGTTCTGCCCTTCAGACCAGAATCACTCTCGGGGAATACCATGCATGTATTGCGACAGCTCAATCGTTAACGATAACACATATCCTATAGGACAATGGCCACCACAAAGCTTACAAGACCATCCATTTGGCGGGAGTGATATCCCGTCTGCTTTAGACAATGAAATCAGGAATGTGGCGGAGTGGAATCATGAGTCAAATGGTCTAGATCAATCAGGAGTCCAACAATACAATTCATATCGACCACAAGACACGACCACTAGACCGGTGCCGATGCTGAGCACCGAGAATTCCGATATATCAGGGTCTGATAATTCGTGCCTCTTGGAAACACAGGATAGAGGGTTTGATTCTGTCAGCCCAAATTATGCCTCAATGCAGTACGGTACATCTCCATGGAATGTCATCAATTCACCTAGTTCTGCATCACCGACCTCAAAATCCACAAATTTAAACCTAGACGCTTCAAATCACCACAGTGACAGCACTGCCACAAGTCAGTCTTTACGAGAGCAGCCAAAACATAAAAGAAGGCGCACGCACCCTCCTCAGCAAGATCCGACCACTATCTCTAACTCAACATCAGGCACAGAGCACTACTGCTACAGCTCGCATATGTCGATGCCTCCTCCAACACTGACTTACATTACATCATGCGCATGCTCTCTTTGGCTTTCTCAGTACCCTGAAGACCCGCATTTAGAACCAGATGATCACGCAATCTGTGCACTGAGTACTGCATTTGAAACACCTACAGAGGCTATTCGACACTGGTTCAAGAACTGTCGCCAATTTTCTCCCTCTGCGACTCAGGACATTACCAGCATCGCGGATAATGGATGCCGACTCTGGACTTCACTTAGACCCGGCGCTAGGCCTAATGTCTACATAATCTGTGCTCTGAGCATTGCCTTTAATAAACCCTTCGATTATATACGCGAGTGGTTCGACAAAACGCTTCAGGCTGACCCAGTCAGCGGCAAAGGCACAACTGCATTGACAGCCCCATTAACTATTCATAAAAGCATTGCAGCAAAATACCAACATAATCAGAAGAGTTGCAAGAATGGTCAAAACACCAGCCGTTGCGAAGGTTGGACCGCCGAACTTCCCTATTCATGCACTTTCCGGTGCGGAATTCGATTCAAAAGGAAGAGCGATTGGCAGAGGCACGAAGAAACTAACCAACCCCAAAGCATCTGGCAATGCATCGTCGGAAGATGTCAGTCTAAACCTTTTGTGACGACTCGAAGGGACAAGGTCAGGAAACACCTCGAGGATCACCACACCGATGTTGAGGATCGCCACATCGACTCCTGTCATGTACCAGTCGATAGTAGGTTCAGCACAATGTGCATCTTCAACGGATGCGAGAAGACCTTTATCGAAGGCCAATCACAACACCGATGGAAAGAGCGCCTCGACCACATTGCCAAACATATGGAGAGTGGATCTTGGGATGCATCTAGCTTGAAAGAACTCGAGTTAGGATTATAGCGGCAACGATGAACCGATGTATCATGACTTTATGGTCGATGGCAAACCCTTTAAGTAATATCAAACCAAATGATCTAGTGTGATAGAGGCACAGCACAGAAACAAAGTATACTTACCTGACCAAGTACGCCCGAGTGCACATCTTGTGGTTTGAAGCAAGATCAGCCTCCCGCATCGTCATTATACCAGGTCATCATCCTCCCCCAATGGCTTTCATGCATATTTGCTGTCTAGTAGAATAAGGCGCAGAGTGCATGGTGGGAGGGAGAAGACATCGGCAACGGCATCCCAATGACAGTTGTACCGTTCCGCACCATCTATGAATAACACTGTTCGTGTGTGCAATTCGTCAATGGAATAGGTAAATGATTAGTACGTATTGTCTATTCCATCTGTAAATAGAAAATTTTAAATTGCTCACAAAATCTTGACAATATAACACACGAAGTATCGTAATGATTGCGAATGGTTTAGAATATGAGCAAGTTTTTTTCCGCGCAAGTTGAAATGTAGGTTCTTGGAGTGTTTGCAAGCTATCAATGACCTTTCGCAACATAACCTAACATCAAATTTCGCATTGGCGATAATATCAAAAAGAACAGCTACTATCGAAACTTATAGCACGCTCCCAATAAGGCCCAATATCAATCCAAAGCTAAACCGATGTCCCACATAGAACTGAGCACAAATAGTGCATCTATTCAGTTTTCATATTCGCCTTTATATTGATAGTGCAGAACAGTTCCGCTTTTCAGTGTCAACGCTAAGTACTGAGGCCATGTAACGACGGTGCTACGCAAAAGGTATCCACATAAGCATATTTTCAGTAGAAATTCAATCATGAAAACACGTCAACTCCACAACTATACAGATTTAACTATACCTTCATGTTATATGAAAGGACAGGTATAGCACTCTTCCAGCTTCTATTGACACTTTCCATCAAACGGTGTAGACGCATGGCACTATATATGGCCAGTGTTTTTTGCAAAAGGAACAGCCATTTAAGTGATGTCTTGGATAAACCTTGTCTCGTTCCTACCTTGTATCTTGTGGCAAGTTTTATCAAATAGGTTACCACAAAACAACGAGTCCTAAGAAGTGTCCGCTCTTTCTCTAGTAAGGTTCGGCAGAGGCTCTTGCTTGAAGCTGTCCTTGGTCGCAAGTACCGTTGCGCAGCTTGGACGCTTATAAGAGCACTTTTGGCTCCCCAGTTATTGATCACTAGGTGTGGTAGCACTAGGCGTTCTAAATGTTCTAAGCTAGAGAGTAGTGAAAATCTACCGTGAGATGGGATTACTGACTGAGTCTGACCAGCGCAA
>Ga0335075_10015730_pt1 | contig 11329 bp, 11 predicted proteins | sample Lox_Sample_24_FD_206723 | JGI IMG/M metagenome (GOLD analysis project Ga0335075, IMG submission 206723) | Soil microbial communities from Loxahatchee National Wildlife Refuge, Florida, United States - Lox_Sample_2.4 | ecosystem: Environmental > Terrestrial > Soil > Wetlands | place: USA...
AGAAGAGGAAGCCAAAGCGCGACGCGTCGGCTGCAAGCAAGCATGAATGAACCCTTAGAAAGCGCCGCCCGGATCGGCGGGCGCGGCTTGATAGCAGGTTAAAGAGGCATTGCAAGCGACGCGGGAACCGGCGCCGGGCGCCGGCTTGCGGGTGACAGGAAGCGGTCGCGAAAAAAATTCACCCGAACCGCGCAATAGCCGGTATATGCAGAGCCATGCGGGCGCGATAGCGTACACGCTTTTCGTCGACTCAAACTCCGAGCCATCCCAAGCGACATGTCCCACGCCCCTCTCCTTTTGACTGCCTGCGCCGCGCTGATCGCCTCCTCTCTGCCGGCCTTGGCGGCCACGGGAGTGGTGACGCGCCAATGCGAGTATAAGGGCGAGGGCAAGCTCGGGCCGCTCACGGTCGCCTATGACGAAGCCGCGCGGCTGGTGAAGGTGACCACGTCCGACGGCCGCATCTGGCGCTACCAGGACGGCGCGACCGGCCGCCTCGGCCCGGCGCTCGCCCCCGCCGACGATCCAGGCCCGGTCGAGCAGTTCGTCACCTTGAGAGCCGGCAAGGTGGAGGTTGGGTTCCGCTGGCCCGACGACGGAACCACCGGACACATGGCCTATTTCGACCTGATGGCGTTCAAGAACCCTGCAAAGCGCTGCGTCTGGCGCTCGCTCTGGGATTTCGCGATGGGTTGATCGCGGCGCTTGACTGCTGTTGGGCCGGGCAGCCTTTGCCGAGGCGAGGCCGCGACCGCCGATTGTCCCGGCTACATATTCATCGGCGTCATGTTGCCGTTCAGGTTGTACATGATCCAGAGCGACCCGACCAGGATCAAGAAAACGATCAGCACTCCGAACGCGAGCGCCAGCACGTTGTTGACGTTATCCGGCCCGGTGGTGATGTGCAGGAAGAAGACGAGGTGCACGCCAATCTGAGCGATCGCCAGCACAACCAGCGCAATCGGGATACTGGGGCGCCAAACCAGGAAAGTCCCGGCAATGAAAAAAGAAACGGCCGTCAGCAGGATCGCCAGGGCAAGGCCGATCAAATAGCCCAGCACCCCTTCCGCGACCTCGCGGCCGCGTGCGGGCTCGTCGCCGGGAGCATGGTCGGCCCCGCGAAGCGGCTGATAGTCGTCCATCGAGCTCATGCGCCTGCTCCCAAAAGATAGACGACGGTGAAGATCGCCACCCAGATGATGTCGAGCGTGTGCCAGAACAGCGCGAAGCAGAGGACGCGACGCAGGATGTCGGCGCGGTAGCCCTTCGCGAACACCTGCGCGACCATCGTGAGCAGCCACAAGATTCCAAGCGTGACGTGAAGGCCGTGGCAGCCGACCAGGGTGAAGAAGGCGGACAGGAACGCGCTGCGCGTGGGTCCGGCGCCCTGAGCGATCATGCCGGCGAATTCGTGAATCTCGATCCCGAGGAAGCCGAGTCCGAGCACGCAGGTCGCGGCCATGCCGCCGTAGTACATGAGGCCGTTGTGCGCTCTGGACCCGATGGCGGCCAAGCCGCAGGTGAAACTCGACAAGAGCAGGCATCCGGTCTCGATCGCGACATTGTGCAGGTTGAACAGATCCCTGCCGCTCGGCCCGCCGGCGGTCTCCTGCACCAAGACGGCGTAGGTGGCGAAAAACGCCGAGAACATCACGATGTCGCTGAGCAGGAAGATCCAGAAGCCGTAGCCGACAATGATGCGCTTCGAGGCCGGATCCGCATGATCGAAGACCGCCGCGGCCGGACCCCGCGCTTCCTCGGGCCTGCCGTCGCCGTAGCCCGCGCCTGCCTGGAAGGCGGTCATGAGAGGGCCCCCGCCGGCGCCACCGCTTCGCCGCGGGCGCGGCGGTTGGCTCGGTCGATGCGGGCGACTTCGTCGGCCGGAATCTCATATTCGGTGCGATCGCGCCAGGCGAAGACGACGAACGTGGCGAAGGCGCCCAAGAGTGAGACCGCGACCAGCCACCAGATTTGCCAGATCATGCCAAAGCCCCCGAAGGTGGCGAAGAACGCGCAGACAAAGCCGGTTGCGCTGTTTCGCGGCATCTCGATAGGCCGGTAGATCGGCTCGACCGTTGGCCCTGCCCCACGCTCGGCGAGTCGCGCTCTGCGCCAATAGTCGTCCCTGCTCTCGACACGGGGCAGGACGGCGAAGTTGAATGCGGGCGGCGGCGACGACGTCGACCATTCAAGCGCCCGGCCCATCCACGGGTCGCCGGTCGTGTCGCGCAGTTCCTCGCGATGACGGATGCTCACGACCAGTTGGGCGACCTGACACAGGATGCCGGCGAGAATGACCGCGGCGCCTACCGCCGCAACCAGGAGCCAAGGGCGCCATTCGGGCACGTCGTAGTGCTGCATCCGCCGGGTCATGCCCATCAAGCCCACGACATAGAGCGGCATGAAGGCCAGGTAGAAGCCGATAAGCCAGCACCAGAACGCGGCTTTGCCCCAGCCCTCATGGAGCCGGAAACCGAACGCCTTGGGGAACCAGAAGGTGTATCCCGCGAACGCGCCGAACAGCACGCCGCCGATGATCACGTTGTGAAAATGGGCGACCTGGAACAGGCTGTTGTGCAGCATGAAATCCGCCGGCACCACCGCGACCAGGACGCCGGTCAGGCCGCCGATGACGAACGTCACCATGAAGCCGATCGACCACAGCATCGGCGTGGCGTAGTGGACCCTGCCGCCGTACATGGTGAACAACCAGTTGAATATTTTCACCCCGGTCGGCACCGCGATGATCATCGATGCGATGCCGAACACCGCGTTGACGTTGGGGCCGGCGCCCATGGTGAAGAAGTGGTGCAGCCAGACCATGTAAGCGATGACGCAAATCGCCATGGTTGCCCAGACCATCGAGCGGTAGCCGAACAACGGCTTGCGCGAGAACGTCGACACCACTTCGGAGAACACTCCGAACGCCGGCAGAACGAGGATGTAAACCTCCGGATGGCCCCAGATCCAGATCAGGTTCATGAACATCATCACGTTGCCGCCGGCCTTATTGGTGAAGAAGTGGAAGCCGAGGTAGCGGTCGAGCGTGAGCATCGCGAGCGTTGCGGTCAGGACGGGAAACGCGGCGACGATGAGCAGATTGGAGGCGAGCGCGGTCCAGCAGAAGACCGGCATGCGCATGTAGGTCATGCCGGGGGCGTGAATCTTCAAAATGGTGGTGACGAAATTGACGCCGGTCATCAGCGTCCCGACGCCCGAGATCTGAACCGCCCATAGGTAGTAGTCGACCCCCACGTCGGGCGAATAAGTGAGCTCCGACAGCGGCGGAAACGGCAGCCAGCCGGTGCGTGAGAACTCGCCTACGACCAGCGAGAGGTTGACGAGGAGCGCGCCGGTCGCGGTCAGCCAGAAGCTGACCGAATTCAACGTCGGAAAGGCGACGTCGCGCACGCCAAGCTGCAGCGGCGCGACGAAGTTCATGAGCCCGATCACGAACGGCATGGCGACGAAGAAGATCATGATCGTGCCGTGGGCCGAAAAGATCTGGTTATAGTGCTCCGGCGGCAGATAGCCCTGGGATCGGAACGCGATCGCCTGCTGCGAGCGCATCATGATCGCGTCGATGAAGCCGCGCAGCAGCATGACCGCGGCCAAGGTCACGTACATGATGCCGATATGCTTATGGTCGACGCTGGTGATCCATTCGCGCCACAAATAAGGGATCCAGCCTTTGACGGCGATGAACGCGACCACGCCGACGATCACCACGATGACCAATGCGCCCGCAGCCAAAGGGATCGGCTGGTCGAAGGGTATGGCGTCCCAGGTCAGCTTGCCGAACATGCTACTTCCCCGTCCCTGCGGGCCGCCGCGGATTCGTCGCCGCGAACTGTCCGGGATTGGTCTCGGCCACCGGGCCGGGACCGGGCGGCAATGTCTGATCGAGAATCTTCTCGAACAATCCGTCGGTGACCGTGCGGAACGTGAACGGCTTCGGCACGACGCTCTGTTTCGAGAGCGCGATATAGCTTTCCGGCGTCAGCTCAGGCCCGCCGGCGCGCACCTGACCGAGCCAGGCGTAGAAATCCGACGGCGACTTCGCCTCGACCTCGAAATGCATGTCGGCGAATCCGTCGCCGCTGATCTGAGTCGCAAGGCCGTGAAAGACGCCCGGCTGATGGGCGGCGAGGTAGAGCCGCGTCCTCATCCGGTTCATCGTGTAGATCATGCTGCCGAGCTGCGGGACGAAGAAGGCGGTCATCACGCTGCCCGAGGTCAGCGAAAAACGGATCGGCGTCCCGGCCGGAATCACCAGGCGATTGACGCTCGCGACATGCTGGTCGGGATAGATGAACAGCCATTTCCAGTCGAGCGACACGACCTGAACGTTGAGCGGCTCTTCCTTCGACGCGAGCGGTCTAGCCGGATCGAGGTCATACGCGCCGATCCAGGTCACCCCGCCGAGCAGCATGATGGTGAGCAGCGGAATCGCCCAGACGATCAATTCGAGCTGGCCGGAATATTCCCAATCCGGCAGATAGAACGCCCTTTGGTTGGACGACCGGAACCACCAGGCGACGCCGAGAGTGGCGATGATGGTCGGGACCACGATGACGAGCATGATGGCTACCGAATCGACGAGGATCGTCGCGTTGCCCTCGCCGACCGGGCCTTTCGGATTCAGCACCGCCCAGTTGCAGCCGCCAAGCAGCAGCGCGGCCGACAACGGCGCCAACCTTAAAGCAAATCTTCGAACCCCGGCCCTGAGGATCATGGCGCCGCCCCGCCGTCTTACTCTTCGAGGTTTCGCAACGAGCCAAAACCGACATCGGCTCGTCCAAGCACCCCAAAGCGACCCCGACTGTATCCGCAAATTGCTTTGCGGTAATGAAGGCAGCATGACACGGAGCGAGGGCCGGGATCAACCTTGCGCGTCCACAACGACTATGGCTGCCTTGCTTCGTGCGATCTCATGCGGGCGCGACTGCCTCCGCCTTGCGCCCGTCTCCTTGATGTTTAAGTCTCGAGAGCTTCATATGCGCCGCCAAGGACGCAATTGCTCCGGGAGGACGGAATGGCTGAAGATCAGGCTCGACCGGCCGGCCCCGATTTGACGCTCGGAATCTCCGCCGCCGACCTGCCCGATGGCGGCAAGCTGGCCGGCCATGTCGGAAACGAGGCCGTGCTGCTCGCGCGCCATGGCGCTCGCGTGTTCGCCATCGGCGCTCATTGCACGCATTATAGCGGCCCGCTGGCGGACGGGCTCATCGTCGAGGGCGCGGTTCGCTGTCCCTGGCACCACGCCTGCTTCGATCTCCGCACCGGCGAAGCGTTGCGAGCGCCTGCATTGAGTCCGGTCGATACGTGGCGGGTGGATGAGCGCGACGGCAGGATCGTCGTGCGCGAGAAGCGCGCTCGCTCCGAGACAAGGCCCCGCGCCAAGGCGGATGGGCCCAAGAGGATTGTCATCGTCGGCGGCGGCGCGGCGGGTTTCGCCGCGGCCGAGATGCTGCGGCGGCGGAAATACGAGGGCGGGATCGTCATGCTGAGCAGCGACGATGCGCCCCCTGTGGACCGGCCGAACTTATCGAAGGACTATCTCGCCGGGAGCGCGCCCGAGGAATGGCTGCCGCTGCGCGACCAGGCCTTCTATTCCGACAATTCCATCGACCTTCGTCTCGACACCGCCGTCGCCGCGGTCGATGTCGGCGCGCACGAAGTCGCGCTCGCCGATGGCGACAAGGTTCCGTTCGACCGCCTGCTGCTCGCGACCGGCGCCGAGCCCGTGCGCCCGTCCATCCCCGGCTTGAAGCCGTCGGACGCGCTCGTGCTGCGTACGCTCAACGACTGTAGGGTGATCATCGAGCGGGCCAAGACGGCGCGCCGGGCAATCGTCCTGGGCGCGAGCTTCATCGGCCTCGAAGTCGCGGCCTCGCTCCGCGCGCGCAACCTCGAGGTTCATGTCGTCGCGCCGGAAGAGCGGCCGATGGAGAAAATTCTCGGTGCCGACTTCAGCCGCCTCGTGCAAGCGATTCACGAGCAGCATGGCGTCGTCTTTCACTTGCGCAACACCGCGAGCGGCGTCGACGGCAAGCGCGTGGCGCTGAGCGGCGGAGCCATGCTCGAAGCCGATCTCATTGTCGCCGGCCTAGGCGTGCGCCCGCGCATCGGCCTCGCCGAGGCGGCCGGCCTTAAGATCGACCGCGGCGTCGCTGTCGACGCCTTGCTCGAGACGAGCGCGCCGGGCGTCTTCGCCGCGGGCGACATCGCGCGCTGGCCGGATCGCCTCGCGGGCGAGGCCATCCGCGTCGAGCATTGGGTCGTGGCGGAGCGGCAGGGGCAGACGGCGGCGCTCAACATGCTCGGGCTGCGCGAGCGGTTCGACGCGGTTCCGTTCTTCTGGAGCCAGCACTACGACGTCCCGATCAACTATGTCGGCCATGCCGAAAGCTGGGACGAACTCGCCATCGAAGGCGATATCGCAGGCAAGGACGGCTTGGCGCGCATGAGGCGCGCGGGACGCACGCTCGCCGTCGCCTCGGTCTTTCGCGATTTCGAGAGCCTCGAGGCCGAGGTGAGCCTGGAGCGCGCGAGTGTGGCCTGAAGGATACGAGAGCAGGATGGTTGCCGGTCGACCCGAGGGCGTCATTGCGAGGAGCGCAGCGACGAACTAGAGCGTGATCCCGAAAAGTGGATGCCGGTTTTCGGATAAGATCACGCTCAAAGCAAAGATTTAGAGCCCGGTTCCGATTCAATCGGAACCGGGCTCTAAGCGTCACATTGATCCGCCCGCCTTGCTCGGATATCCCGCGCGCATGGACGCCTCCCCTTCGCTCGCCGCGCTCGCCAAAGACATTCGCTCCTGCCGCGTCTGTCGCGATGCGCCGCGCTACGGCTCTCCTTTGCCCCATGAGCCGCGGCCGGTCTTTCAGGTCTCACCCTCCGCCCGCCTCTGCGTCGCGGCGCAGGCGCCGGGCGTCCGCGTGCATGCGTCGGGACGTCCATTCACCGATCCGTCGGGCGTGCGCCTGCGCTTCTGGCTCGGCGTCGGAGAGGAGGTCTTCTACGATCCCCAGAAAGTCGCGATCGCGCCAATGGGCTTCTGCTTCCCCGGTCACGACGCCAACGGCGGCGATCTGCCGCCTCGCCGCGAATGCGCCGAATTGTGGCGCGAGCGCTTGTTTGCGCTTCTGCCCGCTCTCGAGCTCATTCTGCTCGTCGGCCAATACGCCCAGAAGCAGCATCTTGGCGCCGGGACCGTCGCCAACGGATCGAGCGAAACGGTTTCGAGATGGCGCGACGTCTATCGCGCGAGCGACCGCCCGCGCCTGATCCCCCTGCCCCATCCGTCCTGGCGCAACAACGCCTGGCTCAACCGCAATCCGTGGTTCGAGACGGAGCTGTTGCCGGTCTTGCGGGCGGAGGTGGCGCGAGTCGTGGCGCCACGCCTGCCCGCTCGCCGGGCGCTCCAGAACCGATCGTGAGCTCGAAGCATGTCACAGCCGGCGGTTCTCACGACCGGATGCAGCAGTCTCCCGCACTTCATCGACCGGCATCGGCGTCTCTTCGTCCTGACCGGCGCCGGCTGCAGCACGAGTTCGGGCATCCCCGACTATCGCGACGCCGAGGGCAGATGGAAGCGCGCCCCGCCGGTGACCTATCAAGCCTTCATGCGCGAGGAGAAAACCCGCCGGCGCTATTGGGCGCGCAGCCTCGTCGGCTGGCGGCGCATTCATGAGGCCAAACCCAACGGCGCGCACCGCGCCTTGGCCCGGCTCGAGGCGCAGGGCAAGATCGAGCTTGTTTTAACCCAGAACGTGGATCGGCTGCACCAGGCGGCCGGAGCCAAGCGGGTGATCGACCTGCACGGGCGGATCGATCTCGTCCGCTGCATGGATTGCGAGCGAAGGTCGCCGCGCGACGAGCTGCAAGACGAACTCGCTCGCCTGAACGGCGACTGGCTCGACCTCGACGCCGGCCAAGCGCCGGACGGCGACGCCGACCTCGAAGGCGCGGACTTTTCGTCCTTCATCGTGCCCTCCTGCCAACGCTGCGGCGGCGTGCTCAAGCCCGACGTCGTCTTCTTCGGCGAGAACGTTCCCCGCGACCGGGTCGACGCGGCCTTGCGCCATCTGGATGAAGCCGACGCCATGCTGATCCTCGGCTCGTCGCTGATGGTCTATTCGGGCTTCCGCTTCGTTGAGCGAGCGGCGAGCCTCGGGAAACCCGTGGCCGCCGTCAACCTCGGCCGGACCCGGGCGGACGGGCTCCTTGCGCTGAAGGCCGAGGAGGCCTGCGAGTCCGCGCTCGCCTTCCTGTTGTGACACTGCGATCGCTCGGCCGGCGAGGCGCGCGCCGGGGGGCGAAATGGCTCTTATCGCGTGAGGCGCTGGTTTCGGAATTCCGCCTTCCGGACGTCATGGCCGGCCTCGCGCCGGCCATCCACGCGGCGCCGCATCGCGTGGCCGCGGCAGTTAGGAATTACATTCTGAACAATATGTTACACCTTGGACGAGAGCGGTCTCGCGAGAAAAACCGACAATCTCTTGACAGGATGGCTGGGCAGCTAGATACTGTTTTCCGGAAGAAAGCGACAAGCAGTCGGTCTCGCGCTCCAGGTGGGCGTCAATGGGCGCCGGGCGGCTTTCTCGGCTGCGGGAACCGGCGCATTGCAATTCGCGCGCAATGGAAAAGGGGTTAAGCCATTGAGAAACAACAATTCCGCGAAATGGTCCATTTCGCGCCCATGAATGATCTCAAGGACTTGCGGCCAGGCTGCGAAACCGCTCGGCTTCGCTGTGCGCATTGAATCCATTTGTTCTTTTGGTCCTCCGTTTCGTCGCGAAGCAAAACGAAAGGACCGCGAAATGGGTGACGGCTCGGGATTTCGAGGCCGGTTACGCCCGTTGAGCAGGGTCAGGCTCGATCCAGCCTGCTCGGTTAAAGCCGGACGGATCGAACGCGTTTGCCGGATCGAGCAACCCCGTCAGTGCTCGAGCGACGCGCGGGAAGAATGGGGGCGCCATGACGATACGCTCGATCTCCGTGACGATCGCTCTGCTCGGCCTTGCCGGCTCAGCCGCCGCTCAGCCTCAAACGCCGCTCGCGCAGGTCAACCTCCCGTATTCGGCTTGCGGGGACATGGCGACGGTCAGAGCCAATTTGACCGGGACGCCTTATCCTTCGCCCAGGAGCGACGCCGTCCTCCACCGGCTCGGCGTTCGCTGCATCGGCGCCCGACCGCAGTTTCGCGCCCGCTATTGAACGAATGGCGGAGACCGGCCGCGCGTGAAAAGGCGAGCCCGCGAGGGCGCCCGTGCGCGAACACGGGGGACGCCCCCCGCGCGCCGGTCAGCGCAGGATCGCCGAGGTCACCGGCCAGGTCAGGGAAAGGCTGACGATCAGTGCAAACGCCGCCAGGCACGCCAATCGCATCTTCTCCCGCGCGCCCTCGGGCAGCGCGGTGATCACCAGAACCGCGAAGACGAGGACGAGGAACCCGGCAGGGAGATTAGCGACCGAGGGGTGAAACACGGCGTAAAAGAAGTCGCCGAGGGTCGAGCTGATCTGATCCAATCCATCCATCGATTTGCTCCTTTTAAGAGCCCTCAAGATCGTATGACACGAATCGGCGACCAGGCAAAGACCATCTTAAGTTTAACCTTTACTGGTTAGGCTGCTATACTTACCAAGAAGTTGAGGCGCCTGTTCAAATTCCTCTCCGGCGCCGCGCGCCGCGGGAAACCCGAATAGCGATTGACATGGGGCGTGTGCGCTGGCGCATTGCCCCCTATGCGTCAAATGACGCCCAAACCCGGCAACACCCGCTCGAGGAGATGAGGCCGATGCGCATCGAGCCCGTTTTTCTGTTCGATCTCGATGGGACGCTGGTGGACAGCGTCTACCAGCACGTGCTCGCCTGGAAGGACGCGCTCGACAGCGAAGGCGTCGACATCTCGGTCTGGCGCATCCATCGCAAGATCGGCATGAGCGGCGGCCTGTTCACCAACCAGCTCAAGCGCGAGACCGGGGCCGATCTCAGCGAAGACCGTCTCGAGCGGCTGCGCCGGCTGCATGCCGAGGCCTATCGTCGGATGTCGGACCATATCCGCCCGCTGCCCGGCGCGCGCGAACTCCTCGCCTTTCTCACCAAGGCGGGGCTCCCATGGGCGATCGCCACCAGCGGACGAATGGAGACGGCCTCGGTCAACCTCGCCGCGCTCGGCGTCGACCCCGACCGAACCCCGGTCGTGACGCGCGATCAGGTCAAATACGCCAAGCCCGATCCCGACCTGTTCCTGGCCGCCGCGGCGCGCCTGGACGCGCCGATCGAGACCGCCGTCGTGGTCGGCGACAGCATCTGGGACATGCTCGCGGCGGCGCGCTGCCGCGCGCTCGGGGTCGGGCTTTTGTGCGGGGGTTATGGCGCAAGCGAACTGCAGCAGGCGACGGCCTTCCGGGTCTATGAGGACCCGGCGGATTTGCTCGTCCACATCGATGAGCTCGGCGGGCGCCGATGAGCGAGCCGCCGGCTTCAAGACGGCGAGCGCTCGCTGAGTTCGCGCATTGTGTTTGCGAATTGCGCGGCGATCTCGTCCTTGAACACATGGCGCCCGCCGGCGACGACCTTGAGCCCGCTGCTCCAGACGCAATCGATAAGCGAATTGCCGACCGAGAAGATCCATGCGTCGAGGACCTGATCGTCGGCCTTGCCGGCGAGCGTCGGATGGTCGGCGCGAAAGGTCAGAATGTCGGCCGCCGCGCCGGGCGCGAGCCTGCCCGAGTTGCGCTTCAACGCCTGCGCGCCCCCGGCCCAGATCGCCTCGAGCATCGCCCGCCCGCATGACGACTTGGGGGGGCTGCAAACATTGCGCGCCCGCTCCCGCAATCTCTGCGCATATTCGAGCTGGCGCAATTCCTCGGCGACGCCGATCGAGACATTGGAGTCCGTTCCGACGCCATAGCGCCCGCCCTTGCCGATGTAGTCGGCGGCGTTGAAGATCCCATCGCCAAGATTGGCTTCCGTCACCGGGCAAAGGCCGGCGACCGCGCTCGAGCGCGCGAGGCCGCGCGTCTCTCCTTCGTCCATGTGAGTCGCATGGACGAGGCACCACCTTGCATCGACGCCAACGTGGTCGAGCAGCCAGCGCGCCGGACGAGCTCCCAACGAAGCCACGCAGTCCTCGACTTCCTTGATCTGTTCGGCGGCGTGAATGTGAATGGGCCAATCGTCGCCGGCGAGCGGGATGAGCTCGGCGAGCTCCTCGGGCGTCACGGCGCGAAGGCTGTGGGGCGCTATGCCGATCGTTTCGCCCTCGTCGGCCTTGATCGTCCCGCGGCAAGCCTCGACGAGACGCGCGTACGACGC
>Ga0335075_10015731_pt1 | contig 11329 bp, 9 predicted proteins | sample Lox_Sample_24_FD_206723 | JGI IMG/M metagenome (GOLD analysis project Ga0335075, IMG submission 206723) | Soil microbial communities from Loxahatchee National Wildlife Refuge, Florida, United States - Lox_Sample_2.4 | ecosystem: Environmental > Terrestrial > Soil > Wetlands | place: USA: Florida...
CGAGCGGGTGAATACGACGGCCACGCCGCTCCCGTCGTTATCGCCGACGATCACGGTCGAACCCGAGATGGCCACCGACGAGCCGAAGCTGTTGCTGGCCTCAGCGGGACAGGCGGCCTCTCCGGTCTGGACCAGCGTCGCCTGCACGGTCCATTTCTGGCCGGACCGCGCGAACACGAAGGCGCAGCCGCGATCGGAGGCGCCGACCACGATGGACGCGCCCGAGACGGCGATCGAGCTGCCAAAGTTGATCTCGCTAGGGCCGTTGGGGTCAGTCAGCATTGCCTGACGGCTCCAGGTCTTACCCGATCGCGCGAACACATAGATTCCGCCGGATAGGTCGGTCTCGCCCTGAATGATGCTGACCAGCGCCGTGTTGCCTGACAGCGCAACCGTCGTGCCGAAAGCGTCGTTGTCGTCGTACACGCTGCCGGACGGACCGGCCAGCGCCGCCTGCTGGAACCACCTCGTTCCCGAACGCGCGAACACATAGGCCTTCTCGGGAAGGCCCTGCCCCGGGGCTCCGACCAGAACGAACGTGCCGGAGCGGGTGCTCGAGACAGCCACCGCGGCACCGAAAGCGGCGTTGGCCCTCTGGCGGGAATCCACCAACGTCGCCTGGTGCTGCCAGCTGTTCCCCGAGCGCACGAAGACGTAGACCGCACCACGGCCGCCGTTTGCCCCCGGGGCGCCTATCACCGCGGTTGTGCCGGAGATGGCCACTTGCCAACCGACCTGGTCGCCGGAGACGGCCGGTATCGGGAACCGTCCCGCTGCCGGTGCCGCCGCTGCCCCTGTCGACGGCAGCGCGAGAACGACGACGCCGGCCAGCAGTCCGGCCAAGGCCAGCCAGGCTCGCGGTACGAGCCAGCGCCCTAGAAGCCCAGTCCCCATCGCCCCTCCTTGTCCGGCAATGCAAGCATTCGGATCGGTTGTAAGACGCGCGACCGCCCGGGCTGGATGGCGCCTGAGGCTGACCTGAAAGGCCGGATGCGCAACTATTACAGTGCCGTCGCCGCGTGGATTTACATGGAGGGACCTTGACCGCTTCCGATACGGCAACCACGACGCCGAATCCGGCCATCGATCCGACCCAGCCAACCACGATCGAGAAACCCCCCGGGCCCTTCCTGAGGTTCGCGAACTGGGTCTCCGAGGCGATGGGCAAGCCCACCAACATCGCGTTCTGGTTTGTCCTGGTGGTGTGCTGGACCCTGATCTTCGCCCTGGGCGGACCTCACCTCGCCTCTGGCACCTGGCTGCCGAGGTGGTTCACCTCGAATGGCTACAACTTCCCGCTCAACCTGATCACGACCGTAGCGGAGCTTTTCATCGGTTTCCTGGTCGCAGCCGCGGCCAACCGGGCGCAAGACGCGCTGACCGTTCTGCTGGCGCACATCCGCGCCGGCGTGGAGCGGGACGTCGCAATCGAGCAAGGGCTGAAGGACGCAATCGCGGAGAACACAGAACTGACCAAGCAGGTGCACGCTCTCCAGGTCACCATGTCCGAGCAGATGGCTCTCCTCGATGAGATTCGCCACCGTCTTGCCGCGAACGTCGGCTTGGTCCCACCTCCCCAGGACGCGCCGAAGCCAGGCTGATCGACCGAATAGCGGATAAAGGCTGACGCCGCGCGTCCAGGCTGGTTCTGGCCCGCATCTGCCCGAACTGAGAGCCGTATCCGGGCGCGAAGCGAACGGCGGATCACTCTCACCGGGTGATGGCCGGTGCCTGGGCGGCTGGATACGGTCAGGTGGGTTAGCCCCAGGTCGATCGTCAGGTCAGAGGGGGGGACCGTCGTTATGCGCAGACGCCAGGAAGGGCCGCGCTCGCCGGCCGAGCCGCAGGACACGGAGCGGGTTACCGGCGCCGCCGGCCCCGGTAATGATCAGCCGGGCTCGGGCCGCGTGACGGGCGCCCCGGGCACCGGCATGCAGGACACAGGTACCGGCTATCAGCCGGGCGCCCGCGCGGAGACCGGCTACGGCCGAGGTACGGCACCGGCACCTCCGGGGGATCACCGAAGGTCAGGCTTTGACGACAGGCCGGTACACAGCCGGCACGGCGCGGCGTTGTCGATTCTGGCCGGGTCGCTGGCCTTCCTTGAGGGGCTGGCGTTCGTGATCAGGAGTCACTTCTACCGCGGCCTGCCGGGGTACGCGTACCGGTGGAGCCTTCACGGCTGGGGCTGGGTGCTGCTGATACTCGGCGTGCTGTTGTTCGCCGGCGGCGTCAGCCACCTGCTCGGGATCAAGGGCAGCCGCCACTTCGCCGCCATCGTCGCCGTGATAACGGCCGTGGTGGCGTTCATCACGCTGTTCTACTCGATCGTCTGGGGCATCGTGGTGCTGGCCGCGTGCGGCTTCGCTGCCCACAGCCTGCTCAGCGACCGTGGCCTGCGGGAGCGCGACACCGGTTACGGGAACTACGGTGCCAGGGGCGAAGAGCCCATGGCGCGCCGGGGAGAACGATCCCATCGCGTTTAGCTCAGCAGTTTCATCTGAGGGATGGCCGGCCGCCGTCGGGCAAGACACATGCGCGTGGGGTGGCCGAGGCTGAGGGTGACCTTGCGGCCGGCCATTGCCGTGCCGCGCGCCGAGACGGGGGGATCGGAACATGGCAGGCATTCTGGCCAAGGTCACTGCAATCCTGGCGGCTGCCGCAGGTACCGTCCTGCTCACGGCCGGATGGTCGGCACCAGGGGACCCGTCGGGCACCCAGAGGTTCGTCCTCACCACCCACTCGGTGGAGGCGGCCCCCGTCTACCGCGCGGTAGCGACCGGCGTGTTCAGCGCCACAGGCACTGCGAAGGCTGCGTCGGATGCGCCGACGGCACCGCTTAAGGTCACGTTCCCCAACGGCACGCTCCTGATCGGCCTGGTGGCCCCGGGCCGGGAGAGCCACGCCATCAACACGACGACCTGCGCGGTCGCCTACACCGAGACCGGGGCGAGGTTCACGGTCGCCACCGGCACCGGCAGGTACAAGGGGATCAGCGGCCGGGGGACCGGGACTCTCAAGGTCACCTTCAGGCTGCCCAAGCTCAGCAACGGCAAGTGCGACGAGTCGACCACGGCCACCCCGGTCGCGGGCAGCACAACCTCGTTCATCGACGTCAGTGGCCCGGTGACCCTGCCGTAACGCTGCTCAGCCGGTGCCGGTCGCAGACCGGGACCGGTGGTAGCTTCAGATCTCGATGATGGCACGGCCGAGGATCTGGCCCTCCTCCAGTGCAACGCGAGCCTCTTCAATCTGTTCCAGGGAATACCGATCGGTCACCAGCTTGTCTAGCGGGAACCTCTCCTCACGCGTCCACTCAATCCCGAGGAGCACCGCCGTGCCACCTTGGTTGTCCGCCCTTGGCCCTCCTTGCCTGACTGCATCCAGAATCTGGACAGCGGTCGTCGGCGCACCGACCGCGTCGAAGGCATAGTCGACTCCGCCTGGACTGATGTCCCAAATCGCCGTTACGGGGTCGGCACTCGAGGCATTGATACCGTGGGTAGCACCGAACTGCCGGGCAAACTGAACTTACGGTCGACCAGGTCCACCGCGATAATGGGGTCAGCGCCAGCGATAGCAGCGGCACCAATCGCCGACAAGCCGACGCCTCCAGCGCCGAATACGGCCACCGACCGGCCGGGCCCGACCGTCGCCGTATGCAGGACCGCGCCGGCTCCGGTGAGCACGGCGCAGCCAATGAGGCAGGTAATGTCGGTAGGATCCGACGGTGACATTGGGACGACCTTCTCCGCGAAAGTCACCATGTGCTCGCTCCAGGTATAGACATCACCGTCGGCCATGACGCGCCGTCCGTGGAAGGTAGCGCCGGTGGGCTTCGAAACGGGAAGCCCGCTAATGGGAGTCCGGGGAACCCACGTCGAGATGACGTGATCGCCTTCTTTTACGTGGGCGACTTCCTTCCCCACGTGTGTGACGACGCCGCTGCCCTCATGGCCGAGGCCCATTGGCCTGGGCAGACCGGGGTTCCGCAACTGGTGCACCTGGGAATAGCAAACACCGCTTGCGAAGTTGCGGACCGTGACCTGGTCCGGACCGGGATCGGGGATATCGATTTCCTCGATCACCAACGGCCCTCCAAGCTCTACCTGTATGGCCGCTTTGCTCTTCATGACCCGCTCCTTCGACCGATCAAGCCCGCCCCTACCTGTCCCATTTGAGCTCCATCACGTGGGGTGCTGCCCGAGGCCTGCGATTTGCTGGGCGTTGACCGGGGACAGCGGCTGCTGGCCGGTGAGGACGCGGACGACCTCGTGGGCGGCGAACTCGCGCACCATGTGGATGGCCTCCTCGGAGTAGTACGCGGCGTGTGGCGTGATGATCACGTTGCCCAGGCGGAACAGCGGATTGTCCGGGGCCCAGTCGCGCTGCTTCGCGGGTTCCTCCTCGATGTCGTCGAGCCCAGCTCCGGCGATCCAGTTCTGGCTGAGCGCCCGGTACAGGGCATCGTCGCTGATGATTGGCCCGCGGGCGGTGTTGACGAGGATGGCTGTGGGCTTCATCCGCCGCAGCTGCGGCTCGCCGATGAGGTGGTGGGTCTCTTTGGTCAGCGGCGCCTGGAGGACCAGGTAATCCGACTGCTCGAGCAGCTCCTCGAGCGTGACCGGAGCGGCACCCCGTGCGGTGATGTCCGCGGCCGGCATGTACGGGTCGCTGGCGATCACCCGCAGCCCGAATCCGGCTGCGCGGCGGCCAATGGCCTGCGCGATCGCGCCGAATGACAGCAGCCCGAGCGTGCGGCCGCTGATCCGGTGGATGGGCTGGCCGGTTTGCCACTGCCAGGTCCCGGACCGGGTGGCCTGGTCGTAGCGGCAGATCTTGCGGGCCGCGGCGAGCAGCAGCGCCATGGCGTGGTCGGCGACCTCGTTCTCGCACCAGTCGTTGGGGACGTTGGTGACGAGGATTCCGCGCCTGGTGGCGGCGTCGACATCCACGATGTCGGTTCCGGTGCCGTACCGGGCGATCACCTGACAGTGGGTCAGCGCGCTGATCGCCTTCGCGCCGACGGTGGCGTACTGGGCGATGATCGCGTCTGCGTCGCCCGCGGCGGCGATGACGTCGTCCTCGGTCTTGCACTGCGCCGCCACCAGGCGCAGGCCGGCGTCCTGGATGATCGCCCGCTCGATGTCGGTGTCGCCGTAGTCGTAGTCGGCAATGACGACGGTCCTCTGCCCGGGTTGGTCAGTCATGTTGCTGCACCTTTTCCAACGCAGTCTCAGGGTCAGGTGATCGATGCGCCCTCGGCGGCGCCGCGCGCCACCCGCGAGTACAGCGAGAGGATCCCGGTGTCGTGGCGGGGCTGCGGCGGCTTCCAGATCTCCCGCCGTCCGGCGAGCGTCTGGCTGATGATGCCGGGCGGCTTGGGCTCGCCGAAGGTGCCGACGATCGCCAGCCGCCGCTGCGGGATGTTGATCTCGATCAGGTCGCCCTCTTCGACCAGCGCGATCGGGCCGCCGTCCAGCGCCTCGGGGGCAACGTGCCCGATGCAGGGACCGCGCATGGCACCGGAATACCGCCCGTCGGTGACGATCGCGGTGGTGGTGTTCAGCACCGGGTCGGCCGATAGGATCGCGGCGGCGTAGTACATCTCCGGCATGCCGTTGGCGCGCGGACCCTCGTACCGGATGACGAGCACGTCGCCGGGCGTGATCTTGCGGTCGACCAGCGCGTGCACCGCCTCCTCCTCGAAGTCGAACACCCGCGCCCGGCCGGTGTGCGTGTGCATCTGCTGCGGTACCGAGAAGGCCTTGATCATCGCGCCGCCGGGCGCCAGGTTGCCGTACAGCACCGCGACGCCGCCGTCGGTGCCGAACGGGTCGCTGCGGGGGCGGATGATCTCATCTCGGCTGACCTTGACGTTCTTCAGGTAGCCGAGCCGCTCGGCCAGGTAGAACGGCGACTGCTCGATCTCGTCAAGGTTCTGGCCTACCGTCTTGCCGGTGACGGTCAGGCAGTCAAGGTGCAGCATTTCCCGCAGCTCGAGCATGATCGCGGGAACGCCGCCGGCGTACCAGAAGTACTCCACCGGGTAGCGCCCGGTCGTCTTCACGTTGGCCAGCACCGGCACCCGGCGGTGGATCCGGTCGAAGTCGTCGATGCTCACCTCGACGCCCGCCTCGCGCGCAATCACCGGCAGGTGCAGCAGGGCGTTCGTCGACCCGCCGACCGCCGCATGCAGGATGATCGCGTTCTCGAACGCGTCCCTGGTCAGGATGCGCCGCGCGGTGAGGTTCTCCTCGATGAGGGTGACAAGCTGCTTGCCCGTGGCCCGCGCGTAGCGCAGCAGCTTGGTCAGCGGAGCCGGGGTAAGCGCGGAACCGGGGAGCGCCAGGCCGAGCGCCTCGGCGAGTACCTGGCCGGTGCTGGCGCTGCCCATGAACTGGCACGCGCCGCAGGTAGGACACGCACCGCGCTGCGCCAGCTCGAGATCCTGCCGTGGCAGCTCACCGCGCTCCACTTCGGCTCCCATCGCCCACATCTTGTTCGATGTCACGTAGTCCGGGGCGTTCAGCTGGGTGCCGCCGGGCAGGTGCACCGACGGCAGGTCGCAGCGTGCGATCGCGACCAGGTGCGCCGGGACCGACTTGTCGTTGCCCGAGATCAGCACCATGCCGTCGTGCGGGTGGCCAAGCGCATGGATCTCGACCATGGCGGCCATGATGTCTCTGGAGATCAGCGAGTAGCTCATGCCGCTGGTTGCCTGCACCACGCCGTCGCAGATGTCACTGACGGCGAATACCCCTGGTTTGCCGCCCGCTTCGTAAACGCCGTTGCTGACCTCTTCGACCAGTTCCCTGAAATGGAACGTGCCGGGATGGCCCATGCCGTACGCACTGTCCACCAGCACCTGTGGCTTGCCCAGATCCTCCTCGGTCCAGTTCATGCCCAGGCGCAGCGCGTCGCCCTGGTGGTTGACCATGCGCAGGCGCTGGCTGCGCAGCATCGGCCGCGCTGGCGTGGTCATCGGGCCGGACCCCGCAGCTGAGATGCCATCCCTGCTCCCTCCCTGACACCAATCAGCGGGCTGCTCCTGCCTGGCGGGCGGGGCCGTTGGAGCCGGCCGGGTATTCCTCCAGCGGGACCAGATCCTTCGCCCAGGCGGACAGGATGGGGGCGACGACCTCCCAGGACTGCTCGGCCTCGTCCCCGCGGATGGAAAGCGCCGCGTCCCCGGTGAGCACCGCGTGCAGCAGCCTGCCGTAAGCGGGCAGCTCGGCGGGCTCCAGCCGGGTGGTCATGGTCAGCGGGGCCAGCGTCGTCGCGTGGGCGCCGATGCCGGTCAGCTCCAGCCGCAGGTCTTCGGGATCGAGGCCGAAGCTGAGCTGGTTCGGCCCGGCGTCGCCGCCGAACGGCAGGTGCGGTACCGGCCTGAAGCGGACCACGACTTCCTTGCGGTCCCGCGCGAGCGCCTTGCCGGTCCGCAGCCGGAAGGTCGTGTCCGGCCAGCGCCAGTTGTCCAGCCTGAACTCGGCCTCGGCGAACGTCTCGGTGCGGTGCGCCGGGTCCACTCCGTCCTCGTTGACGTAGGCCGGCACGTCGCGGCCGCCCTCGCGGCCGTCGATGTGCCCGGCCAGGTACCTGGCCCGCCGGGTTTGCCGGACGATGTCGTCGCCGGCCAGCGGCCGGACCGAGCGCAGCACGTCGACCTTGCGGTCGCGCAGGTCACGCTCGCCGAGGCTGATGGGCGGCTCCATGGCTACCAGGCACAGCAGCTGCAGCAGGTGGTTCTGCAGCATGTCCTTGAGCGCCCCGACACCGTCGTAGTAACCTGCGCGGCCTTCCAGCGCCAGCGACTCGTCCCAGACGATCTCCACCTCGGCGATGTGCGAGCTGTTCCACAGCGGCTCCAGCAGCCGGTTCGCCAGCCGGGTGCCGAGCAGGTTCTGCACCGTGGCCATGGCCAGGAAGTGGTCGACCCGGAAGATCGCCTGCTCCGGCGCGACGCCTGCCAGCAGCTTGTTCAGGGCGATCGCGCTGCCGGTGTCCTCGCCGAAGGGCTTTTCAAGGACGATCCGGCTGCCGGCCGGAAGCCCCGCCTCGTGCAGGCCGCACACCGCCGCCGGGAACACGGCGGGCGGCAAGGCCAGGTACGCCGCAACCGGCTGGTCGGCCCCGATGACCGCCGCGACGCTGGCCGGGTCGCCGATGTCGGCCCGCCGGTACCGGGATTCTGCGACGACCGCGGCCCGCTCGGCGGCCGGGACGGCTTCGGCGTGGCGGCCGAGCTGGCTGGCCGCCCAGTCCCGGAACCGCTGATCGTCCCAGTCTTCGCGGGCGGTCGCGATCAGCTCGAACTCGTCGCCGAGGTCGCCCGCCGCCCGCAGCGCGGCCAGCCCGGGCAGCAGGTAGCGCGCGGTGAGATCACCCGTCGCCCCGAAGATGACAAGCCGCCGGATCATGGCCGCCTTCCTGGCGAATGCTCTGGCTAGAAGGTGGTCACGGGCCCCCTGCTGCCCATCTGATCCGGCCGGATGCCTGCCGGCACGATGTGCTCAACACCCCGGTTCCCACGCCACCTGGTGACGTACTCCAGTCGCGATACCCGGCCTCTCGCCAGGTAATCACCCCAGGGCCGGGGTTGGCCCCGGCAGGCGCGGGAACGTTAACGCCAGTCCGCCTGGCGTTCGCGGCGCCGGTCAGGCCGTCAGGTCACGGCTCGTGGGCAGGGGAGGCCCGCACGGTGTCAGAGGAGGTTGACGGTGGCTGACCGTGCATCTTGCGCATCCCATCCCACGCCGGCTAGCAGTCCGTTCCCGCCGATCGCGGACTACGCGTTCCTGTCCGACTGCGAGGTGTCGGCGCTGGTCGCCTCCAGCGGCAACATCGAGTGGATGTGCCTGCCCCGAATGGACGGGCCGAGCATTTTCGCCGCGATGCTGGACCGGGACGCCGGCTGGTTCCGCCTGGGGCCGGCGGACGTGATGGTGCCATCAGGCCGGCGCTACCTGCCGGGAACGCTGGTGCTGGAAACCACCTGGGGCACGCCCACCGGCTGGGCCGTGGTCCGCGACGCACTGCTGGTGGGGCCGTGGCGGCACGAGTCGTGCCGCTCCGAAACCCATCAGCGGGTGCCGTCGGATAACAGCGGCGAGCGGGTGCTGCTGCGAACCGTCCGGTGCCTGCAGGGATCGATCGACTTCGTGCTCGAGTGCGAGCCCGCCTTCGACTACGGCCGGCGGCGCGGCAGCTGGCGGCACACCGGGCCGGGCTACGCCCAGGCAGAGGCGCTGCTGGATGGCCAGGCCCAGTTCCGCCTCACCACCGACCTCAACCTCGGCTTCGAGGGCCCGCGGGCGCTCGCCCGGCGCCGGCTGGCCGCCGGGGACCAGGTGTTCTGCACCGTGTCCTGGGGCGACGCAGACCCGCCGCAGACCTTCGCCGACGCTCAGCACCGGCTGGCCCGCACGGCCGATTTCTGGCATGAGTGGCTCGGCCGCGGCAGCTTCCCCGATCACCCCTGGCGCAAGCACCTGCAGCGGTCCGCTCTTACGCTCAAGGGCCTGATCTACGCGCCGACCGGCGCCCTGCTGGCGGCGGCGACGTCCTCGCTGCCGGAGACGCCGGGCGGCGAGCGCAACTACGACTACCGCTACACCTGGCTGCGTGACTCGACCTTCATGCTCTGGGGCCTGTACACCCTCGGCCTCGACCGGGAGGCCGACGACTTCTTCTACTTCCTCGCCGACCTCGCCGAACAGGAGCCCGACCTGCAGATCATGTACGGGATCGGCGGGGAGCGCGAGCTGCCGGAGCAGGTACTCGATCATCTGTCCGGCTACGACGGCGCCCGGCCGGTGCGGATCGGCAACGGCGCCTGGGACCAGCGCCAGCACGATGTGTGGGGGGTGCTGCTCGACTCGGTCTGGCTGCACACCCGGACCAGGGACAAGCTCGACGAGCGCCGCTGGCCAATGGTCAAGCGCCAGGTCGAGTCGGCGCTGCAGCACTGGCGCGACCCCGACCAGGGGCTGTGGGAAGTCCGCGGCCCGGCCCAGCACTTCACCGCGTCCAAGGTGCTGTGCTGGGTGGCCGCCGATCGCGGCGCGAAGCTGGCCGAGCTGCGGGGCGAGACCGCACTGGCCGCGTCGTGGCGCACGGCCGCGGACGAGATCCACGCCGACGTCCTTGCCCACGGGCTGGACAAACGAGGCGTGTTCTGCCAGCACTACGACACCACGGCGCTGGACGCATCCGCGCTGCTGATACCGCTGCTCAGATTCCTGCCGCCCAGCGATGAACGGGTACGGTCCACCGTGCTGGCCATCGCGGACGAGCTGACCGAGGACGAGCTGGTCCTGCGCTACCGGGTCGAGGAGACCGATGACGGCTTCAGCGGGGAGGAAGGAACGTTCACGATCTGCTCCTTCTGGCTGGTATCGGCGCTGACCGACATCGGCGAAGTGAGCCGCGCCCGGGCGCTGTGCGAGAAGCTGCTCTCCTACGCCAGCCCGCTGCTGCTGTACGCCGAGGAAATCGACCCGCATACCGGGCGGCAGCTCGGCAACTTCCCGCAAGCGTTCTCCCACCTCGCGCTCATCAACGCGCTCATGCACCTGATCCGCGAAGACCAGCGGCTTGCCGCCAGCGCGGCCATCACCACCGGCCTCGACCCGGAACCTGTTGCCGCCAACTTCGGCTGACAGCCGCCGGCTGTAGCTGAGCTTCACCGCGGAGCCGGCGCCGGGCGCGGCGCCACCTCTTGATCGTTTTGGTAAAACGGTCTATATTTGTCCAGAAGGGTAACGTTTGTCGTGGCGCTCGCTGGCGGCCAGGGCCGGTAGCGAGCAGCACGCGGGGACGCGGCCGAGGTCAGCACCCCGCCGACGAGACAGCGCGAGACCGGATGACCGGTACCCGCGGACCACCGCGATTGTCTGGCGTCCTTCTCTGCCGGAGCACGCCCGGCCAGCGGTGCCGAACGGGTTCGGCGAGCCAAGGAGGCGCACGTATGGGGCCGCTCCGGGAGCGGAAGGGCAGGTTCAGGCTGCGCGGCAGGATACTCGCGGCGGGCGTGGGCGCGATGGCGCTGGCCCTGGTCGCGGGGGCTTGCAGCAGCACCAGCAGCGGCGGGCCGTCCGGCCCGCCACTCAAGGGCGGCACGGCCGTGATGGCGGAGTTTCCGTCGAGCCCGCCGAACTATGTCTTCCCGTTCGTGAACAGCACCTACGAGAGCGTCGCCAACACGTTCGATCTGCAGTGGCTGATGTACCGGCCGCTGTACTGGTTCGGCACCGGGGCGCAGCCCACGCTGAACACCTCGCTGAGCCTGGCCAGCCCGGCGACCTTCAGCGGCACCAAGGTCACGATC
>Ga0335075_10015733_pt1 | contig 11328 bp, 3 predicted proteins | sample Lox_Sample_24_FD_206723 | JGI IMG/M metagenome (GOLD analysis project Ga0335075, IMG submission 206723) | Soil microbial communities from Loxahatchee National Wildlife Refuge, Florida, United States - Lox_Sample_2.4 | ecosystem: Environmental > Terrestrial > Soil > Wetlands | place: USA: Florida...
TGCGACTGGTCGCCGCGATCAACACCGCACTGAATACCGATGTTTCGGTGCGCGCGCTGTTCGAAGCGCCCATGGTGGCACAGTTGGCGCCGCGTATCGGTGTGGGCGCGGGTCGCCTGGAGCCGTTAGTGGCCGCCCCGCGACCCGCGGTGGTTCCGTTGTCGTTTGCGCAGAACCGGTTGTGGTTCATCGACCAATTGCAAGGGCCCTCACCGGTTTACAACATGGCCGTGGCATTACGACTGCGCGGATGCCTTGACGCCGACGCGTTGGGTGCGGCGCTGGCCGACGTGGTGAGCCGCCACGAGAGCTTGCGCACACTGTTCCCGGCGGTCGAGGGGATCCCCAAGCAACTGATGGTGCCAGCCGAGCGGGCCGACTTCGGCTGGGACGTGATTGAAGCCGCCGGTTGGCCGGCTAGCCGGCTAGAGCAGGCCATCAGCGCGGCGGCGCGTGAGCCATTTGATTTGGCCACCGAGATTCCGCTGCGGGCAAGGCTTTTCCGCATCGCCGACGACGAGCACGTACTGGTGGCAGTGGTGCACCATATCGCCGCCGATGGCGCCTCGATCACCCCGTTGGTGGCTGATCTGGGGGTGGCCTACGCCGCCCGGTGTACGGGGCGGGCCCCGGGCTGGGCGCCGCTGCCGGTGCAGTACGTCGATTACACACTGTGGCAGCGCGCGCAATTCGGTGATCTGGCCGACAGCGAGAGCCGCATCGCCGCGCAGTTGGCCTACTGGGAGGAAGCGCTGGCCGGGATCCCCGAGCGCCTGCAGCTTCCCACCGATCGGCCCTATCCCCCGGTTGCCGATTACCGCGGCGCGACGGTGGCGGTGGACTGGCCGGCCGACTTGCAGCAGCAGGTTGCTCGGGCGGCGCGCGAGCACAACGCGACCAGCTTCATGATGATGCAGGCCGCCCTGGCGGTGCTGCTTGCCAAGATCAGCGCGAGTTCCGATGTGGCAGTAGGGTTCCCGATTGCCGGGCGTCGCGACCGCGCCCTGGAAGAGCTGGTCGGCTTTTTCGTCAACACCTTGGTGCTGCGGGTCGATTTGGCCGGGGATCCCAGTGTCGACGAACTGCTGGACCAGGTGCGGCAGCGCAGCCTGGCCGCCTACGAGCACCAGGACGTGCCCTTTGAGGTGCTGGTCGAGCGGCTCAATCCCACCCGATCGCTGACACATCACCCGCTGGTGCAGGTGTTGTTGGCTTGGCAGAACTTCGTCCGGCAGGACACTGGCCCCGCGGCCGGGCTGGCTTTGGGTGATCTGCAGGTCACCGAGCTGCCGCTGGACACCCAGGTCGCACGCACGGACCTGACATTCTCCCTGGCCGAACAGTGGAGCGAAGCCGGTGAGCCTGCCGGGATCAGCGGGACGGTGGAGTTTCGCACCGATGTGTTCGACGCGATAAGCATCCAGACACTGATCGACCGCCTGGAGCGGGTGCTGGCAGCGATGACCGCCGACCCCACCGCGCGGCTGTCGTCGATCGATGTGCTCGATGCCGCCGAACACGCCCGGCTGGATGCGATCGGCAACCGGCCGGTGCTGACCCGCCCGGCGAGTAGGCCGGTATCGATTCCGGCCGTGTTCGCCGCGCAGGCGGCCCGCGACGCGGTGGCGATCAGTTGCGAGGACCTGTCGATAACGTATCGGCAGCTCGACGCGGCCTCCAACCGGTTGGCGCACGCGTTGGCCGGCCGCGGTGTTGGTCCGGGGCAGCGCGTGGCGCTGCTGTTTCCCCGTTGCGTTGAGGCGGTCGTGGCGATTTTCGCGGTGCTCAAAACCGGGGCAGCGTATGTGCCGATCGACCCGGCGGTGCCGGCCGCGCGGATGCAGTTCGTGCTCGATGACGCGGCGCCGATCGCCGCGGTCACCACCACCGAGTTGGCCGGCCGGCTGGGCGGGCGTGATCTTGTGGTCATCGACATCAACGACCCCGCCATGAGCGCACAACCCGCCACCGCGCTGCCGGCGGGGCCGACCCCCGACGATGTCGCGTACCTGATCTACACCTCGGGGACGACCGGGACCCCGAAGGGGGTAGCGATCCCGCATCACAACGTGACCCAACTGCTGGAGTCCCTCGACGCCGATTTGGAGCTCGCGGGACAGGTGTGGACACAGTGTCACTCGTTGGCGTTCGACTACTCGGTGTGGGAGATCTTCGGCGCGCTGCTCTACGGTGGGCGGCTGGTGGTGGTGCCCGACGCGGTGGTCCGCTCACCGGAGGACTTCCACGCCTTGCTGGTCACCGAGCAAGTCAGTGTGCTGAGCCAGACCCCCGCGGCGTTTTATGCCCTGCAGGGCGCTGATGCGCTCTCCCCCGAGTTGGGGCGTCAGCTCAAACTCGAGACCGTGGTGTTCGGCGGCGAAGCCCTCGAACCCCAGCGTCTTGGCAAGTGGCTACACGCCCACCCGGGTTTACCGCGGCTGATCAATATGTATGGCATCACCGAGACCACGGTGCACGCCTCGTTCCGGGAGATCGCCGCCGACGACATCGACAGCACGGTGAGCCCGATCGGGGTGCCGCTGGCCCATCTCGGATTTTTCGTGCTCGACGGCTGGTTGCGGCCGGTGCCGGCCGGGGTGGTCGGCGAGCTGTACGTGGCCGGCGCCGGGGTGGCCGATGGGTATGTCGGCCGGCCCTCTTTGACCGGCTCGCGGTTTGTGGCGTGCCCGTTCGGGGCGCCCGGTGCGCGCATGTACCGCACCGGGGACCTGGTGTGCTGGGGCCCGGATGGTCAGCTGCGCTATGTCGGGCGCGCCGATGAGCAGGTCAAGATCCGCGGATATCGCATCGAACTCGGCGAAATCCAGGCCGCGCTGGCCGGGTTGGACGGGGTTAAGCAGGCGGTAGTGATCGCCCGTGAGGACCGTCCGGGCGACAAACGCCTGGTCGGCTACATCACCGGCACCGCCGACTCAACCGCCGCGCGCGCCACGCTGGCCGAGCGCCTGCCGTCCTACATGGTCCCGGCCGCGGTGGTGGCGATCGACGCGCTGCCGCTGACCGTCAACGGCAAACTCGACACCCGCGCCCTGCCCGCACCGGAGTATCAGGACGTCGATCAATACCGCGGCCCGGCCAGCGCGGTCGAGGAGATCCTCGCCGGCATCTACGCGCAGGTGCTCGGGCTCGAGCAGGTCGGAGTCGATGACTCGTTCTTCGAACTCGGCGGGGACAGCATCTTGTCGATGCAGGTGGTGGCCCGGGCGCGTGCGGCGGGCCTGGTGTGTCGGCCGCGCGACATTTTCGTCGAGCAGACCGTGGCCCGGCTGGCCCGGGTGGCCGGGATGGCCAGCGGTGGAAGTGACGTGGTCGATGAGGGTGTGGGACCGGTGGTCGCCACCCCGATCATGCGTTGGCTGGCCAGTGTCGATGGCCCGACGGAGGAGTTCAACCAGACGGTGTTGATACAGGCCCCGGTCGGGGTGACCGAGGCCGACGTGGTGGTGGTATTGCAGGCGTTGCTGGATCGGCATGCCATGCTGCGGCTGCGTGTCGAGGATGACGGCGCCGGGGGATGGTCGCCGACAGTGCCCGAGGCCGGGACGGTGACTGCGCGCGCCTGTCTGCACACCGTCGACGTGCTGTCCGACGAAGTGGTCATAGCAGCCCGGTCGCGGTTGAACCCAGCGGCCGGACTGATGCTCAGCGCGGTGTGGGTAGTGCCCACGGGTCAGTTGCTGCTGATCGTTCACCATCTGGCGGTCGACGGGGTGTCGTGGCGAATCCTGTTGGAAGACCTCAACTTCGCGTGGGCCCAGCATCGCGGTGGACAGCAGGTGGCGTTGCCGATCAACGGCACATCATTCCAACGGTGGGCGACGCTGTTGGCTGAGCACGCACACCACCCGGACGTCGTGGACCAGGCCGAGGCCTGGCGCCAGATCGCGGCGGTGCCTCCGGTGCTGCCGGCCGTGCGCCCCGCTGTGGATACCTATGCCAGCGCCGGGAATTTGTCGGTGGAGTTGGACGCCGAAACCACCCGCATGCTGCTCGGTGAGGTGCCCGCGGCGTTTCACACCGGGATCCACGAGATCCTGTTGATCGGGTTCGGGTTGGCGGTCGCGGAATTCGTGGGCACCGGTGGCGCGCCGATCGTTATCGATGCCGAGGGTCACGGCCGGCACGACGAGTTGGACCCCGATATTGATCTGTCACGCACCGTGGGCTGGTTCACTACTAAATACCCGGTGGCGCTGGCCGTGGGCGACCTGGACTGGGCCCAGGTGGTGGCCGGCGAGGCGGCGCTGGGGGCGCTGATCAAAGACGCCAAGGAACAGCTACACGCCCTACCGGACGGTTTGACCTATGGCGTGCTGCGTTATCTGAACCCCGACGTCGATCTGGATGGGTCCGACCCGCCGATCGGGTTCAACTACCTGGGGCGCCTGGGTGGTGCGGGAAGCGACGCATCCGGTGATATCTGGGAGATCCGCCAGGACGGCTGGTCGGTGACGGGCGCCGCCGCGGCGATCCCCATGCCGTTGATGCACACCGTGGAGCTCAACGCCGGCACCGTCGACACCGAGATCGGCCCGAGACTGCGCGCCGGCTGGACGTGGGCGCCCTCGGCGCTGGATCACGCGCGGGTCAGCCGGCTGAGCCGGTTGTGGTTCGACGCACTGGCCGGCATCTGCACGCACGTACGCCGTGGTGGGGGTGGGTTGACGCCGTCGGATATCGCGCCCGCCCGGCTCGGGCAGCAGCAGATCAACGAGCTGGAGCGGCAACACCAGGTCGCCGATATTCTGCCGCTCACCGCCCTGCAGCACGGGCTGCTGTATCACGCCGGCATCGCGCACAGCTGCGGCGACGACGTGTATGCAGTGCAGCTGGCTGTCACGCTGAGTGGTCGGCTCGATCAGTATCGGCTGCGCGACGCCATGCAGACGGTGCTGACCCGGCATCCAAACCTGTTGGCCCGCTTCGACTCACAGTTCGACCAGCCGGTCCAGATCATTCCGGCCGATCCAGTGCTGCCGTGGCGGTATGTCGACCTCATCGGCGCCGACGTGGACCTTGAGGACCAGGTCGCGCAGGTATGCGCCGCCGAACGCACCGCGGTCTGCGATCTTGGCGACCAGCCGCCCCTGCGGGCGGCATTGATCCGCACCGGCGACCACCAGTACCGGTTCGTGCTCACCAATCACCACATAGTGATGGACGGCTGGTCACTGCCGGTGCTGGTACAAGAATTGTTCGCCAGCTACTACGGCCAACGACTACCCTCCGCCGTCCCCTACCGCCGCTTCGTCAGCTGGCTGGCCGGCCGCGATCGCGACGCCGCCCGCACCGCCTGGCGCGAAGTCTTGGCCGGTTTCGACACCCCGACCCTGGTCGGCCCTCCCGACCGGCTAGGCCTCGGACCGCGCGCCGTGACCTCATTTCTGGTGTCTGAGCAGACCACCTCCGCGGTGGGCGAGCTGGCCCGCGCCCACCACACCACTGTCAACACCGTCCTGCAGGCCGCCTTCGCGCGCCTGCTGGCCTCGCTGACCGGCCACCACGACGTCGCCTTCGGCACCACGGTCTCCGGACGGCCGGCCGAAGTGCTTGGCGCCGAGTCGATGGTGGGTCTGCTGATCAACACCATCCCGGTACGAGCCACCATCACAGCCATAACCACCACCACCGACCTGCTCGACCAACTCCACCACACCCACAACCGCACCCTTGAACATCAGCACCTGGCGCTCAGCGACATTCACCGAATCACCGGCCACGAGCGGCTGTTCGACACCGTTTTGGTGTACGAAAACTACCCAGCCGACCCCGCGGCGTTCTCCGGCGCCGACGCGCTGGCTGTCACCGAACTCGCGCACCGTGACTTCTACCACTACCCGCTGACCATTCAGGCGCTGCCCGGCGCCGAACTGGACCTTCGCGTCCAATACCGTACCGACGTGTTCGACGCCGCCAGCATCGACACACTGACCCAGCGATACATCCAGGTGCTGGTGGCCATGACCACCGACCCGGGCCGACCGCTGCCGGCAATGGATGTGCTGGACGGGGGCAAGCACGCCCGGAAGGAAGGACGCGGCCGCCAGGCGGTGCTGACCCAGCCCGAAAACCACCACACCCCAGGGAGTTATCGCGCCCCGACGACTCGGGTCGAACAAATCCTGGCCGGCATCTACGCCCAAATACTCCGGGTCGACCGAGTCGGTCTCGATGAGTCGTTTTTCGACCTCGGCGGAGATTCGCTATCCGCGATGCGGGCGATCACAGCGATCAACACAAGCCTCCACACCCATCTCGCCGTGCCCACCCTCATCAACGCGCCATCCATTACAAGCCTCAGCCAACAACTAGACACCCAGGATCAATAAGGACCACGCCCATGGAACTCAAAAACCGCTTCTTTCGCCACGTGATGTTCTGGAAAGTCAGCCAGACGGCTCAGAAATATTTCTATCCCTACGTCACTCGCCGGCTCGGCGGCGACGACGTTCAATTCTTCAACTACGGCTACGAGCAGGATCCGCCGATGGCCGTACCGCTGGCAGCCTCCGACGAACCCGACCGGTACTGCAGCCAGCTCTACCACTCCACGGCGACCCAGGTGGATCTCCGCGGCAAACGGGTGCTGGAGGTCAGTTGTGGCCACGGCGGCGGGGCCTCATACCTCACACGCACTTTGCGCCCGACTTCCTACACGGGGCTGGACTTGAACCCGGCCGCCATCGCCTTTTGCCGAAAAAAGCACCGTCTGGACGGCCTGGATTTCGTGCGCGGCCATGCCGAAGACCTACCCTTCGCCGACCAATCCTTCGACGCCGTGATCAACATCGAAGCGTCGCTGCACTACCGTCGGTTTCCTCGTTTCCTGGCCGAAGTGGCACGCGTGCTGCGGCCGGGAGGGCATTTCCTTTATGCCGATTTCCGACCCGCCGACGATGTTGCCGCCTGGGAGGCGACGTTGGCGGGCGCCCCGCTTCGGATGCTTTCACGGCGGGCGATCAATGCAGAGGTTGTGCGCGGCATGGACAAAAATTCGCATCAGTGGGCGGGCCGTATCGATCGGCATGTGCCGGCATTCCTGCGCGGCTTAGCCCGCGATTTCGCGGGCGTGCAGGCCCTGACGTTCTATGACGAGATGCAAAACGGGGGGCTTGCGTACCGGATGCACTGCTTCGCCAAGGCGTGAAGCGGTGCAGGCCGCTCAGCTGTCACCACATAAGTGGCATCAAGCGATAGCGAACCTTCTGCGTGTACTCGCGGTATCCCGTCAACTCTTCCCCGAGCAGCTTCTCCTCGTCGCGGATACGCAAGGCGAGCACGATCAGGGTAGGTACGACGAAGACGAGGCCCCAGTAGGAACCGAGCGCAAGCGGGATACCGGCCATCACGATCAGATTGCCGGTATACATCGGGTGGCGCACCATCCCATACAGTCCGGTGGAGACGACTTTCTGGCCTTCCTCCACCCGGACGGTTACCGCCGCATAGCTGTTCTGAATGACCACCAGCATCACTACACCCAGTCCAGCGGCTACCAGGACATCACCAACCAAGCAGATTGCCGAAGGTGCCCGCGACCAGCCGAAGCGATGGTCCAGAGCACTGGTCACGAGCGCCGCTGCCAGCGACAAGTACAACCCGGCAATAACGACCTTCTGCGTCGCCCGGGTCTCCGCGGTCGGCCCCCCACGTGTCCGACCCTCAAGCGCGACGGGATTCGTACGCAGCGCGTAGATGGTGGGGATCCATGTCGAAAGAACAAGCACCATCAGAAAGGCCCATCCCTGCCAGTAATTGAATGTGCCCGCAGCCAAAAACAGCGCCAAGCCGGCCGCCACAAACTCAGCAAGCTGGGATACCAAAATTTTAGGAGTGGTTTTCAACGATCCTCCTTGACGTCCGTCGGGTTTTGCACGCTAACCCGCGACTCACACCGCTACCAGCGAAGCATCGATTGCCCCGAACGACATCATTTCGCCTCCTCACAGCAACGACCAAGTAGCTCTGCCCGTTGCTTGACCCACGACGTGGCACCTCGCCACCCTAAACCGAATAGTTCAACTTGTGTCAAACACGTGTGCCGAGGTTTTGCGCGGAGTAGCCTCCGCATCATCGGCATCCGCGCTAGATCCGAAACGTGGCGCAACCTCGGGGGCACCCAGGGAAAGGAAGACCGATGAGACACGCTATTCGAATCGGTCGACTGGGCATGTTGGCGGCCGGGCTGGGCATTGGGGCGGCGCTGGCCTGGACGCCGGGGGTCGCCTCGGCCGATTCGTCCACTGGGCTCTCGCCTACCGAGCTTGCGGATCTCGATCAAGTGCTGCGTTTCCTGTTCGACCCCACCGGGGCGGATATGCAGATCTCAATCAGCGGAATGGATTTGTTCCCGACAGAGGGTAACTCGGCCACCGCCGTCGCGGGCATGGGGGACATCGCAATCGCCGTCGGCGACGGTTCCACTGCCTACTCCGGCACAGGCCTTTTTGGCCTCTTTGGCGGCGGGTTCGGTGACTTCGTATTCGCCGACGGCACCGGTAGCACCGCAGAGGCCGCGGTGTTGGGCAGCGGCGACTTTGACTTCGTATGGGCCGACGGCACCGCCAGCAACGCCCAAGTCGGGTTGGGCGCCAACCTTGACAGTGCGATCGCCATTGGTACCGCTAGCCACGCCCAAGTCGCACTCGGCGCCCAACTTGACACCGCATTGGCCGACGGCGACAGTAGCTACGCCGATGCCGGCATCGGCAACAATGACCTCGCCGCCGCATTCGCCGGTAGCAGCGCGACCGCCGGCGGCGGCAACCAAGACTTCGCCTCCGCGGTCGGCGGTGGCACCGCGAGCGCCGAGGGCTACGTGACAACCGCAATGGCCAACGGCGCCAACACCGACGCCGTTACCAACGGCATCTCTGACACCGCCACCGTTTTCGGCACCAACGCCGAGAGTCAAGCCGAAGGCATCGGCGACATGGCCTCCGTCATCAACACTGGCAGCGCTTTCGACAGCGCCCTTGCGGGCGGCGGCGCTCCGCTCACCAGCAACCTCGACCTTGCCGAGATCTTCGGCACCGGCAGCACCGCCGTGGCCGGCGAGGGCGGCAGCCTCGACTTCGCCGCCGCATTCGGCGACATGCTCAACGCGATGGCTACCTTCGATAACTTCGTGATCGACATACTGCCATCGCTGTTTTAAAGGCGCGTCTGGTGCCCACGCCGAAAGCCGAACGCCCGCGGCCGATCAACCCGCTCGCGTCAGCCGCGCTGGCGTTTGCCTCATGAGCTCAGACATCAACCCGGCCAACAGGTTTCGGTAGCGATCAACGTTGGCTAGTTTGACGTCTTCGTATCCCCGGACGACGTCGGGCAGCCCCGCGAGTTCGATCGCTACGTCGTGGTTCTCTGGAGCCAGGATGGCCGTGGCCGTCGCGATTGTCTCGCGATACTCCGTGATCAGCTTCCGTTCGGTTCGGCGGACTTCGGTGTGGCCGAATGGATCTAAGAACGTGCCACGCAGAAAGCGCATGGCAGCCAGTAGGCGAAACAGCGGCCGCACCCACGGTCCCAAAGTAATCTTGCGATTCATCCCCATTGCCCTCAGGAACGGTGGATGCAGCTTGTAGGACACCCGCGCTCGCGCCCCGAACATCTTGCGCACCTGCGTATCGACGCCCTCGTCAAGAGACAGGCGCGGAACCTCGTACTCGTCCTTGTAAGCCATCAGCTTGTACAGATACCGGGCGACCGCCAATGCGAAGCCTTCATTGCCGGGAACGCGGGCGGCCTCGGCGGCACGGACCATCTCGACGAATTCTGCGTACCGTCGTGCATACGAAACATTCTGGTACGCAATGAGGTCCGAGACGCGCGACGCGACATCTTCGGCCAACGCGGAATCCGGCGTCGTCCGCACCAGCGCTGCGATGTCGCGAGCCCGCCTCGACGCCTTCCGTCGCGGGGTCGGCGCCCGCAAACCGGCCAATGTCGATTCCAACTCGGCCGGTGCCGCGACGGCTTGGCGGCCACGCCGAAACGCCTGCAGGTTTTCTTCGACTTTCACCCGCCCTTGGCGGATGGCCTCTTCGATGTGCTCAGCACAGATGGGAAGACGCCCGGCCTGGTAAGCGGCACCCAGCAACAGCATGTTCGCGAACTGGTCTTGGCCCAACAGCATGGTGGCGAGCGCTCGGGCATCGAGGAAGACCGCATCTTGCGCTTGGGTAGCGTCGAGAATCGGAGTAGTCGCCTCGGCAATGGCGGGGAAGGTGGTGCCGGTATCGGTCACCATAGCGCCGGTCGGTATCGCCGATGTCGAGACGACGGCGACGGTGCGACGGGGATTCGCCGAACGCAGATAACGAGAGTCGGCCGCCACCAGCAAATCACAACCCAGGTACAGATCGCATTCGCCGTCGCCTGCTCTGTTGGCCTCCAGCGTCGAATGCTCAGCGATCTTGATGTCCGATACGACCGCGCCGCCCTTCTGCGCCAGGCCGGTCTGGTCCAATGAGCGGACAAACCGTCCCGCCATTGTCGCTGCCGTGGCGAGTATGTGAGAGATGGTGACGACGCCGGTTCCACCGATGCCGGTTATGCGGGTGGTGTGCGGCATCGTCGAAATCTCGACCGGCTCCGGGAGGTCATCAGCACCCAGCGGTGCCACCTCCGATTTCACCTGGCCCGAATCGTCCGGAATGATCGTCATGAATGCCGGACAGTCACCCTTCAGGCACGAGAAGTCGAAATTGCATGAGGACTGGTCGATTTGGGTTTTCCTGCCCAGCTCGGTGTCGACCGGATGAACCGACAGGCAGTTGGACTTGACTCCGCAATCACCGCAACCCTCGCATACCCGCTCGTTGATCATCACGCGCTGTCGCGGCTGGATAGCGTTGCCGCGCTTGCGTTTGCGGCGAAGTTCTGCGGCGCATTCCTGATCATGAACGAGAACCGTCACCCCGGGCGTGGCTGCCAACGCCAGCTGCGCCTCTTCAAGACGATCGCGATGCCAGCATTGCACTCCGCGTGGGAGGTCGCCCCGTCGGTAGCGTTTGGGCTCATCGGTGGTGACGATGATCCGGGCAACACCCTCGGCCAATAGCGAGCGCGTCAGATCGCCAACGCCCAGCGCGCCTTCGGCGTGCTGTCCGCCGGTCATTGCCACCGCCGAGTTGTACAAGACCTTGTAGGTGATGTTCGCGCCCGCCGCGACCGCTGCACGGACAGCAAGGCTGCCGGAGTGATGGAACGTTCCGTCGCCGATGTTCTGCAGCAAGTGGGTTTGGCGGACGAAGGGCCCCATCCCGATCCACTGCGTGCCTTCACCGCCCATCTGGGTGAATCCCG
>Ga0335075_10015734_pt1 | contig 11328 bp, 6 predicted proteins | sample Lox_Sample_24_FD_206723 | JGI IMG/M metagenome (GOLD analysis project Ga0335075, IMG submission 206723) | Soil microbial communities from Loxahatchee National Wildlife Refuge, Florida, United States - Lox_Sample_2.4 | ecosystem: Environmental > Terrestrial > Soil > Wetlands | place: USA: Florida...
GGCCCGGTGAGCGTCCCGTTCCCGGCGAAGCGAGGCTGCCAGCGCGTGCGCCATGGGAAGGCGGTTGTCCAGTTCACAGCTCCGACCTACCCCGGGGCTGGGGTGCTGCGCGTCGCCTATCTCGCCTCCGGGACGGTCAATGGTGACGACGTGACCGTGACCTATGGCCGGAGCACGCAAGTGCTGACGGTCAAGGCCGGCCTGCACGCGGCCTACTTCCCGGTGCGGGGAACCGTGCAGAGCGTCACCGTCTCCGGGATCTCCGGGGCCGCCGTGACCGGGCTGTGCGTCGGCGCCATGCAGGCGGGCTTGATCGTGCCCTCCAGCTCAGGGCTGGTGATCCCGGCGGCGTCCTGAGCGCGCATGTCAGCCGGGTTCAGCCGGCGTCAGTCAGCGTCAGCCGACGTCCCGACCGCTTCACCGCTGCGCGCGCGCTCGATCAGGCGGGCGTGCTCGTCGTCGGGGACCGGCGCGGCCTCCTGCGCGAGCAGCACCGGGATGCCGTTCTCAATCCGGTAGCTCCGCCGCAGCCGCGGGTTGTAGAGCAGCGCCTCGTCGGCGAAGTACAGCAGGCCGCGCTTGTCGATGGGGCAGACCAGGATCTCAAGCAACGTCTCGTCGAAAGCCATGAGCCTCTCCCTCCTTGCGCCAGGTTCCCTTTGCCTTGCTCTGATCCGGGGCGCGCGGCTCCGGGGCGCGCGGCTCCGGGGCGTGCGGCTCCGGCTGTGGCGTGGCTGGCTGCCTGGACAGCAGTGCCACCACGCAGCACGCGACGACGATGCCGACCAGGCGCAGGGTCAGGCGCACCGGGTCGGCGGGGAGCCGTTCATGGAACAGCCAGGTGCCGGCCACCAGGAAATAGATGCTCCCCAGCACGTTGGACACCGGCGCCACGATCGAGATCCGGCAGCGCTGCAGTGCGGTCTGGAACAGCAGCAGGCCGGCCGCCGAGCACGCCGCCAGCAAGTACAGATACGGCGACGACAGCAAGGCGGCTACCGTGCCGGTGAGACCGTGACCGCGCAGCAGCGCGCCGGACAGCGCCTTGATGGCCAGGGCGGCCACGCCATAAAGCAAGCCGGTGGCGATGCCGTAGGAGACGCCGCTGGCCGGCGGCCCGTGCTTGCGCGCCCCCGCCCCCAGCGCGCTGGCCGCGGCGAACAGGGCAAGCAGGCACGACGCGATCGCCACGGCCGCTAGCCGCACGCCGCTGACCTGGTGGCCGACCTCGGCCGGGGTGCCATCGGCGGACAGCGCCAGCAGCACGACGGACAGGGCCATGAACGCAACGCACGCGTACTGGCCGCGCCCCAGGTGCTCGCGCAGGACCAGCCTGGACAGGACGAGGACGATCGCGACCCCGCCGGCTATGACCGGCTGGACGAGGGTCACCGGCGCGAAGATCAGGGCGAGAACCTGAAACGCCAGGCCGAACAGCATCATCGTGAACCCGGCCAGCCACCGCGGCGATCTCGCCAGGCTCAGGACAAAGGACACCACCCGCCCGCCGCCGATGGCCGGGAGGCGTCCCAGGGCCTGCTTCTCCACGATCAGGCCGCAGTTGTAGGAGGTGGTGGAGAGCAAGGCCAGCGCCAGCCCCGCGTCAGTGCTACCGCTCACCGTCGCCGCCCTGGCTAGTGACATCGTCCAGCGCGGCGGCGTAGACGTCGCGGAACCGGGCCGCCGCCCGCTCGCTGAACAGGGCGCGCCGGTACCTGAGGCACAGGTGCAGCTTCCCGCCGATGGTGACGGCGCCGACGGAAAGGCCGCGCGGCATGTGAGCGGATGTCGAGAACCACACGCCGGTCGCAGGCACGTTCCCGAAGCTGATCGGTTCGGCGATCACGCCCAGGTTGGAGAGCAGGGACGTGTCGCAAAGCCGTGGCCCGGCCGTGCGCAGGGCCAGGCGGAGCAGGCGGCGCTTGACCACCGGGGGGCACCACGCCCGGGCCAGCGCGCGGCTGACCGGATCGACCTGAGGCCCGGCGTGATCCTTGGCCGAGCGGGTGGCCGCCGCGACCTCCGCGATCAGCGCGCTGAGGTCGCTGCCGTCGGCTGGCGCCTGCGCGGTCACCGCGGTCAGGCGGGAAAGGTTGCCCGCGGCGCCGGCCTGGTCCCGCGGCCGGGAGTTGACCGGCATGGTGATCCGGATCCGGCCCGATGGCCGCGCATGGGAGCCGTTCCAGCGGCCGATGGCCACGATCAGCGCCGCGATGAGCAGGTCGTTGACCGTAGCGCTCGGCCCGGGCCCGACCCGGTGGCCGGGCGGCACCGGCCGGCCCGGCAGCAGCAGGAACCCGTAACCGGACTGGTCCCGCCGGCCGCGGCCGGGCTGGGTGTCGGCGGCGATCCGCACGGCACGCCCCGGCCGCGCGTCCGCGCGCCTGGCACGCTCCGCCCGGTTGTCCGGCGGCCTGGCCGGGGCCTGCCGGGCCGGGCCGGCCGCCGCGGCCGCGCCGCCCGGGTAGTGGCGCGCCACGCTCCGCACCAGGTCGAGGCAGGAGATGCCGTCGAGCGCCGCGTGGTGGGCGTTGAGGATGATGCGGTCTTCGCCCGGCCCGGACGCGAGCAGGATGCGAACGGGCGGGGAACTGCCCAGCGCGGGCGCGACGGCCAGGAACCGGGCCCGCTCGCGCGCCAGTTCGGTCTCCTCGGCCCAGGTGGCGGCGGTGAGCGGATCGCAGTCCGGCCGGCCGGGCACCTCCCACGCGTAGCGCCGCCACCAGCCGCCCGCCGCCCGCCGGACCAGCGCACGCGGCTGCGCGGCCAGCGCCGCGGCGGTGGCCCGGCGCAGGGCTGCCGGGTCCAGGTGGGCGGGCACCCGTACCTCGATGTGCACGTTGCAGGGCTCAGCGGGCGAGTCGTAGTAGCAGCTCAGCTGGTCGGCGATGCCGAAGGGAACTCGCCGCAGCGGCTCGGTGCCCGGCAATCTCAGCTTGAACGTTGACGCCCCGGCGACGGCCTGGAACGCCGCGCTGGCGCTGGCCGTGTGCGCCGGGCCGGGCGCCGTGCGCGTCACGGCCGGCCCGCCGCCGGGCAGCGGCCGGGGCTGGCCGCTCGCCGGAAGCTGAGAAAAGCCGTCCGGGGCGGGCAGCGGGCGCGCTGGCCGCCAGCGGCCGGTCCAGGCGGCCGTGGCCACAGCCGGGTACAGCGCGGCGGCCAGCGCCACGAGCGCGCACGCCTGGCCGGCAGGCCCGAACGCGCCGGAGCCGATCGCTGCTGGTGCGGCCGCCGTGGCGGCGATCAGCCCGGCGGCCAGCATCGCCGCGAGGCTGACCGCCGGAAGCCACCGTGGTCGCAGCGCCGCGATGACGGCGAGCACGGGCACGGCCAGCACCAGGGGCCCGCCGACGAGAACGATGAGGCCGGCCACGGCCAGCGGGCCGGCCCAGGGCAGGATCGCGGCGGTTAGGCGGCGGGCCCGGCCGGCGGCCAGGCGGCCGGCATCCGGGCTCGCTTGCGGCTCCGGGCCAGGCGCGGATACCGGGGCGGGGGGGCCCGCGGCGGCCCTCCGGGCCGAGCGGAACCGGGCGATGGCCAGCGCGCCCACGGCGATGGCCAGCAGGACCAGGAGCTCGACGGGCACCCAGAAGGCAGCGATGCGCGGCGCTTTCAGCAGCACGCTGGTGCCGATCTCGATGACGATGAAGTAGCTGAGCGGGAACGCGTAGGACATCCACCGCCGCCATCCGGCGGCCACGGCCAGCAGCGCGATGATGGCCAGGACGGACAGGCCGAGACCGGCGTGATACCAGGTCGCGGGGGAGAACGTCATGGTGATCGTGCCGCCTGCGCCGGCCGGCACGACGTAGGCCTGCTGCCAGCCGTCCAGCGTGGCCGAGGCCAGCCGGCGGCCGTCCAGGGTGGCCTCCCAGCCCGGGCTGGCGTTCTGGTGAACCTCGAGGTAGGTCTCCCGCCCGGGGCCGACCCGCACGGTGCGGTTGTCCGGCTGCCAGCTGAGCACCCGCACCGCGCGGCCGGGCGCGGCGGCGTTCGCCGGGCTGGCGGGCCCGGCCTGCAGGACCACATCGGTCACCGTAAACAACCCAGGCGAGACGAGCAGCCGGTGCTGGCCACTGCCCAGGCTGACCGCCGAGCCGCGGGTGCACGGCCGCACCGACACCGGCCCGGTATCGGCCAGCTCGCCGAGCGTTCCGGTCACGGCCGTCCGGTAGTTCCGCCCGTCCAGCGCGATGACCGGCCCCTGGCCGCAGGCCAGACTGAACTTGGTGTCCGGGTTCGGGCCGGTCACGTGCAGACCGGACAGCGCCGGGATGGTCATCTTGGCCAGGCCCAGAACGGGCTGCCCGGACGTCGCGCCGGGCTGCTGGTCCGACGACCAGCCGGGAAAGCTCACGTTGAGCTGGTCGGTGGTCAGCGGGGGGAACAGCGTGGCCACGCCGCCCAGGCCGATCGTGGCCTCACGGGTCCCGAAGGGGCTGGTCACCTTGATCGTGGCGGGTGCGGCCGCGAAGCCGTACGCGGGCTGGACCACGATCTCGGAGATTCGCCGGTAACGGTGCCAGCTCAGGCTGATGACCGGGTCCGGCGACCCCGATATCCACGGCGTCGTGCTGCGGGCGGTAAAGAGGTTGTCCGGCCCGAACTCCGGCAGCGATCCCCAGGTGGGCGCGCTCACCTCCAGGGTGGACCGGCGGGCCGGCGCGAGCCTGCCGAGCAGGGCGTCGAGCCCCGCGCCCGGCTGCACCACGGCTTGCGCGGTCAGCCGCAGCCGCCGCGCCGAGGGCAACGTGAACTGGCGTGCGAACGGCTCGGTCGCGGCCTGGTCGGCCTCACCCGCCGGAGCGGGCGGCGCCTGGCGGAACGAGAACGCCACCGATGCGGCGGCGCGGCCCGCGCTGTCCTGCGCCGGCTTCAGGTACGGGGTCACGCGAACGCCGGGTATCAGCACGTCCCTGATGCCCGCGCCGGGATTCCCCTGGATGACGTTGCTCGCCCCGGTGATCGTGATCCGCAGCCACTTCGTCGGGCCGGGCGGCACGCTGAGCCGCTGGGTGGCGTTGGTCGGTGCCGTGGCCGTGCTGACCCGGCCGGCCGCGGTGCTGACCCGCAGCTGGTTGGCGATGGACCGGCTGAAGCCGTCGTCGAGCAGCTGGACGCCGATATGGTCAGGCAGGTCGAGCGGGTGATCGAAGGTGATCTGGATCCACTGGCCGACGGGAGTGGTGGGATTGCCCTCGGCCCAGGCGGTCGCGGAGTCGCCGTCAAACGCGTTGACCGGATCGTATTGCGGCTCGTAGTAGAGCCACGAGCCGTACGACGACGCGGTGACGCTGGCCGCGCCGGACAGCACCGTGACCGTCTGGTGTCCGGCGGCCGGCACCGGAAGGATCTGGCGTGGTGGCCCGCCGCCGTCGCCGAGCGGGTCGTCGACCGGGTTGGTCTCGCCGGCCGTGTAGGTGAACGAGGTATTGGCGTTGATCAGGCCGAACGCGTTGTCCTGCCGGCGCTGCCCGTCGGTGACCGCCCACAGGGCCGGCCGCCCGGCCAGCTGGTCGCCGGCGATGACCGCGGCCCGATCGCCGAGGATGCCCTGGCCTTCGAGCTGCAGCAGGGAATCGGGGCCGCCGTTGACCAGCGCTGTCCCGCTGACCGGCAGCGCGGCGACCGGAGAGGACGCCCGCTGAGCTGAGCTGGCCGCCTGGAACACCTCGATGGCGGGATACCGGGGCAGGTAGGCCTGGACCTGGCGGAGCGTGCCGGGATTGGTCTGCGTGCCGGTCACCAGCGGGCCGAACGAGGCAACCCGCGTGAACCCGGACAGAGCCAGCGTCTGCAGCACGATCCGTGGCTGCGTGTATCCGATCTGGGTCGGGCTGAGGTCGTTGCGCACCACCAGGTACCGGACCCCGGCCCGTTCCAGGTATGCGGCCAGGCCGGGGACCTGCTGGCCGGACTCGATGGCACTCTCGACGGTGTTCAGGAAGGCCTGCGATCCGGCGCCGCCGTAGGGGACCAGGCTGCGCTCGGCCCATGGCGAGCTGGCCAGCGGCTCGAGCGGCTCGTCGATCGGATCGCCCCACAGGTAGATTCCGTGGCTGTCACCGGGGACGACCAGAGCCGTCTGGTCCTTGGAGTGAGTGTCGAGGAAGCTCGCCAGCTGGTACCAGTACCTGGGCACGCTGGTGAACGAGCCAGGCTGCAGGATCTGGTCGGTCAGGTAGGGGAGCGCCAGGCCGGCCAGGACGAGCGCGATGATCGGGGCCAGCGCGACCCGGGCCGCCACGCGGCGGCGGGATCCCCTCGGCGCGGGCAGGACCCGCGGCCAGGCCTGGCCGACCGCGTGCGCGATGCCGAGCGCGAGGGCCAGCGCGATGACCGGCTCGAGCTTGCTGACGCTGCGGAACGGCGCGAACGAGCCGTTCAGCAGGCTGCCGACGAGCCCGTGCAGTGGCCCGCCGAACGCGCCCGGATAGCCGGCCAGTGCGGCCAGTGCGGCCAGCCCAACGCACAGCCGCAGCCACAGTTGCTCGGGCATGTCGCGCCGGGCCAGGCCGTAGAGCCCGGCGGCCGCGGCGACCGCGGACGCGGCGATGGCCGCCGGATCGGCCACCATCGCCCAGCCCGCCGACAGCCATGGGGTGCCCAGGTTGAGGTAGGCAGTCCAGTTACCCGCGCCGCGCAGTAAAGCATCGGCCGACATCGTCTTGGTGGTGGTGGCCGACTGCTCGACGTACGGCAGGAAATTGAAAGAGTAACGGCCCTGCAGGAGCAGCGGCAGCGCCCACCACGCGGTGGCCGCGACGACCGCCGTTCCCCAGCACAGGCAGGTCCTGACGCGCCGGGCCCCGCGGGTGTGGGTCAGGATGAACAGCGCGGGCGCCACCAGCACACACATCGTGGAAACCGCGTTCACCCCGCCCATCAGCATGATGGCCACCCCGGAGCGGGCTGAGGCGGCCGCGATCGACCGGCGTCCCTGCAGCGCCGTGGCCAGGGGCAGGACCGCCCACGGCACGAGCAGCCCGGGCAGGGCGCCGCCGGACGTGGAGCCGATGATGATGGTGAAGGTCGGCCACAGGGCGAACGCGGCGCCGGCCAGCAGCCGGGAGCCGTCGGAGCCGATCCGCAGTGCGGTGGCGAGCTTGGTCACGCCCCAGAAGCCGCCCGCGATCGCCAGGGACAGCCAGAGCCGCTCGATCATCCAGACCGGCAGCTGCAGGAACTGCCCGATCAGGAAGAACGGCGCCATCGGGATGGCGTAGCCGATGTACTGATCCTGCAGCGTCCCGAACCACTCCAGCGGATTCCACAGCGGCCACAGGCGCTCGAAGAAGCCGCCCGCGTCGATGTCGACGCCGAGCTTGGTGTCGAAGATCATCCGGCCTGGGTCGTTGGCGGCCAGGACGATCAGGACCACCAGCCAGGCCAGCAGGAACCAGCGCCCACTGGCCGACGGCCACCGGTGCGGCCGGTCCGCCTGGGGCCAGTCTGGGTCCTTGGTCTCCGGTTGCGCCTCCCTGGTGTCGCGCAGGTAGCGTGCGAGGCTGGCGGGCAGGGCAGGGCGCCAGGGAATGGGCGGGGCCGTCACTCGATGCGCCTCAGGACCAGCACCAGGTTCCAGGTGGCGATCTCGCGGAGCCCTGGGATCCGCACGATCGCCTTGCACCAGCGCGGGTAATAACGCGGCAGCGCATCGACGATGCCGATGTCGCGGCGCGACCTCATCAGCCGCAGAATGGCTCCCACGTGCACCGGGAAGAGCGTGACGCCGAAGCGGTTCTTCGGCAGGCGGCCGTTCCGCCGGACGTAGCGGCGCTCGGCGAACCGGGAGCCCAGGTAGTGCCAGGGCGACATCTCGTGCCCGCCGTGCGGGGAATACCAGTTGCAGAACGACAGGTAGATCAGCCCGCCGGGCCTGGTGGCGCGGACCATCTCCTCGATCAGGCCGAGCGGGTCGGCAACGTGCTCGAGCACGTTGGACGACAGGCACAGGTCGGCGCCGCCGTCTCTGACCGGGAGCCAGTAGCCGTCGGCCAGCACGGCGCCGGCCGGCGCCGCGCCGCGGCTGAGCATCTCGGCCGAGTCCGGCTCGAACAGGTAGCAGCGGGCGCCGCGCTCGGCGAAAGCCGCGGTGAAGTGCCCGGGCCCGCCGCCGACATCCACGACCGTGCGGCCGGTCAGGTCGCAGTAGTCCTCAATCTGGCTCACGGTGTCCTCGGCGAGCGCGCCGTAGAAGCTCTCCGGGTCGGTCTGCTCCTTGCGGAACAGCCGGAACAGGCGCACGGACCTGAGCAGCCCCCGCTGCCGGCGCCAGGCCTGCGCCGCATCCGAGCCCCCGGCTTGCGCCGCGCCCGAGCGCTGGTCTGGCGCCGCGCCCGAGCGCTGGTCAGGGCCGGCCGGCGCCAAGGCTCGGCGAAGTGGCGGTGGCAACAGGCTCATGGAGAGTCCTCTTGGATTGCGGCTTCCTCATCGCGAGCGACTGGCCCCCGCCACTGGGCACCTTTATTATCCGGCAGTTCACGCCGCGTCCCAACGTACCGGGAACCACTCTCTCAGAAACCTCGGACCAGGCATCAGCGACCTATGTAAATTACTAGAGCTTGTGCCCCATTGTCCGTAGACATTACCTGCGGGTAATGATAGCTCTGGTGCGGTGCCGCAACCAGAGGTGGAGCGTGGTCGTGTGACTCACGAGTCGCGTCACCCGCCGGTGCACACGGCAACCGCAGCCGGATCTGGGCCTGCCACCGCCGGGATTGGCGCGCGCATTCACCTCACCCGCCCCGCTCGGCCCGCCTCCGTCGGCCCTGCCGTCACCACGCGCCCGGGCCCCGCCGCCCCCGCCGCCCCAGGCGCGGGCTGGGAGCCGGGGCGACCCGCGCGCCACATCCTGTTCGTGGCCTGGCGTGATCTCGCCAATCCCAGGGCCGGCGGTTCCGAGGTGCTGGTCGACCGGCTGGCCGAAGGGATGGCCGCGCGGGGCGACCGGGTCACCTTGCTCTGCGGCGGGCCGGTCGGCGCGCACCCGTACCAGGCGATCAGGAACGGCGGAACCTACACCCAGTTCCTCCGCGCGCCGCTGGCCTATCACCAGCGCCTCAGCGACTGCGACCTGGTCGTCGAGGTCTGCAACGGCATGCCGTTCTTCGCCCCGTTGTGGTCCCGCCGCCCGACGGTCTGCCTGGTCAACCACGTGCACACCGAACTGTGGGCGCTGCGCATGCCAGCCGGGCTGGCGGCGGCTGGCCGCTTCACCGAGACCGTCCTCATGCCGCGGGCGCACCGGAAGAACCTGTTCCTCACGGTCTCGTCGTCGACAGCCGCGGCGCTGGGCGCGATCGGGGTGAGCCAGGACCGGATCAGGCAGATCTGCAATGGCGTGGTGCATCCCGACCCACTGACACCGCGTTCGGCCGAGCCAATGTTCCTGGCCCTGGGGCGGCTGGCCGAGTACAAGCGGATCGACCTGCTGCTGCGGCTGTGGGAGCGGGTCCGGCGGGTGGTCGGCGGGCGCCTGGTGATCGCGGGGGACGGCCCGGACCGCGCCCGCATCGAGGCGCTGGCCGGGCCCGACGTCGTCATTGTCGGCCGGGTGTCGGAGCAGGAAAAGCACCGGCTGCTGTGTTCGGCGTGGATGCTGCTGCACCCGGCGCTGATCGAGGGCTGGGGAATCGTGATCGCCGAGGCCGCGATCCGGGGCACACCGGCCATCGGGTTCGATGTTCCTGGCGTGCGCGACTCGGTGGTGGACGGCGAGACCGGGCTGCTGGTCCGCAGCGAAGGCCAGTTCGCGTCCGCGTGGGCGTCGCTCGCGCTTGACCTCCGGACCCGCGAGGCCCTCGGCCGCGCCGCGCGGGAACGGGCGCTGCGGCTGCACTGGTCGGCCGCGGTCGAGGGCTTCGCACAAGTGGCGGACGAGGCGGTCGCCCGGGCCAGCGGCCCGCAGAACGGGCGGCGGCGGTGAGGGCCGGAATGCCCTGGGGCGCGCGATGCCGGTGGTGACAACGGCTGGGGCGCCGGGTGGGCTGCGCGGGTTCTACGAGAACCCGGACGTGCCGGTCAGCTCGGGGCCGGACCGCGCCGTGCGCATGGCTGGCCTGCTCGGCCAGGCACTGGACGGTGTGACCGGCCGTGCCTGCATTCTCGACGTGGGCTGCGGTGACGGCACCGCGGCGGTGCTCGCGGCGCAGCGGAACCCGGGGCACCGGATGGTCGGCCTGGACTGGTCGGCCGGGTCGCTGGACCGGGCGCGGCGGCTCGGCCTGACCGTGGTGCGCGGAGGCGTGGATGCGTCCGGCCTTCCGTTCGCGGCCGAGTCGGCCGACGTCGTCATCATGAGCGAGCTGATCGAGCACCTGGTCGACACCGACTCGGCGCTGGACGAGGTCTTCCGCGTGCTCAGGCCGGGCGGCTCGCTGCTGCTCTCCACGCCGAACCTGGCCGCGTGGTACAACCGCGGGCTGGTCGCGCTCGGGGTACAGCCGATCTTCTCCGAGGTCAGCCTGCGCGGGGTCTACGGCAGGCCGGGCCGCCAGGTGGCCGGTCACCTGCACCTCTTTACCCGGCGAGCGCTCGTGGCGCTGCTCGCCGCTCGCGGTTTCAGCGGTATCCGGGTCCGCGGGGCGAGATACCACGACGTGCCCAGGCCGCTGCGCCCCATCGACCGTGCGTTCTGCGCCTGGCCCGCAGCAGCATCGATTCTGCTGGTTCACGCCCGCAAGATATGACGCTGCGCTCGCTGGCCGACGGTGCCGCGGCCCGGCTGCGGGCGCGGTCGGCTGCCACAGACCCGGCCGCACGCCCCGGCCGCCCAGCCCGCGCGCCCGGGCCGGCCCGGGCCGCCCGGGCCGCCCGGCCGCACGCCTGGCCCGCTCTGGCCGGTCTTGGGCTCGGCCTGCTCGCGCTCGGCCCCGGGCTCGCCCGTGGCTTCCTGCTCAGCTACGACATGGTGTTCGTACCGCGGATGCCGTTCTCCGCGGCGCTGATCGGGCTGACCGGCGGACCGCCGCGCGCCGTGCCCAGCGATGCCGTGGTGGCCGTCGCGTCGCTGCTGATGCCCGCCGACATCCTGCAGAAGCTGATCCTGCTGCTGATCTTCGTCCTGGCTTGCTCCGGCGCCGCGGCCCTGCTGGCCAGCGGCTGGACGGCCGCGGCCAGCCGGGCAACTGGAGACAGCGCAGCTGGAGACAGCGCGCCGCTGCTGGCCCGGCTGGCGGCCGGGGTGTGCTACGCGTGGAACCCCTACGTGGCCGAGCGGCTGCTGATCGGCCAGTGGGCGTTGCTGCTCGGCTACGCCGGGCTGCCGTGGGTGGTCAGGCTGCTGTGCGCTGGCCCCGGACGGACCAGGCCGGCGCGGCTGCTCGG
>Ga0335075_10015735_pt1 | contig 11328 bp, 6 predicted proteins | sample Lox_Sample_24_FD_206723 | JGI IMG/M metagenome (GOLD analysis project Ga0335075, IMG submission 206723) | Soil microbial communities from Loxahatchee National Wildlife Refuge, Florida, United States - Lox_Sample_2.4 | ecosystem: Environmental > Terrestrial > Soil > Wetlands | place: USA: Florida...
CGGTAGCCTATTCGCCCTGCATGCGAGCGGCAGCCGGGCCCGCTCTTCCACTTCGCATCAGTTTTGGCCCTGTCCGCGTCCGATTTGCGAAGATTTAGGGACCAAAACTGATGGCAAGTTGCCGGTTGCGATAAGCCAGTGAGCTCGTGTGACGCCAGGGGAGATCCGCCTGGCTTCGGGGCCGTCTGCGGGCCATTGCGAATTGGCCCTGTGGGCCACAGGGCCAATAGAGCTAGCCCTGTGGCCCACAGGGCCAGAACGTCTTATCTCAGGTCGCCGTTGGTCATGCCTGCCGGGGCCTCCGGGTAGGTGACGAGGCCCAGTTCGGCGCGGCTGGCGAGCAGCGGGTGGTTGGGGAGCACCCGGACCGTGTAGCCGAACGGGCCAGGCCGGCCCAGCTCGACCGTGCCGGAGAAGCGGGCGTGCTGGCCTGGCACCGGGTCGTCCGCCTGCAGGGTGACGTAGCAGGGGTCGACGATCTCGTCGTCGTCGCCTGGCGCGCCGTAGACGACCTCGACAGAGACGTCGGACGGGCTGAGCGCGCCGAGCGCGGCGGTGACGCGGACGTCCAGGACCGCGCCCAGGCTGGGCTCGGCGCCGTCGGCCTCGACGTGCTCGATCCGCACCGCCGGCCAGGCCTCGCGGACGCGCTGCGTCCAGGCGGCGAGGTCGCGCCCGGCGTGGAAGCCCTCGGCCGCCAGCGCGCGCGACGACTCCGCCGCCGGCGCGTACAGGGTCGTCACGTACTCGCGGACCATGCGGTCCGCCTGGACGAGCGGACCGAGGCTGCGGAAGTTGTGCCGGACCATCTCGATCCAGCCGCCGGGGACGCCGTCGTGGCCGGTGTCGTAGAACAGCGGCGCGACGGACTTGGCGAGCAGCTCGTACAGGGCGGAGGCCTCCAGCTCGTCGCGGCGCGCCGGGTCGGTCACGCCGTCGGCGGTGGGGATCTCCCAGCCGTTGCCGCCGTCGTACCACTCGTCCCACCAGCCGTCCCGCACCGAGACGTTGAGACCGCCGTTGAGCGCGACCTTCATGCCGGAGGTGCCGCAGGCCTCGAGCGGGCGCAGCGGGTTGTTCAGCCAGACGTCGGCGCCCTGCACGAGGGAGTGGGCGAGCGCCATGTCGTAGTCGGGCAGGAAGACGATGCGGCGGCGGACAGCCTCGCTGTCGGCGAAGCGGACCATCTGCTGGATCAGCCGCTTGCCGCCTTCGTCGGCGGGATGCGACTTGCCCGCGATGACGATCTGCACGGGCCGGTCGGGGTCCAGCAGCAGCCCGGCAAGCCGCTGCGGGTCGTTGAGCATCAGGGTCAGCCGCTTGTACGACGGCACCCGGCGGGCGAACCCGATGGTCAGCACGTCCTCGTCGAGGACGTCGTCGATCCAGGTGAGCTCGGCGCCCGAGGCGCCGCGCTGGCGCCAGGACTCGCGCAGCCGCCGCCTGGTCTCGGTGATCATCTTGCTGCGGAGCTGGCGGCGGATCGCCCACAGCCGGGCGGCGTCGGCGGTCGCCGGGTCATCACCGAGCTCGGACACCGTGCTGGCTTCCCAGGTCGGGGCGTGCACGCCGTTGGTGATCGAGCCGATCGGCACCTCTGAGGTGTCGAAGCCCGGCCACAGCCCGGCGAACATCTCGCGGCTGACCTGGCCGTGCAGCCGGGAGACGCCGTTGACCCGCTGGGCGAGCCGCATGCCCATCACGGCCATGTTGAAGACGTGCGGGTCCCCGCCCGGGTAGGTTTCCGCGCCCAGCGCGAGAACCCGGTCCAGCGGCAGCGTCTCGCCGGCGGCGTCGTGGGCGAAGTACCGCTCGATGAGCTCGCGGGGGAACCTGTCGATGCCGGCCGGCACCGGCGTGTGGGTGGTGAACACCGTCCCGGCGCGGCACAGTTCGAGCGCCTCGTCGAAGGTCAGGCCGGTCGCCGTGTACTCGCGGATCCGCTCAAGGCCGAGGAAGCCGGCGTGACCCTCGTTGGTGTGGAAGACCTCGGGCTCCGGATGGCCGGTGATGGCGCAGAAGGCCCGCACGGCACGGACGCCGCCGATGCCGAGCAGCATTTCCTGGCGCAGCCTGTGCTCGCTGCCGCCGCCGTACAGCCGGTCGGTGACCTCGTGCAGCGCCGGCTCGTTCTGCTCGACGTAGGAGTCGAGCAGCAGCAGCGGCACCCGGCCGACCTGGGCGAGCCAGACCTGGGCGGTGAGCAGCTTGCCGCCGGCCAGCGTCACGCTGACCAGCACCGGGTCGCTGGTCTCCGGCTGGCGCAGCAAGGTGAGCGGCAGGCCGTTCGGGTCGTCGGCCGGGTAGCGCTCGGTCTGCCAGCCGTCGGCGGACAGCGACTGGGTGAAGTAGCCGTGCCGGTACAGCAGCCCCACGCCGACCACCGGCACGCCCAGGTCGCTCGCCGACTTCAGGTGGTCGCCGGCCAGGATGCCGAGGCCGCCCGAGTACTGCGGGAGCACGGCGGTGATGCCGTACTCGGGGGAGAAGTACGCGATCGCGTTCGGCAGCGTGCCGGCCGCGCCTGGAGCCTCGGACTGGTACCAGCGCGGCTCTTCTGTGTACTGGCGCAGGTCGGCCACCGCGGCGTCCAGGCGGCGCAGGAAGTCCTCGTCGGCGGCCAGGCCGGCGAGCTTCCCTGGCCGCAGCCTGCTCAGCATCGCTACCGGGTCGCCGCCGGACGCGGCCCAGCCCGCTGGGTCTATCGACTCGAAGAGCTCAACCGTCGGCGGGTGCCATGACCAGCGGAGATTGAGCATCAAGTCGTGCAGCGCCGTGAGCGGCTGCGGCAGCGTCACGCGGACCGTGAAACGTCGGATCGCTCTCACGGGGAGTCATCATAGGCGGCCACGAGGCGTGCCTGCGGCCCATTGCCGGCCAGGGTCGTCTCAACGCCCTAGCCCGCTGGGAATTCCCGGACCGGTACTGGGTACGGTTGCGGCGTGATCGGACGCATTCCCATCCTTGACGTCGAGCCTGTGGTGGACTGCGCGCGCCGCCCGGCCAAGGCAGTCGTCGGCGAGACTTTCCAGGTCAGCGCCACCGTCATCCGGGAAGGGCACGGCGTGCTCGGCGCCGGCGTGGTGCTGAGAGACCCGGCAGGCAGACCGGGGCCGCTGGTGCGGATGAGAGCACTGGCGCCGGGGACAGACCGGTACGGCGCCGAGGTCACCGTGACGGAAGAGGGCACCTGGTACTTCCAGGTGGAGTCGTGGAGCGACCCGATCGCGGCCTGGCACCACGACGCGGCCATCAAGGTCCCCCTCGGCCAGGACGTGGAACTGATGCTGACCGAGGGCGCGCTGCTCTTCGAACGGGCGGCCCGCTCGATCAGGCAGCCGCCGGGCGCCGCCAGGCCCGCCGCGGCCAGGACCGCCCTGAACGCGCTGGCCAGGAAGCTGCGAGACAGGGGCGTGCCGCCCTGGGACCGGCTGACGGCCGCCGAGACGCAGGAGATCAGGGAGATCCTCGCCAGGTACCCGCTCCGTGAGCTCGTCACCAGGTCCGCCAGGTACCCGGTGCTGGCGGACCGCCTCAGGGCGCTGTACAGCTCCTGGTACGAGTTCTTCCCCCGGTCTGAAGGCGTGCAGTTCGACCCGATGGGCCGCAGGGAGCCTGAGCCGGGCACGCTGCGCACCGCCGCCCGCCGGCTCGAGGCCATCGCGGACATGGGCTTCGACGTCGTCTACCTGCCGCCCGTCCACCCGATCGGGACCACGTTCCGCAAGGGCCGGAACAACACGCTGGAGGCCAGGCCAGGCGACCCTGGCTCGCCCTGGGCGATCGGCGCCCCCGAGGGCGGCCACGACGCGCTCCACCCGGACCTCGGCACGTTCGCGGACTTCGACGCGTTCGTGTCCCGGGCTAGGGACCTCGGGCTCGAGGTGGCGATCGACCTCGCGCTGCAGGCGTCGCCTGACCACCCCTGGGTGAAGGAGCACCCGGAGTGGTTCACCACGCGGGCCGACGGGTCGATCGCGTACGCCGAGAACCCGCCGAAGAAGTACCAGGACATCTACCCGCTCAACTTCGACAACGACCCCGAGGGCATCTACGCGGAGGTACTCAGGACGGTCCGGCTCTGGATGGACCACGGCGTGCGGATCTTCCGGGTCGACAACCCGCACACCAAGCCGCTGCGATTCTGGGAGCGGCTGCTCGCCACCGTCAGGCAGACCGATCCCGACGTGCTGTTCCTCGCCGAGGCGTTCACCAGGCCGGCGATGATGGCCACGCTCGCCAAGGTCGGCTTCCACCAGTCGTACACGTACTTCACCTGGCGCAACAGCAAGGACGAGCTGACTGAGTACATGCAGGAGCTGTCCGGTCCCGCGGCCGCCTACATGCGCCCCAACTTCTTCGCCAACACGCCGGACATCCTGCACGAGTACCTGCAGCACGGCGGACCGCCCGCATTCAAGATTCGTGCCGTGCTGGCAGCAATGCTGAGCCCTTCCTGGGGTATCTATTCCGGCTATGAGCTGTGTGAGAACACGCCGCTGCGCCCGGGCAGCGAAGAGTACCTGGACTCGGAGAAGTATCAGTACCGGCCCAGGGACTGGGAGACGGCGGCGCGAGACGGACTCGGGATAGCCCCGTTGATCACGGATCTGAATCGGATCAGGAAATCTCATCCAGCGCTGCACTGGCTGCGTAATCTACGGTTCCATCACGTGGATCAGCCAGACCTGATCTGCTTCTCGAAGCGCGTGTCCTGGCGGGAGATAACCGCCCCAGGGACCAGTGCGGGGAGCACCTACGGGGCAGGTACGATCGCGGGGAGACCCTCCGCACAGGCAGCGCCGCAGGCGGCGGAACAGGGCGGCGTCGCCGGGGACACCGTCCTGGTCGTAGTGAACCTTGACCCGCACCAGGCCAGGGAGGCTACCGTCTGGCTTGACATGCCTGCGCTCGGCATGGACTGGCCGGAGGGCTTCACCGTCACGGACGAATTCGACGGCGAATCGTACCGGTGGGGGCAGGCCAACTACGTCCGTCTCGACCCGGCCTGGCGGCCTGCACACATCTTTACCGTTACGCGTGACCTGGCATGACGAATTAGCCTGGCATGCGTCGGTCGCGCATATCCAGGAGACGCAAGCAGTGACAGAGCACGAGCTGGCAGCCGGCTGGCCAGTTGCCCCGCAGGACAGCATCTCGCCGATCTCGACCACCGGATCGTTCGCCGCGGTGCCGAACGAGCCGGTGCCCGACTTCGCCCTCGACCGGCCGCGGGACCCCGAGTGGTACCGGCGCGCGGTCTTCTACGAGGTGCTCATCCGCGGCTTCCAGGACGCCAGCGGCGACGGCACCGGCGACATCAGGGGCCTCACGTCGCGGCTGGACTACCTGCAGTGGCTGGGCATCGACTGCATCTGGCTGCTGCCGATCTACGACTCCCCGCTGCGCGACGGGGGCTACGACATCGCCGACTTCATGCGGGTTCTCGACGAGTACGGGAACATCGCCGACTTCGTCGAACTGGTCGAGGAAGCGCACAAGCGCGGCATCCGGGTCATCGCCGACCTGGTGATGAACCACACCAGCGACCAGCACCCGTGGTTCCAGGCGAGCCGCACCGACCCGGACGGCCCCTTCGGTGACTTCTACGTCTGGTCCGACGACCCGGACAGGTACGCCGACGCGCGCATCATCTTCGTCGACACCGAGACGTCGAACTGGACGTTCGACCCGGTGCGCGGCCAGTACTACTGGCACCGCTTCTTCTCCCACCAGCCGGACCTGAACTTCGAGAACCGCAAGGTCCAGGACGCGATGATCGAGGTGCTCAGGTTCTGGCTGGACCTCGGCATCGACGGCTTCCGGCTGGACGCCGTGCCCTACCTCTACGAGAGGGAGGGCACCAACTGCGAGAACCTCAAGGAGACGCACGAGTACCTGAAGCGGATCCGCACCGAGGTGGACAAGCTGTACCCGGACCGCGTGCTGCTCGCCGAGGCCAACCAGTGGCCCGCCGACGTGGTCCAGTACTTCGGCGACCCGGAGACCGGCGGCAACGAGTGCCACATGGCGTTCCACTTCCCGCTGATGCCGCGCATCTTCATGGCCGTGCGCCGGGAGCAGCGCTACCCCATCTCGGAGATCATGGCCCAGACGCCGAAGATCCCCGCGGGCTGCCAGTGGGGCATCTTCCTGCGCAACCACGACGAGCTCACGCTCGAGATGGTCACCGACGACGAGCGGGACTACATGTACACCGAGTACGCCAAAGACCCGCGGATGAAGGCGAACATCGGCATCAGGCGGCGGCTGGCCCCGCTGCTCGACAACGACCGCAACCAGCTCGAGCTGTTCACGGCGCTGCTGCTCAGCCTGCCAGGCTCGCCCGTCATGTACTACGGCGACGAGATCGGCATGGGGGACAACATCTGGCTCGGTGACCGGGACGGCGTGCGCACGCCCATGCAGTGGACCCCCGACAGGAACGGCGGCATCTACGGCTACCAGTCGCTCAACGTCGAGGCCCAGCAGCGCACCCCGCAGTCGCTGCTGCACTGGACCCGCCGGATGATCGAGATCAGGAAGCGGCACCCCGTCTTCGGGCTCGGCGCCTACGAGGAGCTCACCTCAAGCAACCCGAGCGTGCTCGCCTTCGTCCGCGAGTACGACGCGGCGGGCACCCTGAAGGCGCAGCACCTGTTCGGCGAGCACGGCGCCGCCTGGGAGCAGGACGCGAGCGACCGGATCCTCTGCGTGAACAACCTGTCGAGGTTCCCGCAGCCGGTCGAGCTCGACCTGCGCAGGTTCATGGGCGTCACGCCGGTGGAGTGCATGGGCGGCGTGACGTTCCCGCGGATCGGCGAGCTGCCGTACCTGCTGACGCTGCCTGGACATGGCTTCTACTGGTTTCAGCTGCCCGCTGTGAGGGAGGAACATGACCGATAGGCCGGCTGACGGCCCAAGTCGGCACATGCGATAGAACACAGGGGGCACCAGCCGGTCTGTAAGCGGCACCCACGGGATGAGCGAGGCCGATGGCTTTCGAGGAAGCTCTAGCGACATGGCTAGTCAGGCAACGGTGGTTCGCAGGCAAGGGGCGCGGGCTGCGCGATCTCGCGATCGTCGCCGACACCGAGGTCGTCAGCGGCGATCCTGAACTGCGGCACCTGATCGTCACCGTCTCCTACGACACGACCGTCGACTACTACCAGGTACTGACCGGGCTGCGCTCCAAGCTGCCTGACGAGCTGCAGCACGTGCACATCGGCCAGTCCGATGACGGGCGGCAGGTGTACGACGGGCTGCACGACGCCGAGCTGACCAGGACGCTGCTCGCGGGCATCGCCGCCAGCGAGTCGATCGGCAGGCTGCGGATGCGGAAGATCCCCGGCGCCCACTTCGGGACCGCGCTCGACAGCCTGGTGCTCGGCGCCGAGCAGAGCAACACCAGCCTGGTGTACGGCGAGGAGTCGATCCTCAAGGTGTTCCGCCGGGTGTCCCCCGGCCCCAACCCTGACCTCGAGGTGACCACCGCCCTCGCGGAACTCGGGTCGCAGCACATCGCCGAGCCGTTCGGCTGGATCGAGTCCTCGCTGGACGGCGTGTCCACCAGCCTGGCGATCCTGTCCAGGTACCTGCGGCTGGCCTCCGACGGCTGGTCGCTCGCGGCGACCAGCGTGCGGGACCTGTACGCGATGGAAGACGGCACCGGTGACGGCGTGCGGGCAGCCGAGGCAGGCGGCGACTTCGCCGGCGAGGCCTACCGCCTCGGCGCCGCCACCGCCCAGGTGCACGCCGACCTGGCCGCCGCGTTCGGCACCGACGAGCTCGGCGACGGCGGGCTGCGCGAGCTGACCGAGCAGATGTTCAGGAAGCTCGACCTCGCGGAGGCCGCGGTCCCCGAGCTCGCCAGGTACACCGAGATGATCGGCGACGCCTACTCAAGCCTGGCCAAGCTGCGGGAGCCGATCCCGGTGCAGCGCGTGCACGGCGACTACCACCTGGGCCAGGTGCTGCGCACGACACAGACCGGCTGGGTGGTGCTCGACTTCGAAGGCGAGCCCGCCACCCCGCTCGCCCAGCGCCGCGCCAGGTCCTCCCCGCTGCGCGACGTGGCCGGGATGCTGCGCTCCTTCGACTACGCGGCCCGGCACCAGCTGATCGGCCACCCGGAGCAGTTCCCCCTCAACGCGGTCGCCGGCGACTGGGTGCGACGGAACGCGAGCGCCTTCTGCGCCGGGTACGCCGAAGCGGGCGGCCAGGACCCGGACGACAACGACCTGCTGCTGCGCGCGCTGCAGCTGGACAAGGCGGTCTACGAAGTGCTGTACGAGGCGCGGCACCGGCCGTCCTGGCTGCAGATTCCGCTTGATTCGCTCGCGGAGTTCTAACTCGCGGAGTTCTAACATGACACACGATCTGTCCACTTCAACGTCGGCGGGAAAGTCCGCTTCAGGCACGGACGACGTATCGCTGCGCGAGATCGAGCGCGTGGTGGCCGGCCAGCATCACGACCCGCACTCGGTGCTCGGCGCGCACGCCGGCCCGCAGGGCGTGATCATCCGCGCGCTGCGGCCGCTCGCCGAGTCGGTCACGGTGGTGCTGCCGGACGACACCAGGTTCCCGATGTCGCACCGGCACCAGGGCGTGTTCGAGGTGACGCTGCCGGAGTCGCAGGGATCCGTCCCCGAATACCTGCTGGAAGTCACGTACCCGGGACAATCATCCGGAACGTACGCGGCCGGCTCCACGGCCCTCCAGGACGACCCGTACCGGCACCTCCCCACCGTTGGCGAATTCGACCTGCACCTGATTGCCGAAGGCAGGCACGAGCAGCTATGGCACGTGCTCGGCGCGCGGCCGCAAGGCACCGGCACCGCATTCGCGGTGTGGGCGCCGAACGCGCGCGGCGTCCGGCTGACCGGCGACTTCAACTTCTGGGACGGCCGCGCGCACCCGATGCGCTCGCTGGGCGGCGCCGGGGTCTGGGAGCTCTACGTGCCCGGCGTCGGCCCCGGCACGCGGTACAAGTTCTCGATCTGCGGGCCGGACGGCGCGTGGCGCGAAAAGGCGGACCCGATGGCGACGCTCGCCGAGACCCCGCCGGCCACGGCCTCGGTGGTGTACGAGTCGGCGTACGAGTGGGCCGACGAGGACTGGATGACCGAGCGGGCGACCCGGCAGCCGGTGACCAGCCCGATGAGCGTGTACGAGGTACACCTCGGCTCGTGGCGGCCCGGGCTGTCCTACCGCCAGCTCGCCGGCGAGCTCGCCGCCTACGTGACCGACATGGGCTTCACCCACGTGGAGTTCCTGCCCGTCGCCGAGCACCCGTTCGGCGGCTCCTGGGGCTACCAGGTCACCTCGTACTACGCGCCGACCTCGCGGTACGGCTCCCCTGACGACTTCAGGTACCTGGTGGACACGCTGCACCAGGCGGGCATCGGGGTGATCGTCGACTGGGTGCCCGCGCACTTCCCGCGCGACTCCTGGGCGCTCGCCGAATTCGACGGCACGCCGCTGTACGAGCACGCCGACCCGCGGCTTGGCGCGCATCCGGACTGGGGCACGCTGGTGTTCAACTTCGGCCGGGCCGAGGTCAGGAACTTCCTCGTCGCCAACGCCATCTACTGGCTCGAAGAGTTCCACGTGGACGGCCTGCGGGTCGACGCCGTCGCGTCGATGCTCTACCTGGACTACTCGCGGCAGCCAGGGGAGTGGGTGCCGAACGCGTACGGCGGCCGGGAGAACCTGGACGCCATCTCGTTCCTCCAGGAAACCAACGCCACCACGTACAAGCGGATGCCGGGCATCATGATGATCGCCGAGGAATCCACGGCCTGGCCCGGCGTCAGCCGGCCGGTGCACCTCGGCGGGCTCGGCTTCGGCTTCAAGTGGAACATGGGCTGGATGAACGACACGCTCGAGTACATGCGGCGGGACCCGATTCACCGCCAGTACCACCACAACGAGCTGACGTTCTCGCTGGTCTACGCGTTCTCGGAGAACTTCGTCCTGCCGCTCTCGCACGACGAGGTGGTGCACGGGAAAGGCTCGCTCGTCGGCAAGATGCCCGGCGACGAATGGCGCAAGTTCGCCAACCTGCGGGCGCTGCTCGCCTACATGTGGGCGCACCCTGGCAAGCAGCTGCTGTTCATGGGCTCGGAATTCGGCCAGGTCAGCGAGTGGTCGGAGAAGAACGGCCTCGACTGGTGGGTGCTGCAGTACGACGTCCACGCCGGCGTGCAGCGCCTCGTGCGGGACATGAACGCCGTCTACCGGGATACGCCCGCCCTGTGGTCGCAGGACGTCATCCCCGACGGCTTCTCCTGGATCGACTCCAACGACGCGCACGGGAACGTCCTGTCGTTCCTGCGGTTCGGCTCCCAAGAGCACGGCGTCCCCGTGCTCGCCTGCGTGGCCAACTTCTCCGCGATGCCGCACAACGACTACCGGATCGGCCTGCCGCTGGCCGGCCGCTGGCGCGAGGTGCTCAACACCGACGCCACCGGCTACGGCGGCAGCGGCGTCGGCAACCTGGGCGCCGTCACCGCGGTCCCGAAGCCGTGGCACGGCCGGCCGGCCTCCGCGTCGATCGCGCTGCCGCCGTTCGGGGTGCTCTGGCTGACCCCCGACCGGTAGGCCGCCAGCCCGGAGCGGGAGATCGCTAGGCTACGTCTGTGCAGACGTGGGAGGCGATCAGGTCCCGGCGGAACGTGCGGTCGTTCGAGGACCTGCCGATCGCCGACGACCACCTCGACGAGATCCTCGAGTCCGGCCGCAGGTCGCCGTCCTCGCAGAACTGGCAGCCATGGGACTTCATCCTGGTCCGGCAGCGCGAGCAGCTGCTGCAGCTCGCGCACGTGTGGCGGGGCGCCGGCCACGTGGCGCACGCGGCCGCGGCGATCGCGCTGATCGCGCCGCTGCCTGCGGACGAGCGGCAGCGGGACCGGCTGCAGTACGACCTCGGCCAGGCCACGATGAGCATCATGCTCGCGGCGGCCGGCCTCGGCATCGGCAGCGGGCACGCGGGCGTTCAGGACCAGGACACCGCCCGCGGCGTCCTCGGTTTCCCCGGTGACAGGTTCTGCGCGTACCTGATCTCGCTCGGCTACCCGGCCGATCGGCCGCTGACGCTGATCCGGCACCCGGACCGCCGCCCGTTCGACGAGGTCGTGCACCGCGACCGCTGGTGACGGGGTCAGGTAACAGGGACGATCTGCGCCGCGGCGATGACGCCGCCCGCGATGTCGAGCACGCCGAGCGTGCCGTGCGGCTGGCGGCGCCGGTCCGTGGGCGAGCCTGGATTGAAGATCCGGAACCCGCCGTCACCGGACGCGGCGTCCAGCGGGATGTGCGAGTGGCCGA
>Ga0335075_10015736_pt1 | contig 11328 bp, 11 predicted proteins | sample Lox_Sample_24_FD_206723 | JGI IMG/M metagenome (GOLD analysis project Ga0335075, IMG submission 206723) | Soil microbial communities from Loxahatchee National Wildlife Refuge, Florida, United States - Lox_Sample_2.4 | ecosystem: Environmental > Terrestrial > Soil > Wetlands | place: USA...
TGGTGGCCGGCGCCCGTCAGGGTGATGCCGACCATCTGGCGCATGGCTGCCGAGTCATCGACAGCTAGAATCCGAGCCATTTCCGTTCTCCGCATGCGCCGTTTCGGCGTGGTTCGACTGATATCAACATCGCTGCCTCGCAACGGGCCCGCAAGGGCCTCGACCTTAAAACTCCTGCCATTCGGAATCGGCGCCGTTCGCGAGCTTGCGACTGTCGGGCGGAATTTCCGCCGCAGCCGCCGCCCTGGCCTTGCGCGGGTTGCTCCACGGTCTGCTGCGACCACGGCGCTCGCCGCTGGCCCCGCTCGTCCCCGCATCGACGGGCGCGGCGACCATGCGCCGCTCGCTCGCAACGGCCGACGTGAGGCTCGCCGCGAGCGCGTAACCGCCCATCATTTCGTTGAGCTCGCCGGCCTGCTGCGCCATGGCTTGTGAGGCCGCCGTCGCCTGCTCAACGAGCGCGGCGTTCTGCTGGGTGAGCTCGTCCATCTGCATCACCGCACGATTGACCTGCTCTATGCCCGAGGACTGCTCGCGCGAGGCGGCGGCGATCTCCGCGACGATGTCGGAGACCTTCTTGACGGCCGCCACGATCTGCTCGAGAGTCTGACCGGACTGCGTGACGAGCACCGAGCCGTCCTCGACCTTCCGCACGGAATCTTGAATGAGCTCCTTGATCTCCTTGGCGGCGGTGGCCGAGCGTCCCGCGAGGTTGCGCACCTCGCTCGCGACGACCGCAAAGCCGCGACCCTGCTCGCCCGCACGCGCCGCCTCGACGGCCGCATTGAGGGCGAGGAGGTTCGTCTGGAAGGCGATCTCGTCGATGACGCCGATGATATCGGCGATCTTCTTCGACGCGTCGTTGATGCCGGTCATGGCGCCTACCGCCTTGGCGACCACGGCGCCGCCTTTTTCCGCCTGATCGCGCGCGGCAATCGCGAGCTGATTGGCCTGGCCGGCGTTGTCGGCGTTCTGCTTGACCGTGGAGGTCATCTGCTCCATCGACGAGGCGGTCTCCTCGAGCGAGGATGACTGCTCCTCGGTCCGTTGTGAGAGGTTGGCGTTGCCCTGGGAGATCTCCTCGGCGCCGCGGTAGACCTCTTCGGCCGCGTGCTTTACCTTCGCGACGATCTCGGCCATGTTGTCGGCAAGCTGGTTGACGTTGCGCGCGAGCGCCTCGAAGAAACCGAGCTTGCCGCCGAGGGAAATCCGCTCCGTGAGATCGCCGCCGAGCACCGCCGTGAGCATGGTCTGCATCTCCTGCTCCACGGCGACCTCGGGCGTTCGATCGGTCCACTCCATCACCGTTCCGATGCGCGCGCCCTCGCGGCTCACGACTGGATTGCTCACGGTGCGGAAGGTGCAGCCGCCGAGCACACGCTCCTGCACGCTGCCGCCGGAGAGCGTCTCGAGCATGCGTCGTTGCTCGGCGGGCTCGGTGCTCAAGGCGTCGAGCGAGCTTCCCTTCAAGCGGGCCGGATCGAAGCCAGGCAGCCCCTTGCGGATCTCGCCCTGGGTCCTCGAGAAGGTGGCCTCGGCCGTCTCGTTCAGATAGATGATCCGGTGCTCGGCGTCCGCGAGCAGCACGTTCGTGGACACTTTGTCGAGAGCCTGGCGGACGCGGGCGTTCTCGGCGGCCTGCGCGCGCTCGGCCTCGATTTGCTGCCGCAATTTCGCCTGCATCTCATCGAGAGCGCGCAAGACCTGACCCACCTCGTCGGTGCCTGCGGACTCGATCCGGTTGTCGTAGTGGCCGGCTGCGATCGCGCCGAACACTTCGACGGCATGCGCCATGGGTCGCGAGAGAGCCCGGGAGATCAGCCAGCTGAGCAGCAGTGAGAGCGCGAGCACACCCGCGACGATCGCGGCGGTCAGGTCCCGCGTGAGCGCGGCGCGTGACGCGCGCTCCTCGAGCGACTTGCGCATGGCGGCATAGCTCGCCGCCGACAGTTGCTGCAGCGCCGCGACGGCTGGGGCGGCCGCATCGAAGACCTGCGACGCGGAGACGTTCATCTTCTGGGCGTTGACGATCTTGGAATTGATCGTGTCATAGAACGTACCGAACTCGCCGTTGACGGCCTGCAACGCCGGCATCACGGTCGATTTCGCGCCCATGGAGGACCACTTCAGCTCATCGGACATCTGCTCGAGGTCGGTCTGCACCTGCTCGCCGTAGATCTGGATGGCCATGCGGTCGTCACCGCCCAGGTAGCCCTTCACCGCAGCGCCGATCGCGTGCTCGTTGAGCTTGCTCATGGCGACTAGCGCGTCGCCGACCCGCTGAGTGGCGGCGGTGATGAGCGACTCGGTCTGCGGGTCCGGGTCGAAGGCGAGCCCGGAATTCATCGACACCGTGGTGACGAGCGCGTCGATCTCGCCGATGAGGGCGTCATGCCGTTTGAGGTTGGCGTCGGGCGTCGAGTTGGCGAGGTCGGCCTTGAGCTCGGACCAGCTCGACTTGATCTGTTGCCACTCGGCCGTCGACTCGAACTGATCGCCGTACTCGGCGTCGAGCTCGTCGACGGCGGCGAATTGCTTATCGATCTGAGCCTCGTTGGCGTACATCTCGGCTTTGCGGCTCGTATCCCCGGTAAGGTAGGCATGCGAGCGGCTGCGATGGTTGGTGATCAGCGCGAGCGCCGAGCCGAGCGACTGCAGATAGCGTGCACCGTCGAGCTCGTTGCGTGCCTGGCTCACGACGCCGTTGGTCTCGTTGAAGTAGAAGAGCGCGAGCAGGACGGTCGGAACGAGCATCGCGACGATCAGAACGGCGAGCTTCTGCCAGAGCTTCAGTCGGTCGAGAACTTTCATTTACGTCTCCAGATAACCTTGCAGGCCGCGCCGTGGCGGCTAGGCGGCCTCGCCCGCCGACTCGAGCCGGCCGAGATCCGTGCCGATCAGTCGATCGATGTCGAGCAGAACCACCATGCGCTCCGCGACGGGCACGAGCCCCCTGATGTACGAGGTGGCGGTGCGCGCCCCCAAGTCCGGAGGCGGCTTCACATTGGCGTCATCCACATCGACGACGTCGGATACGCCATCGACGACCACACCGAAATCGCGGCGGCTAGCTCCCGCCACGACCGAGAGCACGATGATCACGGTGACGGCGGTATACTCGGCCCGCTCGAGGTTGAGCCGCATCCGCAGGTCGACGATCGGTACGATGGAGCCGCGCAGGTTCAGCACACCGAGGACATGTAGCGGGGATTGCGGGATCTTGGTGACTGCGGACCAGCCTCGGATCTCCTGCACCCGCAGGATATCGACGCCGTAGGTCTCGGCGCCGAGCACGAACGTGAGGATCTGGCTCGATGCGCTCGTCGGGTCCGCTCCGTTCGGCCGGCTCGCGGGATTCGGATTCGCCGCCTCTGGTGTAACCGCGCTCATGGAGTCTCCCTTGGCTCTCGAGGTGGAGGTGCGCTTAAGGCTGCTCAGGCCGCTGCCCGCACGGAGTGCAGTCGGATCAGCCCGGGCAGATCGAGGATCAGGGCGACGGAGCCGTCCCCGAGGATCGTCGCCCCGGAGACTCCCTCGACGTGGCCGTAGTTGGTATCGAGCGACTTGATGACGACCTGCTGCTGGCCGAGCAAGTCGTCCACGAACAGCCCGACGCGCCGGCCCTCGCCTTCGACGACGACGACCAGCCCTTCTGCGAGCTCCCGCGTGCGCGGCTCGACGCCGAAGGTCTCGTGCAGACGGATTACGGGAAGGTAGTAGCCGCGGAACGCGAACACCTCGCCGCGCCCACCGAGGCGGTTGACGGCGGCGGGCTTCAGCTGCAGCGACTCGACGATGGAGGTGAGCGGCACGATGTAGGTCTCGCTGCCGACGCAAACCGACTGGCCATCGACGATCGCTAGGGTCAGGGGCAGCGTGATGATGAAGCGCGAGCCGCGGCCGCTTGCGGTCCGCACTTCGATCTTGCCGCCGAGCTCCTTGACGTTCCGCCGCACCACGTCCATGCCGACGCCGCGTCCGGACACATCGGTCGTGTGCTGCGCCGTCGAGAATCCCGGCAGGAAGATCAAATCGTAGATCTGCTCGTCCGTGAGGGTATCGGTCGCGCTCACGAGTCCACGCTCGCGCGCCTTCGCAAGGATCCGATCCCGATCGAGACCGCCGCCGTCGTCGCTGACCTCGACTGCGATGTTCCCGCCGCGATGGCAGGCATCGAGGTGGACGACTCCCGTCTCGGGCTTACCCGCGGCGGCCCGCACCGGCGGACTCTCGATTCCGTGATCGATGCTGTTGCGGACGAGATGCACAAGGGGGTCGCCGATTTTCTCGAGCACCGTCTTGTCGAGCTCGGTGTGCTCGCCGGTGAGCTTGAGCTCGATGTGCTTGCCGAGGCGATGCGCGAGGTCGTGCACCATGCGCGGAAAGCGGCTGAATACGAAGCTGATGGGCAGCATCCGCACCCGCATGACGCTCTCCTGCAGCTCGCGCATGTTGCGCTCGAGCTGCGCGAGTCCCGTGCGAAACTGGTCGGAGGCGGGACCTTCCAGGGTGCGTCCGAGCTGGCTCAACATCGCCTGCGTGATGACGAGCTCGCCCACGGTGTTCATGAGCTCGTCGATCTTCTCGACGCTCACGCGGATCGAGCCGGAGTCGCCGATTCCGGTGATGCTCGCCGGCTCGCCTTTGGCGTGCGCCTCTTGCTTCCCGGGCGTCTCGGCGGCAGGTGCCGGGACCGGCTTCGCGCTCGAGCCTGCGTCGAGCTCGGCGGACGCGGCGGGGAACGCCTCGGCCGCCGTGGGTGCGCCGGACAGACTTTCGACTTCGAGGTCGCATTCCCCGGTCGCCCAGTCGAACACGTCTCGGATCGCGGCTTCGCTCGCCGGCCCGGCGAGCTCGATTTCCCAAGCGAGCTGGCAGGCCTGCGGATCGAGCTCCGCGAGAGCCGGAAGCTCGAGAGCGTTCGTCGTCACCTCGAGCGAGCCGAGTGTCGCAAGCTCTCGGAACATGCGCAGCGGATCGTTGCCCCTTGCGAAGAACTGCGCATACGGTCGAAAGGCGATCCGCCAGCGCACCGACTCGGGCTCGCGAGCGGCCGGGGCCTTGACGGGCGCCGGCGCGTCCTTGCGGGCGATGGCGAGCTCGAGGTCGAGCTGCAGGTCGGCCACGCGTTGCGCGTCGGTCGGAAGCCTGCCCTGGACGGCGCGCAGCATGTCGCGCATCACGTCGACGGACTTCAGAAGAAGGGTCGACAGCGCCTCGGAGACGGCGAGCCGGTTCCCGCGCAGCTCATCGAGCAGCGTCTCTAGGCTGTGGGTGAAGGAGGCAACGTCGCCGAAGCCGAATGTCGCGCTGCCGCCTTTGATGGAGTGCGCGACCCGAAAGATGGTGTTGATGAGCTCGGGATCCGGAGCGCCGGTGTCGAGCTTGAGCAGCGCCGCCTCCATGGCATCGAGCGCCTCGAAGCTCTCCTCGAAGAATGCGGCGTGGAACTGGGAGAGGTCGAGCGCCATGGGTCGGATTTCAGTGGGCGGGCGAGGGCGCCGCGGCGGGCGGCGTGAAGATCGGAGCGAGGCCGAGCAGCCGCACGGCCTCATCGAACACGGGGGAGTCGCCGAGAGTGCTCACGCCAAGGCCGCTCGAGTGGCGGTCGCGCGTGAAGGCCGCGAGCAGCTGCATGCTGGCCGTGTCGATACGCCGCACCGCGCCCACGTCCAGGGTGACGGGGCGCACGCTTTTCAACAACGCGGTGAGGCGCATCTTCAGTGTCTCGGCGTCGGCAAGCGTGCATTCCGGCGACAGCGCGAGCGTGCTTCGCGCACGCCGCGAAGCTCTATGCGCATGTTGGGCATGACCGGCGAGCGGCGTGATCGGCCGACGTGCGCCCGCGGCGCGGGCTGTATGGGCTCGCTTCTTCATCAAAAATGGCTCGATGACCGGCTGTTCCGGCGGCCGTACCCCTATCGGCGGTACGGCAGTCGGCTTGAACTCCCGGATCGGGACAACGTGACGCAGGTCTCCGAATCGCCGCGCGGTATCGCGAGCTCACGCCGCGGCCGGACGGTTACGGAGCGCGTCAAGGCCCGATCCCCCGCTGTCCTTGCGGCGCCCGTGCAGGCGCGCCACGAGCTCGGCTTCCTGGCGGGTGAGGCCGCAGTTCGCCATCAGCTCCGTGGGCTCGGCGCCCGCGCGCGCGAGCCGGATCGCGATCGGATAGTTCTCCCGGACCGCGCCGCCCGCTGATTTGAAATATGACTCCATCTGCTCGGCGAGCGCCGTGAGCCGCGGCTCGTTTTGAGCGAGAAGGCTCTCTACGCGCTCGAGCCGATCGCGGACCGCGGCGAGCTGCGCGGCGGTGTGCGCCGTGTCACGCTCGGCCGCGCGCCGCCAGCGCGTGAAGGAAACGGCGGCGAGGATGAACGAGAACACGAGAAAGATGGCCCGTCCGGCGAGCAGCAGATCCTCGGGCGTCGCCGCGGCGAGCTGGCGAATTCCCAATGCGCCGAGCGCTTCGATATTTGATAGAGCGTAGGCGAGAAAGCTCTGGATGACTGGCATGGGTGGCTCCCCGAGGCAAGGGGTCGCGGCCGCGCCGATATTCCGGCGCGGCCGACCCTATGACTCTAAGGTGCAGAAACCGTGCCAGCGCCGGCCGCGGAAGACGGTAGTGCCGCTTTCGGCAGATCGGCGGCGCGCGGGACCGCTTGCGCCGTGGCGGCCGAGGTGAGCGGCGTCACGGACTGCGGAACGGACCCGTCCGTCGAGAGAATCACGATGTCGACGCGCCGGTTCGCGTTGCGACCCGCGAACGTGTCGTTGGGCGCGATCGGCTCGTACTGTGCGTGACCGATCACCGCCATCCTCACGGGATCGACTCCCGCGCCCATGAATCGCCGCACTACGCTCGCGGCACGGGCGGCGGAGAGCTCCCAGTTCGATGGGTAGGCGACGGTGCGGATCGGCCGATCGTCCGTGTCTCCCTCGACGAGGATGGGATTCGGGAAGGGCTTGAGGACCTCTCCGAGACGCTCGATCACCGGGATGGCGGTCGCCGAGAGCTGCGCGCTGCCGCTCGGGAAGAGGATGTCCGTGCGGATCTCCACCTGCACGAGCGACGGACTGCGGCGGACGATCACGAGCTTCGCCCGCACGAGCTGATCGAGAGCACGCATGACTTTGTCCGCGACGCGCTGCAGGATCTGGGCCTCGGCGGAGGCATGGGCGTCGCTCAGATGCCCGCCCATCCGGCGCGCGGGTGCCGGCGACTTCGGCATGAGCGTCTCGATTTGAACCGGCTGAATCATCGAGCGGGCTGTCCCGTTGAACATCGCCTGGTCCACCACCGCCTGATCGATGACGGAGTTCTTGGCGTTCTGCTCACTGCCTGCCTCCTTCTGGCCGACCTGAACCGGCTCGATCGACCGAGGCGTACCGCGGAAGGCCGCGAACAGCGAGTCGGACAGGACACGGTATTTGCCCGCGTTCACCGTCGAGATCGCGTACATCACGACGAAGAACGCGAGCAGCAGGGTGATCAGGTCGGCATAGGGAATGGCCCACGCCTCGTGATTCTGGTGCTCCTCGTGCTTGTTCTTGCGCTTGCGGGACATGGGTGATGACTCCCGGCGGGTCAGTGCAGGTAGCCCTGCAGCTTCGATTCGATGCTGCGCGGGTTCTCTCCCTGGGCGATCGAGATCATGCCTTCGATGACCATCTCGCGATGCCGGCTCTGCGCCTGGATGGAGGTCTTCAGCTTCGTCGATAGCGGCAGGAAGAACAGGTTTGCGAACGAGATACCGTAGATCGTGGCCGTGAACGCCGAGGCGATGCCCGCTCCGAGCTTCGAGGGGTCCGCGAGGTTCTGCATCACGGCGATCAGGCCGAGCACCGCTCCGAGGATGCCCATGGTCGGCGAGTAGATGCCCATGCTCTCGAAGACCTTCGCCCCGAGACTGTCGGTGTGCTCGCGCGTATCGAGCTCCACCTCCATGATGCCGCGGATGGTGTCCGGCTCGCTGCCGTCGACGACCAGCTGCAAGGCTTTGCGGACGAAGTCGTCGGGCTCCTTTTCGAGCAGAGGCTCGAGGCCGAGCAGCCCCTGCTTGCGGGCGACGTTGCTCCACTCGACCATCTTCTTGATGAGGCTCTCGGGATCAAGCGCCGGAGGCTTCATCGCCCAGGGCAGGATCGATAGCGCGTGCTTCATGACCTGAAGCGGCGTCTGTACGCAGATTGCGGCGACCGTGCCGATGCCGACGACCGTGAAGGCATCGAGAGACAGGAGCGCCATCGCGCCGGCACCGCGCAGCAGGGCGCCGCCGATGAGCGCGCAGAACGCCAAGACCAGCCCTATGACGCTCAGAATGTCCAAAGGGGGTCCCTTCGGGCGCGCGGACTGACGTTACATCCCAAGGCCGGACAGCAGCGCATCTACGTCCTGCTGTCCCGAGGCCACCTCACCCCGCGTCACGCCGGGAACGACGGGCCCGTGGCCGCGCGCGGCGCTGCGCGTGCTGTCCGCACGCTCGGGGTCGGCCCCGGAGAGCCGCGCGAGCTCCACGAGGACCGCCTCGATCTCGCGCACCAGTTCGATGACACCGCGGATGATCTGACCAGTGAGATCCTGATAGCCCTGCGTGAGCAGGACCTCGCTCAGGTTGTGGCGGATTGCCTCCGAATCCGCCTGCGCCGCGGGCAGAAAGGCGTCCATGCGCTTCAGCATCTCGTGATAATCGCGCGGCTCGATGTTGCGGGCACGGAAGCTTCTCCAAGCAGGGGCGAGGGACTTGGCGGCCTGCGCCATCCGCTCGGCCGGCGGTCCGGACTGCTCGACGAGATCGAGCGTGCGATGCGCCGCCTGGTCCGTGAGCTTGAGCACATGGTCGAGGCGCTGGCGCGCGTCGGGCATCTCCTTCTCCGCGAAATCCGCGAGCCGGGCGTCCAGCCGGAACCGGTCGAGTGCGACCTTGAGGTTGGCGGTGAGATCCCGCAGGTCGTTGAAGACCTCAGGCTTGCGCGAGTGCAGCAGATCGTCGAGCGCGGCGCCGAACGCCGCCTCATCGCCGTGTGCCAGGGCGGCGCTCAGCGCTTGCACTCGCGCGCCGTACCGGGATCGGATCGAATCGTTGTTGTTGAGAGACATATCACTACGCCGCCGCCCCGAGAATCTTCTCGAGCTTTTCCTTCAGGGTTTCCGCCGTGAAGGGCTTGATGACATAACCGTTCACGCCGGCCTGCGCGGCCTCGATGATCTGCTCGCGCTTCGCCTCGGCCGTCAGCATGAGGACGGGTATCTTGGCGAGCTCGCTGTCGGCGCGCACGGCTTTCAGCAGATCGAGGCCGGGCATTCCCGGCATGTTCCAGTCGGTGATCAGGAAGTCGATGCCGCCCGACTTGAGGATGGGCAGAGCGGTGTTGCCGTCGTCGGCCTCGATGACGTTCTGATACCCGAGGTCGTGGAGCAGATTCTTGACGATTCGCCGCATCGTCGAGAAGTCGTCTACGACCAGAAACTTCAGCTGCTTGCTCACGGGTCGAATCTCCTGCTCACGGGGCGCTGCCGTGCGCGTCGGTCCAGGCGGCGAGTCGCGCCTTCAGGCGCATCAGCGCCTGACACGCGACTCGGTGACGTTCAGCACCGCGCCGATCTCCTTCAGGTTGAGCTCGTCGGTGTAGTAGAGCGACATCACGAGCTTCTCGCGCTCGGGCAGCGTATCGATCGCGTGTACGAGTGCATCGCGAAACACCTCATCCGCCGTCTCGCGGAACGGATCGGAGGAGTCGGACGCCGCCGCGGCCGTCGCGTCGTCGAGGCTCGCGAGCCGGCAGCTCGCGGCATCGCGCACGATGTCGTGATACTCCTCGAGCGAGACACCGAGCCGCTCGGCAACCTCGCTGTCACGCGCGTCCCGGCCGCGCTCCTTTTCGATGTCGCGGATCGCGGCCGCCACCGCGCGCGCCTTGCGGTGCACGGAGCGCGGTGCCCAGTCGAGTTTGCGCAGCGCATCGATCATCGCTCCCCGAATCCGAATTCCCGCGTACGTCTCGAAGCTCGCGCCGCGACCGGCGGAGTAGTTCGCGGCGGCTTCGAGCAGCCCCAGCATTCCCGCCTGAATCAAATCCGCCACGTCCACCGACGGCGGCAAACGTCCCGCCAGATGGTAGGCGATGCGCTTCACCAGCTCCGCGTGGCGTGTCACGAGCGCATCGGTCGCTCCGTCCGCGCGCGATGCCGTGTATGCGCCCATCGGGCTCATGGCACGACCTCGAGCCGCACGGGTGGCCGGCGCACCAGCCGCTCGACGAAGAACTCGAGGTTGCCCCTCGGGCCCTGCGGCACAGGCCATTTATCGGCCAGAGCGGCGATTTTCTTGAATGCCCGGGCGGCCGGGCTCGACGGGAATGCGTCGATCACCACGCGTTGGCCGCGGATCGCGCGCCTCACGCACTCGTCCTCCGGGATCTCGCCCACGAATTCGAGAACCACGTCGAGGAACCGCGAGGTGACGCGCTCGAAGCGGCGGAACAGCTCCGCACCCGACCCGGGCGCGCGTGTCATGTTGGCCGCCACGCGGAAGCGTGTGACGCCGTGCTCGCGGCTCAATACTTTGACGAGAGCATACGCGTCCGTGAGCGACGCGGGCTCATCGCGGATGACGACCAGTACGTGCTGTGCGGCTTGTGAGAACTGCATCACGCTATGCGCGATGCCGGCAGCCGTGTCGATGACCAGCACGTCGAGCCGCTGGGCGAGGGCGCTGAACGCCTGCACCAGGCCGAGGTGTGCGGCCGCATCGAGATTCGCGAGGCGCGCGACACCCGAGGCGGCCGGAATGACATGGAAACCCTGCTCGGTGGGCAACAGGATCTCATCGAGCGTACGCTCTCCGGAGATGACCTCGGCGAGCGTGTAGCGCGGACTCAGTCCGAGAAAGACGTCGACGTTGGCGAGGCCGAGATCGCCATCGAGCAGCACGACCCGCCGACCGGCGCGGGCGAGAGCGCCCGCGAGATTGACCGCGACGCATGTCTTGCCGACGCCGCCCTTGCCGCCAGTGACGGCGATCACTTGGACCGGTGTAGCGAGACCCTGCAACGGCGTGCTCCCCGCAAGCCCGCTCTCAAGCGAGTGCATGTGCCAGCTCCCCGAAACGCCGCTTCAACAGATCCTCGTCGGCGGCCGCGCCGCTCGCCGCCCTGAGCTGCACGGCGCTCGTGATCAGCTCGAGGGAGCGGGCGGGCCGCAGGTCCTCCGGTACTCGCTGGCCCTCGCTCACATAGGAGATCGGCAGGCGCGCGCGCATCAGCACCGAGAGCGTGCCCCCGAGGCTTGCCGCCTCGTCCACTTTCGTCAGCACGCAGCTCGTCGGA
>Ga0335075_10015737_pt1 | contig 11327 bp, 7 predicted proteins | sample Lox_Sample_24_FD_206723 | JGI IMG/M metagenome (GOLD analysis project Ga0335075, IMG submission 206723) | Soil microbial communities from Loxahatchee National Wildlife Refuge, Florida, United States - Lox_Sample_2.4 | ecosystem: Environmental > Terrestrial > Soil > Wetlands | place: USA: Florida...
GACGGGTAACGTCCTCGACCTCGCTGACGCGACCTTCGATCGTGGCGCTGCGCCCGGGAACAAGCTCGTCAATCGCGATCACCGTCGCCGGCCGCGTCGGGTGCTGGTAGGAGTTCACCCTCCTACTGTCGCGCTGCCAAATCCGCGCCTCGATGTCAGCGAATCGACGCTCGATCCGTTGTTCCAGCTTGTTGGGAAATTCTTCTCTGATTCGGGAGTGCACGTCATAGGGCACGATCGTGGCGGCGGCGCCCCGAGTTCGGCTGACGGCCTTGGCGATCTGATCGGCGGTGCGGTCATGGAGTAGTTGTGTAAGCGGTCCAAATGCCCGGCGCGGCAACAATATCGTCACGCTGCTGTCGGAATGGCGGTGTCGCTCGTCGGCAACCAGCCCTTGGGCGGCCCGGGTCACATGTCGGTCGGGGCAATCCACCACTCGTAGGGGCGTGTCGAGATCGAAGCGGTTCCAAAGCGTTTGCAGATGCCGGGCCTGCTCCGCGTCGATGACGAAATGCACGGCGATCAACTGATCGGGCTCGAGCGCCTTCCCGTAGCGCAGTGCTTCCAGCGTCGCGATGTCAACAGTGTCGACCAAGACGAAAACATGTTGTCGCGCATACTTTTTCTGCATGAGGTGGCCGACGTGGAATCTTTTCAGAACGGCCGCCTCGGACCGGTACTCGCGATTGAGCCGCATCAGCCCGAGCACCAAAATGGGGAAGATCACGACGATGAGCCAGGCGCCCTCGGTGAATTTGGCCACCGCGAAGATCCCGACCACGACGGTCGACAGGATTCCCGCGGCCAGGTTGATCACCAGTTTGTATCGCCACCCGGTTGCACGGTGGGTCAGATGGTGTTTGGTCATGCCGTAGCCGGCCATCGAGAATCCGGTGAAGACCCCCATGGCGAAAAGCGGCACCAACGCGTTGACCGATCCGCGCGTCACCAGCAGCAGTATCAGCGCCAGCGCGGCGAGCGTGATGATGCCGTTGGAGTACACCAGTCGTTGACCGCGCTTCGTCAGTTGGCGCGGCAGGAAGGAATCTTCTGCGACGAAGCTGGTCAGCGCGGGGAACCCGTTGAAACTGGTATTGGCACCGAAGAACAAGATGGCCGCGCTGGCCGTCTGTAAAAGCAAGTACAGGATGTGTCCGATCAATCCGTTGCCGAAAACCGCTCGGGCAACCTCCGACAGCATCGATGGATATTCAGCGATAAAGGGAGCCGCATGGGTAGCGTGCACCAGATAGATGACGCCGACCAACAAAAACCCAAGGATGCAGGCCATTGCGGTGAGAACACGACGGGCGTTGGCGCCCTGCGGCTTACGAAAGATGTTGACCGCATCGGCGATCGACTCAACTCCGGTCAACGAGGTGCCACCGTTGGCGAAAGCCCGCAGCACCACGAGAATCGACGCGCCCATGATCAGCCCGTTTCCCTGATGGACAGGCACCGCTCCGGCAATGTGTCCGGGATCGTATTGTGGTAAGCCCCATAAGATTTGACGAGTCACGCCGGTCACGATCAACACCGCCAGCATGACGACGAAGGAGTAGACCGGCACGGCGAACATCCGGCCCGCCTCCCGCAGTCCGCGCAAGTTGGCGTAAGAAATGAGGACCAACGCGGCGACCGCGATTTCCAAGTGGTAGGGACCCAGCGCGGGTATCGCCGACACCACCGCAAACGTGCCGGCCGCGCACTGCACGGCCACGGTGACCACATAGTCGATCAGCAGCGCAGCCGCTGACAGCTGCGCTACCCGGGGCCCGAAATTGCGCCGTGCCACTACGTAGGAGCCGCCCCGTTGCGTGTAGGCCATGACCACCTGGCGGTACGACCCGGTCACCAGCGCCAGAATCAGCAGGATCACGCCGGCGATCGGAAACAGCAATGCATAGGCGGCGAGCCCGGCATTTGGCAGCAACTCGACCATGATCTGTTCGGGGCCGTAGACGGTCGACGAGATCGCATCCGGCGACAGCGCGCCCAGAGCAACCTTGTTGGACAAGCTTTCCGATTCCAGGTGCTCACTGACCAGTGGCTTACCCAGAAAAACCCGCTTAAGCACTTGAGAAAATGGCTGCTGTATCACGCGTGCTTCAGCCGATGCCGTCACAACCAATTGTGGTACCCGGTTCCGGCACGTGGAAAGCTCAATAGTTGATGGGAATCTGCTGGGCAGAAGCTCGCAGTGACGCTCACGAACCGCTGATCCGCGCCTCCTCGAGATCGAGGTCACGTTCGAGCACGCGCAGTAGAGTCGCGTTGATCTGGCCCTCGCGCCTCAATGCCAGAACCACCGACCGTTCGATCTCCAGCAGCTTCAGCCGCAGCCTCCGGTACCGCTCCATCTCCCGGACCTCGTCCGAGTCTTCATCGTCTGGGGGAGTGTTCTGCAGGCGCCGCACACGGGCCTCGTAGAGGGCTCGGGCAGATTCGGTGGCGTCGTCGTCGCCGTCGGCGTTGGCGGGATCGTCCAGCCATTCCAACGCGGCGCGCGCGGCCTCCAGCCGAGCCTTGTTCTCTTCGGTGGCGAAATCTTCGGCCCTGAGCCCGAGGCGGCGCAACAGCCACGGAAGGCTGGTGCCCTGGAAGAGCAGGCTGGTCACGATCACCGCGGCCGCCGTCATGATCACCAGGTCGCGGGCAGGGAAGGGCGAACCGTCGGGAAGTCGCAGCGGGATCGCCAGTGCCGCGGCCAACGACAAACCGCCGCGCATGCCGGCCCAGGCCACGACCACGCGCTCACGCCACACTGACGCACCGGATGCGCGACCGAAGAGTTTTGCGGTGGCGGGTCCGAACAGCATCCATACCAGCCGCAGCACGACCACCATGACAACCACGATCGACAGCAACATCACGACCCGCACCGTCGTCATACCCGGCACCCTGTGCACCGAGTGCACGAGCTGCATTCCCACCAGCGTGAACAGCACCGCGTTGAGCAGGAACACCAACACGTCGAGGAAGGCGAACGCCTGGAGTCGCGCACCGGGCGCATAGATGTGGCTGAGGTGCGAGCCCACGTAAACGCCGGCGGCGACCGTGGCCAAAACCCCGGACAGATGAATGGCTTCGGCCAGGGCATACGTGATGTACGGCGTCACCAGTGAGATGGTGATCTCCAGCAGCGCTTGGTCTATGCGGCGGCGCACTTGCACGACCAGCCAGGCAATGGCCAAGCCGAGCACCGCACCGCCCGCGGGAGCCGCAAGGAGTGTCACCGCAAGCGACCCGGGCCGCACGGTCCCGGCCACCGCGGCGCCCACGGCACCGGTGTACAGTACCAGCGCGGTTCCGTCGTTGGTCAGCCCCTCGCCCTCGACGATGGTGGCAAGTCGCTCCGGCACGTCCAGCCGGGTGAAGACAGACGTGGCCGCCACCGCATCGGTCGGCGCCACAACCGCTCCGGCCGTCACAGCCACCGCGAGTGGCACACCGGCGATACCCACCAACACTCCGGCCACCGCAGCCGTGCCGACCAGCACGAGTCCGACCGCGAGAAACGCGATAGCGCGGGCATTGGCGCGCAGGTCGTCTGGCGCAATGAAGTTTGCCGCGTAGTAAATCAGCGGCGGCAAAAACACGTAGAACACGATCTCGGGTGATAGCTGCGGCACGCTGACCCACGGCAACCAGCTCAACACCGCACCGACACCGACCAGCAGGATCGGATAGGGCACACCGACCCGGCCGGCCAGCCATACCGCCGCCACGGCCGCCACCGGTCCGCAGAGCAGTAGCACTCCGTAGCCTGCCGGATTCACAACCGCACCTCCGGTCATCGGTGAACGCCCCGCCGCTGCGGTTGTTGGTTCACTCAGCGTAATGGCCTGGCGAAATGGGTGGCCGGCGAAACTTCGATCGGGGTATTCATCCGCCGGACAGTTATTGTAAGGTCGCAGGTAACGCAACAGCGATGAAGCTCGCTATCGCACCTTTGGCCGACAATCAGCCGGCCAAAGTGGCTAATGGCTTCTACCCCTTGGATCTCGAGGCTCGTCGAGAGGGTAGAAGCGTTCATGTGCTGCGCTCTAATTCTGCAGGTCCTGCAGATCTTCGTCACCTGCCACCGGTTACATCATTTGGGATCTCGTCGTCTGGTTTGGATCGTCTGTCGGCGTAGCGGAGCCGCGGCGAAAAGGAAACCCTGCATACGCCCTACGAAAGGATGCGCATGACAACTGAGGTGAATGTGCTGCGTGTGTTCACCAACGACGACGGCGAATTCGGAAATTCGCTCGGCGTGGTCTGTGCAGGTGCGGCCCCTGCGAAGGACCGGCAAAGGATTGCGACTGAATTGGGCTATAGCGAGACGATCTTCGTTGAAGGCCCGCCACCGGGTTTTGGCTCGGTGCGCGCAGAGATATTCACGCCCGCTTTGGAGTTGCTGTTCGCCGGCCACCCGGCTGTTGGCGCGGCTTGGTGGCTGCGCGAGCGTGGGATACCCATTCGTACTCTCCAACTTCGTGCCGGCGTGGTCGAAGTCCACTATGAAAGTGAGCTGACCACAGTCGAGGTGTTCGCCCAATGGACTCCCGAATTCGCGCTCCACGAACTGGATTCACCGCAGGATGTTCTCGACGCCGATCCCGAGGATTACTCGGACGACTGTGCCCACTACGTATGGGCCTGGGTGGATAAACCGGTTGGGCACATACGATCTCGGGCGTTTGCGCCGGAGCTGGGAGTGGGGGAGGACGAGGTGACGGGTGCTGCTGCGGTACGGATCACGGATTATCTCAGCCGCGATCTCACCGTCACTCAGGGCAAGGGGTCGGTGATCTATACCCGGTGGACGCCCCGCGGTTGGGTCGCCCTCGGTGGTCGGGTCATTCACGAAGGGCGGTTGCGTATTACGTAATCCGGGCGCCCGCAGGGCGCATCGAAGCCTTTGTGACGATCCAGGACCAGCGAGGATGGAGCTGATTAGTATGGTTCACAGGCGGACAGTGCCGCCGTCTTTTTCCGACGTCTTTAAACGGCGCCTGCTAGGTAAGCCGCTGACCAGCGAGCAGCTGGAGTCCGAGAAGTTGTCGACTCCTATTGCGCTCGGCGCGATTTCACCTGATGCCATCTCGTCGACCGCCTACGGTCCCGAACAGGTCATGATCGAGCTGCTGCCGGCCGCCGGGATGGCCGCGTTCGTCTTGCTGCTTCCGATCATCGGCGTCATCTTGTTCATCCTGTTGCTGGTGTCCGCGTCGTATCGCGGGGTTGTGATGACATACACCAGGGCCGGCGGTTCGTACATGGTGGCGCGCGATAACTTCGGGCCCCGGTGGGCGCAGATCGCTGCCGCGGCATTGTTGATGGACTATGTGGTCACCGTCGCGGTGCAGCCGGCGGCCGGGACGGTGGCGGTGGTCTCGGCAATACCGCAGCTGCGTCCCTACCACCTGGAAATCACTGTGTTCGTGGTGCTGCTCATCTGTCTTGCCAACCTGCGCGGATTGCGACAGTCCGGCCGGACCTTTGCCATCATCACCTACTCCTTTGTCATCTTGATCACGCTGACGATCGTGACGGGCATCATTCGTGAAATCTTCTGGGGGTTACCCAAATACGACCCGGTCCGCATAGTCGGGGGAGTGCCCCTGCATCAGGGCGGCGGACTGGTGATGGGCGCGACGATTCTGGTGGTACTGCGCGCGTTCGCCAACGGCGGCACCTCGCTGACCGGTGTCGAGGCGATTTCCAACACCGTGAATTACTTTCGCGAGCCGCAAGGCATCACTGCCCGTCGGGTGCTGACCGCGATGGCGTTGATCCTCGGGGTCTTGTTGGCCGGTGTGTCCTGGCTTGCCTACGTCACCCATGTCGTTCCTTATGTCGATGAATATCCGTCGATGCTGTCCGAGATCACCAGGGCGGTTTTCGGCCACGGGGTGGCCGGGAAGATCTTGTACTTTTTGGTGCAGGCGTCGAGCGCAGGGATCCTGTTCACCGGTGCGAATACCGGTTTCACCGGGTTTCCCGCGCTGGCCAGTTTTGTTGCCGAGGACCGTTTTTTGCCGCGGCCGCTGACCAAACGCGGTCATCGTCTGAGGTTCTCCAATGGCATCATGACGCTCACCGCGCTGGCGGTGGCACTGCTGCTGGTGACCCGCGGCTCGGTCAACAGACTGGTGCCGCTTTTCGCGATCGGTGTCTTTACGGCGTTTGCGATGGCCGGCTTCGGGATGAGTCGACACCATTTCACTCACCGTGACCACGGTTGGCGTCGCCACGTGGTTGTCAACTTGTCGGCGGGGATCATGTCGGCGATCGTGGTGGGGATCTTTGTGGTGGCCAAGTTCACCGAAGGCGCGTGGCTGGTCGTCGTGGTCTTCCCGATCCTGGTGTACGCGTTGATACGACTCAACCGGCAATACCAGGCGGAGGCTTCCGTGCTGGAGATGTCACGCACCGCGCGTCCCGACTTCGCCGAGTACCCGCGAGTTCGGGTCTTTATTTTCGTGGATTCGATCGATCTCGCCGAGATCGAGGCACTGCGCTACGGAAAGGGACTCAATGCCGACGAGCTGACGGCGGTGCATTTCGTGATCGACAGCGATCACGCTGCCGAGTTGCAGCAGCGGTGGCAGCACTTCGAGCATGACGTCCCGTTGCGAGTGATCGACTGTCCGGATCGCAACATTCCTCGCGCCGCACAGAAGCTGATCTTGGAGACGAAACGCAGATATCCGGATGCGAGGGTGACGGTGCTGTTGCCGCGTCGAACGTTTTCGGCGCTGTTGGGGCGGTTGCTGCACGACCGCACGGCCGACAAGATGGCCCGTGCTGTCAGCCGAATCCAGGGCGCAACAGCGATCATCGTGCCCTACGACATCGAATCCAGAATTGCGCGGGAGACGCCCGACACTGCCCACAAACGGATCGCACAAGAGCCCGGCGAGGCCGAAAGCAACGAGGAGGTGGAGCGTAAGACGGTAGGGGTCGACGAGTAGTCGCCCGAGGTCACATCTGTCGTCGAAGTCATCGCTGCCGGGATGACATCGAAGGTTGGTTCTTATCAACGTGTTTCAGGTGCTCGCCGCTGTTGAACCGGCCGTCTCGCAACGAAGGATGCGAGCAGGTAAAGACATGCCTGGATGTCATCGGGCACCGTCCGTTGGGGTGCGCTCATCTCGAAAGTTGGTGTCGCGCTGGCAGTGGAGGCGCCGGGACTGCTAGGCTCAGGCGATACCTGGCGGTGGGACCCGCCATCAACTGTGGCAAGAGTTTCGACGCCGCCAATGGTTCCTCTCGGAGGATGTGTGATCCGTGAGGAGGTCATTGGTGCAGTGGATCTATCTGCTGAACCGTGCATCTGTAATGCGCGACGGCAAGTTTGTTCTCGATGATGTCACGTTGTCGTTGTCACCGGGCGCAAAGATCGCCGTTGTCGGTCCGAATGGATCGGGTAAGTCGAGCCTGTTGCGGGTGATGGCGGGACTTGTGCGGCCGTGCACGGGAGACGCGAGGGCCGCGCCGGGCATATCCGTCGGGCTTCTGCAGCAAGAGCCGCTGCTGGACGAGTCAAAGACGGTGCTGGGCAATGTGCGCGATGGTGTCGCCGGCACCGTCGCTGGATGTGCACGTTATGAGTCCATCGCTGCTCGGCGTGCACCGGGTTCCAGCGAGGCGTTGATGGTCGAAACGGATTCGCTGCAAGACGAATTGGACATGAACGACGCCGGGAGTGTCGATGCCTGTGTGAAACAGGTCATGGATGCGCTGTGCTGCCCGGCGCCGGATGCCGAGATTCGAGACCTGTCCGGAGGAGAGCGGCGACGAGTGGCTTTATGCCGGTTGCTGATAGCGCGTCCGCATCTGTTGTTGCTCGACGATCCGACCAACCATCTCGATGTTGAAAGCGTTCGGTGGCTCGAGCAGCACCTGGCAGCCTATGTGGGGGCAGTCGTCGTGGTCACGCACAACCGCGATTTTGTGGACAAGGTCGCGGAGTGCATTATCGGACTCGACCGCGGTCGGGCCTATCCATGTGAGGGCAATTACGCCAGCTACCTGCATGCGAAGGCGGCGCGGTTGCGGATCGAGGGCCGCGAGGATGTCCGGCGGGTGTGGCAGCTGGAGCGGGAACTGGAATGGGCACGCTCCGCGGGGGTGGTCCGGCAGATGGAGACCAGCGCGCGGCTGCGTCGGTACGAACGGATGGCCCTGGCAGCGGTGAAGACCGGGCGTCTTGAGTTCGGCGAAATCCGCGTTCCGCCCGGGCCCCGGCTGGGTGATGTCGTGATCGTGGCCGAACAAGTCAGCAAGTCGTGCGGTGATCGCGACCTGTTTCGCGATCTGTGTTTCTCGGTGCCACGTAACGCAATTGTCGGTGTCGTGGGGCCCACCAGAGTCGGCAAGTCCACGCTGCTGCGCATGATCGCCGGCACCGAACAACCCGATGGCGGCATGATCATACTGGGCGAGACCGTCCGGATCGCCTACGTCGATCAGGATCATGTCCCCTTTGGCTCTGAGTCCAGCGCGTGGGAAATCGTCTGTGGTGGTGAGGATTTCCTGCAGATCGGATCGGTCGAGGTGCGTTCGCGGGCCTATCTGGCCGCGTTCGGGTTCACCGGGGCCGACCAACACAAACCGGCCCGGCTAATGTCCAGCGGTGAGCGTAACCGGCTCGTCCTCGCGCTGACGTTCAAGCAGGGTGGAAATGTGTTGCTGCTCGACGACCCGACCAATGGCCTCGACACTGAAACCTTGGTGTCCTTAGAGAACGCAATTAGCGAATTCGCCGGCTGCGTCGTAGTCACCTCTCATGACCGGTGGTTCCTCGACCGCGTCGCCACACATATTCTCGCCTGGGAAGGCGCCGAATCGCGCCCCGCGCAGTGGCATTGGTTCCAAGGCAACTTCACGTGCTACGAGCACAACAAAATGCGCAGGCTCGGGCTTGATGCGCCCCATCCGGCTCCCGGCGCACGCCGCAAGGTCATCGGAAGCCTGACAGGCAACAACAATGAGGAGTGGGTATGAACGACGCTTGTGACACGAGCGCTGAGGGGGTGGAGACACCGAACGCCCGCTGGCTGACACCTGGTGTCGGCGCGGTCGCAGCGGCGAGCTTCTTCTCTGATTCCGGGCACGAGGTCACGACATCAGTGCTGCCGGCGTTCCTCACCGGTACCCTGGGAGCTTCGGCGGCAGCACTCGGCGTCATCGACGGGATCAGTGACGCACTGATCGGTGCGATGAAGCTGATCGGCGGGCCATTGGCGAACGACCCACATCGGCGGGCACGGACCGCATCCGGCGGCTATCTGGGCACCGCGGTGGCGACCGGAGCGTTTTCGTGATCATTGAAGTGGGGTGCCATGGCTGCCGGAGGGCGTGGAGATACGGCGCAGACCTCCCGAGGCGATGGTGACGTGAACACAAACCACATCATCGTCAGCGGTGGTGATGCGCTGGCCACCACGATCGCCGAGGAGTTGAAAAACGCCGGCGTGATCGTGGTCAAGCTCGACGATACCCAGGTCGCCGACACCGAGAATGACCTCGCCGACGCTGGTATCGCTGACGCGGTTGCTGTCGTCTGCGCGGGCGATGACGATGCGACCAATCTCGAGATCGCGTTGCTGGCAAGGAAAGTCAACCCCAACATACGTGTGGTGGCACGACTGGCCAATGAGGTTCTGCGCCAAGCGGTGGCCGACGACAACGGGCCCGGTGCGATTCTCAACGTCGCTGAACTTACGGCGCCGTCGGTCGTCGAACCCTGCCTGGCCCAGGCCATCCACCCCTTCGAAGCCGCCGACATCCAATTCGTCGTTTCAGGCAGTCCGGTGTCGCGGGACGCCACCTTGCGTGACCTTTACGGCGGCCTGGCTCCGGCGGCAGTCATCCGGGGCGAAAACTCTCCCACGCCTGGCTCGCTGGAGGTCTGTCCGGGCCGGGACATACGGGTGCACACCGGGGACTGGGCGGTGATGATCGGCACCGCCGATGAAGCGGCCGGTCACGGGATTGACGTCCCGCGCCGAACGCGGTCTCGTCAACCGCGGCTGCACCGAGTGTTCGACGCCGCGCGTGCCTTGCGCAACGACTTCAACCCGGCGTTTTACCCCGTGTTGGGCGCGGTACTGGCGCTGGTGGTCGGCTCCACGGTCGTGTTGCGATTCAGCCATGAGCGCCCTCGGATGGGGTGGATCGACGCGCTGTACTTCACCGTTGAGACGATCACCACGACCGGTTACGGCGATTTCAGCTTCAGCCATCAGGCCACCTGGCTGCGCTTATTCGCCGCCATGATGATGTTCGGTGGGGTGATTACCACGGCGTTGCTGGTCGCGTTTATCGCCGACGTGCTGCTTTCGCGCCGCTTCGTCCGCTCATCGGGACGGCCCCGGGTACGGCACTTGCGCAATCACATCGTCGTCGGACTCAGTGCGCTGGGGATCCGAGTCATTGCCGATCTGACCGCCGCCGGGTACGACGTGGCGGTGATCGAGATCGACGACGAGAACCGCTTCTTGCCATCCGCGCACCAACTCGACGTCCCGGTGATTTTCGGGGATGCGACGCTGTCTCAGACGCTGGAATCGGCGCGCGTGGATCGCGCTCGTGCGGTGGCGGTGTTGACCCGCGATGACATGATCAACATCGAAACGGCATCGTCCTGGCCGAAATCCATGGCCGCCGACTGGGCCCCATGCATCACTGGCCCGCAATTCCGCTGGTGTTGCGGATCTTTGACCGCGCGCTGGGCTTCGCGGTCGCGCAACGGTTCGGCTTCGTTAACGCTCGCTCCACCGTCGAGCTGGCCGCACCTTGGTTCATCGGCGCCGCGGTCGGCCTGCAGGTATTGGACACGTTCTCGGTGGGACAACGCTGCTTTGTTGTCGGTGCAATGCGGGTAGCGCCCGGTAGTGAACTCGACGGCGTGCGCATGTTCGAGCTGTCCACCCAGGCCCGTGTCATCGCGATCACCCGGCCCGACGCAGCCGTCACACTGCACTCGCGCCGCGACGCCCGCCTCCGCGCCAATGACTTCGTCTACCTCGTCGGGCCCTACCGCGAGCTCCTCGACACGCTGCGCAAAGGGCAGTCGCCGATCGGGCCGGGCGGCGCCGGCGGCGACCACGTGCCCGATGGGGATGGCGATACAGATACGGGCTGAGCGGTCAATATATTCCGAAAATTGCAAGAGGAACGTCGCTGGTCGATTCACGTGATCGGCAGCCGCTCACGTATCGCAGCACGTGCGCGCCTGAACACGCCCGCATCTCCTTGGAGGATGAACGACGTGTTGGCTGCAACTAGTAGCGCGTTGAGCTCGAACGCGAGCTGGACGGGATCGGCATTGG
>Ga0335075_10015738_pt1 | contig 11327 bp, 5 predicted proteins | sample Lox_Sample_24_FD_206723 | JGI IMG/M metagenome (GOLD analysis project Ga0335075, IMG submission 206723) | Soil microbial communities from Loxahatchee National Wildlife Refuge, Florida, United States - Lox_Sample_2.4 | ecosystem: Environmental > Terrestrial > Soil > Wetlands | place: USA: Florida...
ATTGCTTATTTCCGCATCACGAGCGCGCGTGCCAAGGAGATATTGAGTGAAGTTGTGCACGCCGTGGACAACTGGCGCATGACCGGACACAGTATCGGCATGAGTGACGATGAGCTTGAGCCCTTCGTGGACGCTTTCGAGCACGGTGAGCATGACGCCGCGAAGAAGCTTTTCTGACCTGCACAGAGGCTTAATTGAGCATTGCGACTAAGGTCGCAAACACGGCAAAAAAACGAAAAATTACACACTGGCTTACACAGCTTCACAGGTATGATTCGGAAGTCATTAATTCTCCGCAAGATAGAATGTTGCGAATGGGACTTAAAATCCGCAGACCCGCAAGGGTTGTGGGGGTTCAAGTCCCCCTCCGGGCACCATACAAACTAAACATAATAAATAACTTGTAATCTAACGCCCTTGCCGGCGCGTACCCCTCTTCCCAGTGCCTGCTCTCGTCTGGTGCATATTTTGGTGCATGTTGGACCTGACAGTGCCTCTCACGGCAATTCGGTCCACAACGGACTGGGTGTGCTGAGGTGAAAGGTGGGAATAACGGGCGGCGGCTACCGAATGAATCTCGAAGGCCGCCAGGCCATGCAGCGCGCCATCGACATGGGCCGCGGTGGGATCTGGCTCGATCTGACCGAACAGCAGCATCGCAGGCTCAAGGGAGGGCGCTGACGAGATGGAGGGCGGCCAAGAGTGACCGATTCGCTGACGGCCGCCGATCTGCGGCGGGAGATCAGTGCCCGAAATCAGATCCGCGGGCTGCGGTATAGCCACGAAGTCTCCTGGGGCCCATCGGCGAGCATCATCTTCGAAGAGAAGGCGGGGCTCCACGGCAATTTTCTGCCCGCCTCCTGGGCTCGGATCAACAGGAATCCTGCCTGGCGGAAACGGCTGGCGAAGAGCTACACAGCCAGCCGACATGTTCCGCACGCGCAGGATCGACGGCGCTTCGAGCTCGATTGCGCGACCAGTTCCGACGCGCTCCTGATGAACCTCTTTTGCTATCCCCGCGCGCTGACGCGGCCAGCGCTGTGCGCCCTGCTGGGCATCGAACCGGGCCTGTCGCCGGAGTTCGGCTTCCGTCCGGCCGTCCCGCTGGCGAATGGCCGTACGGATCGAACGGAAGTCGACATGAAATTGGGATCTTTGCTGGTCGAAGCCAAGCTTACGGAAGCTGACTTTCAGCGCGCGCCGCTGCGACTGCTCTACCGATATCGCGACCTTGTCGATGTGTTCAAGACGGAACTGCTGCCTATCCGTGACGGCGTCGTACACTCGTGACAGCTAATTCGCGGAGTTCTGGCGGCCCGTTCCACAGGCGGTTCTTTCTGCGTCTTCTGCGACCGGCGACGGCCGGATCTTTTCGATCGCTGGTTCGAAGTGATGCGCGCCGTGACGGACAGCCGGTTGCGAACGCGGCTCGGCATCCTGACGTGGCAGGAGATCGCGGTGACGTTGCCGAAGCCGGTCCGAATGTTTCTGGACGAGAAGTATGGCATCTGAAACCGAACCGCGGCTGCGCTGGCTGCTTCTCGATCTGAACTCCTACTTCGCCTCGGTCGAGTAGGAGCTTCGACCGGAACTGCGCGGGCGACCGGTTGCCGTCGTTCCGGTGATGGCTGACACCACCTGCGCTATCGCCGCCAGCTATGAGGCCAAAGCCTTCGGGGTGCGCACCGGAACGCGAGTCGGCGATGCGAAGCAGATGTGTCCAGGGATCGAACTCGTCGAAGCGCGGCACGACGTCTACGTCGATTACCACAACCGCATCGTCGAAGCGGTTGAGCGATGCGTGCCGGTCTCTGCGGTCCTGTCGATCGATGAGATGGCATCGAGCCTGATCGGCCGCGAACAGCCGCTTTCCGCCGCACTCGATCTGGCGAAGCAAATCAAAGCTTCCATCCGGAACGTCGGTTCGACGCTGCGCTGCTCCGTCGGGCTGGCCCCGAACCGCTATCTCGCCAAGATTGCTTCGGATATGCAGAAGCCGGACGGTCTGGTCGCGTTGACTCCGGACCAGCTGCCATCGGCGCTCACCCAACTCACGCTTCGCGATCTGCCCGGCGTGGGCGCCCGGATGGAGGAGCGACTCCAGAGGCAGGGCATCCGGACCATGTCGCAACTGCTGGCGCTTGACCGCGAACAGCTGAACCGCGTCTGGGGCAGCATCAACGGCGAGAAGCTCTGGCACTGGTTGCGCGGTGAGGATTTCCAGGATGCGGAACTCGAACATCAGAAGTCGATCAGCCAGAGCCATGTCCTGCCGCCTGAACTCCGCACCGAGGACGGCTGCTACGCCGTTGCTCACAAGCTGCTGCACAAGGCGGCAATGCGCCTGCGCACGGCGCGGCTTTGGACGACGCATGTATCTTTGACAATCAAATACGCCACGGCTCGCGGCGAATCGCAGCACTCATCCGGGATTCATCAGTCGGCCTGGTCGGAGGGCCTGTCCGTGATCGAATGTCAGGACAATCAGACTTTGATTGAGGCCTTGCAGAAACTTTGGGGTGGGCGGCCGCAGGACGAGAAGCATCGGAGACCCTTCTATGTCGGCGTCTGGCTGGGAAACCTCGTGCCGGATCACCTGCACACGCTGAGTCTCTTCTCCAGTCTTGAAACCGAATCAAAGCGGACCCGGCTCACCAGCACGATGGACGCACTGAATCAGAAGTACGGGACTGCCACGCTATTCCCGGCCAGCATGCTGCTGGCGCGCGCTGCAGCTCCAACCCGGATCGCGTTCACCAGCATCCCGGACCTCTTCTGATTCGCGGGCCCTGACCCCGACAACTGATTTCATCCGAATCCGCTAGCTCGAAGCCGGATGTCGGATGCCGGCACCCCACCTCTCGGGAAAACCAGCGCGATGCCCGTTTTAGGGGACCTATTCCGGGAATCATGCGTAATTCACACGCAATGAGCAATTTACTAAGACTGTGGTGATGGCTTACAGGTACGGTCGACTTATCCCGCTGCAGATCACACAGGTTGGTAGATAAACTTCTGTAAGCAATCGCGCGGCATTTCTGCGGGGATTCGCGCTTGCAGGTTGCCTCAGCCGTCCCGATCAGAATAGCTATCATCGCAACCCTGCGGGTAGGATAGAGCTTGCGGCGTGGGGAATCTTCAGCCACGGCACGCCGCTCTGCGCCGGAGGATTTCCAGCGCTGCGCGGAACCGCCGAGTGTGGCGGCCTGCTGGCGCGCTGCTTCCATGCATAGGGCAACGACGCAGCCCTTCTGGTATACGGCAACGGCGGAGGTTCGCTTAAGCTGCTCAGATCGATCACGGCAACGCCGTCTCCGTTTGCGCCAGTAATCGCAACCAAAACATTGTCGCTGCCGTCGGAAACCAGCGCATCGTAATTTGTCGACAGCGCAAACGGCAGCGCAATCCGCGTGCGCAGCGTGCCGATTCTTCCGTCGTAGACATCAATGCCATTCACCGAAGGCTGAAACAGCAAACTTCCGTCCGGACTCAGCTTGGCTCCGTAGACATACGTTGTGTTCAGCACTTCGCGGTCGTTGAGGGACAAGAGCGATTCGGCATTGAGATTTGTATCGTACAGGTAGTCGCTCGCTTCCACTTGCGTCTGATTGTTCGACAGGGTAAGTTCATCGTTGCCATAGCAGCAGCCTGGCGCAACCTGTGCGTAGGTGACGCTGTCGCTTGCCGTATCGATGCTGAGGGGCTGACCATCACTGTTGAAAAAGACGCGCGCGTTATCGCTGCTGATGGCGTCCCGATACATCGGGTCTGCGAACGAGACGATGCCGTAGTCGGTGATCTTGCCGGAGCTTGTATCGAGCTTCAGCACTCCGTCCTCGCCGTCGCCACCGAACTCAACTTCGCTGAAGTACACGATGCCCTGGTCGCTGATGGCCAGGCCCGAGGGAATCTCGTATTGGGGGCTGCTGATCGTGGCGGTATTACAGGTGCCTGCGAAACAGTTCAGAAGGGCAGAAAACGACTGTACCGACGACGGGTTGTCCGGATCGAGCACGTAGATCATCGCCGTGCCCATATCTGATACGGCCAGCTTGCTGCCATCCGGCGACAGCGCAATCCCCCATAGCCGATGCGTAGTTCCCGCCGGCGCGGCAGGCACGGTGATTGGGCTGAGCCACGCCCCTTCACTGCGGGAGAACACCTGGATCTGAGATGCATCCGTAAAGAAATAGAGATCGGTTTCAGGGTCGTAGACGCCCTGGGCGAGTTGCGCGGCCGCCAGGGGATAGGTCTGCGCTGCCGGCAGGTAATGCATTCCCCCCGCCAGCGTCGTCGAGCCGGAGCTGGACTGCACCTGGATATCCGCCGAGATTCCCGCCGTCCCCGGGGGAATGGTATAAGCCACCGCTTCCAGTGGAAACGGTGGACTCAACAGGCCATACGCGTTTCCACTGTATCCGGTGATCGTCGCCGGCTCGCCGCCTACTGTGATCGAGAGGCTGGCGGGGATCGACGAATCGGTCGTGCTCCCAAAGCCGTAGCCATACAGAATACCGGTTCCTCCCCCTCCGCTTGTGGACGAATCCGGTGTAGCCTGCAGGATCGTTGGCCCATAGCTGAAGGCTTCCGGAAGGATCTGCTCGCCGCCATCCGCCATAAGCGTGTCGATATCCACCGGTCCGGGCGATCCCGGAGGGGTCGTGGCGCTGAATCCCTCCGAACCCAGAGAGAGACCGGAAGCAGCATTCGTCCCGAAATATGCCTGGACAGGAGCACCGCCGGCGGAACCGTCCCACTCGACAGCGGTATCGCCCGAGACAGGTCCCGTCGCGGGCGCCGCATAGCCGTTCAGAAACTGTGTGCCCACGGGACCGGTCTGCAGGGCCGAGGTGTCAATGAAACCGACGCCTTCTTCCATCGGACCGGCAATCAGTCCGGTGCCGTCCATGGCCTGCATTTCCGGGCCAGAAACTGATCCAACGGCTTCACCGCCTGAGATCGGCTCGACCGTAAGATAAGGGGTCCACCCGTCCAGCTGTCCGGAGGCAATGTCATAGGCATAGACGATACCCCCGCCATAGATGTAGAGCGTCTTCGAATCCGCGCTCACGATCATCGATGCCGCTGAGGAGGTATCGGCTGCTACAGGAAAGCTCGAGGTCTGCGTCAGCGTGTGGGCGTTGAACACGAGGATCGTGCCGCCGCTGGTATAGTCCGGAATCAGCAGAGAGTTCCCGTCCGGCGTTGGGATGACTGTATAAAGAAACTCTCTCCCGCTGGCTACCTGATTCTCCGAGCCGGTGGCGGGATCGATGGTGCACAGCGTCCCGTCGCTGTCGATGCTCCCTTCCACGATGAGCGACCGATCGCCTGTAAGCGTAAAGGCCCCGATGTTGCGTACACAATTCGGGAGCGAGCCGGGAACGCTCGACCCGTACAAAACGATGGAGTTATCGGATGGGTCCCAGATCGCGAAGCTGGGGGAACCATCCACGCTATCGCCGTCTCCGCCCAGCAGCACAAGCTTTCCGTTGGACAGCACCCGCACGCTGCCTGCCTCGAAACCGTAAGGTCCTATCTGTGACGCCTCATACCGCTGGGTGACGGTCATCGTCACCGGATCGATCGCGTAGACATCGCCCTGTAGCGTTCCGGTGTAAAGCAGCGTCCCGTCGGGGGTTTCATCGATCCCGAAAGCCCCTGGAACTGGAATCGACGCAACCTCCTTTTCTGTTGAGGCGCTCATCACAACGATCTGGTTGCCGTAGGGATCTGTGACGAAGAACCGCCCCGTGTTGGCATTGAACACGGTCCAGCTCGAATTCAGGGTGAGCGGATATTCCGTCACTGAATCCGTGCGCACATACTTCGTCCGGGTAAGCGAGACGTTCACGGCTGCGGCGTTGACGGTCAGGTTCGCTGTTGCGCTGTGAGTCAGCGAATCGGCCGTTCCTGTAACCGTGACAGTTGCGGACGACGCAGCAACCGAGGAAGAAGCGCTCAACGTGATCTGTGCCGGCGAGCCAGAATCAGCAGTCGGGCTGTTGGGAGAGACCGTCACTCCACTGGGCAGCCCGCTGATCGCGAGCGCGACGGTACCCTGAAACCCATTGTTGCCGGTGACAGAAACCTGGAAGGATGTGGTCCCTCCGGCATTGAGAATCAGGTTCGATGGCGAAACGGAAAGGGAGAAATCCGCCGACTGGCCTCCTCCACCGCCGGTGCCATTCCCGCCGCTCGAGTTTCCTTCGCCCCCGCTACACCCGCACACACAGCCGGCCACCAGCATTGCGACCACGCAGATACTTCCCTGCACGGAAAACCAACAAGCCCGGCGCCTGGGCGCTTTCATGAGCAGAGTCCCCGGTTCCAATTCAATTAATAAGAGCGCTTTCTAATTGCTGGGAGAAGTATCCGGAATAACCTGGGATGAGTCAACCACGAATCGCCACCTGCAGAGGGATAACCACACAGTTATCCACACGCGGCAATCCCTATGATATTCTTGCGCCGTTTTCCAGGAGATCCGATTGCTGCGCCACACTGTCTGCCTGTGCTGTGCTTCCCTGCTGGCCCTCGGGTGTGCAGCTGGTGCGCAAAGCTTCCACAACCCACCGCTGGTGCCCACCGTGGGCGATCCCGCTTCCATCGCTGTCGCTGATCTGAACGGCGACGGCATTCCCGATCTTGTCTACGACACCCAGAATGTGAATGCTATCGGCTCTACGCTTCATGTGCTGCTGGGGAAGGCGGGTGGCGGCTATGCCGACACCCAGGATTTCGCTCTGCCCGGCGGCATTTGCTGCACGATTAACATCGCGGATGTGACCGGAGATGGCATCCCCGATCTGGTTCTTGGGGGAGGCGACTCTGCCACAGCCATCATCGCCACGCTGCCCGGCAATGGCGACGGGACATTTGGTGCCCCGGTGGTCTCCTTTTTCACTCCGCCCTCCGGAGGCTCCTATCCGATTACCGCGACCACGATGGGGATCGGTGACATCAATGGCGACGGCGCTGCTGATCTGGTCATCGGTGATCCGCAAAACGACGCACTCTATATCATGGCGGGGAATAATACCGGTGGCTTTCAATATATTGGCAGAATAAGCGACGGTTCGGGACCATCGAAGGTCTATCTTCGCGACCTGAACGGCGACGGAAGCCTGGATATTGTGGCACTTGGCCCTCTCGGCGGAAGCGTCATGGTCTGTCTGGGCAAGGGCGACGGAACCTTCGCTTCCGGCACAACGTACAGCCTGGGCGCCGGAGCCGAGAACATGGCTCTGGTCGATCTCGATGGCGATGGCCATCCCGATATCGTTGCCGTCGCTTATCAGAATTCAGTCAACAACAGCCAGGGCGGCGATGCCCTCGTCTTTTTGCACGGCAACCCCGACGGCACGTTCGCTGCTGCGCAGGTGCTCGTCGGCCCCCTGAACGGAACGCTGATCGATGTGGCCGACTACAACGGCGACGGAGTCCCCGATCTCCTGGTGGAAAACCAAGTGGGGGTGGGTGTCCTGCTCGGGAAGCCGAATTTGACGTTTGTTCCCATGGTCTCGTATGTCTCCGGCGCATCATCCACGCTTCCAGGCGATTTCCTGCCCGGCACCGTCGCCTTCGGCGACTTTACGAGCAGCGGGCATCGTGACATCGCCATGGCGGTGGAAGGCGGTATCGTCGAACTCATGGGTAACGGCGACGGAACATTCGACAGTGTTCCGTTCTACGACCTGGGCGAGAAAGTCGGGGGAGCAGCCGTCGCCGATTTTAACGCTGATGGAAATCCTGACATCGCCGTAACCGTTCCGGCCGAGTACCCCCGCGTTCTGTTGGGCAATGGAGACGGCACCTTCCGGCTCAGCCCGGACCCCAACACCAGTTACGGCTCGTCGCAGCCCTCAACGGAGATCGCCTCGGCTGATTTCACCGGAACTCACGACGAGGATCTCGTTGCGGATTCCTCCGGCGGCTCGGTTTCCCCCGGAACTCCTGAGGTCTATTTCGGCAACGGCGACGGCACCTTTGCAGCGCCTGAGCAAGAGACCTCCGCATCGACCTTCGTCGCAGACCTCAACGGCGATGGGATCGACGATACAGTTTCGCTGGCGTCCGGCGAGATTACGGCGCTTCTCGGTCAGGCCAACGGCACATTCACGACGGTCACCACCCCTCTGCGAAACCCCACGTTCTCTGCGATCGTCGCCGTCGGCGACATCAATGGCGACGGCAAACCCGACCTGGTAATTTCCGACATCAGCGGGTTAGAGATATGGCTCGGAAACGGAGATGGCACCTTCACCTATAAAGACACACTCCAGCCGCCGAACGCGCAGTGGACATCCGTTAGTAATGGATCCGCGGCTATCGCCGACCTGGACGGCGACGGCAAGCCGGATCTCGTGATTTCCAGCCCCACGACCTCTCCCCAGCAGCTGCTCATCTTCTACGGCGACGGCGACGGAACCTTTCAGGCCCCTGTCTCCCGCCCGCTTTCCCACAGTTACACCGCGCTTACTGTCACCGACGTGAATGGGGATGGGAAGCCCGACCTGATTCTGAACGACAGTGCGGGCATCGCGGTGATTCGCAATCTCGGCAACCGCGACTTTGCGCCTGAAGATCATTACGTCGCCGGCGGCAGCATCGGCACCGTTACTGTCGCTGACCTGAATCACGATGGCTATCCCGATATCGTGGCCACTAACCCCGCCGGAACGACCGTTGCCACTCTGTTGAACCAGCCTTCGGTTCCGCTTCCGGGCGGCCTGGAAGCGCTCGGAACGCTGACAGTCTCTCCCGAGCCCTCCCCCGCTCAGCAGCCCATCGCGATTACGCTTACCCTAGCCCCTCCCACGCAGGGCGATGCCGTTCCCACTGGAGCGGTCAGCTTTATGGTCGATGGCCTCTATGCCGGGCAGACTGTCTTGAATTCCGGCATCGCTTCGTTCACGATCTCTGACTCGCCGAAACCTGGGACCCACACCATAACTGCCGCTTACTACGGCGATGAAAACTATCGCCCCTCTTTCTGGATGGACTTGCACACGGTCAGCCCTCCCAGCTACACCACCACGACTACTCTCACCGTCACTCCTGAGAGCCTGCTTGCGAGTCAGACCGTGCACATGCAGGTGACTGTTGCGTCCGATGGCGGAACTCCTCTCGGAGAGGTGACCCTCCTCGACGGAGGCCAGACGCTCGCCGCTGCCCCGCTCAATGCCTCCGGCATCGCCTACTTCGATACCAACCTGCTTTCCGTCGGCACGCACACCATCGTCGCGAATTACGACGGCTACAGCGTCCAGAACTTCAATCCGGAGACGTTCGCCACCAGTGCCTCATCGCCCATCCCTGTAACCGTGAACGACAATCCTACAGTTACGACGCTGTCTGCATCCTCGACCACGCCGACTTCCGGTACGGTTGTCACCCTTACGGTGAACGTCACTTCTTCGGTCGGCACACCGTTTGGAGGAGTCACCTTCTACGACGGGACGACTACGCTGGGCACTTCCTCGCTGCTGGGCGGCCATGCCACATACAGTACCGCCTCGCTCGACGAAGGACAGCACTCGGTGACGGCCGCCTTCAACGCCAACGCCACCTTCGGCAGCAGCACTTCACAGAGCCAGCCGGTTTCGGTGGAATCCGCGGCTGCCGGCCTTGTTCCCACGGTTACATCGGTTTCCGAGATGACGAACCCGCAGGGCCATGGGTTTCTGCTCACCGCGAAAGTCTCTTCAATCGGGAGCGTTCCTCAGGGCACGGTTACTTTCCTCATGGATGGCGCCGTCCTCGGGGTGGCTTACACAGATCAGTCGGGAACCGCGTCTCTCGCCGTCTCTGCCGCTCCCGCAAACGGGCTGCATATCTGGTGGGCCAGTTTTGGAGGGACATCGGTTTTCGCCCCCAGCGCCTCGCCCGCGCTGCAGGAGTCATGGCAGGCGACCAGCTCCGCTCTTGCGCTCAGTCTCGATACAGCTAACGCCTCTGTTTCGCGCCTCCATTCGGCCCGGATCCACGTTCAGGCCACCACTTCATCCGCCCAAACCATCACGCTGTCCTGTGCGTCCGGCTTGCCGGCGGGGTATGCGTGCACCTTTACGCCCGCTTCGCTCTCGGGATCAGGAACCGCAACCCTGACCATCGCCTGCAATGAGGCTTTATCGAGTGGCTCCGCAGCCGGCGTCAAAACGGCAGGCGGAATGGCTGGGACGCTTTGCCTTCTTGCTTTCCTTTCCCCCTTGCGTCGCAGAAAACTGCGCTGGCTGCTCATGATGACCGCGCTGGTGCCGCTCGCAACCGTCCCTGGATGTACCACCCACCTTGCCCAGCCGGCAACCCAGGGCGCGCAAAACAGCATCCTGGTCGTCCAGGCCATGTCGGGAAGCGGCAGCAACGCAGTCGTGCAGGCCCAACAGGTAACGCTGCGCATCAACCCCTGAACGCCTGCAGTTCGCGCGCATCCATCGCCGTAGCTTCCCTGAACGTCGCCCTCACGAGCCCAAATAAGGAACGTTAAGTCGGCAAGTCGGAAGCTATCTGCGCGGGCGATTCGCGAAGGGCGCTAACGTGGCCAGGCCTGGACGCCTGGCCCTGCTGGTAACAACTGACATTCCCAGTTGGGCAGACCTTATGGACCAGCACCGACACACGACGACCCATCAAGAGATATATATGACGAGCCGACCATTCTCCGTTCGTGGCTCAGTCGCGAGGTGCCTGGCGCAATGCGGATTTGACCAGGGACGGAGCATTTGCGCAGGTGATCCCTGGAACAGCAAACCGTTGATTCTGTAAGGAAGGGTCGTGTCTGGACCCGATATTAGCCTGATCGCGATCCTGGACAATCCAGCCCGCCTGGTCGAGAAGGGTGTCGATGGTCTCGCGGGCTTTCTCTTCCGGGGTTGCTGACATGGAAGAGCCAGTTTACGGCGATTCAGACCATAGGCTGCAGCCCTTTTTGAATCACAGGCCAATAACCATGAAGTTTACTTCAGCTAACGATCCACCGGGTCTATTATGTTTGGCGTTGGTCAGGGACGACGTGAAAGATACGATCGCAAAAGTCGATTGGCTATCGGCCCAAAGGTGCCCGGCCATGGCGTGGTACGGTCTTCGAGCTGCACCGGCAGCGCCGAGCGAAGCGGAACAATTCCGAATGAGACAGGGGCGGGAGATCGGGTTGCGCGCGCGGCAGCTGTACGTCGGAGGCATTCTCGTTCCGCAGACAGCTAGATGTGGAGTGTCAACAGGTTGTTCCGATCGAGATCTGATCGGGAGACGGGTGGCGACGAGCCGAGACTACCATGGGGTCGGTGCCAGTTGTACTGGTGCAGCCAGGGGCGGAGCTCCTGGCT
>Ga0335075_10015740_pt1 | contig 11327 bp, 11 predicted proteins | sample Lox_Sample_24_FD_206723 | JGI IMG/M metagenome (GOLD analysis project Ga0335075, IMG submission 206723) | Soil microbial communities from Loxahatchee National Wildlife Refuge, Florida, United States - Lox_Sample_2.4 | ecosystem: Environmental > Terrestrial > Soil > Wetlands | place: USA...
GAGCACGCCGCCGCCGACGAGCAGGATGCGTGTGGGGCCGGTGCGGTTGTGCCTGCGCCGGCGTTGCCGTGCTTGCCTGGACATCGCTCGTTGCAGCCGAGGGTACCGTGCCGCGGCGCCTGGTTGTGACACTCGCATCACAACGGCCGTCTACGCTCCCACGTGATGAGCTCCGAGATCGTCGAGGCAGTCATCGCGGACGCAGTGCCCGCGCACGCATCTCGCTGGGGATGGTGGACGCGGCTCCGGGCCGACCCGGCGCGGATGGCGGCGGTACGCGATACGTGGCGGGCATTGTGGATGTCGCGCGTGCTCGTCTGGGCCGCGGGCGCCGGGACCGTGGCGACGCTCGGGTTCGGGCCTGTCCGGGGCGCGTTCGATCCGCCCGGGGTGACGCGCGGGTTCGGCTGGCTGGGCAATCTGCTGGCGGCCCCGGCGGCGCGCTGGGACTCGGCGTGGTATCTGGTGATCGCCCACTACGGCTATCGCCCGGAGCTGGGCATGTATACGTCTGCGCGCGACGCGTTCTTTCCGCTGTACCCGCTCGGCCTGCGCGCGCTGTCGGACATCGGTCTGCAGCCGGTGCTCGCGGGCGTGCTGTTCTCGCTGGCGGCGTTCGCGCTGGCGCTGTACGGCATTCATCGCCTGAGCACGCTGGAGCTGGCCGGCTCGGGACGGGCGGGCGGCGAGGTCGCGCGGCTGGCGGTGCTCGTGACGGCGTTTGCGCCGATGGCGTTCTTTTTTTCGGCCGTCTACTCCGAGGCGCTGTATCTGGCACTGTCGGTCGGGCTGTTCTGGTGTGCGCGCCAGGGACGCTGGGCGTGGGTGGGCGTGCTGGGAGTGCTGGCCACGGCGACACGCAGCACGGGCATCGTGTTGCTGGCGCCGGCGTTGATGCTCTATCTGTACGGCCCGCGTGAGGACCGGACCCCCGACTTCGCGCGCGCGCGCGCAACGTTCATGGATCGCTTCCGGCCTCGCTACAGGCCGCGCCTGAATGTCCTGTGGCTGGCCATCGTGCCGGTCGGCCTGGGTGCGTATATGGCCTACCTGGGACTGGCCGGCGGCGATCCGCTGTCCCCGCTGCACACCCAGGACGTCTGGGGCAGGCACTTCGCCGGACCGTATCTCGGTGTGTGGGACGGGGTGAAGGCGGCATTCGAGGGGGCCCGTCAGCTGCTGTCGGGACAGAGCAGGCACGTGTACTTCCCGGCGGCCGGGGGCAGTCCGGCGATCGCCGCCGGGCACAACCTGATGCTGCTTGCGTTCCTGTGTGCGGCCGTGCCACTGGTCGTGCTCGCGCTGCGCGTGCTGCCGCTCGCCTACGGTGTGTACGTGCTCGTCGCGCTCGCGCTGCCGCTGTCATATCCGGTGGCGGCGCAGCCGCTGATGTCGCTGCCCCGGTTTCTGGTCGTGCTGTTTCCACTGAGCATGGCGCTGGCCTCATATCTGGCCGCGCGCCCGCGCGCGCGTGTAGGAGTGCTGGCGGTGTCGGCGCTGCTGATGGCGGTGTTCGTCGCCCAGTTCGCCACCTGGCACTGGGTCGCATAATGGACCCGCGGCGCTCGCCGGACATGGACTGGAGGGCGTGGACGGCGGCGCTGGCGCTGATCGGCGGGATCGTGCTCGCGGCGGTGGGGGCGTTGATCGTGGACCTGCCGGCGACGCTCGTGTTCGGCGTGAAGATCTCGAGCTCGCATACGCCGCCGGGGATCGAGCTCGCCGATACTGTCGTGCAGGATGTCGGGTTCGTGCTGGCGGCGGTGTACTGCGCGCAGCTCGGCGGGCGGGTCGTGCGCGCCTGGCAGTTCGGACTGCGCCCGCCGGGGGTCGGCTGGCGCAGGGCCGGCGGGCTGGTCGTGGCGCTGCTGCTCGCGTTCATCGTGTTGAGCGCGATCTGGTCGGCTGCGGTGAACCCGGAAAAGGAGAAGCTGCTGGAAACGCTCGGGACCAACGAAGGCGCGGCGCTGCTGCTGCTGAGCGCCGGGCTGACGTGTGTGGTGGCCCCGATCTGCGAGGAGTTTCTGTTCAGGGGATATATGTTCACGGCGCTGCGCAGCTGGCACGGGACGTGGCCGGCCGCGGTGATCACAGGGCTGGTGTTCGGGGCGGTGCACACGGGTTCGGCGCCCGCCCTGGACCTGGTGCCGCTGGCAGGACTGGGGTTCGGGCTGTGCGTGCTGTACCGGTATACGGGCTCGCTGTATCCATGTATCGCGGCGCACTCGCTGAACAATTCGGTCGCGTTCGCCGCGCTGGAGGGCTGGGGTTGGCAGGCGCTGGTGCTGATCGTGTGCTCGTATGCCGCGATCGCCGCGATCGTGCTGCTGGGTAAACGGATCGGTCTGATCACACCCGAGGGCGGTTCGGGTGTAGGTGCGGTCGCACCGTTCACCGTCGGCCCGGGCGCCTAGGATTAACCGGCGATGCTCACACCGACGCCCGCGCCGACGCCAACATCCGCCCCGGTCGCCGGTCAGGTCAGGTTGGAGTTGCAAGGCGTCGGTGGCAGTCCGCCGTTCGCGCTGGAGGGGCAGCGGATCGTCGTGCGCGGGATCGTTACGCCGTATGTCGGCGGGCAGACGATGAAGGTGAGCGTGTACCGCGACGGGCGGTCGGTGCAGACACAGACGGTCGGCGTGCAGGCCGTGGGGAACGGGACGGGACAGGTGCGGGTCAGCTACGTGAGCGCGTATGGCGGACTGGTCGAAGTCCGCGCCATGCACGCGGCAAGCGCGCAGCAGGGCGCGTTCAGCGGACGCTCGCCGGGCGTGCGGTACGTGTCGGCGAATGTCGGGCCGGGTGACAGGGGTCAGTCGGTGAGAACGTTGCAGTCAGAGCTCGATGCGCTGCATTACGCGGTGCCGTTGACGGGGGTGTTTGAAGAAGGAACCGGTCGCGCGCTGATCGCGTATCGCAAGATGACCGGGCTGCAACGCGTCCCGGACGCCGGCCGGCACGTGTGGCGCCTGCTCGAGCGCCGGGCCGGCAAGTTTCGTGTGCGCTACCCCGGCGACGGCAGGCACGTCGAGGCGAACCTCACCAAACAGGTGTTGGCCGAGATCGAACCCGGTGGGCGGGTGCGTGAGATATATGAGATGAGCTCGGGCAAGCCCTCGACCCCGACCGTGCTCGGGCGGTATCAGGTGTATCTGAAGACGCCGGGGTACAACTCGGAGGGCATGTTCGAATCGAACTACTTCATCCGCGGGTATGCGATCCACGGGTACGCCGAAGTGCCGACGTATGCCGCCAGCCACGGATGTCTGCGCGTGCCGATTCCCGATGCGCCGGCGATATACGCGTGGGTGCGGATCGGGACACGGGTGGACGTGTACGACGAATAGGCGGGACCGCGCAGGCGCGAGACGGTCACCCGATCCAACGGGTCACACCCCCATCCGACGTTGTCTCCAAGATTCAAAGTCCGACGCCAGACCTCGCGACGGCGAAGACCCGAGCTCCCGAAACTTCCTATACCCGCACCCGGATGAAGCGGACCAGGAAGGCGACGCCCAGTCCGTAGACGAGCAGCGCCAGCGCGGTGCGGACGATGTGGATCGTCCACTGGCTGTGCGATCCGGAGACGGCGCCGGCAAACGGTGAGGTGAGCGTGGCGGCGGCTTCGTCGAGGGTGCGGTGCACGGTCGACTCGGGCTTGGGCTTGGCGGTGTTGGAGGCGGCGCTCGAACCTTCGAGCACCTCGTTCTGCTGATGGGTCGAGGCGGTGGAGGTTTGGTTGACGACGAAGACGACGAACGCGGCGAGCACGATCAGGCAGGCGATACGGCTCGCGAGCAGGAGCAGTCCGGCCAGGGAAGACGAGGGGCTAGAGCTCACGAGTGGCTAGATTAGACCGGGACATGGACGCTGCCGCCGAGGACAGGAGCCAGACACCCGAGGACAGGAGCCACACACCGGACGTCGCCGCGGCGCGCGAGCGATTGGTGGAGCTGCTGCGCGAGCATGCGCTCGTGCTCGGCGAGGTGACGCTGACGAGCGGACGGGTGGCGCAGTACTACGTGGACGCCAAGCGCGCGATCATGCTGCCGGAGGCGTATGTGGCGCTTGGCGTGCTCGTCGCCGAGCAGGCCAGGGCGATGGGCGCGAGCGCGGTCGGTGGCGTGCCGGTCAGCGCGATCCCGGTCGCGTGCGCGGCGCTGGGCGTGCCGCAGGCGCCGGAGAAGGGGTTTATCGTGCGCAAAGAGCGCAAGCAGCACGGTCTGCAGCGCTGGATCGAGGGGCCACAGCTGGGATCGGGCGAGCGGTGTGTGATCGTCGAGGACGTGGTCACGAGCGGGGGCTCGACGATCGAGGCCATCAGAAGGGTGCGCGAGGAGGGGTTGACGGTCGCGGGCGTCGTGAGCGTGCTCGACCGGCTGGCGGGAGGCGGCGAGGCGATCCAGACCGAGCTCGGCGCGGACGCCAAGTACACGGCACTGAGCACGATCGACGAGGTCTATCCCGAGCGCCCCGATCGTGGCTGACGCGCAGCTGCCGCGCAGCCGGCGCAAGCTGGTGCTGGCGATCTGCTGCATGAGCTTGCTGATCGTCGGGCTGGACAACACGATCGTCAACGTCGCGCTGCCCTCGATCGGGCGCGAGTTGCACACCTCGGTGGCGGGGCTGCAGTGGACGGTCGACGCATACACGCTGGTGCTCGCCAGCCTGCTGATGCTGTCGGGGTCGATGGCCGACCGGTTCGGGCGGCGTCGGGTGTTCGAGCTCGGGCTCGTGCTGTTCACGCTCGGCTCGCTGCTGTGCAGTCTCGCGCCGAGCCAGGGGTGGCTGATCGTGTTCCGCATGCTGCAGGCGATCGGCGGCTCGATGCTGAACCCAGTCGCGATGTCGATCATCCGTAACGTGTTCACGGACGCGCGCGAGCGGGCGCAGGCGATCGGCATGTGGGGAGCGACGGTGGGGATCAGCTTGGCGCTCGGCCCGGTCGTGGGCGGGGCGCTCGTGCAGTCCGTGGGGTGGAGGTCGATTTTCTGGATCAATGTCCCCGTCGGGTTGACCGCGCTGGGGTTGACGATCAGGTTTGTGCCGGAGTCGCGTGCCCCGCGTCCGCGGCGTCTGGACCCGGTCGGTCAGGTGTTGATGATCGCGCTGCTGGGCTCGCTGACGTACTCGATCATCGAGGCCCCGACGGCCTCCTCCGCGCAGAGCATCGTGACGTTTGCGGTAGCCGCTATAGCGCTGATCGCGTTGCTCAGATATGAGTCCAGGCGCAGAGAACCGCTGCTGGAACTGAGGTTTTTTCGCAGCGTTCCGTTCTCCAGCGCCAGCGTGATCGCGGTGTGCGCGTTTGCGGCGCTCGGCGGGTTTCTGTTCATGAACACCCTGTATCTGCAGGAGATCCGCGGAGATTCGGCGTTGAAGGCGGGGTTGTATACGTTGCCGATTGCGTTGATGACGCTCGTGTTCGCGCCGCTGTCGGGCCGGTTGGTCGGACACCGCGGGCCGCGCATCAGCCTGCTGGTCGGTGGGGCCGGGATCATGATCGGCGGGGCCCTGATGACCGGGCTCTCCCCGCACACCTCGACCGCGACACTGCTGCTCGCATACCTCATATTCGGGATCGGCTTCGGCATGATCAACCCGCCGATCACGAATACCGCGGTGCTCGGCATGCCCCCCGAGCAGGCCGGGGTAGCCGCGGCGGTGGCCTCGACCTCGCGCCAGGTCGGCCAGACGCTGGGAGTGGCCGCGCTCGGCGCGATCGCCGCGGGCGGAGCGTTCGCCGTCGGACCGGGGTTCGTGGCCGCCAGTCACACGGGCTGGTGGATCATCGCCGGCTGCGGCCTGGCGGCGCTCGTGCTCGGCCTGATCAGCACGACCGAGCGGGCGAACGAGAGCGCGCGGCGGGTGGCCGACGAGCTATGCGCAGATAGGGCCGCGAGTGAGAAGGCGCTCGACGCCGCACCGGTCGGTGTCTAGCGTTGGGGTCGCGGCCCTGAGCGCCGGATCCCGGATCGCCGATCGCCCGCCGGACCGTCGGTAGCCTGTCGGGCGTAGGTCTGCGATCGCAGACGGCGAGCCCTCGTAGTCCAATGGATAAGACGACCGCCTCCTAAGCGGTAGATCCAGGTTCGACTCCCGGCGGGGGCATTGCTGCTTCTGTGAGGTGCGGCGACACTCAGGCGGCCGCCTCGCTGGCCTGCGCGTAGCGCAGCGAGCCGGGTGTGGTCAGCGTCTCGCCGGTCTCCAGCAGCGTCTTCAGGCCGGAGAGGATCATCGGCCAGCCGCCGTAGAGTTCGCCGCTTGAGTCCTCGCGTAGCTGATCGTGGGTGACGGTCAGCCGGCACGAGTCGCCGACGGGCTCGATCTCCCAGGTGACGCGCGAGCTGCCTTCGCGCTTGACCTCATCGCTCCAGAGCGCCCTGAAGCTGTGCACCAGTCGCAGCGGCGGCTCGACCTCGAGGATCTCGCCCTCGTTGATCGCGAAGCCACCGGCCGAGAACATCTCGATGCTCGCGCCCGGTGTCCAGTCGGAGCGCACGCCGACGCCAAAGGAGTACTTGCGGCGCATCCGGTCGTCGGTGATCGCCTCCCACAGGCGCTCGGGTGTGGTCTTGATGTAGATCTCAAACACCCTCTCGGTGGGTGCCGCCGTCCAGGGGCGCTTGCCGCTCAGCTGGGTGTCGTTGTCGGTCTGGGTGTGCATCTCGGGTTCCTCGATTCGTTGCTTTAGGTCGCTGAGCGTGGCCGCCCAGGGCTCGGCGTACTTGCTCACCCAGCGGTCGTGGACGAGCCTGATCGGGATGGGGTTCAGGAAGTGGAGCTTCTCGCGCCCGCGTCTGCGCGTCCTCACGAGCCCGGCCTGCTCGAGCACAGTCAGGTGCTTCATCACGCCGAAGCGCGTCATCGGCAACCGCCGCTCGAGCTGACCCAGCGTCTGCCCGTCGCGCGCGAACAGCTCATCCAGCAGGCTGCGCCGGGTCGGGTTGGCCAGGGCCTTGAACACCTTATCCACGTCCCCGAGTATAGGTGACCATATGGTCACGTGTCAAGTAGGGATACGACGAAGGCTGGGGTTCGATGGCGAGCCGCGTGACCCCGCGGGCACCGGTGCAAGCATGTGGACATGCGTTCCCATCGCGAGCTCGCCCGGATCGTCGGCGCTGAGCACGTGCTCGATGCCCCGCCACCAAGCTCCCCGTACAACCACGACGTCACGCATCGCCACGGAGTCGAAGGTCGTGCCGAGGCCGTCGTGCGCCCGGGCAGCGCCGAGGAGGTGGCGGCCGTGGTGGGCTGGTGCTATGCACACGACACGCCGATCGTGCCGCGCGGCGGGGGCACCGGGCTGACGGGAGGGGCTGTTCCGATCGAAGGCGGCGTGGTGTGCGCGCTCGAGCGGTTGCGCGCCATACGCGAGCTCGAGCCGTCGCTGTGGCGGATTCATCCGGAGGCCGGCGTCCCCACCGGACACGTGCAGCGCCTGGCGCGCGAGAACGGTCTGCTGTTCGCGCCCGACCCCGGCGCGTCCGAGCAGTCGCAGATCGGCGGCAACGTGGCCACCAACGCTGGCGGTCCGCACGCGTTGAAGTACGGCGTGACCGGCGCTTGGGTGACGGGCCTGGAGGCGGTGCTCGCCCCGGGGGAGCTCGTGCGGGTAGGCGGTTGGGCGCGTAAGGATGTGTCTGGGTATGACATCAAGAGCCTGCTGATCGGCTCGGAGGGCACGCTCGGCGTGATCACGGCGGTGCGGCTGCGGCTGCTGCCGGCGCCCGAGGCGGCGATTGCGCTCATCGTGTTCTTCGACACCCGCGCGCACGGGTGCGCGGCGATGCTCGACATTCCGGCCGCCGGCATCCAGTGTTCGGCGCTCGAGTTCCTGGACGGCGAAACGCTCAGACACCTCGCCGGGGCCTACCCGGTCGGGCAGGTCCCGTCCGCGGCCGAGTTTGCGCTGATCGTCGAGGTCGACGGCACGCGCGCCGAGGCCGAGGCTCAGCGGCGGGCGCTCCTGGAGGTGCTGGCGGGCACAACAGACGCGGCGATCGCAATCCACGAGCCGCAGGACACAAACGCGCTGTGGCGCTGGCGCGACGGGTTCAACGGGGCGGTCACGGCGGTACGCGGGGCGAAGGTCTCCGAGGATGTGGCATTCCCCGTCGAGCACCTGGCCGAGGGCCTCGATCGGTTCGCCGAGATCGCCGCCCAGCATGGGTTGCGCTCGTGCGCGTGGGGACACGGAGGCGAGGGCAACGTGCACGCGACCGTGCTCATCGATCCCAGGCGCCCTGGGGAGCTGGACGCGGCGCAGGCGGTCGGCGAGGAGCTGTTCGCGTTAGTCGTCTCGCTCGGGGGATCGATCGCCGCCGAGCACGGAATCGGCTGGTCAAAGCGCGGCCGACTGGGCTCGCAGTGGGACGCGCGGGCCGTGCAGCTACACGAGCAGATCAAGCGGGCGTTTGACCCGAAGGGGCTGCTAAACCCGGGGAAGAAGCTGGCTGTGCCCCCTCGATAAAGCCGCCCGAACAAGCCGGATCGCCGGGACGTGTCCGAGGATCTACCCGCGTTCGAGGGTCACTCGCCGGACGGGTTCGTGGCGGCCTGGCCATCCGGACCGTCCGCACTGCCCGCGACCGGAGCGATCTCATCCAGCCGGTCCATGATCGCGCGCAGCCCGCCCTGCGTGTGCAGGTCCAGCCGATCGAGGATCGTCTCCGCGTCCCGGAACGTGTTCGTCGCACGCGCATCGGCCGCGAGCGACTGCACGGTCTGCCCGACCATGATCACCGACAGCAGCACGAGTTGCAGGAACGTCTGGGCGATCCACGCGATGATTCCCTCACCGCCCGGCTTCAGCGCCGGTCCGAGACCGATCAGGGCGATGGCGGCGAATAGGTAGGCGCACCACATCGTGCCGACCAGCCGGGTGATGAGCACGGCGAACTTCGCGTTGAACCCTTCGGCCTCGCCCATCGCCTCTTTGAGCACGCGCGGAGTGGGGTGCAGCGCCTTGGCGAGATGGTGCTCGGTCTTTACCGGCCCATGTGGACGATGCTCGGGCCGTGCGCCAACAGCAACAGGTTCTGTCATCGATTCTCCTTGCCCCCGCTTGGGTCCGCCTCACCTTCATGATCCCCGTTCGTCAGGACGTCATCCGTATCGGTTTCGACCTCGGCATTGGCATCGATCTCATCTTCGGCCGCGTCATCCGCAGCTGATCCATCCTCCGTCACGCCGTCCTCCAGGTCGTCCTCCCCCGCATACAGCGACTCGCGCGCGAGCTCCTGCCCGCGAGCGCCGAACAGCACGATCTCCAGCAGATCGCCCCGGTAGTCGTCGGGCGCGATCAGGGTGAAGCGCTCCTCGATCAGCTCGCACTGGTCGACCGCGAGATCGGCCAGCTCGGCCGTGGCGACACGCCCACCCGCGCGCAGGGGACGGCCCCAGACGAGCGTCATCGCAGCCACCGCGCCCGAGTGCCCGCGCCAGGAGCCGATCGTCTCCTCGCACAGGTCGAGCGTCCAGTCGGGGTTGCGCTCGGCGGTTTCGTCGGTGAAGTCGACATAGGCGTAGAACTCGCTCGGGTCCTCGCCGTCGGTTGCCGGCACGAACCGCACGTACCCGAACAGCTCATACCCGCTGGAGGTGATCGTGCTGGCCGGGACGTACGTGCGCCCGTGCCAGGTGCGGTCCGGATACCAAGCGATCTCGCCCGGCTCGCCCAGCTCCTCGCCGCGGGCGTCCGCTTCCAGCGCTAGGCACGCCCCCAGGAACTCGGCGCTCAGCCGATCGGCCCAGCGCCCGTAGGGCAGCAGCTCCTGCGGAGGCTCGGCGGCGAATCGGGGCAGGACGCGTTCCTCGGGTGGCACACGCGCAGCCTACCTACGCGTCCCGCAGCAGCGACGCGGCGTGCTCCGGGGAGACGATGTTCAGGTTCAACCCGGTCGACAGCTCCAGGCCGGCGAGGTGGGTCAGGCGCGGGGCGATGTCGATGCGCCAGCAGAACTGCTCGACTCCGCGTGGGGCCGTGCGGATCCACAGGTTCAGTGGTGGACTGGAGCCGAGCAACCGTGCGAGCCGGGACAGCCCATCGTGCAGCAGCGCCGCCCCCACGTCGTCGGTCTCAAATCGCGCGGCTGGGCGGCGCGGCGCGAGCATCAGCGCAAACGGCAGCCGTGAGGCGTATGGCGCCAGCATCACGCACTCATCGTCGATCGCGACCACGCGCTCGCGCCGCCGGACCTCCTCCGCGATCACGTCCTCCAGCAGCGAGTGTCCCATCGTGCGCGTCGTATACGCGCCGGCGCGCTCGCGCTCGCGGGCGATGTCGGCGGGAACAAAGTCGAGCGCGTACAACTGGGCGTGGGTGTGTGGTAACGAGGCGCCGGCCTCGTGGCGCTCGTTGACGATCAGCTGCACGTATGCGGCCTGCTCGTGCGCGCGCATGCGCTCCCGCCATACCCCGACCGCTGCCGCCACCTGCGCGGCTGGCAGATCCGCCAGCGACAGCACCGACTGAGGCCCGTTGACGATCACCTCGTGTGCCCCTCGCGCCGGCCGGGCGATGAACAGCTCGGAGTTGGTTGGAGCGCGTGCGGACTGGGACCACTCCGCACCGCCCCTGCCGCTGCTTCCGTCGCCGCCACTGCCGCTGTTTCCGCCTACACCTCCATCATCGCCATGACCAACCTCACGATCGCGCTCATCCCCGTGAACGCTCGGGCCATCCTCACCGTCAAGCCCCGCCTCGGGTGTGAGCGCCGGATACAGATTGGGCACGACCCGCACCGTCCACCCGGGCGAGTCCCGAGGTCCGCCGCCGGGGCGCACCGCATACAGCTCGGGCGGCGTCCGGGACTCGTGACCCTCGGCGAACGGATCGCGCTCGGCGTCGATCGCCTCGGGCGGCTCGCAGCGCGGCTCCCCCCCCGGCCGCCGTGAGCGCTCGCCGGCGATGATCGTGCGGTGGCCGCTGAGCGGGTCTATGCGGATCTCGGGCATTGTGCGCTGGCTCCTTGGCTCACTCGTCCAGCGCGTAGCGGCGGATGTCGGTTTCGAGCTTGGCCGCGCTCGGGAACGGGCCCTGGTAGATGAACCGGTGGCCGGCGCGGTCGTAGAACACCGTCACCGGCGTGAACGGAGAATCGGTGATCGCCACGCCCAGGCTGCCGCTCTGGTCGTAGTAGCTCGGGTATCCGACCGGGTAGGAGCTCAGGAACGCGCGGCCGTCGGCGAGGTTCGTGTCGCGGGAGTCGATGCCGATAAACGCCACCGTTCGGCCGTAAGTGACCGACGCGTGCTGAAATGTGCTGCGCTCGTCCTGGCAGGGCACGCACCACGAGGCCCACTTGTCGATCACCAGCGGA
>Ga0335075_10015743_pt1 | contig 11325 bp, 10 predicted proteins | sample Lox_Sample_24_FD_206723 | JGI IMG/M metagenome (GOLD analysis project Ga0335075, IMG submission 206723) | Soil microbial communities from Loxahatchee National Wildlife Refuge, Florida, United States - Lox_Sample_2.4 | ecosystem: Environmental > Terrestrial > Soil > Wetlands | place: USA...
CTCCCCGCGCGCGTCGACGCGGATCTTCTGGCTCAGGTCACCCTTGGCGACGGCAGTGGTGACCTGGGCGATGTTGCGGACCTGCGCGGTCAGGTTGGCCGCCATCACGTTGACGGACTCGGTCAGGTCCTTCCAGGTGCCGGACACGCCCTGCACGTCGGCCTGGCCGCCGAGGCGGCCCTCGGTGCCCACCTCGCGGGCAACCCTGGTGACCTCGCCGGCGAAGTCGGACAGCGTGTCGACCATCGTGTTGATGGTGTTCTTGAGCTCCAGGATCTCCCCGCGCGCGTCCACGGTGATCTTCTGGCTCAGGTCGCCCTTGGCCACCGCCGTCGCCACCTGGGCGATCGAGCGGACCTGGACGGTGAGGTTGCCGGCCATGAAGTTAACCGAGTCGGTCAGGTCCCGCCACGTCCCGCCCACGCCGGGCACCTGCGCCTGACCGCCGAGGCGTCCCTCGGTGCCCACCTCGCGCGCCATCCTGGTGACCTCGCCGGCGAACGCCGACAGCTGGTCGACCATCGTGTTGACGGTGTTCTTGAGCTCGAGGATCTCCCCGCGCGCGTCCACGGTGATCTTCTGGCTCAAGTCGCCCTTGGCGACCGCGGTGGTGACCTGGGCGATGTTGCGGACCTGGCTGGTCAGGTTGCCGGCCATGAAGTTAACCGAGTCGGTCAGGTCCCGCCACGTCCCGCCCACGCCGGGCACCTGCGCCTGACCGCCGAGCCGGCCGTCGGTGCCCACCTCGCGCGCCACCCGGGTGACCTCGCCGGCGAACGCCGACAGCGTGTCCACCATGCCGTTGATGGTCTCGGCGAGCGTGGCGACCTCGCCCTTGGCCTCAACGGAGATCTTCTGGCTCAGGTCGCCGCGCGCGACCGCGGTCGTCACCTGGGCGATGTTGCGGACCTGGCTGGTCAGGTTGCCTGCCATGCCGTTGACCGAGTCGGTGAGGTCCTTCCAGGTGCCGGCGACCGCGGGAACCTGGGCCTGGCCGCCGAGCTTGCCGTCGATGCCGACCTCGCGGGCCACTCGCGTGACCTCGGAGGTGAACACCGACAACTGCTCGTTCATGCCGTTGAAGACAGCGGCGATCTCGTTCATCAGCGGGTCCTGGCCGTCGGGCAGCCTGGTGCTGAAGTCACCGCCCCGCACCGCGCTGAGCCCGGCGAGCAGCTGCTGCATCTGCTCTTGCTGTCTGGCCTGGGTCGCAGTCGCCATGCCGTCCTCACCTTCCACATTGCGCGGTATAGCGCGGAGTGGGTTCAATGATGCCACGGGCGCGCAGGCTAGCCCGGGTATCGGTGACGCTTTCGACGGCGGGTGAAGTGGCCGGCGGAGACCGCCGGCGCGCCACCGTCGCGGACGGCGATGTCAGCCGCGCCGGGTCTCCGGGGAGTTGAGGCCGAGCGCCACGAGCACGTCGTGCCCGCTGTCGAACCGCCGCCCCGCTGACAGCTGCGTGACCAGGCCGGTCACGTCTTCGGCGGCGTCGGTGTCCGCGAGGCGGGCGAGCAGGGCGTCACGGTCCGCGGGGAACCAGGCCCGCGTCATGAGCCGCGCGAGCTCGCTGCGCAGCTCGAATTCCATTCCGGATAGCCCGTCGGCGCGGCGGACCGGCGGGAGGGCGTCATCGAAGGGCTCGGTGTCGCGCCATTCCTCCGCGTGCACGGTCTTCGGGACGCCGCCGCGCACCATCCGCTGGGTCTCGTGGGCCATCTCCTCGTCCTGGACGGGGCCGTGCTTGGTATTTCCGCGTTCCATCGGCGCCTCCATCGGCTGGGTGCTGCGGCTCGCGTGTGTCTGTCGGGCGTAACCGGGTTACGGGCGGGTCAAACGCCGGCCCGCTAGGTTAGCGGTCATGCCCGTGGCCGGCCTTTCCCTGCTGACGCTCAACATCGGCAACCCGTCCCCCGACCGTGCCCGGCGGCAGCTGGCCTGGCTCATCCGGCGTGACGAGGACATCTTGGTCCTCACCGAGACCAAGGCCAGCGCGGGATGCCTGCTGCTCGCCGAGGAGCTCACCGCCGCGGGCTACGCCGTGCACTTTCCGCGGCCGGGTGCCGGCGAATACGGCACGATGATCGTCGCCGCCGTGCCCGCGACCCCGGACGACGGGTTCGGCGACCGGGTCGGGTACCTGCCGTCCCGGGCCGCGGCGGTCATCCTGCCCGCGCCGGCCGGGGCGCTGCGGGTCATCGGCCTGTACGTGCCGGCCAGGGACGCCAGCCCTGGCAAAACCGAACGCAAGCGGAAATGGCTGGCCGCCTGCGACGCGGCGCTCGCCGCTGCCGTCACCGAGATGCCCACGATCCTGCTCGGCGACCTGAACGTCGTGGAGCCGGACCACTGGCCCCGCTACCCGTTCTTCGCCCCGTTCGAGTACGACTTCTACCGGGCCCTGGCCGGTCCGCACCGGCTGACCGACGTGTTCCGCCGGCTGCACCCGGACGAGGCCGAACACAGCTGGGTCGGCCGGGCTGGCGATGGCTACCGGTACGACCACGCCTTCTGCTGCCAGTCCCTCAGCGGCTATATCACCGACTGCGACTACCTGCACCAGCCCCGCGAGGATGGGCTCACGGACCATTCGGCCCTGAGGATGCGGCTGGCTATCATCCCGCCGGCGGCGCCGCTGCCGTTATGCCCGCACGATGCACCAGGTGTCCCGGCCAGTGAGCTGGAGCATCCGGCGGATGATGGGTCCCCGCGCGCGGATGACGGGCTTCTCCCCCGGTCACAGCGCTCGCCTGGCGGCGTTGAAGATGACGGCGGCTGTCCCGCAGTCCAGGAAGTCCGCCTGGTCCAGGTCGATGACGACCCGGTCTGGCTTTATGTCCGATAGCGGCGCGAGGAGCTCCGTGAGGGTAGTGCTCACGGTCACGTCGAGTTCGCCACCCAGGCGGATGACCGCTGTCCTTTCTGGGGTGAAACTCACCGAACGAAGCTTCGCCTGGCGAATGCACGGCAAACGAACTGCCGCTACGCGAGCACGCCCCTCAGGTCCGCCATTGACTCGCGGTAGATGCCTGGCAGGTCAGGCTGACCTGGTGCGTTGACCCAGCGCGCGAAGGCGACCTTGAAGACGGCGACCCCCGTCTCCGCAGCCAGGCTCGCACCAGGTTCCGCAATACCGCGGTCGCGGAGCGCGGCGGCCACCGCGGCGGCGAGCGCCGCGAGCTTGATGAGCTCCCGTTCCCGCAGGTCCGCGTTCGCGGACACGATCGCGTCGCGCAGCCTGACCCGCTCCGGGTTTTCCTGGAGCACGGCGGCCGCGGCTTCGAATGCCGCGCCCACCAGCTCCATCGCCGTCGCCGCGGGCGGCGCGTCGGCGACGGCGCGTGCCAGCAAGTCCCGCAGCCGCTCCATGCCGTAGAACAGCACCTCGCGCTTGTCGGCGAAATGCCGGAAGAACGTCCGCTCGGTCAATCCTGCCCGCGCGGCGATCTCCGCGACCGTCGTCCGCTCGAACCCGTGTTCGGCGTAGAGCTCCATGGCCGCCTTCGCCAGCCGGCCGCGCGCGTCCGGCTCCCATCGACCCATGGAATGATGGTACGCGATGACAGTGACTGGCATCGGCGTGCTAGGCTTATGACAGTGACTGACATCAGGAGGTTTCTCATGCGGGTATTCGTCACCGGCGCGTCCGGCTGGATCGGCTCGGCCGTCGTTCCTGAGCTCCTCGGCGCGGGTCATCAGGTCCTGGGGCTCGCCAGGTCCGACGCCTCGGCCGCCGCCATCGCCGCCGCCGGGGCCGAGGTGCTCCGCGGCGACCTGGACGACCTGGACACCCTGCGCGCCGGGGCCGTCGGCTCTGACGGCGTCATCCACCTCGCGTTCATCCACGACTTCGCCGACTTCGCGGCGTCGGTAGCCGCCGACCGGCGCGCCATCGAGACGATGGGCGCTGCGCTCGAAGGCTCGGGTAAGCCCCTGGTCATCGCCTCAGGGACGCCCGCGCTGCCCGGGCGCGTGGCGACCGAGCGCGACGAGTCCGCGCCCGGTTCGCCCGTGGCGGGCCGGACGGAGAACGCGAAGGCGGCTCTCGACATGGCGGCGCGCGGGGTCCGGTCGTCGGTCGTGGGGCTGCCGAGGACGGTGCACGGCGACGGCGACCGGCACGGTTTCATCGCCCGTATGGTCGGCTTCGCCCGCGACAAGGGCGTCTCCGGGTATGTCGGCGACGGGACCAACCGCTGGCCGGCGGTGCACGTGCTGGACGCCGGGAGCCTGTTCCGCCTCGCGGCGGAACAGGCTCCGCCGGGATCGCGGCTGCACGCGGTCGGTGACGAGGGCGTGCCGATCCTGGACATCGCCGAGGTGATCGGCCGCCACCTGAACGTGCCGGCGGCGTCCGTCCCGGCCGAGGAGTTCGGCTTCCTCGGGTACGTCCTGTCGGTCGACCAGCCGGCATCCGCCGCGCTGACCCGCGAACTGCTCGGCTGGCGGCCGGTCCAGCCCGGCCTCATCGAGGACATGGACAAGGGCCACTACTTCGGCTAGGACCTGGCTCGCTCCTGAACGGCGGTGACTGGCTGCAGTGTCCCCCGCTGCCGTTCGAAGACGCGGACGATCTCCTCGACGGGAAGGCCCTTGGTTTCCGGCAGGAACCAGAACACAAATGCGATGGCCGCCGCGCACAGGGCAGCGAAGCAGACCAGGACGCCGGCCAGGCTGATGGCGTTCTGCCACACCGGGAAGACCTCGATGAGGGCGAAGTTGGCCAGCCAGTCGACGCAGGCGGCGATGGCCGCGGCCTGGCCGCGGACGGCGGTGGGGAACACTTCGCCCTGGAGCGTCCAGCCGGTGCCGCCGACGCCGACGGCGAAGGAGGCGATGAAGAAGTCCAGGCCGACCATGATGACCACTAGCCGGGCATTGCCGTGCAGCCAGGCCAGGCCGAGCGCGGCGACCAGGGCGAAGACGATCATCCCCGTGTACCCGCCGATGGCCAGCCAGCGGCGGCCGAACTTGTCGATCCAGCGGAAGCCCAGGTAGGTGGAGCCAACGTTGACCGCGGTCATGATCGCGGTGACCTCGACACCGGCGACAGTGGTGGCGACCAGGCTCGCGTGCGGGCCGGCGAAGATCGGCCCGAGCAGGTGCGGCCCGTAGTACAAGGGCACGTTGATGCCAGTGATCTGCTGGAAGATGAAGAACACGCAGACCACCAGCAGGGCGCGCAGCGCGCCGCGCGTCCAGCCTCTGCGATGCCGGGCTTTGTCCTCTTCCCGCTGCACTTCCTGGGCGGCGGCCCGTACTTCCTCTTCGGTGAAATCGCCGGCGCCCAGCACGGCCATGGCCTTCGGCACCTGGTCGTACTTCTCGTGACGCAGCAGCCAGCGGGGTGATTCTGGCATCTGGGTGCGCAGTGCCAGCCCGACCAGCGCCGGGACCGCGCCCAGCCCGAGCACCAGCCGCCAGCCGACGGACGCGGCGCTGCCGGGGAAGGCGGCGAAAATGACCAGTGCCACCAGGTAGGACACCAGGATGCCCACGGTGATCATCCACTGCTGCAGCATGGTCAGCGACCCGCGGCGGCCCTTCGGCGCGTACTCGGCGATGTAGGCGGTCGCGATCGCGGAGTCCGCGCCGATCGCCAGCCCGATCAGTGTCCGGGCGCCCAGCAGCATCCCCGCGTCCACCGTCACGGCGGACAAGATCGCCCCGAGCGCGTAAATCCCCGCGTCCACGATGAGCACGGTTTTGCGGCCGAACCGGTCGGCGGCCGGGCCGCCCAGGATCGCCCCCGCCGCCGCGCCTAGCGACGCTCCCGACACCAGGTAGCCCTCCGACAAGCCGTGCAGCGGGTACGGCACGAAGTTCAGCGCCGAGCCGATGTTGGAAGTGTCATAGCCGAACAGGAAACCGCCCAGCGTCGCCAGCAATGTCAGCTGCCAGTAGAAAGCGGTCGGCTTGTGGTCGTCGAGCGCCGTCAGGACGTCGCGTTTCGCGGCGGGCGCGGCAGGCTGAGCCATCTTTCACCCCATCTGCGCTAGTCGTGCCGTTCACACTTTCTTAAGAGAGCGGCCTCAAACGCGTCATCCACACGAGATGTGTCACGTCAGTCGTCCACGTCCGCGACCGGGCCCCGGGCAGCGGCACTCATCCTGGGCGGGGGAGGCGCACCGGCAGGAGGGCGCGGAATTCTTGGCGTAGCCAACACCCTCAGAACGCAGGAGCACGGCATGACGACAAAGGCTGCCTTTGCCCCCGACGAATGGACGACGGTCCTCGAAGGGCCGCCGACCGCAGGCATGATCGTGATCACCGCGGCCCACGGAGGCACGTTCCGCGAAACCATCGCGATGTCGAAGGCCTACACCGAAGCACGCGCTGAGCACGGCGAAAGCGAGCTCCTCGATGAGATCGTGTCCGCGAAACCCAAGGTGGACCATTCGCGGTATCACTCTCCCGAAGAGCTCAGGGACAAAGGGCTCGGGCACATCCGCGATGCCATGACCCTGCTGCAGAGCAAGGCGACCGCCGAGGAATGCGACGACTACCGGCACTTCGTCCTCGCCCTCGCCGACAAGGTCGCCGCCGCCCACCGGGAGCACGGGCAGGCAGTGAGCGCAGAAGAGGCAGCGGCCATCGAGCAGATCACTGCGGCGCTCGGCACGGCCGGCTCTTGACCGGACCCGCAGCCTGGCCCGGTGAGAGCGGGAGAAGACCGTGCTGGTCTTTAACCTGATCCTGATCGGCCTCGCGGTCGCACTCGACCCGCTGCCGCTGACGACCTTTTTCATCGTGCTGTCCTCCAAGCGAGGAGCGCGCAAGGGCGCGGCGTACGTGTTCGGCTGGCTGGTATCCCTGGCCGTCGTTGTCACGATCACGGTCGCCGCTACCGGCGATAACCCGCCCAAGCCGGCCACGGCTCCGTCGCTGGCCGCGCTGGCGGTCAAGATCGTCCTCGGCGTTGTCCTGGTCTGGATCGCGCTCCGGCACATCCGGGCCAGACGGCAGCCCAAGCCGCCCAAGAAGCCGCCCAAGTGGCAGGCGCACGTGGACAGCATGTCTCCGTGGTTCGCCATGGCCCTGGGCGTGACGCTGCAGCCCTGGGTGCTGCTCGGCCTGGGTGCGGCCACCGTGGTGGAGGCCAAGCTGTCCAGCTGGGAGAGCTTCCTGGCACTGGCCCTGTACTGCGTCCTGGCCTCGTCGTCTTATCTGGCCATGGAGATCTACGTCGTTGCCAGGCCCGCCGCGAGCCAGGCGCTGCTGGCCAGGTGCAAGGCCTGGATCGACTCCCACATCGATGAGGCGATCACCATCGGCAGCCTGCTTCTCGGTCTCTGGTTCATCGCCAACAGCCTCTACCTGGTCATCTCATGAACAGGCGAGCGGCCCGGCGGCGAGCACCCGCCGCCGGGCCGCCCAGTCATGCCACCCGGAACTGCTCCGCGTCGGCGGCCTTGAACACCAGGCCGAGGCCTGGCCGCTCCGGGTCCGGGCGCAGCGCACCGCCGTGCGGGTCGAGAGCGCCATCGAATAGCGCCGACTCGATCCGGACATGGTCGTGGAAGTACTCCAGGTGGCGCAGGTTCGGGATCGCCGCGCAGACCTGGGCGTGCAGGTTCGGCGCGCAGTGGGCGGAGACCTGCAGGCTGCGGGCCGCCGCGACAGCGGCCGCCCGCACGAACTCGGTGATGCCGCCGCACCTGGTCACGTCGACCTGCAGGCAGTCGACGGCCCGCGCGTCGACCATGCGGGCGAAGTAGGCCAGGTCGTAGCCGTACTCGCCCGCGGTGACGTCGGGTGTCACCTGATCGCGGACCTCGCGCAGCCCGTCCAGGTCGTCGGAGCTCACCGGCTCCTCGAACCAGGTCACGTCGTGCTCGGCCATCGCGTGGGCCACCCGGACCGCCTGCTTGCGGGTGTAGCCGCCGTTGGCGTCCACGTACAGCTCGGCATCCGGGCCGATCACCTGCCGCGCGAAGGCGATGCGCGCCAGGTCGCGGGCCTCGCTGGCGCCCCACGACTCGCCGATCTTGATCTTGACCCGGGGGATGCGCCACTCCCCTGTCCACTGCTCCAGCTGGGCGCGCGCGGCCGCCTCGTCGTAGGTGGTGAACCCGCCGCTGCCGTAGATCGGCACCTCGTCCCTGGCCTCGCCGAGCAGCCTGCTGACCGGCACGCCGAGCAGGGTCGCCTTCAGGTCCCACAGCGCCGTGTCGACCGCGGACAGCGCGCAGGAGACCAGCCCGGGGCGGCCGAGGTTGCGCACCGCGCGGACCATCGCCTGCCACGCGCCGCCGGTATCGAACACGTCGTGCCCCGCGATCGCAGCGGCGAGCTCACCCTCGATGAGCGGCTGGCAAGCGGCCGACGCGTAGGTGTATCCGATGCCGGTCCTGCCGCCGCCCGTGACGTGCGCCACGATGAGCGTGGTCGACGACCAGGCGAGCGTGCCGTCGGCTTCCGGCTGGTCGGTGGGGATCTTGTAGGCCGCGGCCGTTACCGTCTCCACGGCGGGGAAGTCGCTCACCGGCGGACTGCGTGGATGGCCTTGGTCACAGCCGAGCCGGCGGCCTCGGCGGCGGTCACGGCACGCTGGGTCACCCACAGCTGGGCGCTGCGCGGGTGCGACTTGTCGTCGAAGTCGCCGTGCGCGCCGTGATCCGCACCCGGTTCCTGGTCTTCCGGATGCCATAGGTTGCCCGGGCCGTGCAGGGCGCCTTCGTCACTGGTCTGCTGCGACTTGTAGCCGGTGCGCGCCAGGTAGCGGTCCAGCACCGGTGCGGCGAACTTCTGGGCGAAGATCGTCGCCGCGGTGGACGAGCCGACCCAGTACTCCCGGTGTTCCGGGTGGTCGGCGGCGAAGACCACGCCCTGGGCCGCGATCTCAGGCTGGTAGATCGGCGGCACCGGCTGCGGGTGCTTGGGCAGCCTGGAGCGCACCCAGGAAAACTGCGGGGTGTTCACGGCCGGCATCTGCGCGATCGTGATGTGCACGTTGCTGTGGTTGTGCAGCAGCTCGACGCGGACCGACTCGGTGAACCCGTTGATGGCGTGCTTGGCGCCGCAGTACGCGGACTGCAGCGGGATCGAGCGGTAGCCGAGCGCGGAGCCGACCTGCACGATCGTGCCGCGGTCGCGAGGCAGCATCGTGCCGAGCGCCACCTTGGTCCCGTACACGAAGCCCAGGTAGGACACCTCGGTGACGCGCTTGAACTCCTCGGGCTTGATCTCGGTGAACGGCGCGAAAACCGAGGTGAACGCCACGTTCACCCACACGTCGATGGGCCCGAACTCGCTTTCCGCCTGATCCGCGGCGCGCTGCACCGCGTCGAAGTCGGCAACGTCGGCGGGGATCGGCAGCGCCTTGCCGCCTGCCGCTTCCACATCACGGGCGGCGCCCTCGAGGCCCGCCTCGCCTCGCGCGACCAGCGCGACGCTGGCCCCACGGCGTCCGAAAAGCCGGGCCGTGGCGCGGCCGATGCCCGCGCTGGCCCCGGTGATCACGACTGTCTGGGTCATGTAAGGCCTACTTCCTGGCATGAGCCATCCCAAACGGGGGAAGCCGCATCGGCATGAACGAAGTCGTCACACCCCGGGTGCTGCGCGAGTACGCGCTGGTCGCGGACGGCGAGCGCGGTGCCCTCATCGCGCCCGACGGGTCGATCGCGTGGCTGTGCGTGCCGCGGTGGGACAGTCCCGCGACATTCAGCGGGCTGCTCGGCGGCCCCGGCCGGTACACGGTCACCCCGGCCGACCCGTGGCACGTGTGGGGCGGGTACTACGAGGACGGCACGCTGATCTGGCACAGCCGGTGGGTGGGCGCGTCCGCGATCGAGTGCCGTGAGGCACTGGCCATGCCCGCCGACCCGCGCCGGGCGGTGCTGCTGCGGCGCATCGAGGCGGTGGACGGGCCGGCCAAGGTCACGGTGTTCCTCGAGGTGCGGGGCGGGTCAGGGCGCGCCTCCGCCATGTCCGCGGAACGGCACGGGGGTGTCTGGACCGGGCGCAGCGGCTCGGTACGGTTCCGCTGGTCGGGCGCCGCCAAGGCACGGCCCGTCGATGGCGGGCTGCGCCTGACGATCGAGCTGGCGGAAGGGGAGAAACACGAGCTCGTTCTGGAAATCTCTGATCTTGATCTTCCCCAGGAGGGACCGGACGCTCGCCACACCTGGGCGGCGACGGAAGAGTCCTGGTCACGGGTCGCGCCCGACTGCAGCGACCTGATCGCCGTCGCCGACGCGCGGCACGCGTACGCGGTGCTGCACGGCCTGTCGTCGGCGAGCGGCGCCATGGTCGCGGCGGCCACCACGTCGCTGCCCGAGCGGCTGGAAGGCGGCCGGAACTACGACTACCGGTACGCGTGGATCAGGGACCAGTGCTACGCGGGTCTCGCCGTCGCCGCGCACGGGCCGCATCCGCTGCTCGCCGGCGCGGTGCGGTTCGTCACCGAGCGGCTGCTCGCCGACGGGCCGGGCCTGATGCCCGGGTACACGGTGAGCGGGCAGGCGATCCCTGAGCAGCGGCGGCTGCGGGTGCGCGGCTTCCCCGGCGGGCAGGCGCGGGCCGGGAACTGGGTGCGCGGGCAGCTGCAGCTCGACGCGTTCGGCGAGTCGCTGTCGCTGTTGGCCGCCGCGGCGCGCTGTGACATGCTCGGCGAGGAGGACTGGCAGGCCGTGTCCGTCGCCGCCGAGGCGATCGGGAAGCGGTGGGAGGAGCCGGACGCGGGCATCTGGGAGCTGGACAACCAGCGCTGGGCGCACTCGCGGCTGGCCTGCGTGTCCGGGCTGCGGGCCGTCGCGGCCGCGGCCGCTTCCGGGCCGGCGGGCGGGCACGGGCGCCGCGAGGCGGCGCGGTGGACGGCGCTGGCCGACGCGATCCAGGCCAGCCTCGGCGACTGCGTGCACCCGTCCGGACGGTGGCAGCGGGCGCCGGACGACGAGCGGGTCGACGCCGCCTTGCTGGTGCACATGATCCGCGGCGGGCTCCCGCTCGACGATCCGCGGAACGTCGCGACCGTCGAGGCGGTGCAGCGGGAACTGGCCACCGACGGGTACGTGTACCGGTTCCGGCATGACGCGCGGCCGCTGGACCAGGCGGAAGGCGCGTTCCTGCTGTGCGGGCTGTGGATGGCGCTCGTGGAGGAGGCGCGCGGGCATCCGGTCGCCGCGGCGCACTGGTTCGAGCGCAGCCGGGGCGCCTGCGGGCCCGCCGCGCTGTACACCGAGGAGTTCGACGTGCATCAGCGGCAGCTGCGCGGCAACCTGCCGCAGGCGTTCGTGCACGCGGGCGTGCTGGAATGCGCGGTGACGCTGTCCCCGGACGTACAGCTGGGCAGCGGCGCGGTCTAGCGGGTTGATTCGCCGGGGC
>Ga0335075_10015744_pt1 | contig 11325 bp, 9 predicted proteins | sample Lox_Sample_24_FD_206723 | JGI IMG/M metagenome (GOLD analysis project Ga0335075, IMG submission 206723) | Soil microbial communities from Loxahatchee National Wildlife Refuge, Florida, United States - Lox_Sample_2.4 | ecosystem: Environmental > Terrestrial > Soil > Wetlands | place: USA: Florida...
CGCGCCAGCATCAGGCCCGGAACGCTCGCTGCCGGCGTCGGGCGTCCCCACAGGTAGCCCTGCAGCTGGTCGCAGTTCATGCTGCGCAGCATCTCCGCCTGCTCCTCGCGCTCCACGCCCTCGGCAACCACCTGCATCCCCAGGCTGTGCGCCAGTGACAGGATGGCCTGCACGATCTCGCGCGTCTCATCCTCCTCGCAAATGCGGGCGATGAAGGAGCGGTCGATCTTCAGCGTCGTGATCGGCAGCTGGCGAAGATGGCGCAGCGACGAGTAGCCGGTTCCGAAGTCATCCACCGAGAAGCGGACGCCTACGCCGGCCAAGTCCGCCCGCATCAGCTGGAGCGGCGAGATGTTCAGTGCAATGCGCACCAGCGGCAGGCCCTGGCTCTTCCATTCCGCGCACTGCCGGCACACCTCTTCGAGCACCCAGTTGCCGACGCGGACAATCAAGCCGCTCTCCTCGGCAATGGGAATGAAGCGGTCCGGTGAGATCATCCCCAGCGCCGGGTGATGCAGGCGCAGCAGTGCTTCAAAGCCGCACAGGACACCGCTCACCGAGTACTGCGGCTGGTAATAAACCTCGAAGCCGCCGTCTTTCAGCGCGCTCCGCATGTGGGCTTCAATCTCGTTCATCTCCGAAGCCGAGGCGGAAATTTCGTTGGAGACAAAGACGAACTGATTGCCGCCCGAGTTCTTGGCGCGATACATGGCCACGTCCGCGGCCCGCCACAGCGACTGCGCCTCCGCGCCGTCATCCGGATAGATCGCAATCCCCAGGCTGGCGGAGAGCTCGAGGTTATAGCCTTCGACTTCGAACGGCTGCCGGATGCTCTCGATCAGGATCTGAGCCACTCCCGCCGCATCGTCGGCCGAGGCGAGGCCGCCCAGCAGCACGCTGAACTCTTCCCCGCCCGACCGCGCCACCGTATCCGCCGCGCGCAGCCGCAGCCGCAGCAGGTCGGCAAGATGCTTCAGGCAGAGATCCCCGATATGGTGACCGTATCGGTCATTGATCTGTTTGAACCGGTCAAGATCCAGGCACATCACCGCCGCCTTCTCGCCGTTGCGCGCCGCTGTCGTCAGTGTCCGCTCCATGCGGTCCTTCAGCAGCAGGCGGTTCGGCAGCCCGGTCAGAATGTCGTGATTGGCCTGGTGCACCAGCCGCTCATGCAGCTGCTGCCGCTCGGTTACGTCCTGCACCAGCGCGAAGCGCGCCTGATGGCCGTCGAATTGAATGCCGTGCGAGGCGATCTCCACCTTGATCCGCGTGCCGTCCTGCTTGATATGCGTCCACGGTCCGGAGCGCACCGAGATCTCGGTCAGATCCTTCAGCCGGTGCTCAAAGCGCAGCTGCTCGTCGACCGGGCGCAGGCTGTGCAGCGTCATGCGGGCAAAGTCTTCGGCCGCGTAACCGTAGTGCGCAATCGCCGCCTCGTTCACCTTGAGAAACTGCAGCGTGTGCTCATCGAAAATCCACATGGGATGAGGATTGTTATCGAAGAGCAGCCGATACTCCTCCCTCTGCAGGCTGGTGACGATGATCTCGTCCTCCATCAGCGTCAGGATCATCCCGAACTCGACAAAGTATTTCGGGAGATTCCACACCTCCGATGGCGGATGGAGATGAGGAAAGAAAGCCGTGATCGCCAGCGCGCACGGAAAGACGCATGCCCACGCAATCAAGCCGCCGATGGCGGTCGCCACGCCCATCGAGCGGCGCCTGAAATCCTGCCAGTAAAGCAGCGCGTTGATCGCATAGATCTGCGTCAGGACAGGATAGATTCCGGCCTGCGGGTCGCCATAGAAGATCTCATAGATCGCCCACAGACCGCAGATGGCCACAAACCCCGTGCTGATGCGCACGACAACCCGATGCCGGCGCCACAGCTTCTGCGCGGCCACCAGTGTCGCTCCCGCCTGCACCAGCATCACGCCGGTTAGCAGCAGCTGGTTCTGCGCGCCAAAGGCGGTCAGAAAGGCATAGACCAGCGCCGGGCCGCTCAGCAGCGCAATAATCCGCAGCCCCCGGCTCAGCCCCAGCTTGGCGCGAACCGCCGCCAGCAGAAAGGAGACGCCGCCCAGAACCAGTGTGCTCAAGATCAGCGCCACATCGAGCGACGCCCACAGATCGCGGACCGGGTTGGCCAGCAAAAGAGCAAAATGCAGCAGGATGCAAATCCATCCGATGATCCAGTAGCGTAAGCGCGGCGAGGGGCGCGTGCGATAGATCGATCCGAAGACCAATACCAGAAGCCCGAGGATCAGGATGTCGAGAAAGGCATTCTGCATAGAAGACAGGAACAGTAGCCGCAGCATGCTGTCGATACTGTTTTCTCTTTCCTTATCAGGTTCCGCCGGGATTCATGAGCGCCTAAGTCGGGGCCGCTCGGCAAAGAAGTCTTACAAGGCATTCGCCCAACGGAAAAACTTAAGCCGGAATACAGAGGTCAGGACTCTGATGGTGGGCAGTGAGGGACTCGAACCCCCGACTTCCTGCTTGTAAGGCAGGCGCTCTAACCAACTGAGCTAACCGCCCGACCCTTGCCGTATCCGGTCGCCAAGTCGCCCATGCTTTCTGATCCGCATCGGCTGGATGGAAACGCCTGACCCAATCTTATCAGTAGTTTTAACTCTTTGAACTAGAAACCGCGGTGCGCATGCATCGAGGGTGAACGATCGATAAAGAGCACTGCGCCCCGGTGACCTTCGCCGCCCCGGGAAGCGCGATTGGATACCCTTGACCGCGTGAGCTCCGAAATCCGGTTCGCCGCGTAAAGAAAAGCCAGATAGCCGATCACCGCCATGTTCGCGGCCAGCCAGACTGAAACCAGGTGCAGCATGAAATCCGACCGATCCATCACCGCCTTGCTCCCTTCCCCGCCTTACTCCGACACGTTGCAGTCTATGGAGTGAGGCCCGCTGGCAGCCATCCCACCTCGGTGTTAGCGGCCTCACGTAGGTGTTAGATGCGGCCACCGGGCCGGGTGTACCGGCCCCAGAACCAGGGTTCCGCCTTGTTAGACTGGGTCAGCGTGCCCAGGCTCATCCTCAATGCCGACGATTTCGGACTCACCCCGGGCGTTAATCAATCCATCATCGAGTTGAATCGCGCCGGCGCCCTCACCTCGGCCACGCTGATGGCCACCGCGGCTCACTTCAGCGCCGCCGCGGCCGAATCCATCGCGCCTCCCCATCCCGATCATCCTGGCCTCGGCGTCGGATGCCACGTCGTGCTCGTCGACGGCCTTCCCGCCCTTCCCCGCGCCGAGATCCCCGCCCTGGCGACAGCCTCCGGAGCCTTCCGCCCCAAGCTTTCCGCCTTCGTCTATGACCTGTTCCGGGGCAGCATCCCCGAGGCCGAGATCGAGCTCGAAGCGGTCGCCCAGATTCGCCTGCTGCAATCGGCAGGCGTGAGGATCACCCACCTCGACACCCACAAGCACACCCACATGTTCGCTCCCGTGCTTCGTCCCCTACTAAGGGCGGCGCGCTTGTGCGGAGTGCACGCCATCCGCAACCCCTTCGAGCCGCCGTGGTCGGTAGCCGCAACTCCCAACGCCCCGCTGGCCCGGCGCTTGCAGGTCCGGGCTCTTCGCGCGCAACAAAACAATTTCCTCAAGCTTGTCCGCCAGGCGGGGCTGGTCACCACCAGCGGAGCGCTCGGCGTGCTCGCCACCGGCACACTCGATGCGCCGGCGCTCGAACAACTGCTCGCGCATCTGCCCGAAGGAACATGGGAGCTGGTCTGCCATCCCGCCTACTTTGACCGCGAGCTCGAATCCGTCCGTACCCGCCTGCGCGAGTCGCGGGCGACCGAACACGCCGCCCTGCTCGAAGTCGTCCCGCCCTTCGCCCGCCTCCATCCTGAGGTCGAGCTCATCCACTTTGGCCAGGTTGCGTTTGGACAGGTCGCGCTCCCCGCCTGAAGCCTGAAACCCGCCCGCCGCGCGCCAAATTGATTCGCAGCAGCTGCTTTGCTAAGGTCGTCGTCATGTCCGGGCAACCTACCCCGTCGATCCACGAATTGCTCGACTCCCTTTATCGCGTGGATTCAGGACGAATCCTGGCCACCCTGATCCGCCTGCTCGGCGATTTCGATCTTGCCGAGGAGGCGATGCACGAGGCCTTCGCCGCCGCGCTCAGCGGCTGGCCGAAGAGCGGAGTGCCCGAGAACCCGCGCCCCTGGCTCATCTCCACCGCCCGCTTCAAGGCGATTGACTCTCTGCGCCGGCGCGCGCGCTCCGATGCGTCGCAGGACGAGCTCGCCCGCTATCTCGAAGCCCAGGGCCATGCCATCGAAGCCTCCACCGAAGAGGCCTGGGTGGAAGACGACCGGCTGCGCCTGATCTTCACCTGCTGCCATCCCGCGCTGCCCCCGGAAGGACAGGTTGCACTCACCCTGCGCGAAGTCTGCGGCCTGACCACAGAGGAGATCGCCCGCGCCTTTCTGGTTACGCCAGCCACGCTCGCCCAGCGCATCGTGCGCGCCAAGACAAAGATCCGCGAGACGCCGATTCCATACGAGGTGCCGTCGCCGCAGGAGCTGCCCGGGCGGCTGGACGCGGTGCTTCAGGTCATCTATCTCGTCTTCAACGAGGGCTACTCCGCCGCCGCAGGAGCCGAGGTGACCCGCGCCGAGCTCACCAGCGAGGCCATCCGGTTGGGCCGCCTGCTCACCGAGCTCCAGCCGGAGACCCAGGCGCCGAATCCGGAAACCCCAACGCCGGAAACCACCGGCCTGCTCGCTCTCATGCTGCTGCAGGAATCCCGCCGCGCCGCCAGAACCTCTCCCACCGGAGAGCTGATCCTGCTCGAACATCAGGACCGCTCCCTATGGAACCGCGCCCAGATTGCCGAGGGAGTGGCCCTGGTGGAGAAAGCCCTCGGCTCCCGCCGCTTCGGCCCCTACACGCTGCAGGCCGCCATCGCCGCCGTTCACGCCGAGGCGGAATCGGCCGCCGCCACCGACTGGCGGCAGATTGTCGCGCTTTACAACCAGCTGGTGCGCATCCAGCCCTCGCCGGTTGTGTTCCTCAATCGCGCCGTGGCCATCGCCATGTGCGACGGCCCGGAAGCGGGCCTGAAGCATATCGACGCCGTGCTCGAGCATGGCGGACTGGCGAATTACTACCTCGCCCACTCCGCCCGCGCCGAAATGTGCCGACGGCTAGGCAGAACCGCCGAGGCCCGGACCTCCTACGAAAAAGCTCTGGCCCTGACCCACCAGGAACCAGAGCGCCGGTTCCTCGCCGGACGGCTCAGGGAATTGAAATAAGAAACTCCACGCCACCTCGGGAGAATTACCATTGCCGGCAACTCGCCAGCCAGACGGTCAATGAGTGCTAAGACCTATTCTCAGCAGTCGACCCGGAGCGCTGGACACTGGCCGACCTTCCAATACCGATCTGGTCTCGATCAGCGAGACTACCCTATAGTCTTTTGTTTTTCTTTCGGTGGGACGCTGAACAGAAGCGCTACCCCGATCAATCCAAATAGGATCACATCGTCGTAGCCGCGCGGAACACCGTGCACGGAAGTTTCGACTGACTGGATGAGCATGGTCGTAGAATGTGCGATCGCGTGCCACGCGCCGAAAGCAATCACCAGCCGGTATTCGATGGGCTTTCGCACAGCCAGTAGCAGAAACACGCCGAGAGCGACAAGAAACGTGATGAACATTGGCTCGCATTCATTGTCGTGCATCGCCAGCAGCCATTTGCTGTGCCATAACTCGGTGCACAACGGATAGAGAAGGCAGGTATAGAACAACCCCACTAGGGCAACTACGATTTGCCTGACACGCTTCATGCGATGACTCCTGTCGAAGGCCTGATCTCTAATCGATGATAAGCACGGAGATGTACTGCCGGGTTTCCCGGAGATTGGCGTCTACCGAATCGGAATTCCGCGCAGCCAGGTGACGTGTGCGTACGTACCAGGAATGGACACGCGGCCAGCCAGCCAGTTGAATCCGTCGAGGTCCTGCGTAAGCGCGAGCATCTCTTTTACCGTGTACGCGCGCATCGCCGACACCAGGCCATCCCACCAGCAGGTGAGGGGAACCAGCGGAAGCAGATAGGTGAACAGCAGCCGTGACGCCCTGAAAGGGCGGATGAAGGGCGTAGCGATCCACACGTAAACAGGCGTGAAGAAAAACGGCAGCAGCATGGGTACACTGCGTTCGGGAATCTCGAAGATGCAAATGGGCTGACGGGATGCGACAGCGTTTTGAAGCACGGCCCGCGCGGCTGCGGGCGTGAAATGGTGAAAAGCGTTAAAGATGGTGCGCAGACCACGGAGATCGGTCGGCACCAGAGTTGCGTCCACCGGGTCGGAGCGAAAGCGAATATGCGCAGGATAGAGCGCGGCGAGATGGCTCATCGCACTAACGTTCGGAAAACGGTCGGTAAGAGTGAATTCCAGAGACAGGCCAGCTGCAGTCAAAGGTTCAATCAAGTCCACAACCGGGCCGCCAGCACCTGAGCAGAGATCGACGATACGGGTCTGGCTTGAGTCTTTGATTGCCTGTTCCAGCAAAGGGACAACGGGCTTATGCAACCCGAAATGAGCTTCCATAAAGTGAAGGTAATCCGTGGCAAGGTCGCGGATGAGCGACGGGAACCAAGCTAGATCCTCGAGTTCGAAGAGTTGCAATCTTGGAAGAGGCATGGCAGGGCCGGGCTTATTGTTTGCCGTATGGAGACCATTGTAGATATGACGATCGCCGCCAACCTCTCGATTCGTTAGAAATCGCCGCGGCACTCACCGAATGAAGTTAGATGAGTGCTAAGCCCTGCTATCGACAGTTGAAATTCGAAATGCCTAGCGTTCGGTAAAGCGCGGCTCACTGATTGGCGCGCCGGGCCGGTGGTGCTTGTTTTGCCGGGAGGAGTGTAAGCAGCGTGCCTCCAATCACGACAAACATCACAATATCCTGGGGACTATCCTGCCGGTGCATCCCGTGTGCCACGGCCTGCGCCGACATGATGGTCATTGTGAATGCATGGGCAAGGCTTGACCACGCCCCATAGGCGATCATCAAACGATGCCTGGCCGGGTGCTTAACGGCCAGCAAGAGGCAAGGCCCGAGCGCCGTGTTCAGGCTCAGGAACATCGGCATGACGTCACAGTGCTTGCTAAGCCACTTGGCGTGCCATAGATTGTCGAACAGGAGATAGCCCCAAAAGGAATAAAGCAAGCCCACCAGCACCAGCACTACCTGCAAGGCACGTTCCCGTTTCATACTGCCCTCCGTTTTGTGTAATCGTCAGCTGGAATGGGTTCGAACCTCAGAACCCTGCGGTGATCCGCAGTGGTTGCAGAATGCTTCTCCCCCGCGAATCGGCTTGCCACAGGAGCTGCAAGGCGTAAGGAGAGGCCCTCGGAACAGAAAATAAAGGATGAATCCGATGAAATTGGGTATGAGGAAAGCGGCGATCACCCAGGCCCAGGTAGGCTTTTGACGCCGTTTTGCGTCCCCGTAGATATATCCGAGGGCAAGGAAGAAAGCCGCGGTGAAGACGCCAAACGTCAAGCCGAACCAAAGCGCATCCGGCATCGCAAAGAGAAATCCTTTGCTGGCAAGCAGGGAACGACCCTGGCCTGAAGCAAAATAGAGCATCCAGATCGGGATGGCCAGTGCTGCGATGACCATTGCAGGTCGGGGTAGAATCTTCCGCGTTGCCGTTCGCAACAAGATAGCCGCAACGAGAACTCCGGCCAAGAACGCTATCAACAGCACCGCTGATTGCTCTGTCATGCCAACCCCCTCTTCTGACCAGGCGCCGCAAGCAGACATAAGGCCGCGCAAAGCGATGGCAGCAGCCAAAAGACGAGCACGCTAGCCCGAAGTTGAGCAGAGACGATTTGCATTGGGACCGCCAGCCGCTCGGCCATCTGGTACACGAGTGCCGATCCGACAATTGACATCGAGAGTGCTACAGCAAATGCGACCCAGTTCTTGAATGGCACGCTGTTCTGTCGCATTGTCCCGGTGTCACGCGCAAGAATCCCACGGCCCTCTTCCGCCTGCAGCCTGATGGCTGCCAGAACCCTGGCATTGAGGGTTGGATTTACCTCGAAGGAAAAACCGCTGAGACCCACGATAACCCGGTTGCTGGCGCTGAGATACTCCCTGCAGGTAGCGCAAGTGGAGAGATGCGCGCGAAGAGATTGTTCCTTCTCCGCTGAGAGGACGCCCGCCAGACTCTCGTCGATCATGCGTTGGAAACTTTCGTGGTGATCAATGTTCATGCTATTTCCCCTCAAACTGCGGCCGCAGCGTTGCCAGTCCTCGGTAAATTCTGGAGGCTACGGTAGAGACCGGCGCTCCCACAATCACAGATATCTCCTGTAGAGATAAATCTTCTTGAAAGCGCAGTACGAGGGCTTCCCGATAGATGGGCTCCAGAGTTTGCAGTGAGTGGGCAAGCCGCTCGGCATCTTGTGTCCGCGCCGCAAGCGTGTATGGCGAAGGCTCACCGGAAGCGGGCGATGAGCGAACAGCATCCTCCTCATTTGAGGGCAGACTGGACATCGGTCGCTTGCGCATGGCATCGAGAGCAATATTGCGTGCCACCCTGAAGAGCCAGGGTTCAAAGCGGGACTGCCCGTCGTACGACCGACCCCGCTCCAGGACTCGGAGCCACGTCTCCTGCACGAAATCGTCAACTCCATCGCGTCTGCCCAACAGGGAAACGAGATAACGAACAAGCCGGTATTGGTATTGCTCAACCAGAGCCTCAAGGACGGCGACATCTCCATGGCGCAACCCAAGCGCAATTCGTTGCGTTTCGCTTTCCATGGACGCCCTCGAAGTCAGCTCATAATCGAACATACGACGGGTATACGGACCATGACCCCGAAATTACGAAAAGTAGAACCAGGGCTATTGGAAACCCGAAACTTGCTTCTGGCGGTTCAATACATTTCTGGAGAAATGGTCGGCAATCTGGAGGTTCGCCTGACCCGACCTCAATTCAAGCCAAATTACCGCTAGAGAACCCTCTGAAAGAGAAATATCCCCTCTGGACGCCCCAAAGAGAAAAGAAAGCCTAGACAATGGAGAGAGAATATCAGCGGACCTGTTCCTCTCCGCAAATCCGGCCCGATGTTCAGAAAAGCAAACGCCCTTCTCGATGTGTGCAAAATCGCCAATGCGCTCACCGAGGTAGCACTTAATGAATGACTCGATCTGAAATCATCCATTGAGCGCTAAACTTCCGAGTAGTCCGTGCCAGGCTGGCAGAGAACGACTGAACTACGCACCCGGGCGGATGAGTTGGGGGATCGCCATGGCTTTCAAGAGGACAGGACAGGGCAGTTCCGGGAATTGTAAGGAGCAAGGACTCGAGAGTGGTGACTAGTAAAACAATACAGGAGAGATCCCAGTAGTATTAACTCTCAATCGAGGAGGCGTGGCTGCTATGATCCTTCCGCTGCTTATTCTTGCTGCTCAAGTGCCCAGTGCTCCGCAGGGCACAGTTCCTCCACGGGGTTCAGGAACAGAACTGATGGTCCAGTGTATTGACGCCGAAGGGATGATGCTGGGGGCGACGGGCAACGACTCGGTTGAGAAGGGCGCTTTGTGCATCGGCTACGTCGATGGTTATATGGATGGCGCAAAGAACGACGTATGCATCCCACCTCGGTCGCTCATGGCGGTCATCCATTCCTATCTTCAGTACATGAAAGACAATCCAAAATACTACGAAATGCCTAAGGCGGTGGGGCTCCGGGCAGCCATAGATGCGACCTATCCCTGTCGAAAATAGCTGGTTTTCAGCCAAGGGGCAGGAAGTCCGGATGACGAAAAGTGCGTTTGTGAGGACTAATCATTTCTCTCGAACGCACTCGATGCGTGGGTTGGCCTGTTGGCGCCATTCGAGTTCAGGATCGGTAAACATAAGCGATGGCCACCCGAACATGCCGGGTGATTTACGAGACTCGATCGCTGCTTCCCTTTGGTGCAAACTGGAAACGGAATCGTTGACGTGGGGCGCCGACGGCTAACGATCATTGGACGTGGAGGGAGAAGACCGCGATTGAGGAACCGAATCCACGATGAGCAACGCCGGACCCTCGCCTGGCTACGAGGGGTCGCGTTGACCGCAAACATCGTTGCCGGGATGCTCCACGTAACCGCGCCCCTGCGCGCTCAGACTGCCCATGAAGGACAAGGCTCAGGACTCGCATCCGTCACAACCGGTGTTCCTGAAGCATCCATCAATACGGGCCGTATCACTATGGGTCAGGGGCAAACCTTTCGCGGTTGGGGCATGTCACTGGCGTGGGAAGCAAACGACTTGTATGGCGGCGGACGCCAGCCCGCGCAGATCAGGGACACGAAGATTCAGGGCCATTACATGGACCTGCTTTACGGAGACCCGTCGGCCCGCCTCACGCTGGGATTCACCGTGGCCCGCTACAACATTGGCGGCGGCGACGATCCGGCACATACCCACATGCGTCCCGACGCTCAGATGGAGGGGTTTCAGTCCGGGCCCGGCGCGCCCTTCGACTGGAGCCGCGACGCATCGCAGCGGCGCATGCTTCAAGAGGCAAAGAAGCGCGGAGCGAATATCTTCGAGGCGGTGTCCTACTCGCCGCCGTATTGGATGACGGTGAGCGGCTGTTCGGCAGGTAGCAAAGACGATCACGGAGACAATTTGCGGCCTGAGATGCGCGAGCAATTCGTTGACTACCTGGCCGCCGTGGTCAAGCACTTCCGCGATGCGGAAGGAATCCGGTTCGAGAGCGTCGAACCGTTTAATGAACCGGATGGGAATTGGTGGGGGGCTGGCGGAAGACAGGAAGGTTATTCCGCGCCGGCTGCCACGCAGAATGTGATCCTTCCGATGTTGGCAGGCCGCCTGAAGCAGGAGGGCTTAAGCACCTTCGTCGCCGGCGTGGACACCAATAACATCGACTCTGCGGTTGGGGATGAAAGCCTGTTGGACAGCGCCGCGGTGAGCGCGCTCTATCGCTTCAACACTCACGACTACCATGCCCCGGGAGACGATCTGGCAAATCTGAAGCGGTACAACACGATTGCGCAGAAATTGCACAAGTCGATCTGGATGAGCGAGGTTGGCTGCTGTTATGCCACGCAGGGAGATAAGACGGATATTTGGGGCGCGTTGTTCATGGCCGAGTCGATCCGGATGGCTCTGCGCGATATGGGCGCGGAAAGCTGGGTGCTTTGGCAACCCGACTGGGACGTCATCGCCTTCGATCCTCACGGTGGCGAGCCGCAATTAAAGAAGCAGTACTACGCGATCGCCCAGTACAGCCGGTTCATTCGTCCCGGATTTCAGATCATCTC
>Ga0335075_10015745_pt1 | contig 11325 bp, 11 predicted proteins | sample Lox_Sample_24_FD_206723 | JGI IMG/M metagenome (GOLD analysis project Ga0335075, IMG submission 206723) | Soil microbial communities from Loxahatchee National Wildlife Refuge, Florida, United States - Lox_Sample_2.4 | ecosystem: Environmental > Terrestrial > Soil > Wetlands | place: USA...
TTGTTAACCTTTTACCGAGCCGGTCACGCTGGCGACGTAGTGCTCGACAAAGAACGAATAGACAAACGCGACCGGGATCGACCCGAGCAAGGCGCCGGCCATCAGTTCACCCCAGTAAAACACGTCGCCCCGGATCAGCTCAGAGGTCACGCCGACCGGCACGGTTTTTTGCTCGGGCGAGGACAGAAAGACCAGCGCATAAAGGAACTCGTTCCACGACAGGGTGAAAGCAAATATGCCGGCTGACAAAATCCCCGGAAGCGCAATCGGGAAGATGATGAACAGCATCGCCTTCCAGCGCGTCGCGCCATCGATGCGGGCGCATTCCTCCAATTCCTTGGGGATGGATTTGAAATAGCCCATCATCAGCCAAGTACAAAACGGGATCAGAAAGGTTGGGTAGGTCAGGATCAGCGCCCATGGCGAGTCGCCAAGGCGAAAGTTGCGAATGATGTCGGCGAGCGGGATAAACAGCAGGGTCTGCGGCACCAGATAGGTGATAAAGATCCCGGTGCCAAGCGCACCGGCAAACGGAAACTTCAGACGCGACAGGGCGTACCCGGCCAACAGCCCGCAGAACAGCGAAATCGCGGTCGCCGACAAGGCGATGATCATCGTGTTCAACAGCCAGGTCGTAAACAGGGTCTGGGTTAAGAGATCAGTGATGTGCTGGAGCGTCGGATGCGTCGTCCAGAATGGAGCGTAATTCGGCGCGTTCCACGGCCGGTAGAGTTCGCTGTCCGGTCGGATGGTGGTGATCACCATCCAGTAGAACGGGAACAGGAGCCCGACAATAAACGCGGTTAGCGGGATGTAAAAGAACACCCAACGTCGCCACAGGGCACCTTCGATCATGGCTCAGTGGGTCTCCGCCCGGCGGATGTAGAACAACTGGACGATGACGACGAGCAGCAGCACCGGGAAGACCGCGAGCGAGATTGTCGCCCCCTGGCTCAACAGCCCGGTGCCGATGCCGATCTGATAGGCATAGGTCGCAAACAATTGCGTGGCGTTGGCCGGTCCGCCGCCGGTCAACACATAAACGAGCTGGAAATCGGCAAAGGTCTGGATGACCGAAAACAACATGACCACCAACGTGACCGGCAACAGCAACGGCCAGGTCACATGGCGAAAGCGCTGCCAGGCCCGCGCCCCGTCGATGGCCGCGGCTTCGTGCAATTCGGGGCTGATCGTCTGCAGACCGGCAAGCAGGCTGATTGCGAAAAACGGAACGCCACGCCAAACATTGACGATGATCACCGAAATCAGCGCCAGGTCAGGATCGCCCAGCCAGTTGATGCGGTGGTCGATCAGCCCGATCCGGAACAACCCCCAATTGATCACGCTGAAGGTCGGATCGAACATCCATTTCCAGGCGAGGGTCGACAACACCGTCGGGATGATGAACGGCAGCAGGATGAAGGCGCGGGTGAACGCCTTGCCCCTGAAGTTGTTGTTGAGCAATACGGCCAGCCACAAACCGAGGGCGAGTTTTACGACAGTTGCTGCCGCCGTATAGACGCAGGTGTTCCATACCGCGACGCGAAAGATGCCGTCATGCCAGACATCGATAAAATTCTGCAGCCCGACAAAATGACCCGGCACCCCGACCCTGGTGTCGGTCACCGACAGCATGATGCCCTTGACAAACGGGTAGGCGATAAAAAGACCGAGCAGCACCACCGTCGGCAGCAGCAGCAGCATCGCCAGCCAGCGCTCGTCTTCGAGCAACCGGGTGATGGGTCCGCGCCGCGGGGTGCCGACATAGGCCCGGGAGGTCGAGGCTGCAATCAGCGACATGGCAACCTCTTTTCAGGAGTAACAACAGCGGCGAGAAATGGCGGCGGGGGTCACATATAGACCTTTACCAGCTCATCATGCGCCCATTTGACCGAGTCCTCGGGTTTCATGCCCTGCACCGCCTTGGCGTACATGTCGACGATGATGTACTTGGTCTGGACTTCGGCGGCTTTCTGGCTCGGCGGCCCGGCGTAACCCATCAACCGCCCGGCAGCCGGCAGATATTTGAACGGTTCCATCACCGGGTCGATATTCCATACCGGGTCGTTCTCCCACACTTTGGTGGCGCCGTCGGTGTAGCCCTGCTGCGAAGTGAACCATTCCTCGAACACTGGCTTGGTATGGATCCACCGCAGGAAGTCCTCGGCCGCCTTCTTGTTTGGCGAATAGCCCATGACCATGTCGATGAACGGGCCGGGCAGGTTGAAGTGCCCGCCGGCGCCGGTGCCGAGCGGCGCGTGCAAAATGTCGTCCTTCATCGGCGTGCCCTTGTCGGTCAGATAGGTGTCGGGTCGCTTTTTCGCTTCCAGATAGATCGAGGCGCCGTTGTTGGTCGCGGCGATGGTGCCGGAAAGAAAGGCGCGGTTGTTGCTCGTATCATCCCAGGCGAGACCGCCCGGATCGCAGCAATCATTCCAGAAGGCGACAGCGAATTTAACCGACTCGACGGTCTCCTTGCTGTTCAGCGCAACCGTCTTGCCGTCGGCCTCGACCTCCTTGCCGCCCCACGACCATAGATAGGGATACCAGAAGCCGGGCGCGTCGCCAAAGGTGTGGCCGAGCGTCTGCCCGATCGGATGGCCGGCGGCCTTCAGTTTCTTGCCGGCGTCGTGCCATTGATCCCAGGTCACCGGGAATTTTGGATAGCCGGCCTCGGCCAGCCAGGATTTACGATAGCAGACGAGCCCGCCACCGACCGCCCAGGGTACGCCGATCCATTTGCCCTGATAAGTGCCGACACTCTTGCAGATATCGTAATAGCCGCCTTGCTGCTTGCCGATCTCCTCGGCGACGTCGCTGACATCTGCCAGGCTGGTGGCGTAGAGCTGCGGCCAGTTGTTAAGCGCCATGATGATGTCCGGACCGCTGCCGGACTGGATCGATGAGGTGACGCGCGCCTGGATGTCGTTGGCGTTGATCGTCTCGAACTGGATCTTGATGCCGAGGGTCTTCTCTGCCTCGGGCAGGATCTTGTTGCGCAGCAGCTGATCGGAGGCGGGCACGAAATCGGACCAGCGGACCCAATGCAGGCTCGTTCCCTGAGCAAAAGCCGGCGCGCGCCCGGCGGCAAGGATGCCGGCCAGACCACCCGAGGCGGCCATCGCGGCGCCGGACAGCTGCAACAGCCTGCGCCGATCGATACGAGCCATTCGCGTTCCCCCCTGACGATCGATTCTAGCTTGCTGCGATGGTGTTTAGAGCCAACCGCGGCGCGCCGCAAGGCGGTTTGCCGGCAATCGGCTTGTCGGCGCGGCGCTGGTGCGATAAGGGTCGGGCGCGCGACAAGCTGACATCAAACGGAGGGGCGAATGAGCGGGGTCAAGGGAATCACCGTCCTCGGCATCTGCGGCAGCCTGCGCACGGCCTCGTTTAATATGGCGGCATTGCGGACTGCGCTCGAATTGCGACCGTCGGGAATGACAATCGAAATCGCCGATATTTCGACTATTCCGCTCTATAACGAGGATGTCCGGGCCCAGGGATTTCCACCCGCTGTCGAAACCTTGCGGCGACAAATCAAGGCCGCCGATGCACTGCTGTTTGCCTGCCCCGAATACAATTATTCGATGTCGGGAGTGTTGAAAAACGCGATCGACTGGGCGTCGCGTCCGCCCGATCAGCCTTTCGCCGGCAAGCCGGCGGCGATCATCGGCGCCGCGGCAGGGATGGCGGGAAGCGCACGCGCACAAGGCGACCTGCGCCGCAGCTGTGTCTTTCTCGACATGCATCCGATCAACAAGCCCGAAGTGCTGATCGGGCAGGCGCAGACCAAGTTCGACGCCGCGGGCCGGCTCACCGATGAGTTGGCGCGGGGATTTATCCGCGACATGCTGGTGGCGCTCGACAGCTGGACCCGACTGATCGGCCGCAAGAGCTGAAGTGGAGCGGCCGACCGGTCACAGGAGGAAACCGATGGACCTCGACTTCACTGGCAAGGTTGCCGTGATCACTGGTGCGGGCAACGGGATCGGCCGTGCCGCAGCTCTTGCCTTTGGCCAGAGCGGCGCCAAGGTCGTCGTCGTCGACCGCGATGCAGCGGCCGGCGAGGCGACGGCTGGGATCATCCGCCGGCAGAATGGCGACGCCCGCTTTGTCGCTGCCGATGTGACCAGATCGACCGATGTGCAGAACTATGTCAAATCGGCGCTGGAGGCTTACGGGGCGATTGATTGCTTTTTCAACAACGCTGGCGTCGAAGGCAAATGGGCATATACCGCTGAATACGACGAAGACATGTTTGACACGGTGATCGGGATCAATGTCAAAGGGGTCTTCCTCGGTCTGCGCCATGTCCTACCGGTCATGATCAGCCAAAAGCGGGGGGCGATCGTCAATACCGCCTCGGTGGCCGGGCTGGTGGCGACTCCGGGCATGCCGGCCTATGTCGCCTCAAAGCATGCGGTGATCGGGCTGACCAAGACGGCCGCCGGCGAGGTTGCCCGCCAAGGCATCCGTGTCAACGCTGTCTGCCCCGGGCCGGTCGATACGCGGATGATCCACTCACTCGAAGCACAGCTGAACCCGGCCGATCCAGGCAGTGTCAGCCGGCGCTACCAGTCGGCCATCCCGATCGGCCGTTACGTGACCTGCGAGGAGATTGCCCACACCGTGCTGTTTCTGTGCTCCGATCTCGCCGCCGCGATTACCGGTGCCCAATATGTTGTTGATGGCGGCCGCACCGCTGTCGGCGGCGCCGTCACGCAGGCAATGCAAAACTGAGTAATCGCACCCGCGACGCTCTGGAAGCGGGCTGGAGGCTGGGCTATCCTTTGGAGCGATGCGGCGGGCACGCATGGCTGCCGCAAAAGGGGAAAGATGAGCGACCTGCGCACCCTGGCGATCGATATCGGCGGCAGCGGGATCAAAGCCGCTTTGCTCGACGAAAACGGCCATGTCGTCAGCGACCGGGAGCGCGTGCCGACCCCGGCCAGGCCGATCGCCCCGGACGCATTGCTGCATGCGATCGACGAGGCCATCGCACCGCTTGGTGCCTTCGACCGTGCCTCGGTCGGTTTTCCCGGCTATGTGCGGGACGGCCGGGTGGTGACCGCACCCAATCTCGGCACCGAGACATTGGGCGGCTTTGACCTGCAACAGGCGCTGAGCGACCATTGGGGCAAGCCCGTCCGGGTTCTGAACGACGCCGATGTCCAGGGTTTTGGTGCGATCACCGGCGAGGGCATCGAGATGATCCTGACCCTGGGGACCGGCGCCGGCACTGCCATCTTTCGCGATGGCGAGGTCATGCCGCATCTCGAACTGGCCCATCATCCGATCAGCGGCAAGAAAACCTATGATGAATATGTTGGCAACAACGCCCGCCGAAAGAAAGGCAAGAAAGCATGGAACAAGCGGGTCGCCAAGGTAATCGATGTACTGCGCGTCGTCGTCCGCTTTGACCATCTCTATATCGGCGGCGGCAATGCCAAGGATGTGAATTTTCCGCTGCCGCATGACGTATCGGTCGTACCAAACACCGATGGACTGACCGGCGGGATCGAGCTGTGGCGCGAGATGCCGGTACATATCGCTGCCGGCACTGGTGCCGTGAGCGTGCCTGCTGGCGAGACCACCGCGCCGCCGCTCGATCCGGCCGCGGGCCGCAACCGTTCCGATGATGCGCCTCACTCCGACGATCTTTCTCCGCGTCACGAAGCGCCGCCGTCCGGCGAAACACTCGCCTAGCGCCGATCCTCCATCCCCGCTTACATCGAGAGGCGCGTGATGCGGCAAGCCGCCGCGATACTGGTGGTCACGATGCTCGCCGGCTGCGCGGCGGCGCCCGGGTCCGCCCCGCCACGCGTGACGCCGACCGGCCTGCCCCCGACGACCGAGCATATCCCACCCTTTGCTCGCGATCCCTATGAGCCGTTCTCGCGCGAGGCGGCGGTGCAGATCGCTCTCGGTGAATGGCGCGCGTTCCGTCAGCCGGTGTCCTATCCCAATGTCGAACCGCCGGAGGACGAGGAGCGCGAAGAGGGGTTGTGGCAGCGGGTCGGCGTCTATTGGTGGCTGGGTCTCGACCCGAGCTTTCCCGAGAGCCGCTGGACCGGCATCCACGATCAGTACGGGCAAGTCTTCCCGGCAGGTCGCGACGGGTTCTACGCCTGGTCCGCCGCCTTTATCTCGTATGTGATGCGACTCGCCGGGGCCGGCAGCGCCTTTCCGTATTCAGAGAGCCACGCCGACTACATCAATGCCGCTGCCGAGCACGCGCCGGGCGTCGCCCTCGTGGCCGAGCGGGTCGACGCCTATGCGCCGCAGATCGGCGATCTGATCTGCTTGTGGCGGGGCAGCCGCCCGGTGACCTTCGACCAGCTGCCGACGGTGCATTTCCCCGGCCACTGCGACATCGTCGTCGGCATCAAACCGGGTCAGCTTGATGTTATCGGCGGCAATGTCGACAACGCGGTGGCGATGAAATACGTACCGATTGCCGCCGACGGACGTCTTGCCGGGCCGGATGGCGTCGTGCTCGACCCCTATTACCATTGGTTTGTCGTGCTCAAGGTGCTTTATCAGCGCGACGGGACAGCACCGCCTGCGAATGCGATCTCGGCATTGCCGCCGACCGAGGACCGCCTCGCTTACAATCCGGCGGCGGCCACCTCGCGGCCACGGCCGGCGCTGATCATCGCTTCGGCCAATCCGGGCTCGCGATCGAGCGCCAATCGATAAAGCGCCCCGACAGCGGCAACAATCTCGCCGTCGCGGCCGAGCAGCGCATCGCCGATCTCGATGATGCGCAGATTGGGCCAGGCCCGCGGACGCAACCGGATGACCTGACCAACGACGTCATGCGCCGCCCGGTCCGGATCACGCTGGGCCAGTAGCAGGATTGCTGAGGCAGTCGAGCGCGAAACCCCCGCATGGCAGTGCACCAGCAGATGGCTCTCGCCGCCAACGACCCACCGCTGATGTGCCGCCTCGCTGAGGTTGCGACCAAAGGCGAGCAGCAGTTCGACATCCCAGCGCTCCGGCGGGATCCAGCCCGGCACCGCTTCGATCACGTCATGAAAGTGAAGCTTCAGCCGCCGATTGAGATCGATATTGCGGATCGGGTCCGGCTCGGGAAAGCCTGGATCGAGGATCGACAGCACATGCGTGACCCCGGCGACCTCGCAATGGCCGGCCAGTTCCTCAAGCCCGCAGATCGTCAGTTTCAATGGCATCGATGCAGCGCCTTGCACAACCCCTCCTCGCCTCTGCCGCTCCGCTGCCAATCTCGCATCAGGTTATGGCAGATTTATGCTCGTCGTTACCATGCCTGCGCTCAAGCCGGCCGCCGATCCACGTGCTCGGTGAGCCGGGTCTCGATCGCATCCCAGATCTTGGGAGCGATGTCGAAACCGTCGAGCCGGGCGATTTCCTGAATGCCGGTCGGCGAGGTGACGTTGATCTCGGTCATAAAGTCGCCGATCACGTCGATGCCGACAAAAAGCAGCCCTTGCGCCCGCAACGTCGGTCCGATCGCGGCGCAGATCTCGCGCTCGCGCGCGGTCAGCTCGGTTTTGACCGCACGGCCGCCGACATGCAGGTTGGCGCGCGCCTCGCCCTCGGGCGGGATCCGCAACACCCCGCCCATGGGTTCACCCTCGACGAGAATGATGCGCTTGTCGCCGCGCCGGATTTCGGGCAGGTAGCGCTGTACCATGACCGGTTCGCGCTGGATCTGTTCGTACATTTCGAGGAGTGCGGTCAGATTTTCGTCGCCTGGCCGCAGCCGGAACACGCCGGCGCCGCCATTGCCGAACAGTGGCTTAAGAATAATATCGCCATGCTCTTTCCAAAACGCGCGGATCTCGTCACGGTCGCGGGTCAACAGGGTCGGCGGCATCAGTTCCTTGAAGCGCAGCACAAACAGTTTTTCCGGCGCGTTGCGCACCGCGCCCGGATTATTGACGACGAGCGGTCCGTCTTCGGGGAGCAATTCGAGCAGGTGGGTGGCGGTGATATAGGCCATGTCGAAGGGCGGGTCCTGTCGCATCAGCACAACATCGAATCCGGCAAGATCGAGCTCTTCAAAGGCGCCAAAGCGGTGGTGGTCGCCTTGGCGCCGAAACACTTCGAGCGGCCGGCCGCGCGCATAAAGCCGGCCATCGCGCAAGCTCAGCGCGTCCGGCAGATAGTGATAGAGCGCATGGCCGCGCGCCTGGGCTTCGAGTGCCAGGGCAAAGGTTGAATCGGCGTCGATGTTGATAGTGTCGATCGGATCCATCTGGATCGCGACGGCAAGACCCATGGCTCTACTCCCAGTCGGTTTTGCAGCCGGTCGCCTGCGGCGCCGTGCTCAGTTCAACCGGCCGCGCAACTGCTGCAGGATCGCGGCGGCCTGATGGCGCGCCATGCCGTCGGGGGCGCGCACGACATAATGCTCTAAGGCACTCGCAGCGGCGCGAATGTTGCCGAGCTGGCGATGCAGCATGCCGGCTTCGCGCCACAGTTCGGCGAGATCGGGCGCCAGCATCAGCATCGTTTCGATCACCTTGACCGCGCGCTCGTGGCGCTGCTGCTGCAGCAGTCGCGATTTCAAATTGTTCTGCAAACGCAGCAGCACATCGCGGTCCGATACCGGAGCATAATATTCCGGCGCCAGCTCGCTCCCGGCGCCGACCACCGCCTTCAACAGCTCGCGCAATTCTGCAGCGCCGCAGACCTGCCCGTTGTGGAACGGATCGAGGATCAGGCGTTCGGTCGCTTCCGACAGGCGGATCAGGAAATGCCCGGGAAAGGCGAGCCCGGCGGCCTCCCATCCCTGGCTCCGGGCGACATCGATAAACAGGATGCCGAGCACCACCGGCAGGCCTTTGCGGCGGTCGATGACGCGCATCAGATTGGCATTCTGCAAATCGTCATAGGTCAGTTCGTCGCCGGAATAGCCGTATTTCAGCAGAATGACCTCGTTTAGCGCGCGAGCGCGAGCGGCGAGATCGCCGACGGCGCCGAGGTGGTTGGCGACATCGCGGGCGATCAGCTGCAGATGATCGCGATAGCGGGCGAAATCGACCCGCCGCCGGTCGAATGAGGCCAGCACCAGTGCGGCCTCCGCGATCGGCAGGACGCGTCCGTCCGAACCGCCAAGTTCGCGCAAGTAACGCGCGCAATCTTCGGGGTCGTGGGTGCGGGGCGGCTCGATCATCGTGGCGTCGCTTTCTGCCGGCTGATCATGACAATATTTTTTCGCCTTGGCGGCTGTCCACCCCTCTCCCACAATCCAGCTGCACAGCGCCGCCTCGCCGGCATGGACGCCGCTCTGATCCGGCGCATAATGGCGCGAGCATAAGGCTGAGATCGCCATCGGACCACGGGAGGAGAAGATGAAAAAGATCGAGATCACCGATTACGGCACGCCGGAAGCGGTCGCCCACTGCATCGATGCGCCGGATGTCGGGACGCCCGGGCCGGGCGAAATCGTCTTTGACGTGCTCGCCTTTCCGATCAACCCCGCCGACATCCTGTTTTGCCGCGGTAATTACCGGCTGCGCCCGCAACTGCCGGCGACCCCGGGAGCGGAATGCGTCGGCCGCGTCACCGCGGTGGGCGCCGGTGTCCACGACATCCGGCCGGGCGACCTGGTTGCCAATATGCAGCGCGAGAATTGGGTGCAGCGCCGGCGGATCGCCGCCAGGGACGCGCTGCCGCTGTCGGCGGGGCTCGACCTCAAGCAGGCGGCAATGCTGCGCATCAACCCGGCAACGGCGCTGTTGCTGCTCGAGGACCATGTGGCACTGAAGCCGGGCGATTGGGTGATCCAGAACGTCGCCAATTCGGCGGTCGGCCGCCACCTGATCGTGCTCGCCAACGAAAAAGGCGTACGCACGGTCAATGTCGTGCGACGCGGCGATGTCGCAGATGAATTGACCGCCCTCGGCGCCGATGTCGTCATGACCGACGGCTCCGATCTTGCCGAGCGCGCGCGGCAGGCTACGGGCGGTGCCCCGATCCGGCTCGGCATCGACGCGGTCTCGGGCGAGGCTTGCAAACGCATTGCCGACAGCCTCACCGATGGCGGGGTCGTGGTCACTTACGGCTCGATGAGCGGCGCCGATCCGGTAATCAGCCGCGCCGCCCTCGGCAGAGGCGTCAGCCTCAAGAGCTTCACACTCGGCGACGGCCTAGCCAAGCGGACCACCGAAGCGGTGCGGGCGATCTATACCGATCTTGCCGGCAAGCTGCGCCAAGGCGTGTTGCGGGCGCCGGTCGACGCCACCTACCCGATCGACGAGATCAAAGCCGCGCTTGCCCACGCCCAGCGCGGTGGCCGTCATGGCAAGGTCCTGGTCCTGCCCAACGGCCCGGTCTGAGCCGGGCCGAGGCCGCTCGAACAATTCTGTCTTGGCGGTATGGCGAAGCCCCGCGGCGGTCGTTACTCCGCGGCTTGTGCGACGCCGGCTGCCGCCGGGCGCCGGGCGGCCAGATCGTCCCAGTTGTCGGCTTCCATGAACTGCGCCCACCGGCGGTAGAGGTTTCTCAGATTGTGCTCGCTCGATTTGGCTTGGGTCAGATCGACAACGGTTCCGGGCAGCCGGAACCCTTCCCACCCGTAATTCTCGGTCTCGGTGCCGGCTCCCTGCTCGTAATTATAGGGAAAGCGGCGGGCGATGACGCCGCGGCTCGCGGCATGCGCGTAGTTCCAGTTTTCCATGTCGTCTTGTTCGGTCATGCCAGCCGGACCGGAATAGCGGATATAGTAGTCGCGCAGGAAATCCTTGACCTCCTGCGGCGCCGCCTTGTCGACAAGGAACCAGCGCCACACTTCGGTCTCGTGCGGCCCGCGCGGGTGCCACACCGCGATCGTGCGCGGTTGACGGGCGAGAAACGCCATGCTCGGGAACACTTCGCCAACCAGTGTGATCAGCCGGCCCCAGTCGCCCTGCCGGCGGCGGCGTGCCGCCTCGCACTCGCGGAAATAATCGGCAACGACCGAGGAGTGCTGATAGGCGGGCGGCAGCGATTGGGTCTGCGGCAGCAGGTAGGCGGTCGTCTGATGGCCGCGATCGGGCACCGCAATGTGCAGCTTGCGCGCCAGGTTCAGTTCCGGCATGTCGCGCCGGCCGCTGCCCGACGGGCCGACCCCGACGATGTCGACCGAGCGGTGGCTGATGTTGTGATAGCTGTCGCCGCTGAAATTCTCGGCCGGGAATTTCCAGTTGCACGGCACCCGCCACTTCTGGATGCCGCCAAGGATTTCGGCGCCGCCATCGCTGCCGTCCCAGCCGTCGAGCGTCTGATCGAGGTAGCGGGCGAAATCGCCGAGATATTCGGCAAAGGATGGTGCCGTCGGGTCCCAGGTGGCAAAGACCG
>Ga0335075_10015746_pt1 | contig 11325 bp, 7 predicted proteins | sample Lox_Sample_24_FD_206723 | JGI IMG/M metagenome (GOLD analysis project Ga0335075, IMG submission 206723) | Soil microbial communities from Loxahatchee National Wildlife Refuge, Florida, United States - Lox_Sample_2.4 | ecosystem: Environmental > Terrestrial > Soil > Wetlands | place: USA: Florida...
TTCTCGTTGACGTGCGAGGTGAGCCAACTGCCGGGGACCGCCTCATGCAGGGCCGCGCACGAAGCAAGCAGCTCGTCGGTGCACGACAGCGCGAACCGCGGGATCACCGCGTAGCGGGTGCGCCCCTGCCCGTGCCAACGGCTCGCGAGCGCGAGCCCCTCATCGTAGGCGCGCTGCGGCGTGGTGTGCAGCTCCGGACGCAGCAGCCGGTCGCTCACCACCAGCCCGCTCGTGACCCGTAGGCCGCGCCCGGAGGCGGCGGTGAACAGCACGTCGACCGCGGGCGCGTAGTGGGCGCCGAACACGAGCGCGGTGGTCGTGCCGGCATCGGCGAGGCCGGACACGAACTCGGCGGCGACCGCTCGCGCATAGCCGATGTCGGCCATGCGCGCCTCCTCGGGGAGCGCGGAGTGATCGAGCCAATCGAGCAGCGGCATTCCAAGGCCGCCGATGATGCGCGCCTGGGGGAAGTGCACGTGCGTGTCGACGAAGCCAGGCAGCAGCACGCCCTCGGTCAGCTCGGACACGGGCTCAGCGCCGTGGCGAGCTCGCACCTCGGCGAACGGGCCGCGATCGGCGATCTCGCCGTCGGCCGTGACGAGCAGCCCGGCGTCGGCCTCGGCGCGCAGGCGACCGCCGCGGAATGGGTCCTCAGGCGCGTCGAGGACCTGGGCGCGGAAGATCCTCACGGCCGCGCGCCACTGCTCTCTGGCTCAAGCTCATCTTCAAATTCGGTCTCGCGCTCGAACGTCCGCAGCAGATCCGCGGCGACGCTGACCGCGATCGTCGCGGGCTCCTTGCCGCTGATGTCGGGTAGGCCGATCGGCGTCCTGACCCGCGCGATCGTCTGAGCGTCGTGTCCCCCCTCCTCGGCCAGCCTGCGCCGGAAACGGGCCCATTTTCCCGGCGAGCCGATCAACCCGATCGACCCCAGGTCCGCGCACCGCAGGGCGGCATCGCACAGGGCCACGTCCTCGGCATGGTCGTGGGTCATGATCAGCACGTGGGTGCCCGATGGCAGTTCGCCGAACACGGACTCGGGCAGCAGTGGAACCCGGTGGGTATGAACCGTGGCCACCGCGTCGGCGAGCACGGCGAGCCGGGATTCGCTGAGCATGTCGGGCCGCGTGTCGATCAGGTGCAGCTCGATGTCGTGGCGCGCGAGGATGCGGGCGAGCTCGAGGCCGACGTGCCCGGTCCCGAAGATGGCCACCGCCGGCACGGGTCGCAACGGTTCGAGCAGGACGGTCACCTTGCCGCCGCAGCATTGCGCGCCGTGCTCGGACGGAGCGCGTTCGGACAGCTCGCAGGTCATCATCTCGGGCGCCGCTGACGCGGCCGCGAGCTGTGCACGCGCTCGCTCGATCGCGACCGCCTCGAGGTTCCCGCCGCCGATCGACCCCCACGCGCCGGTCGCGCTGACGACCATCTTTGCCCCCGCCTGACGGGGCGCGTGGCCGCGCACCGTCGCGAGCGTTACGAGGACGGCGGGCTCGCGGGCCGCTCGCAGGCGAACGACCGCGTCCAGCCAGAGCCCGTCAGGCATGCACCACCGCGTGCTGCAAGCGCTCCGAGGACTTGTGCATCGGCTCCGCATCCGGGCCGAGACCCGGCGGCACCCGACCGGGGAAGCCTTCGACCACGTCACCGCGCGTGTCGCCGGCGGCCTGATCACGCGCCTGCTCGACCGCCCAGAACACCGCCTCGGGGGTGGCCGGACTGGCCAGGTTCACGCTCGTGCCGGCGTCCCCGAAGGCCGCGGCCGCCTGTCGCAGCGCCTCGCGAACCGAGAAGGCGAGCATCAACGGCGGCTCCCCCACCGCCTTGGAGCCGTACACGGCACCCGCCTCGGTGGCGTCGTGCAGCAGCGTGACGTTGAACGTCTCGGGCATCTCGGAGAAGCTCGGCAGCTTGTACGTGCTGGCCGATTGGGTCAGAAAGCGGCCGCGGCCCGGACCGTCGCTCGTGTCCCAGCGCAGATCCTCGAGCGTGAGCCAACCGGCGCCCTGCACGAAGCCGCCTTCGATCTGGCCGAGGTCGATCAGCGGGGAGAGACTGTCGCCGACGTCGTGCACGATGTCGACACGCAGCGTGCGATACGCCCCGGTGAAGCCGTCAACCTCGACCTCGGTGGCGGCAGCCCCGTAGGCGAAGTACTTGAACGGGCTGCCCTGCATCACCGTCGAGTCCCAGTGCAGTCCCTCGGTGCGGTAGAAGCCCGAGGCCGACAGCTGGACGCGCTGGAAGTACGCTGTGCGCACGAGTTCGTCCCACCCGACGTAGGCCTCCTCGGAAGCCGCCAACGGGCGCGCGACGCCGTCGACGATCCGGACGTCGCGGGCGTTGGTCCCGAGCATGCCGCCGGCAACCGTCAGCAGCCGATCGCGGATCTGCTCGCACGCGTGCTTGATCGCACCGCCATTGAGGTCGGCGCCCGAGCTGGCGGCGGTCGCCGAGGTGTTGGGCACCTTGTCGGTTCGAGTCGGAGCGAGGCGCACCCGCCCGAGCGGAATCCCGAGCGTGGTCGCCGCCACCTGGAGCATCTTCGTGTGCAGGCCCTGGCCCATCTCGGTGCCGCCGTGGTTGATCAGCACCGATCCGTCCTTGTAGACGAGCACGAGCGCCCCGGCCTGGTTGAACGCGGTCAGGTTGAACGAGATCCCGAACTTCACCGGGGTCATCGCGAGTCCGCGCTTGACGTGCTCGTGGGTCGCGTTGAACTCCTCCACGAGCCGCAGGCGCTCGCGCACGTCTCCGGCGGTGATCGTCTGCCGCCACACGGCCTGGAGTCGCTCGGGATGGCGGACGGGCTGTCCGTACGGGGTGCTCTGACCCGCGCGGTAGAAGTTACGGTGCCGCAGCTCCATCGGGTCGATGCCGAGCAGCGGCGCGCAACGGCCGAGGATGTCCTCGAGCACGATCATCCCCTGGGGGCCGCCGAAGCCGCGGAACGCCGTGTTCGAGGTCTTGTGCGTCTTGGCGATCCGCCCGTTGATCCGGGCGTGGGGTAGCCAGTAGGCGTTGTCGATGTGACATAGCGCCCGCGCCAGCACCGGCTCGGACAGGTCCAGGCTCCAGCCGCCGTCCGCGGTAAGCGTCGCCTCGAGTGCGAGCAGGTGCCCGTCAGCGTCGAAGCCGACACGCCAGTCGGCGTGAAAGCCGTGGCGCTTACCGGACATCGTCAGGTCCTGGGTGCGGTTGAGCCGCAGGCGCACGGGGCGGCCGGTCAGGGTCGCGCCGAGCGCCGCGATCGCGGCGAAGCCATGGGGCTGCATCTCCTTGCCGCCGAACGCGCCCCCCATCCGCAGGCACTGCACCGTGATCTCGGAGTTACGCAGGCCCAGCACGTGGGCGATGATCTCCTGTGTCTCGGAGGGATGCTGGGTGCTCGACTGGACGAACATCTGTCCCGCCTCGTCGATGTGGGCGAGCGCGGCGTGCGTCTCCAGGTAGAAGTGCTCCTGACCGGAGAACTCGAACTCACCGCTGAACACTCGGTCGGCCCCGGCCAGCGCGGTGTCCACGTCGCCGCGCGCGACCTGCGGCTGGCCGCCCTGAAAACTGCGCGCGGCGATCGCCTCGGCGACCGTGACATAGGACTCAAGCGGCTCGGCCTCGACCTCGACGGCCTCGGCGCCGAGCCGGGCGGCCTCGAGCGTCTCGCCCAGGACCCAGCAGACGGCATGGCCGAAGAACATGATCTCCGACGGGAACAGCGGCTCGTCATGCTTGACCCCGGCATCGTTCACGCCCGGCACGTCGGCGGCGGTCAGCACCCGCACCACCCCGGGCACGGCGAGCGCCGGCTCGGTGTTCAGCCTGGTGATACGCGCGTGCGCGTACGAGGTCTGCACCGGATAGGCGTGCAGCAGGTCCTTGGTGCGGTAGATCAAATCGTCGGTGTAGAGCGCCGCGCCGGTCACGTGCAGTACCGCGCTCTCATGTGGGACGGCGATCCCGACCGCCGGGCTCTCGGGCCGCGTGGCAAGGTCACTCATTGGCGTCTCCCGTCGTCGTCCCGGAGTTGTCCGCGTGCAGCTTCAGCAGGCTCGAGCGCAGCATCGCCGCGCGGTAGCGGGTGGTGGCCCGGTGATCGTTGATCGGAGTGCCCTCGGCGCCGAGGATCTCGGCCGCCGCGGCCACCGTCTCGTGCGACCAGGCCTGGCCGATCAGTGCCGTCTCCGTGGCGGTGGCGCGCAACGGGGTCGCGGCCACCCCGCCGAGCCCGATCTGGGCCCGCGTGACGATCCCGGCCCCGTCGTGGTCGATCGCGAAGGCGACGGCGACGGACGAGATGTCGTCGAACCGCCGCTTGGCGATCTTGTGGAACGCCGTCAGTCGGGCGAGCGGCAGCGGGATCCGGATCGCGCGGATCAGCTCGCGATCCTGGCGCACGCTCGTGCGGTAGCCGGTGAAGTAGTCCGCGAGATCGACCTCGCGCTCGCCCTCGACGCTGGCCAGCACGAGCCGGGCTCCAAGTGCGAGCAGAACGGGGGGGCTGTCGCCGATCGGCGAGCACGTACCGAGGTTGCCGCCGAGCGTGGCGCCGTTGCGGATCAGCCGTGAGGCGAACTGGGGAAACATCTCCTCCAGGAGCGGCAGCTGACCGTCGAGGCGACGCTCGATCTCGGTGAGCGTAAGTGCGGCGCCGATCTCGATCCACTCGGAGTCGATCGTCAGGCTCCGCAGCTCCTCGAGGCGGTCGATCGCCAGCACCGCCTCGGGACGCTTGCTGCGCAGGTTGACCTCGACGCCGTGGTCCGTACACCCGGCGATCACCGTGGTCCCCGGCCGCTCGTGGAGGATCTCCACCGCCTCGGCAAGTGTCGTGGGCCGGGTGAAGGTGAGACCGTCCTGGCTCAAGCGGGTCGCCGCCGGCGCGGACACGGGCCGCGCCGACCGGGCGGCGAGCGCGTCCGAGTCCGCCGGCTCGCCGAGCGCGTAGGCCGCCTCCCGGATCGGCCGGTACCCGGTGCACCGACACAGATTGCCGCTCAGCGCGTGCAGGTCAAAGCCGTTCGGCCCATGCTCGGCGTCGCTGTGTCCGTTGGCCTGCGTGCGATCGGGGCGGTAGTACTCGCCCGCCATGCTGCAGATGAACCCGGGGGTGCAGTAGCCGCATTGCGATCCGCCGCGCACCGCCATCTCGAGCTGAACCGGATGCAGCGCGTCGGCGTCTCCGAGTCCCTCCGCGGTGATCACCTCTTGGCCGTCGAGCGCGGCGATCGGCACCAGGCAGGCGTTGATCGCCACCCATTCGGTCGGCGCGGCCACGCCGGGCCGCGCGATCAGGACCGAGCAGGCCCCGCACTCGCCCTCGGCGCAGCCCTCCTTGCAGCCGGTGAGACCCTGCTCGCGCAGGAAGTCGAGGGCCGTGGTCCAGACCGGGACATCACCCAGCGCCGTTTTGCGCCCGTTGATCATGACCTCGGCAGCGACCATCACTCCGTCCTCTCCACTCACATCGCTTGGCTCGGCCGACTTCGTCGGGGAACGTCGCAATGCCTGCAAACGCCCTGTCCGAGCCCTCGCCGATTGTACACGCGATCCTCGCTCGAGGCAAGAAAAATGGAAAACTTTTTCTGTGGTACGGAAAGACTCCGGGCGGTTAGACGAACTGGCGGCCGAGCGAAGCGTGACGGTTGACGTCCTTGTAGAGCAGATACCGGAACGGTTCCGGCCCCGCCGCGATGCACGCCTGGGGGCAGAAGGCGCGCAGCCACATGAAGTCGCCGGCCTCGACCTCCACCCAGTCTCGGTTGAGCAGGTACAGCGCCTTGCCCTGCAGCACGTACAGGCCGTGCTCCATCACGTGCGTCTCGGCGAACGGGATCGACGCGCCGGGCGCCAAGGTCACGATCGTCACGTGCATGTCGTGCCGCAGATCGGCCGGGTCGACGAACCTCGTCGTGGCCCAGGCGCCGTCGGTGTCCGGCATCGGCTCCGGCTCGATCTCGCGCTCGTTGGCGATCACCGGCTCCGGAGCGTCGAGGCCCCCCACGCGCTGGTAGGCCTTGCGGATCCAATGAAAGGAGGCAGCCCGGTCCGCGCGGTTGCGCAGCGTCCAGGCGCTGTCCGGGGGAAGGTAGGCGTAGCCGCCCGGGTCCAGGGGGTGCGCGACGCCGCCAAGCGTGAGCTCGACCGTCCCGTCGACGACGAACAGCCCCGCTTCGGCATTCGGGTCGGTTTCCGGCCGATCCGAGCCGCCCCCCGGGGAGACCTCGACGATGTACTGCGAGAACGTCTCCGCGAACCCCGACAGCGGTCGAGCGATCACCCACAGCCGGGTGTCCTCCCAGAACGGCAGGTAGCTGGTCACGATGTCGCGCATAGTGCGCTTGCCGAGCAGCGCATATGCCTCGGTGAACCGCGTGCGATCGGTCGCCAGCTCGGTCTGTCCGGGGAGCCCCCCGCGGGGCACGTAGTAGCTCGTCACTCTCGCCGTCCTCTCTCGATTAGTCTGCCGTGACGGGCGGCGCTCGACGCGTCGACTCGCTCACCCCGGAGCCAGGTCTGGCTGACCCGGCCGGTCAGCCGGCGCCCGGCATAGGCGGAAACCGGGTTGCGCTGCTGCAGGTGCGCTGGATCGACCACGAACTCCGCCTCCGGGTCGAACACCACCAGGTCGGCATCGGCCCCGATCGCGATCCGGCCCTTGTTCCTCAGCCCGACGCGGTCGGCCGGAGCGGTGGCCATCCAGCGCACCACGTCGGCGAGGCCGTGGCCCCGGGTGCGAGCCGCGCTCCACACGACCGGGAGCCCGAGCTCGAGCGACGCGATGCCACCCCAGGCCGCGGCGAAGTCCCCGGTGTCCATGCGCTTGAGCTCCGCGGTGCACGGGGAGTGATCGGAGACGATCATGTCGATCTCGCCGGCGGCCAGGGCCTCCCACAGCCGCTCGCAGTTGTCGGCGGCGCGGATCGGCGGCGCGCACTTGAACTGCGTCGCGCCGTCCTCGATCGCCTCGGCGACGATCGCGAGGTAGTGCGGACAGGTCTCGACGGACACGTCGACGCCTTCGGCGCGAGCGGCCCGTAGCTGCGCAAGCGCGCTCGCGGTCGTCAGGTGCACGACGTGGACCCGGGCGTCGGTCGCTCGGGCCTCGGCGAGGAGGCGCTCGATCGCCCGCTCCTCCGCCGCCGCCGGACGCGAGCGCAAATACGTCGCATACGACGGTCCGCCGGCCTCCGGCGCCGCCGCGATCAGCGCAGCGTCCTCGGCATGCGCGATGAACAGCGCCCCGATCCGGGCGGCCTCGGCCACCGCCTCCGCGAGGCCGGCGGGATCCAGCGGCGGGAACTCGGGCACGCCCGAGTCGACCATGAAGCACTTGAAGCCGAACACGCCCGCCGCGTGCAGCCCCTCCATCTCACCCACGTTGCCCGGGACCGCGCCACCCCAGAACCCGACATCCACGTGGGCCTGCGCGGACGCGTGCTCGCGCTTGACCGCGAGGGCTTCGACCGTGGTCGTCGCCGGGATGCTGTTGAGCGGCATGTCGATCACGGTCGTCACCCCGCCGGCCGCGGCGGCGCGGGTGCCGGTGTCAAAGCCCTCCCACTCGGTGCGCCCCGGTTCGTTGATGTGAACGTGCGTGTCGACGAGCCCGGGCAGTAGCACCTCGCCGTCGGCCAGGCGGATGGTCTCGCGGGCGGGGACGGACTCGGCCGGGTGGCGGGGGTCGAGGTCAAGCACCGCCGCGATGCGCCCGTCGCGCACCGCGACGACACACGGCCGCTCGGCGCCGTCGATCACGGCGCGCGCGGCGACGAACGCGCGGTCGAAGACATCCTCAGCCATCCGGCAGCCGTTCCCCCAGTCGCGCACCGATCCGTCGCAGCAGAACGGCGGCCTCATCGTAGGCCTGCTGCGGTGTGGCGGCCTCCTCGAGCAGCGTGTAGACGTGTTCGAACCCGGCGGCCCGAAGCCGCGGCGGGTCGAGCAGGCAGCGGCCGGCGACCGCGACGACCGGCACGCCCGCCGTGCGACCAGCGGCGGCGACGGCGGCCGGCGCCTTGCCCCGGAGCGTCTGCTCGTCCAGCGACCCCTCCCCGGTGACGATCAGATCGGCGCCAATGAGGGCGTTGGCGAACCCGAGCTGCTCGAGCATCAGCTGGGCACCGGGGCGCAGGGTGGCGCCGAGGATCGCGACCGCCGCGAACCCGACCCCTCCCGCCGCGCCGGCTCCCGGATCGGCGCGGTGATCGTGGCCCGTCGCCGCGGCGACGACATCGGCCCAGTGCTTGAGCGCAGCGTCGAGTTGGCCAACCTGGTCCGGGTCAGCGCCCTTCTGCGGGCCGTACACGGCGGCGGCGCCCTCAGGTCCGCTCAGCGGGTTGTCGACATCGCAGGCGACCTCGATGCTCGCCCCCGCCAGCCTCGGATGCAAGCCGGCGAGGTCGAGCGTGGCCGCCGTCGCGGCCGCCGCTCCCCCAGATCCGACCTCCGCGCCCGAAGCGTCCTGCACGCGCGCGCCAAGCGCTTGGACGAGGCCGAGCCCGCCGTCGGTGGAGGCGCTGCCCCCGATCCCGACGAGCACCCGGGTGCAGCCGGCGTCGAGCGCGTGCGCGATCAGCTCGCCGAGGCCCCGGCTCGACGCGGTGAGGGGAGCGAGCGCGCCGTTCAGTCCCGCCAGACCGGCCACCTCCGCCAGCTCCACGACCGCATCTCCTCCCCGGCGGACATACCACGTTGGCGCCACCCGTCCGGCGGCGTCCGTCGCGTTCAGCGCGATGCGCTCGAACCCGGCCGCCTCGAACGCGGCGAGCGAGCCGTCACCACCGTCGGCGACTGGCACCGCCACCACGTCGGCGGCCGGCCGCCGGCTTCGGATGCCCTCGGCGAGCGACGCCGCGACTTCGGCTCCGGTCAGAGTTCCTTTGAATTTGTCCGGAGCGAGCAGCACCCGCGCCATCAGTCGAGGTTCGCATACGCGGCGGTGGGCGCGTCGGCCCCGGTCAGCGCCAGCTCCTCGAACTCGGTGACGTTGTCGAGCTCGGTCCCCATCGACACGTTGGTGACCCGCTCGAGGATCGCCTCGACGATGACCGGCACCCGGAACTCCTCCATGAGCTCCCTGGCCTGCTCGAGCGCGGGCAGGATCTCATCGGGCTCGAACACTCGTATCGCCTTGCACCCCAGACCCTCGGCGACCTTGACGTGGTCGACGCCGTAGCCGGCCAAATCGGCGGAGTTCACGTTCTCGAATGACAGCTGGACGCAGTAGTCCATGTCGAAGCCGCGCTGCGATTGGCGAATCAGGCCGAGGTAGGCGTTGTTGACGACGACGTGGATGTACGGAATCTTGAACTGTGCGCCGACGGCGAGCTCCTCGATCATGAACTGGAAGTCGTAGTCGCCGGAGAGCGCGACGACTGTCGCGTCCGGATCGGCGGTGGCGACACCGAGCGCGGCGGGCACGGTCCAGCCGAGCGGCCCCGCCTGCCCGGCGTTGATCCAGTGCCGCGGGCGGTGGACGTGCAGCAGCTGAGCGGCCTGGATCTGCGACAGCCCGATCGTGCTCACGTAGCGGACATCCTCGCCGAACGCGCGGTTCATCTCCTGATAGACGCGCTGTGGCTTGATCGGGACGCTGTCGAAGTTCGTCTTGCGCAGCATCGTGCGCTTGCGCTCGTTGCACTCCTCCACCCACTCCTCGCGATCCGGAAGGTCGCGCTCGCGGGCGGCCTCCACGAACAGCTCGAGCGCCGCTCCGGCGTCGGAGACGATGCCGTAGTCGGGCGCGAACACCCGGCCGATCTGGGTCGGCTCGATGTCGACGTGGACGAACTTGCGCCCCGCGGTGTAGGTCGCCAGGCCACCCGTGTGCCGGTTGGCCCAGCGGTTGCCGATCCCGTGCACGAAATCTGCGGCGAGCATCGACGCGTTGCCGTACTGGCGGGCGGTCTGCAGACCGACCATCCCGGCGTTGAGCCGGTGGTCCTCTCCGATCACGCCCCAGGCCATCAGCGTCGGCACGACCGGGACCCCGGTCTGCTCGGCGAACTCGACGAGCAGCTCGGCGGCGTCGGCATTGATGACCCCGCCGCCGGCGACGATCAACGGCCGTTGCGCCGCGCCCAGCATGTCGAGCGCCCGCTCGATCTGGGCGCGGGTCGCCCGGGGCTTGAACACCTCGAGCGGCGCGTACGTGGACGGGTCGAACTCGATCTCGGCTTGCTGGACGTCGATCGGCAGGTCGATCAGCACCGGCCCCGGGCGTCCTGAGCGCATCAGGTGAAACGCCTGCTGGAAGACACCCGGCACCTGCGCCGGCTCCAGGACCGTCACCGCCATCTTGGTCAGCGGCTTGGCCACGGACGCGATGTCGACGGCCTGGAAGTCCTCCTTATGCAGCTTGGCCACCGGCGCCTGACCGGTGATGCACAGGATCGGGATCGAGTCCGCGGACGCCGAGTACAGCCCGGTGATCATGTCCGTGCCTGCCGGTCCGCTCGTGCCGATGCACACCCCGATGTTGCCTGGCGCAGCGCGGGTGTACCCCTCAGCCATGTGCGAGGCGCCCTCCACGTGGCGCGCGAGCGTGTGGTGCAGGCCACCGTCGATCTGCATCGCCTTGTAGAACGGGTTGATCGCCGCGCCGGGCAATCCGAATAGATGGGTGGCGCCCTCCGCCTTCAAGATGCTCACTGCGGCCTGCGCCGCGGTCATGCGTGCCATTTCGATCATCGCTCCGTTTCGGTTTCAGGTACTTCTTGTCTGGGCCGGCTGCCGTCCAGCGAGTCGCTCGACGCCGCGCAGCAGCGCCGAGTGGTCGAGGTCGCCGTCGCCGCAGGCGCGCGCCGAGGCCATCAGCTGCGCGACGATCGCGCCGACGGGAAGCGCAACGCCGGCTTCGCGCGCGGCGGAGGTGACGATCCCCATGTCCTTGTGGTGCAGATCTATCCGGAAACCCGGCGCGAACGAGCGGCCCAGCATGTTGCCCCGCTTCTGCTGGAGCACCGTCGAACCGGCCAGCCCGCCACCGAGGACATCCATCGCGGCTTCGGTGTCGACCCCGTAGGCCTCGAGGAACACGAGCGCCTCGGCGAGTACCTGGATGTTGGTGCCAACGATCAGCTGGTTGGCCGCCTTGACCGTCTGACCAGCTCCGCTGGGCCCAACGTGCACGATCGTCTTGCCGACCGCATCGAAGATTGGCTTGGCGGCGGCGAAGTCCTCGGCCGCCCCGCCGACCATGATCGACAGCGCGGCGTTCTTGGCGCCCGCCTCGCCGCCGGAGACGGGCGCGTCGAGCAGGCGGAAGCCGCGCTCGCTCGCGATCTGCGCCAGCTCGGCCGTGACATCCGGCCGGATGCTCGAGAA
>Ga0335075_10015747_pt1 | contig 11325 bp, 5 predicted proteins | sample Lox_Sample_24_FD_206723 | JGI IMG/M metagenome (GOLD analysis project Ga0335075, IMG submission 206723) | Soil microbial communities from Loxahatchee National Wildlife Refuge, Florida, United States - Lox_Sample_2.4 | ecosystem: Environmental > Terrestrial > Soil > Wetlands | place: USA: Florida...
TTACGACGTTGAAAGTCCCGCTCATGGTCCCGGCATACGTGAAGATTTCATATTTCGAGCCCGTTTGCAAAAGCCCAAGCGGATTTACATTGAGCGTGCTGCTATTGACGGTCAAATTGCCGGTGACGGCGATGAGATCGTTGTTGCCGCCCCCTGGAGACGTATTTGATCCCAAATCAAACGTAATGCTGGAGCCGTTCAAGATTAGATTGCTGACCGTCATTGTGCCCACCACACCCGCTGCGCCGGGATAAATCGGCGCGGCCGAATCCACGGTGCAATCCATAACGCCGGTGCCGCTAATTACGCCCGGAAACTGTGGCCCAACTTCCGCGCCCAATATCTGGCCATTGACAATCAGGCTGCAGCCGCCCACTGCCGAGTCGATAGTCAAGGCATTGCTCAACACGCCATCCACAACAATCGTGCTGGGCGTGTTCATATAGATGCCTCCCGCAAATTCCGGGCTGCTGCCGTTAAAGTAAATTGTATTGGTTCCAATATACGTGAAAATCGTCCCGTTGCCGGTTAAGGTATTGCTCAACACCAGAGACGTGCCGTTGATGTCAAAAAAACAGTATTGCCCGCCGCTTGAATTGGTGATGTTCATTGGCCCAATAATGGTATCGACGCCGCTGCTGTTGAGAAGCGTTGCGCCATCGTTGAGCACGATCACTTTGTTGACCTGATTTGTTTCGGCATACAGCTCGAACTCGGCCCCGTTTTCGATCGTCAGCGTGTTGGTCGGATTCCCCAGGCCGGTTGTATTGCCGGTCATTTGCAAATCGCCCTGTTGAATATCAATGTTCGCCAGCGCCGGGTCCACACCCGCGCTGACCAGACCGAAAACACCCGTGCTGCCGGCCCCGGTTTTCACCAGGTTATAAGGCTGGCCGCCCGTGCTCAGGATTGTGCCACCCGGATTACCGGTGGTGCCTCCCGGCGACCGCAAATCAAAGCGGCTTCCGACGATGCCGATTGTTGTGTCGCCGGTCATAGTTAAATTTGTCAGGCCGATACTGTTTGGGGGCACATTCGCGCTGCTGTTAATGAGAGCGCCGTTGCCGGTTCCGTCTCCCTGGACCATGACGACGCCGCCGGCGGTGAATCCGTTCAGATCAAGAACGGCTCCATTTGAAATCGTAGTGATGGGATTGCCGCTCAAAGCCAGCACGTTGCCCAACTGCAATTGGCTGTTGCCGGCCACGAAGATGCTCCCTGAAAACGTATTCGTTCCGGCCAATTGCAGGATGTCTCCGCCCTGCTGCAGAATCGTGCCGGAACCTGAAATATCATTCTGCAAATCGGAATCGTGACTGCCATTGTCAAAGACCAGTGTTCCATAGTTGAAAATCGGGCCGGCGCCGGGCGACCCGTGCGAGTCGCCGTTTCCAACCTGGACAGTTCCGTTGCTGATGATGAGGCCACCGGTAAAGTTATTGCCGCCGTTGTCGTTTAAAACCAGCAGGTTCGTTCCCTCCTTGGTCAACTCTGTCGCTCCGCTGATAGACCCTCCATCAATGCCGCCGGCGCCAAGGTTGTAAATCAAAACGCTGTTGCTGACCGTCAGGATGCCCGGCGTCAGGGTGCCGACGAGGTAAATATTGGTCTGCCCGGGAGCGGAATCATTAAATGTAACAATATCGCCCTCGTTGAAAGTCGTCGGCGGACCGCCGCTGGTTTCCCAGTTCAAAGAGCTTTGAATGTCCCAGTTATTCGGGTGGCTGGCGTCTGTGCCAATCCAGGTCAATTCGCGCGCTGGTACCGGTCCGGTCGTAATCACCAATTCCACTACGCCGGAGACATTGGTGATGTAACCGACAAACGGCGTTGATGCCGATGGCAACGAGCCCAACCCCATATTAAATGTGCCGTTCAATGTTCCGTAACTGATCAGCGCGAATTGCATCGGATAGCCCGTGATGACCGGCAAGGACAGGATATTGACGATATTGGTCCCGCCACCCAGGTTGAGCGTTGATGCAATCTCGTTCGTTGTTGGATTTTGTGGAATCGAGACGTTCAGTGTTGAATTACTCAACGAGAGGGATGGGTTGACGGACGGCACCGTCAGACCGGACAAATCCAAAGTGGCGTTGCTTACCACCAGAGCGCTTTGGGAGATGGACGCCGTACCGCTGAGGTCCAGGGTGCTGCCGGCCACGAAGGTCGTGCCCGAATATGAGCCGGGCGATGCCATGGCCAAAGCGCCGTTGCCGGTCACAGTCAGTCCCATGCCAGTCCCACTCACGGGACCGCCGAAAGTCAATGTATGGGCGGTGACGGTAATGGTTGGTGAAGCCGTCAATGTCACAGGAGCGCTTCCAAAATTGAGGCTGCTGCTGCCCGGAAAAGTGAAATTGCCGCCGACATTGACGCCGCCGCCGGCCCAGGTGAGCGCGATGGGCGAGCCGCTGGTGTTGTCAATGGTCCCGCCGTTGATGGTCAGGTTTTTTCCCGACGGAAACCCTCCGAAAGCGGCGGCGGATGCGCCCGTTGTAAAAATCAAAGACCCGGCCGTCAATGTATAGCCGCCGGTGAAATCATCTTTGCTGGGCAGGCCGACCGCCAAATTTACTGTCCCGCCGGGCATATTTTGAGTGATCAGGGCGCTGGAATTGAGGCCGATCGGAGTGTCAAACGTTATCGTGCCGCCGCCGGTCAGCGTGACCGTCTGATTGTCAAAATTCATGCCGAGCGAATCCCAATCCACGTCTTCAATCAATGTCGAGCCCTGGGCAACCGATATGGTCGTGGCGGCGTCGAGATAGTCGTTGTCCGCGCCGTTAAAAGTGACAATCGCGTTCGTGCTGCCGATGATAATGCTCGCGCCGCCGCTGCCGGTCACGTGTGTGCTGGCTGAATAGTTGAAACTAATGGCGAAAGAATAGCCGTTATAATCGGAGGGATTCTGGCCGATGCACATGGCATCCGACGCGGCGTAGTCAGCCAGGGGCGTGGCCGTCTCCGAAGTAGTGTTCCAGTAAAGATTGTCCAAACCGTAGGTGCCGCCGTTGGCCACCGACGCGGCGTTTAAATAATTTGTTGTCGCCGCTGTGGCGGATTGGATGAGGGTGGCAATGCCAAGTGCCGTGACTGCGGCAATGACAGGAATTTTGAGACAAGATAATTGGGTTTTCATATTTCGCGAGTTCCGGTTTCGGAATGGAGTTTAGAAGTGTCCCTGAAACAGCCAGTGTTGAAGACAGTAATTGTAATCGGAATCTCCGACGGTTACGGATGGAGACGCTCCAAATTCATAGACCTTGCCCTGGGCGCCCAATTGGCCCCAGTAAATAACCGCAGGATCCAGCCATTTATGATATTCGACGTGGCTGTCTGCAAAACAGAAGGTGTTCACCTGACCGTGGTACATGGCGAAAATGTCCACAAAGCCAATGCTGGCCGGAGCGCTCCAGGTCATTTCGAAACTTCCCTCGTTGTATCCGCGTGAATCGGATTGTTCCACAAAGGCAAAAGTCTCCGAAGGCCGCCGTACTTGCGACATCTTTGCGAACGGGGTATCGCCTTTTCCGCCGCCTCCGAAATTATCCGTCTTTGCGTAGCTATCATACGCCCAGGCCATGTTGTCTGGAAAGGAACCGGCGCCGGAACGAAGCGCGAGCTGGTATCGCATATCGCCCGGACAATGATAAACCTCCACATTTTGCGCGTACTGCCAAAGCAAATTGGTTTTGCTCTGCAACCGGGCGGTGACATCCTTCAGCGCCGACGCCTGGCTGACCCAGAGCGCGGGATTCGGCGGTCCCCAAAAACCGCCTGCGTCGTTGGTGTCTCCGTTGAAGTCCTTTTGGCCAAATGCGGCGTCAGGCATGATGTAGTCGTTGTAGTCGGTCGAGTACATCACCGCACCCTCGCCTATTTGCTTTTGATTATTCAGGCAGGCCGCCTCCGTGGCTTTCAGTTTTGCCCGGGACAAAACAGGGAGCAGTATGGCCGCCAATATCGCGATGATTGCAATGACCACGAGCAGTTCGATGAGCGTGAAGCCTTGGCGGCGCGGCTTGTTGGCAGGCGAGTTCATGGGTTTAGGCCACTCTACGTCGCGCATGACACCCTCGCCAGACAACGTTCGTCCTAGAACATATGTCCCAGGTTCCGGTCGCGCGGTTTGATGATGGAGATTTTGCATTGGACAGAGTTACTTGTTTGAAAGAATCGTTTGCGGGTCGAGGCGCAATCTGTCGCGCAACGCTTCCGGAGTTCGGGCGGTTTCGCGAAGTATCCGGGCCACGGCTTGCCCGCGGGACTTTACTTGAAGCCTCTTGTATGCCGAATGCAGATGGCTGCGGACCGTGAACAGGCTGATGCCAAGTATCTCGCTGATTTCCCGGTAAGTGAGCCCTTTAAACAGCAAGTCAACAGCTGCCAGTTGCCGCGGACTGAGCCGCGCAAGCCCGCCCGGCGCCTCTTCATCGCCATTTGCGATTTTCTCCTTTTCCGCTTTTCCAGTTTGGAAGGCCAAAGCTCCGTTTATGTGTCCGTTTCTCCGGCCATTTTGACGCCGCGCCAAAGGCCCCGATTTTTTTGTCGTCGATCTCACAGCAGGATTGCGCAGAAAGTCTCGCACGAAGCCCCCTGTTATGCCTATTGGACATTTATCCGATAGGTTGAGAAGTTACACTAATGCCTTCCGTCGAAGTATTTTCGGGCAGCCTCGGTGCGGGATTGAACGTGAAGCTTCTCGTAAATGTGTTGGATATGGGTGCGGACGGTGCTGATGCTGATTTTCAAAGCATCGGCAATCTCCTTGTAGAACGCCCCTTTGGCCAACAACGCCAGTATTTCCTGTTCGCGCGGGCTCAGTTGCCCGACTTCGGAAGCCGATGTTCCGAGACCCTGAAAATATTGGACGACCTTGCGGGCGATTTGCATGGGCATGGGTGCTCCACCGGCATGAACCTGGGCGATGGCTTCAATCAGTTCGGTCGGCGCCATCTTTTTCAACAAGTAACCCTTTGCGCCCGCGCGAAGTGAGTTGAAAATCAGATCGTTGTCTTCGTAGGTAGTGAGCATTAGCACCTCCAGCGCGGGAATCAGGCTCTTGAGCTTTTCCACGCATTCGATGCCGCTCATGCCAGGCAAATTGATGTCCACGAGCGCGACGTCCGGCTTTTGGGCGGGAATGGCGCGTAGCGCAACTTCACCGGCGGGGTAGTCACCTACGCAACGCAAACCGGGCGCGCCGTTGAGCAATTCGACAAGGCTTTCGCGCGTTTCGCGGTCGTCTTCAATAATGCAAACATTGATGGCCATGCTGGTTCGATTTCCAATCGCCGGGACGCAGGTTTTATCTTCGCCGGGAACAATCGCAATTTCGTTCATTTGCTGTTGGAAGGGCAAGTGAAAACAATTTTGGTTCCTGAAGCCGGGCTGCTATCGAGCTTGAATCGGCCGCCGATTTCCTCGATGCGCTGGCGCATGTTGCGGAGGCCGTCAGCGCCATCAATGTCCGGAGTTTTGCCAAAGCCGCAGCCGTTGTCTTCAATGGATATTTCCAGGAATTCTTCGGTTGCCGTAATGCGCAAACGTACGGCAGGCGCATTGGCGTGGCGCACAACATTGTTCAGGGCCTCCTTCACGGACAGAAATAAATTATGGCGCACCGCTGCCGGGACCACCCAGTTGGGAGGGCACTCCGGCAAATCAACAGTGCATTGAATCCCTGCTGTCTTCAAAAATTCGACGCCGAAGCGGCCGATGTAATTGATGAGGTGTGGGAGAGTGTCATTACGAGGATTGACGGCCCATACTGTTTCGTCGAGAGAACCGATGACCTGGTGGGCGGCGGCGGAAAGTTTCCTCAAATGCTCCCCGAGCTTTTGCGCCGCGGTCTGGTCCCTTTGCGCAAGCCCGCTCAATAAAATGATTTTTGTCAGGCGTGTGCCCAGGTCGTCGTGCAAATCCTTGGCGATGCGCATGCGTTCCCGGTTCAGGGCATCCTGCTGTTCAAGCAACGCCAGGCGAAGGCGCAGCCGGCGATGCGAGACGTAACGGACGATGGCGGCGACGGCTGAGGTGAATATGATGAATGCCACCAGGCGAAACCACCATGTCTGCCAGAAAAATGGCGCAATGGAGAATGCAACATGGGCGTTTGTCCCGCTCCAAATGCCGTCACAATTGCAGGCGGTTACTTGAAACTCGTAGTCGCCTGCCGCCAGTTGCGGGTAAACGGCGTCGTGCTGGGTTCGGGCTTCAACCCAATGGGTATCATAGCCATCCAGTCGGTAGCGGAACTGGACGTTGCCGGGCGCGCTGAAACACAAGGCCGTAAAATCGAATTCCAACCGATGATGGCCCGGCCGCAACCGCAGTTTCACGCCGCTGCTTTGCAAGTCGACCGTGCCGCGCGCCGGCACGGCGCCGCCATAAGATGCGTAGGCCGTGTCATCCACCAGCACTTGTTCCACCAGCGGATGTGCCGGCGTTTCATCTTCGGGAATGTCCACCGGGTCGATGACTGCCAGCGCTGTGAGCATGGGCATCCAGAGTCGTCCATCCGAACTCCGCAACGCGTCCGAGGAGCGGCCGAAATTTGCTTGCAATGCCGCCAGGTCCTGACCGCAGAGAATGCATCCCACGCGCTTTGTCCGGCCTTCGGCGACATCTTCCAGGTCCCGCTCCCGGGCTTTGAAGATTCCGCTATCCGCGCCAAACCACATCCAGCCGTGGCCGTCGGCCAGAATTTGCGAAACGTTGCCGTCCGGAAGGCCATCCCCGACGCTAATCCGTTTGAATTTCCCGTCCTTGAATCGTCCGACGCCTCCGCCCGCGTAGCCTATCCACAAAGCGCCGTCCGGTCCGGCATATAAGCAACGAATTGCGATCGGCTGGCCGGTCGTCCGCGTTGTTTCATCGGTCACGTCATTGCCTGTGATTCGGAGCAATTGCCCGGCGGACGAGCCAATCCAAATGTTTCCGGCGCTATCCTGGGCTATGGCGCGCAGGACTCTCAATGTTTCCGGCACATTGAACGTATAAAATTTTCCATCGCTAAAGCGCTGGATGGCTTCGGGATTTTCCTCACCCAGCCAGACATCGCCGGATTTGCTCACCAAAATGGAATGAATGAGGCGTCCGGCGAGCCCGTCTGATTGCCGCCAGGTGGTGAGTTCGCCCTCTTGCCAGCGATGAAGAAAACCGCTTTGCGTGCCAATCCAAACAGAGCCGTCGCCGGCCGCCGCTATGCACGAGGGGACGCCCATGCCGGCGTGGAACGCAATGGTGTTCCATGTTCCGTTGCTTTGGCACATCACCGAGCCGTTTTGAGCCACAGCCCAAAGCCGGTTGTTTGTGTCTTCACAGAGCGATTGAATGGGGTCGGAAGGCAAACCGCTCTCGGTGCCTTCCAATTCCACCGTGCGCGGGTAGACACGGATCAAGCCTTCGCCGCGCGTGCCGACCCACAGATCTTTTTCGCGGTCTTCGAATAAATTCAGGATCTCGTGGTGTGAAACCGGAATGTTTTGAAATTCGGAACCATCGTAGCAAAATAGTCCCTCATTCCCGGTGCCAATCCAAACAATGTGGCGGGCATCTTCAACCAGGGGAGTGGCATGATGCAAGGGCCGCGAAGCAAATGCGCCGCAATCCCGCAGGTTTCCATTTGTTTCACAGTGGAAAAGGTGGCCGTTGGACCCTATCCAAACCCCTCCTCCAGAGGCGGCGGCAATCCCGCCCGCTGCCCACGGCAGCCGGGCCACTGTTTCAAAGTGCCCATTCTCAAAGATGCCGACATGCGATGACTTTGCGAACCAAAGACGGTCCTGGATATCCGTTGCCAGCCACGCCTGGTAATGCGGAGGCAAACCGTCAGTCGGGCCGAAACGGGTGACTTTGTTGTCCTGAATTCGGCATACATCGCCGCCCCGGAAGAGGACCCACAATGTTCCTTCGCTCTGTTCGATCAGAGACAGGACAGATTCATCTGGCAAATCGTTTGTAAAGATTTCGCGTGTTCCGCCGTTGAAATAAAAGACGGCTCCGTGGTCCGTTCCGACCCAGAGCCCTCCCGAACGGCCCTGCAAAACCGTCGTGGTCTTTTGATTTTTTTCAGCAGTGACACGCGGCAACGGGATGTCCTCAAAATCCACTCCATTGAATCGTGTCAAGCCGGTTTGGCTGGAAGTGGCCATCCAGAGGAAACCGTCCCCGGTTTGCGTGAGCCCGGTCAGGTCGTTGTTTGGGAGGCCCTCAGTGGTTCGCCAGTTATGGACGGACCACGAATTGGTAGAGGCAGTGCAAGCGACAGGCGATAAAATCAAAAGGAAGCCCGCCACCATTGCGAGCCTGGACGGATGATTCGATTCGCGGATTAAACCGTATCCATGCACAAAAACTTACGTTATGTCCGGAGTTCCCTGAATTTCCACGACCACAGTCGAGGAAATTTTGTCCGGCGGAGTTTTGGGAAGTGAAAGGACCACGCCATTTGCATTTGCAGTGTGGTTTATCGACCTGTGCCAGCCAAGCCAATTGGTTTTCAATAGATAAGCTTTGACGATGCGGTTTTTGAGGCCGGGCACGGTCAATTGGCCGTCAGACGGCCAATTCCAAACATGCAGATATAGAATTGTTTTGTCCGGCAGGACTTTTGCCGTGCAACGGCCCCAGTCAAAAGGATGCCCGAAGGGACTGGCGCTGGTGCCGTAGATGGCGTCGCCGTTCACGTTCATCCACCGCCCGATATCACGCAGCCGTTCGACTTCGGGAGGGGGAATTTCGCCGGCGCTGGTGGGGCCTACGTTGAGCAGGTAATTGCCTCCCTTGCTCGCAATGTCCACGAGATTATGAATCAGTGTTTCGTCACTCTTAAAATTGTGGTCCGTCGATTTGTATCCCCATGTGCCGTTGATAGTCATGCAGGTTTCCCAATCGCCGGGCAGGCCGTCGGCGGGAATTTTTTGTTCGGGAGTTTGGTAGTCGCCGGTCTGATGATGATCGTCCAGGCGATTGTTTGTGATAATGTCCGGTTTCAGCTTCAGCAGCGGCAAAAGTTTTTCCACGCGTTCAGGTGTCATGCCAATCGGGGTATCCCACCATAAAACCGCCGGGGTGTCCGGGCCATAATTGCTTAATAGTTCCGTAATTTGCGGGATGTCCACTCTGTCTATGTAGTCGTCGAAGCTGCCTTCCTGGGCGGGGTCCCAATGATGTTGTCTGTCCACGTCCGCATCGGGATTTTTGTTCGCGGCGGCGCCGCCGGGATGATGCCAATCCTGAGCCTCGGAATAATAAAAGCCCAGGCGGATATGCTGTTTCCGGCAGGCTACGGCCAATTCCGCGAGCGAATCCTGATGCCAGGGAGTCGCGTCGTAGATATTGTAATGGTCCACGCGCGTATGAAACATGGCAAAACCGTCGTGATGTTTGGCCGTGATAACGATGTATTTCATGCCGGCGTCCTTCGCGATTTTGACCCATTGGTCGGCATTGAAATTCGTCGGATCAAATTGCTTCGTGAACGCGGCGTAATCGGCCACAGGAATGTCGGCCGTTCGCATGATCCATTCGCCGGCGTGTGTTACGGGCTGGCCCTTATAAATTCCCGCCGGGACCGAGTACACGCCCCAATGAATGAACATCCCGAATTTGGCCTTGCGCCACCATTGCATGCGCGCGTCGTGCGTGGGGCCGTAGTCCTGTTTCCACGCATAATAAGAGGCGTCGTTCGTCTCTTCCGCCCGCGAATTTACCGGTAAAACACAAAGGGCGGCCAGCGCAAGGCTGGTGTTGGTCCATGCAAGGAAGGTTGATGCGAGAGATCTATTCATATATTGGTGGCTGTTTCAGTGAAGTGGACGGGGACAGTGTCGTCAAGGTTTCATCACCTGAACGTTTGTTCTACCTGCCATTTTTTGCTCGACGGCGGTTTGATGGGATTATGACAATACGTCTCGTCGCCCAATGAGACCGTCCGCTATTTTAAAAGAGCTGGTCCAGCTCTCTCACGACCTGGGTCGCGAAGAGCGGCAATTGGCTATCCTTGGTGAAGGCAATGTCAGCGCCGATCTGAATGGAGAAGAGTTTTATGTCAAAGCGTCGGGCAACCAGTTGGCCGACATCGACGCCGGCGGATTTACCCGCGTGTGCATGCGGCCGGTCTTCGACGCCCTGGAATCACCCGACAAATCAGACGAGGAAGTCCGCAAGATACTCGAAAATTCGCGCGCGGATAAAAAGGCGCGACTGCCATCCGTTGAGACGTTCCTGCATGCCATTTGTCTGCGCGAAGGCGGCGCAAAATGGGTCGGCCATACCCACCCGGTGTCTGTCCTCCAAATCATTTGCAGCACGCTCGGCGCGGAGCCGTTTCTTCATCACATTTTCCCGGATGCCATTGTCGTTTGCGGGCGGCATCTTGCCGTTGTGCCTTATGTTGATCCGGGCATCCGGCTCGCGGTGGCATTGCGCGCTTCTCTCCGCCAATTTATTGCAAAACATAACCTCCCGCCCAAAGTTATCCTGATGCTCAATCACGGTCCGGTCATTTTAGGGCAAAGTCCGCGAGACGTTCTGAACTCGATGCTCATGCTGGATAAATGGGCCAAAATCCTCGCGGGCAATTACCTGGCGGGCGGCCCGAGATTTCTGGAAGAAAAGCTTTCCGACCGGATCGACAATCGTCTGGACGAACACTACCGCCGCCGTGCCATCGGCAATTTGAAATAAATCTAAATTATGGAAAATCCTTTGTTCAAAACACTGCCAAAAATTGGAATTCGTCCCGCGATTGACGGGCGGTTGGGCGGGGTCCGGGAATCGCTCGAATCGCAAACGATGAACCTGGCCGAATCCGTCGCCGAACTCATCGCCGGGGAGCTTCGTTATCCCGGTGGCGAACCGGTGGAGTGTGTCATTGCCGATACGTGCATCGGCGGCGTGGCCGAGGCTGCGGCCTGCGCTGATAAATTTGCCCGCGAAGGCGTTGGCGTTTCACTCACAGTCACGCCTTGTTGGTGTTATGGCAGCGAAACCATGGACATGGATCCGGCGATTCCCAAAGCTGTCTGGGGATTTAACGGCACCGAACGGCCCGGAGCGGTTTACCTGGCCGCCGTGCTGGCCGGCCATGCGCAGAAAGGTTTGCCCGCCTTCGGCATTTACGGACGCGATGTCCAGGACGGCGGCGATAAAACTATTCCTGAGGATGTCCGGGAAAAGATTCTGCGGTTTTGCCGCGCCGGTCTGGCCGTGGCCGTCATGCGCGGCAAATCTTATTTGGCCATGGGCGGCGTTTCGATGGGCATCGCCGGCTCCATTGTGAGTCCTGAGTTCTTTGAGAGTTATCTCGGCATGAGG
>Ga0335075_10015748_pt1 | contig 11324 bp, 7 predicted proteins | sample Lox_Sample_24_FD_206723 | JGI IMG/M metagenome (GOLD analysis project Ga0335075, IMG submission 206723) | Soil microbial communities from Loxahatchee National Wildlife Refuge, Florida, United States - Lox_Sample_2.4 | ecosystem: Environmental > Terrestrial > Soil > Wetlands | place: USA: Florida...
ATTTCTTCGCAAGAGGGAGGTTGCAATACTCAAGGATCAACGCACTGCCCTCAAGGTCAAATTCTGCCAGTCGAGGCGAATCCATGGGGTGCTAGTCGTACAGCCGTCTCGACTGCAACAAAAGCCAGTAACCTCGCGGAAGCTCAGTGGGGTCAGCTTACTGCAAGAATCGTAACATGTTCGTCCGACAGCACAACTGAGGGGCGTCCGAGCATACCGAGTGTCGATCGGTCGTCCGAGACTATACCTTCCAGTCAATCCGGAGAATCAGCCTTCTGTCACGCTCAAGTGCAGAACTCCCCTCGATCGCATTTCCGCCCTTCAACCTCCGAGGACGTCGTCATGTCCAGTGCACACCAAATCAGACACACCACCGAACAGCTGTCACTGTCGGTGAGGTCTACCTCCCCCGAATATGTCAACTTGGCATGGTCGAGTCAGCCTCCTCCGCTGCAAGAAAGTTTCGAGGAGCGAATGGTCCGATTGATAAACAGCCAGGGATCGACAGGTATGACAAAATTCGCTGGAGGCGGTGCCACCGCTGAATCTCGAGACTTGTCATCATCTGCAAAACACACAAGAGGAAGCTCGCGTTCCCAAAGCACCTTAAGCAAACTTGGCACCAATCTGGGCATTTCGAAATGGGCTGCTGAGGACGTAGCGACATATTCAACGACAGCAATGTGCTCTCCCAAGCTTAGTAGTCTGTCACACCGAGTTCCAAATTTCAAACAATCGGACAATTCCGTTCAGCATCCAGAGGCTAAAATCATGACAGAGATTCAGGGAACGCCTCCTGGTTCTAGGCCCGCACTTTCATTGGCCGAGCTAGCTGCTCAACCAGCCGCCTCAACCTCTCAGGAGATTACTCGCTCGGCGACCACAAACGCAGTTGTAGCGACCGAGCCTTCAGGACACACTGGTCCCACAACCCAGTCGATGGCACCTGGCCGTAACATGACCTCTGAGCCTCGGATTCGTGTTGTTAACCAGGCTCGTGCTCTAGGTGAAAGCAAGAGGCCTGCAGTAGCTCAACGTGGCAAGGGAAATTTTCTGTATCGAAGCACTAACAATTCTGAAAGCAGCGGCGATGAGTGTGAGCTCTGCTAAAGTCATGATGGAATGCAAGAACGGTTGCTGATGACGAATAGAGAGGGATGAGGTTATGATACAAAAGCACGATACTGCACATATGTGCCGAAGGCGGATATTGCTCACAGGGGTCACGATTTCATTTTCTTCGTGACGGTCGTGATAATAACTGGAAGGAGGGTGTGGAGGTGGAAAAGTTGGGAAAAGTAGCTGCCGTTTCCTAGCTACAAAAGCTTCCGAGAGATTGTCGGCGGTTGGGGCAAAAAGTGAAAAGGCCTCAATACCAACTTGCGTTTCCTACACATCTAGTAATGCTAAAGATTCTACTTGTGAATTTGAGAGATTACCCGTAAACTTGATTAGATTGAGCTTCGAGTCTAGTATTTCTTCCATGCATTACCTCATCGAAGTACCATAACGCGAGATCATTTCCCAGTGAGCTCCAGGCTATGCAATAAAAACCATCCAAGCTAGTGTGTTGCCATCTATTAGAGATAGCAAGGACATACACAGACAAACAAACAAGCTTCCCTTTTCTCCGTCGCCATGCCTTCCCAATTGAATGACAAGCCATTTGGCATACCTTTATCCCTTTCCACACTAGGCTCGCCGGCCAGGCAATGCATAACCCATTTTCTCCTTTTTGAATCTGCAATCCCCATCTAGAGCCTCATATACTCCAATCGAAACCAAATTCGGTTTTCTCCATCACTCAGTCACCCTTCCAATTCTCTCTTCACCCTCTCTGCCACTTCCGCTCCAGCTCTCTGCCTTACAATCCCTAGCGTCCAATCCCGGTCTCGCTGCCTCAACCCCTTCAGCCTCGCCACATAATCTGGCATCGTACTCTCATCGGCCTGCAACCTTTGTAGCCCCGTGGATATCAGCCATCGCTGGGTCCGCTGCGGATCATTGGATTCTGGCTGAGAAGCAGTATCGTCACCAGACCTAGTCCTCCTAATCTCATCAACGACATCATGATCCTGCGTTCTTTCCGAGCGGTCCGTTCGCGCAAAGATGCGGTGTGTTGGCGGCGGGTGTGGACGGAGTAGGTATTCTGCGTCATGGTCTGCGTTGGGATTGATGTAGTCATCGGAGTCTGAGTCGTCTTCGACTGTAGCAACCATTGAGCGTTGCAGTGGCCCTTGGAAGATTGGCCTTTCCTCGTTATTTCGAGACGCTCCATCAGCAGTAGGAATATCTTCTAGTTCTGGCAGACTAGAAGTATTCCCATCGTCTGTTACTTGATCACTATCATCATCTGCACCGTGCCCTTCAATAATGTGTCTGAATGGCGCATCGGCGCGTGATGAGCCCATGCCGGCTTCTTCATCCGGTGACTCTGGTTCTGAGTAGTATTGGTCATCGAGCTCGTCGTCCTGTCCATGTTCCTCTAGCATATGCCTCCGGAAAATCTCCAGCACCACCTCCGGAGGCACATTATCATGCAGTTCGCGCAGTGCAGCTGCGCCGTCTGTCTCGCCGGGCTCGTCCAGCGGGTCATTTGGGTCAGCAGGCGCGTGGAACCAAGTGAGCACTCGCGCGAGGAGGCTAGATGCGCCGCCGATAGGGACCGTGGCACCTGCCGTTGCAGCGTCTAGAAGTGCGGAGATGGCGCTCACAGCACTGGCATCAGTGCCACCGGAGCCAGGGGCGCGTAATGTGAAGTTTGAAGAAAGGGAGTCGGGAGGTGGAAGGACGTCTGAGGAAGATGTTGGCATGGTGGTGAATTTGCGGGGAAGGAGGGCGATAAGAGAGGGGATCTCGAGGAGCATTATGTGCCGGGCGTCTTCGAGGGAGATTTCAAGCTTAGCCGGTGTTGTGGCAGTGGAGATGAGGCTTTTGTAGTGAGACATTGTTTCAGCGACTTCCGCGATGAGGGAAGTGGTTTCGGGAGTGTTCCAGAGGTCTTTGGCGCGGGTGATGTAGAGCTCTGTATAAAGTTTTTCGGCTTCGGTTGTTGGGAGTTTGGCCCAAAGATATTTAGGGAGAGGGGTAATATCGAGGGACGACGCGAGGGCGGAAAGCATATAAGGGTACTTGTGCATTGCGAGCGCAAGAGTTTGGCGGGCCAGCTTCGGTTGTGATGAGCGGAGATATGCGAGCGAGAGGGAGATTTGGATGTTTGGGAGATGGCTCCAGATCTTGCCGTAAGCGCTTTCGGAGCAGAGGTCAATGAATGCCGCATACTGTCGACCACGCAGTGCAAGCTGATCGATCATCAATGTCATACCGTATGGGTCTTTCAGCGTGTCCAGTTGTAGTAAGGCCTTGGCCCATTCGTACGCCGTCCTCCATGTGCCACGCATGCTCAGGTTCTGTATGTAGCGCCACATCGCGAGGTATAATTCACGATTCTTCGGATCGTTGAATGAGAGGCGTGCCATGCCTTCGCGTAGAGCGGCTGGAAAACTGCTATGGACAGAACGACCAATTGAGAACAACGCACGTTCCACGAGGTCACCTGATACCGAGTGGTCGCCTTGATGTTTGGCAATCTCAGAGACTTGTAGCAGAGTGGCGATATGATAAGGGTTCAGCATCAGCAAGTGGATCATGCTCTCGGCCTGCATGGATTCAACATAATCCTGGAACTCTCGCTGCACATCTATGTATGCATTGTTGTGAACGATGGAGAAGTGCCTTCCGAATGCAGTATTGCTTTTATCGGTCTCCATACTGAGGCCACCGCTTGTACCAAGAGGCCAGTCCTCATGACCCTGTACGAAGACATTGCGGCGGTTCGCCAGTGCGCCTAGCTCTTTTCCTTTGCTAGCAAGACTGTAGCGGCCTGTGAGGGCGGTCCCAAGGTCAACACCACCCTGTTGGTCCTGCTCTCGTTGTCTTTGTGGCACGCGTGGTGAAGCTCGGCCGGTGGACGAGCCTTCAAGCACGATGTTGCCAAACAGACTCTTCATTTCGTTGACTGGGTTGAGATTCCTAGAATCTATTCCCAACAGTTTTGTAGCCGGGGCTTCCCACGAGCCATCACGATCACCCGACCGAGTTTCTTCTGCTGCGTCCTCATCCGCGGCGGACATGGCAGGCTCCTTAGTAGACAGCTCCTGCAGCGCTCGATCGATGTCATCCATCTCATCTGCAACTTTGTGACCAGTGCGTTCTGCTGGAGCCTTTTCCCTGGCTCTCTTTTTCTGCTTCTTCTTTTTCTTCTTCGCTTTGGTGGGTTTGGGAGGGTTTGAAGTTGAGCCTGCGACGTTGTCCACCTCTAGATCAACCTCCTCATCCGCCCCTTCAAACTCTGAGTGGTCTTCATCGTTTGCGCCCTCTAGCATGTCAAACGCATTTGACACAGGTTTCGATTTCAGTCTTGTATCTAAAGTGTCCTCGACTTCATCCTCCGCTTCGTCTGATCCATCTTCTGCAGCCTGCTCCGCCTGTAAAGCTGCAAGCTGCTTTGCCTCTTCCTCTTCCCGCTTTAGCTTCCGTAATGCCCGCGAGGACATTTTTGGGGGGAAAATGTTAGGATCTTCACCAACACACTTCGTAGAGGTAGGAAGGAGTTTGTGTAATTGCCAGAAAGGAATTTGTCAAGGCCTGGGATGTTCTGAAGAGAGTTGGAGAGTGGATATGTGCCCAAAGACTCCAACGAGCAATTGTTTAAGCCCAATGACGAAATCAGCGCCCGGGGACGCTACCAAATCGGTTTCGCCTTGGCTTCAGCCCTACGGTATCGCCAAAACGTTAGTTCTTGCTGAACGATGATCTGATCTACTTTGTCCTTGTGCCTGCAACTAGCTCCTTCGTTTCCTCCACTTTCCTAACCCCTTCAAATCACCTCACACTACCATTGATTCGATGCGTTCAGCTGCAGCGCGGGCTCTGCGACTGCGACGATCTACTATCCGCAAGTTGATTGCAAGCAGAAACCCCCTGTCCGCCTTACGCGATGCATTAAACCCCCGGCTGTACTCCTCTGCTGTGAGGAGATACAGCACTGGATCTACTCCTCTACAGTCCTCCATGCGCATTCCAAAACTTCCTCTTGCATTCGCGTCGACGTTAGGGGCTATAGGGGCCTGGTATGTCTACAGAGGCAACGGCACCGAGCACTTATTGCAGAAACCCGACCTTCCTACAACGGTATTACAGACAAGAGGATTGAGCACAGCTTCAAATGCTTTTGCAGAAAGTACAGAGGCTTCTCAAAGTCTGGTGTCAACTGTCTCGCCAGCAGAATTCACACGGCGGGCTCTCGTGGTTGACAACGACCAGTTTTACGCTGGGCAAATCGTTGGTGGCGAACCACTGTCGAAGGATACAGATGACTTCGGAAGAAAGGTGTTAGAGATGATGACTCCCGAGCAAGCAACAGAAAGGCTACGCAAAACCGAAGAGTCTTTCCTGGTGGGTAGAGGTCGAGGTGTGGTACGATACGACGTGGTCACACTTCCGAGTAACGACCCGATCGAGGATGACCACGCCGAGAAGATAGTCGAAGTTCCAAATAGTGTCGCTGCCACAGACGAGGGTGCAACAAGCTCAGACTGGATGTTCTGGGGCGTCTACGACGGCCACTCTGGCTGGACAACATCTGCTAAACTTCGCCAAACCCTCATCTCCTTTGTCGCACGAGAATTAAACAGCACGTACAAAGCCGCCATTACAAATGCAGCCTCTCCTTTTCCATCACCGGCGGCCATCGATGCCGCCCTCAAATCCGCCTTCGTCAAACTTGACAACGAGATCTGCCTTGACAGCGTCAACAAATTGACCAAAAATCCAAGTAAAAGACTTGCCGCCGAACTCCTGGCTCCTGCCCTTTCTGGCTCCTGTGCCATCCTCTCCTTCTACGACTCCCGCAGTAAAACTTTGCGTGTCGCTTGCACTGGCGACAGCCGTGCCGTGCTCGGCCGTCGAAACCCAACAAGTGGGAAATGGTTCGCCACGCCACTGTCGGAAGATCAAACTGGTTCGAATCCAAACGAAGAGGCTCGCATGCGGGCTGAACACCCAGGAGAGGAACATGTTATTCGTGCTGGACGCGTGCTGGGTCAATTGGAACCAACACGGGCCTTCGGTGACGCCTTTTATAAGTGGAGCCGTGAGACACAAGATCGGATAAAGAAGCATTTCTTCGGGCGGACACCGCATCAATGGCTGAAGACGCCACCGTATGTTACAGCTGAACCGGTCGTGACAAGAACAGAGATCGAGCCATCGAAAGGCGACTTTGTTGTCATGGCTACGGATGGCCTATGGGAGATGCTGACGAATGAGGAAGTGGTTGGGCTAGTTGGCCAATGGATCGAGAAGCAAAACGAGAAGTCGGCGAACGCAGGTTCGAGCACGGCCTGGCTGTCGGCCTGGTTCAGATCCTCCACCCCTCCGGCACTGCCGGTTGAGAAGGGTGGGAATATGGATAAGACGGGACGGAACGATGGAAAGGGCGACTTACCAATTCGGCAACAGCAGTGGTCTGTACCAAGCGAGAACAGTCATGGCCGTTTTGTCGTCGAGGATAAGAATGCTGCGACGCATTTGGTGAGAAACGCTCTTGGTGGGAAGGATAGAGATATGGTTTGTGCGTTGTTAACGTTGCCGAGCCCGTACTCGAGGCGGTACCGGTAGGGCCTAAGCTTTACGAGTGTAATGTTGAAGACAGATGCTGACAAATACTTAACAGGGACGATTTGACAGTAGAAGTCATTTTCTTTGGCGAAGGGGAGAATACCGGCAATGTTACAATCAACACTGAAGCATCTGCTCCTGCGCCAGCCATCAATAGTGATCTCAAGGCGAAGCTGTGATGCCAAGGACCTTCCCAGATGCTTCAAGACCAAGCACTCTTTTCGAAAGCTATCAAGTGCGCCCGAAGCGAGACAACGCGTGTGCAGCAATAGACAGAATCTCCTTATCTCCTCGATCAGCTCGTGGCAAAGAGCTCTGGGGGGGATCGCAGTACAAGACCGGCGTTCATCCGAACATTTCACGATTTTCAGACATCTACATCTTACAAGGTAGACTTAAGCTCAAGCCGGGCGAGCTACGGTTTCCAACATTCTATAATGTTAGTTAAACTATTGGTCTAGCATTTCGAGCGCGGAGTCTGCAGGTGGTTGACAGTTAGCATTGGAATCAGAATCCCAAAGACTTTCACTAACTTCTGCCATACATTCTGAAATAAGCGAGGTGTCCATGACTAGTACTCGGTTTGAAGCATCCTTCAACGTCCTATGGCATCCGACAGAACTAACGCATAAGAGCGACCACTTTCAACTAGCCCCACAGTTTGATCGATCTAGCATTGAACATAATGTGTGTACCTTAGGGTTGGTACAGTACATCTGCGATTTGCACAACAATTGATGTGGTCAGTCAGTCCACTGTCGAACGGCTTTATGCGAGTATGACATGATTTTCCCTGCAAGGAGCCTTTGGTGATGAATCCCTGTAGGCCTCGTGTAACTCGCGGTGTGTCTGAATCAGGGACCGTTCCCTTAGAAGGTAGAAAGAATGTTGCAGGCAATAGCTGTCGCGAGTATCTGTAGCGTTGTGGTTCTGTCTTACTAGGCTGTTAGAATTGCCATGCCAGGCTGTCTTATGTTCCGTCAGACTTTTCCGATGTTCAGGTAATCGCAAGCCCGGCTTGCGGTTAGAATCTGGTGGAAAAATCGAGATGGATGAACTTGTCTTCCGTCTACCTGAGAAGCAGTGGATGTCTATGTATGTACACGGCCCACCTCGACACCTGGAACTTGCCCAGCTGAAGCGTTGTTGTACAGATGGAGTGTCCCTTGTGCAAGGCACAGCCACACAGCGGGAGATGGCTGTACTGTACCTATTTCGTCTGACAAAGAATCACTGTCGTGATTTCAGAGGTAAGAGCACTTGGGTCTGCGCGGTTGTGGATGAGCTTCTCTCCCGGGATACATAGGGGAGATGAAGGATTGCTACTCTCCTCACTTTGTATTCGTCAAGACTTTCTAAAATGTCGTCTATTTACTCCGTAGAAAAGTACACCGGGTTTCGCTCTAAAGAGGAGTTCTTCGCGTAGTTTTTCAAAGGTGGCAGTTGAACACCAGGTGACCTACAGAGTGAAAGAGTAGTTATAATACTTACGTCGCACCACCACCACCACCACCATCATCAGGAGGAAGTGCAGCCTAGCTGGTCTATAGCTGGCCTGTCCTTCAGCGTTTCCATCGAGATTCAGAACATTAGATCTTTCAAACTTTTTGACAACGCTTGGTCACGACTTTCGCACCCCAGCCACCAGACCCGCAGTCCATTAGTGGGAAAGGCAGCCCAGCTGGTCTGTAGCTCGCCTGACCTACAGCGTTTCCATCGAGATTCAGCACATTAAATCTTTCAGCCTTTTTGACAACGCTTGGTCACGACTTTCGCACCCCAGCCACCAGACCCGCAGTCTATTAGTGGGAAAGGCAGCCCAGCTGGTCTGTAGCTTGCCTGCCCTGCAGCGTTTCCATCGAGATTCTGCACATCAGATCTTTCTCCCTTTCTCCAATCAAAATCCAGAGCATCCGCAGCAGCATCTGAACGTGTTTCCGACTCCTGTTTCGGTACGTGCTCTCAGCCGCGCTGCAGCTCCCACACAGGTGTCCTTTTTTACTCTCGGCCGGTGCAGCAGTCGAAGAGCTCGAAAGGCGCCTCCCACTTTCCCCACCGGCTTCCTCTCCCTCGATCTCGACCTCTCGTGGCGAAGCGAACCCTGGAGTTGCATATTTGGCTCCGTTTCAAAATAGTATGAGGCATCTGCTTCATTTTTGATTTTTTGAAGCTACAATTTGAGGGTGATCCTCCTTGTGGTTTTGAAAATGAATACTTGGCTGAAGGAAAGACATTTCTTGCCTGATGCTTCACAACTCGAGAGGATATTTTTATGCTTTTCCGCCAAGCTTTAACCTTTTCGAGCCCTCTTCGCACACACAATCAATCAATCGCCTATTTCATCAGAAACTATCAATGAAATGGAGACCACGATCGAATTTTCACCTGGAATCCTAAATCCCACACCTTTTGACGTTCAGAAGCGCATCCAAGAGCTCCGCGGCTACTTAGATCCGAAAGATCCTACCTATCAACCCGAACAACAGCACACCAATATCAAAGCTGCCATTAAGCTCTACGAGGATGGGAAAATCGACGGGGTGGAGCAAGTCTTCATAAAGGATGGAAAGATTGTCCCTGAAGAGGAGATCTACAAAGGAGGTGCTTGGTCCATGTGTGAGGGAAGATTTTATCAGTGTGCCCAAAAGCATACTTATGGTCACGGCCCCTTCGGTGTCAGCTTTCACGGAGTAAGTGTTGCCAAAAAGTAAGAATTGGCCTTTCGAATGCTCAGTATTTACAATTCTTTCTTCAGATTCTTATGTTACTCAGGCTAATACCTGCGCTTGGAGGTAACGGAACGACCTACCCCATAACCGTTATGAACGACACCGGTTCGGACATGTTAACGCTCATTAATGCCGATTTTCAGCGACTCGGGAATGCTCAAGGATATGGCGGCTGGCTTCTACCGACTCATGTTACTGATGCGAGCGGCAACACAACTCTCTTCCCAACAATTCTTGTAGAAGTTCAGCTAGTGAGGAATGACGGTACACCATGGAGCAACTGGATTCAAGAGCGCGCCATAGTTCGAGCTGGTACTAATATGCCACGGCTATCGGGTGTCGGAATCAGAAACGTCTTGTATTTCGGTACTGCACCAGGTAATCAAGCCCTGGCTGTCGGCGCTACTAAGGGTGGCATGGTATCTTTGCTCTAAAGATATTGTGGGGTGTGGAGCAGACTATTTAGCTAGCTAGCACTGCCTGGCAGACACAGCAATTAAGCAACTCTTCCTCTTCTCTTGCGCTCGCTCTTCCAGTGCTTCCAACACGCCGGCCAAAAGGCCTGGCCTGGCAGTCCTATCTAGTTGGGTCGAGACCCCCGGCCGGCCCGAGTGGCCTATGTGGCGTACGCCTATGCCAAATGTAGTGTAGATGCTGGCCTCTAGATTTACACTGCAAGTCCCGGCAATTCAGCGAGGGGAGGCAGATATTGGGTAATCTTGGCACCAAGAGGCCTGGCGTGTTTTCGCTATTTAGAATCTCTTCGTGCAGGTTGTTTACTGATATTTTTCTGACATTCCCCCCAAAACTCTGACGAGCGACCTATTTTGGCTCCTCGACCACTGACCCAAGGTCAAGGCTACGCCTCCCGCCTATCCCCTGTCATCCTAGCTGTCAACGGTCATTCTCGACCAAATAACAAACAACATGGGCAAGGGAAAACGCAAAGCAAGTAGGGTAGCGGGCAGCGAAGACGAATATGAAGACAACTATGGAGACGAGCTTGCACCACTCCCACCTCCTTCTAAGCGATGCGAAGAATCTTCCGGCTTTACGCAGGTGTCACCGACGACGAGAGCTCTCCTCAAGCGTCGTGATGGGTACTGGTGTTGGGTTTGCGGGGATCACGACAGTGATCACCTAGAAGTATCATATTATACCACGTTCCAATGTACCAAAAGTGCGTTCCTCTTTTGGGTTGCTGTAGCCCTCCGACTTATTTGGTGCAGTTCCTATTTTACCGTGCCCAAGGCTTTCTCGGTTCAGTTACTTACCTTGCTCATGCCGACAACCTCCTGCATCTCTGCTCCAACTGTCACAAGTCCTTCGCTTCACCTATTCCTGGGATGGTCATCATACCAACGGACGTAAACTTTTTCATCGATTGGGAAGAGAAAGATTACACAGCCCGATGCCAAGCTGCGCACAAAGGCCAGGCTATCCCACGAACTGTCCCTTCCTCCTAAAGACTACAACGGGACTTACAGAGCGTATTTTCTGAAAGATTCCACTTCTGTTGGTGACAAGGTGGTCAAGAATAAGAGCTGGGGTGGATCACCCACTGCGGTTATCCTGAAGGCGTGTATGGGGCTATTTCAACCTGTTGTGCCGGATATAGACGTCGACGCCATCGATTATGAGCCTGATATACCCCCTCGGACTAAACGCAATTTGTCCAATCACTTACCTTCGGGTATACGTGTTGAGTTTGCACAACTTATTGAACTCTATTCGCGACCTGTACCTGTTCCAAGGGCTATGGAGGAACAGCCCTCATCACCACTTTCTTCTCCCCCCGACTCTGACGAAGGAGATGATCCCAAAGACAAAGATGATCCCAAAGAGAGCAAGCGTCAACTTCGTAGCAACAGCCGAGGTCAGACTTCTCGTTCACCCAAGGGCAAAGCAAATACC
>Ga0335075_10015749_pt1 | contig 11324 bp, 15 predicted proteins | sample Lox_Sample_24_FD_206723 | JGI IMG/M metagenome (GOLD analysis project Ga0335075, IMG submission 206723) | Soil microbial communities from Loxahatchee National Wildlife Refuge, Florida, United States - Lox_Sample_2.4 | ecosystem: Environmental > Terrestrial > Soil > Wetlands | place: USA...
GGATCAACCTGGATAACCACCGGGCACGAGTGGCTTCCAACCTTTAAATACAGAACCTATTTAGTCCGATTTTTTACTCTATTTGTAACGAAAATCCGATCTTCTCATCCCTGATCGCCCTTCACGTCATCTTTCAGGCTTTGTTTTAGCCCTTCGAGCGTCCGTACGATTCGTCCTCCCGCAGCCTGGTTCATGACGGACACAAGCTGAGAACCAGGGCTCGATAGGAGACCTATGATTTGAGCATGAAGGGTGTGTAATGTTGGTAGCTTCGTCACTTCGCGTAGGGCGTCCAACAGGAGCAATCGACCCTCAACGAGACCGCCCAACACAGCCAATGATGCCTCTATTGACGGCTTTGCCTTTTGCATGCCACCCCCTCCTGGCGGAGGCATGGTCAACAGATCCCCTTCAAGCGACGATGTCGACTTCGCATTGCCGGTGGTTGGCTTTGGTAGAACACGTTCCACAGCTTTTAAAATAGCTGAAAGGTGGTCTGGGTCAAGCGTAGGCAGCGATAAAACGGCAATTTGGCCCTGCAACAGCGGTACGGTTTGCTGCCGAGCAGCTTTGATGGTCTCATTCTGTCTCATTGCAGCCAAAAACATATGGCTTCGCACAAAAAGCAACTTTGGTGCTATCCTATTGACATTCTGGATCCCCTTTGGAATCCCGAATGGGTTTGACGCGGATTTAGGCTTTGCGGTGTTCTCCAGTTCCCGTCGTAGTTTTCGGATTGCATTTGAGGATACGTCTCGTAACGAAACGAGTAGTAAAAGCGAGTTTGAGTTAATTGCGTTTGCATACTGAGCAAACAAGTGCTCCTTTATTGGTGAAAATTTCCGATCGGGCGAGTTTGGTGTCAACCCCTTGCGCCAAAAAACGGGAGGATGGGTCGCATAACTAGCAGATGGCTGTCGTACAACAACGACCCGAGGCGGACAATGTACCCGGCGAAGCATGTACCAAAGACTGTGGTGGTCCAGCTTCAGTTCGACCTTGACAGCACACTTGCTAGCCAGAGATGAGTACTGTGTTCACTGCGACACCAGAATCTCCTCCAGAAGATCAACCCGTTATTGGTTTGATTGGCATGGGGGAAATGGGCAGGATGTATGCCAAATATCTCTCACAGGCCGGCTGGAAACGGCGAGTAGTCATCAACTATTCAGTTTCTCGCCGTTTCCTGACCATTTAGGTCTACAGAATTAATGTGTGTGATCTACCACAGAAGTATGAGACCCTCCAGCGAGAATTCGAAGGCATGTCGCTCCTTCTGCCACAGGAAAGCAAGGTGACAGCTACCTATCCAACTGACCCATTGGAATGTAGACACACCAGGGGTCACGGTTCTCAAGGATGGACATATGGTCTCACGATCATCAGACTGGATAATGTATGCCGTGGAAGCAGAGCACATCGATAAAGTCATCAAAATGTATGGTCCTTGTGAGTCTCCCCTTGTATTTCAACAAGACTCTCATCATACGGGTAGCTACGAAAGCGGGTGCTGTGGTCGCTGGACAGACCTCGGTCAAGGCTCCAGAGAAGGCAGCTTTTGAGGCCTATCTCCCTGACAATGTTTACATAGTATCCTGTCACTCTCTTCATGGCCCCTCAGTCCCACCCTTAGGACAACCTTTGGTATTGATCCACCATCGCGGCCCCCCTTGGACTCTCACCCTTGTCGAAAACATTTTACGCCCCTTCGGGTCCCGTTATGTATACCTGTCCTTTGAGGAGCACGACAGTGTGACAGCCAACACACAGGCAGTTACGCATGCTGCATTCCTCAGCATGGGGACTGCATGGAAAAGCTGCGGAAACTATCCGTGGGAGGAACCGGAGGCACGATACGTCGGCGGAATAGAGACAGTGAAAGTCAACATCTCACATCGCATATATGCCAACAATTGGCATGTATACGCCGGTCTCGCCATTCTCAATCCGAGCGCCAAGATTCAGATCGAACAATATGCAAAGAGTTGCACTGAACTATTCAAATTAATGTTGGAAAGCAAGGGCGTGGAGCTTAGAGAGAGAATATATAAGGCGAGGGACTCTGTATTCAGGCGATCTCGACCTATTCTCCTCAGCGAAGACCTCTTAGATCGCTTCAGTCTTGGAACACACCAAAATGCCGGTCCTTCACCCGCGCCACAGCCCCAACAGGGAGATCCACATGCAGTAAACCCAATGCCAGCTACCCAGGCCCCACGTTTGTCCTCCCGAGCCAATTCCCATCTCAGCCTCCTCGCAATGGTCGACTGCTGGGCCACCCTCTCAATAGACCCATTTTCCGATCTTGAGGTCGCTGCAACGCCAATATTTCGAATGTGGATAGGAGTAGCTGAGTATCTTTTCCGCTCACGAGAGCGTTTGGATGCTGCCCTCGAGGCAGCGCTATCGGATACGACACATCGAGCAGACGACTTGGAATTTACCATTGCGGCGAGAGGGTGGAGTCAATGCGTCTCATTTGGTAGTTTTGAGCTGTACCGTAGGCGGTTCGAGGAGACCGCCTCGTTTTTCCAGCCACGCTTTGAGGAGGCGCAGATTGTGGCCGCTCGGATGATTACAGCTATATTGGAGGAAGGTGGGACATAGTGATCATGTCAGTAGAGATAAAGGAATAACAAGGCTCGCTATCCATCTCGCCATCTATTCACGTGCCCCCCATCAACAACCTTCAGCCCGACCACCTGAGTCTATGCTCCTAAAGCAAGCTATCTTACCAGCCCTCCGCTTGTCAGGGCGAAGATATCTCGCAGACGTCCAGATATTTGGCGGTGCTATAAAAATCCCAAATATCGACGCTCCTTTCCCCCTTCCGTGGTTACGAGATTCATGCCAATGCTCCTCTTGTGTGCATCCAACAACGAAGCAGAAACTGAGGGAGTCATCGTCTGTTTCTCCACAAATTCAGCCTTCATCGGAGGCAAGATCGGTCACTTTGACAGAGTCCGGCTTGAAGATTCATTGGGGCAACAACTTTGATCAGGAACACAAGTCGCACATTTCTACGTATCCACTGGATTTCCTCAAACGCTACGCCAGCGGCCACAACCTTCGCAAATTCCATCAAGACCTCGGCGTGATCACCTGGACCGCTTCAGATATCAAAACCTCTTCTGACTTATATGTTACCTATGAGAGCATTCAGGGTCCCACTGGGCTCCTCAAAGCAATAACGCAACTCGTCCAATACGGTTTATTATTCGTCACCAATGTGCCTCCAGAGAAAACGGACGATGCGAACTGCGAGCTGCAGAAGCTCGCTCAGAAATTCGGAGAGATAAGGGAGACGTTCTACGGTCGTGTCTGGGATGTGAAGAACGTGAAGAACAGCAAGAATATCGCCTATACGGACCTCAATCTCGATTTGCACATGGATCTCCTGTTAGTAGAAGTGGATAATCGTACTGATGGCTACTAACGGCTACTGTACAGATATCTTCAGAGTCCTCCTCGATACCAGTTCCTACACTGTCTCAGAAATCGCGTCAAGGGGGGAACTTCCATCTTCGTTGATGCCTTTAAATCGGCTGAGCAACTACACGCGTCCTCTCCGGACTCTTTCGATCTTTTATCTCATGTCCCCGTAGACTTCCACTACATTAACGACGGCCATCACCTCCACCACTCTCACCCGACGATCGAATTGAAACCAGGATATTTACGCTCACCTCTCCCAACACAGAAATCGTCGCCAGAAATTGCCTTTATCAACTACTCTCCGCCGTTTCAGGCACCTTTACCGATTGGCACAACCTCGCTCTTCTATCCAGCCCTGGCAGACTTTGTGAAATTCCTGCGCATACCCGAGAACCGCTTCGATTACACGCTTCGAGAAGGAGATGCTGTCATATTCGACAACAGGAGGGTGTTACACGCGCGGACCGAGTTCAGCGAATGGACGGAAGAGGAACGGCCCGCGAACGTCCCGAGATCCGAGGAAGGAGGTACTAGCCGATGGCTGAAGGGGTGCTACCTAGAAGCTGATGCAGTTTGGGATCGAATGCGAGTTTTGCGTACGAGTTCGGCGCAGGATACTTAACGGGTCACCATCTTTGCTTCAATAGATGTGTGCGTATGAAAATGGTGGTGTAAAGCTTTAGCTGTGGCCTATTCGAGCCATATCTTTTGTCCCTCTGCGGCGATCACTGGAACTGAACAAGGCCATCTGCTACTTCGAAAGGTGACCAAAGCAAGCCAAAAACCCAATAATAATAATAATAACCATTGTGGTGTGAGGTATAAATTTAAGGCTTCTTTACTGTATGAAAGCTCCTTTCCGATGCCCATCTTGCGGCGCTTTAGTTTGAATGTGTGCAATGAGTTGTGGCGGCCGATGATCACTGGCTACCTGAGTTGACCAGCCTTGATCTTCTCCACGATGGCAAGTGCGAATAAGACCTCTACCTCTGGTGCAGGGCCTGGACCAAAGGGTAACCCCAATGCTCCAAACAGCAATACTAGCAACAAGAACTTGCAAACACCACTTGGAAAGAAGGTACAAGTCCCTAGGCCGAACAAAATAGCCCGACTCGAGTGCGTCATGTATCCACCCAACTTTTCCACACCTAATCGACTGGATTTTACAGTGTCGATGAAGTAAATCGCGCGGCAGAAGGCTTTCTACAGATGTATTACGACTTTATGGACGGCCCGTTGCGAAATGCAGTGAGTTTTATGTTAAAGAGACCTCATTGCTATCTCAATTACAATACTTATTCTAGAATATTATCAAGTTGTACCGTGACGCGTCAGTTGTGCTTTGGAATGGTCAGACGTTCACAGGTGTGGAGAAGGTTGGCTAAACTCATCCTTCTATGGCTTGAAATAACCTCTTCCACCCAATATATCAGATAAAAGACTTTATTGCCTCGATACCTGAATCGAAGCACGAAATCCAAAGCTGGGACTGCCATCCTATTCCTGGTACGTTCCGATAGTCCAATTCGTCGGCCTTTCCTGCAACTGACGCATTTGGCCCTAATTGAAGGATATACCCCTGCGCCAATCTTGATCACGGTGTCTGGAACTGTCCTGCACGGCACAATGCCGGCCAAAATCCCACAAACCAAAAAACCAGGCGTGCTTCCAAGGGTATTCTCTCAAACCTTTGTCCTTGCTCCCGAGGCTGCAACGGACCCGACGGCCAACCCACCCGGTACATCAACTAGCGCCGTTGCAGAGGGTGTTGTATTCTACATCCGTACTGACACATTACGATTCGTTGGATAACATTGCCGTTTATTGTCATTGCTATGCTGACACCGCCCAGTAATATGGAAACCTTATACCACTTTCTCCTGGGCTTATGAGAAAGCCTGTTCAGACCGCCTGCCCCAGCACATCAGCACTACCATATCGTTCCCTATATGCTCTAAGAGCAGCCATCTCTGGTTCACCCAATCGTCCTTTCGAGTACTGGATGATGTCGCCAAGCGTGACAATAGCGAGCATGGGCACACCATATTCCTCTCGTAACGCTCCCAGCGCACTCATTCTACCCTTCTCCTCCGCGTTTTCTCCATCGGAAATCGTCTCTTGTCGATCCACAGCGACCACCATACCTGCCAGTGTACCTCCGGCGGCTTGGATTATGCTCACCGCTTCCCGCTTGGCTGCCCCGTTTGTGATCACGTCGTCAATCACCAGCACTCGTTTCCCTTTCATCGCAGCACCAACCAGCATCCCACCTTCCCCGTGATCTTTGGCTTCTTTCCGATTGAAGCACCATTCTTTTGATCCAAAGTCATTTGGAGAGAGACGTGCGAGGGAGACGGCTGCGATGGCACAGAGGGGAATTCCTTTGTATGCTGGACCAAAAATCACGTCAAATTCAAGTGGTTTCTGAATCATACAGTTTAACGTCATCAGTAGACATTGGGTGGTACGCGTGCGATACCCACATCTAAACCACCAGGCTTACACGCATTAATAATTGTTCTTGCATACGCATCACCCAACGCGGAGAGTAATGACGCTGTGCAGAAGGAACCGGCATTGAAAAAGTAAGGGGAGATCCGTCCCGATTTGACCGTGAATGTTCCGAATTGCAGGATTGAGTGTGCATGACATAGAGCCAGAAACGATTCTTTGCTCTCCGATACTGCCAACGACATTTTTCTCGCCACCCTAGAAACTAGAACCAATCTGCTGATGCACAGCCACCGCCGCTCCTCGTAGAAAAAAACTTGTGAACATAACAGGAGCCCGCATCACCGTTATATAAACCAATTAAGTTTTCGAGCTGGCTGAAATCGCTTGCTGCACCCTGGTAATATGATGCTTGAAGTTCCTATAGGGAGGTCTCAGATGCATAGCATTTATGTTTATTGGTTGGATGCAATCTGGGGATCTAGAAGGCTAGGAGTTGTCTCCATACAGTACAATATACACATAACAGTGGAAATGTGCTTATAGATTGCAGGGTTAGTTATTGCTACAGCGTGTTGTTTTGCACAGGTAGATCTGATCAAGGGTGGTGTATAGACGCAGGAAACCAAAGAATTCTTCGCAAAGGCAGATTTGTTGAACGATATGTGTCTTGTGCTCGGACTTGGTGTTCGTGAGAAATATTGCGAAATAGAATGTTCCGAGATAGCCTCTTTGGGAGTGTCAATATTGCACAATATCGTATAGTAAAAACACATAATCAAGTCCCACTACTGTGAGTAAGAGAAATATGCCAAAGGTTCGTCTGTCTAACCTCTCCGGGATCGTGATTCAGGACTGACCTTCGGGAAAAGCGACCCACTCGGCAGTGTGCTTTAACCGAGGCGCTCAGCTGGGTGTCCGCGGTTCGACTTCCATCATTCTGACGTCATGGTCGTCCGGATCGCTGTGCCCGAGTCTCCGCCTCCGTGAACTACGTATCAAACCCTCCACCACTGGGTCTGCGATGTCCACGACGACATCTCCGCTGGCACGGAGTAGTGCACTTGCAACCATCATATCTTCCGCTTCGGCACTGGACCGTCGTCTCCTCCTCCTGGCTATCGGAGATCGGAATGACCTCGCAGGCGACCGAATAGAACCTTCCATTGTCGGCTGCAATCCAGTTCCGACTGCATTGATCGAAGTACTTGCAGAAGCGGCGCCACTAGTACTCGGACCAGTCGTCAGGGCCAGTATCGTGGAACCCCCTCTTCCAGTCATCGTAGACATTTCCATGAACGCTATGTTCTGTTCAAGTGTTGCCGTCGAGGAGGGTTGCGCTGTGCCCTTGCCCTTGCCCCCCTCTCGAGATTTGTTTGACGGGGAGGCGGTCCCCGATATGGCGGTGGATGGTATGTGACGTGACAAGCGAATATCGGTGGCCAGCTTGAGTGGTTCCTCTGCTTCTGAATCCGAGGACTCCGCGTCGCTGGTCTCATCAGCACTGCCTGTTTGCATAGGTTCATCCGGCGGAAGGGCAGACCCATGACGATTATCCCTCGGATGTCTAGCCGAATTCGACGGTTCGGAAGAGGAGAAGAACGAAACATCCCACTCAATTTGGTCCGAGGGCAAGGTGTCGATATGAGCAGGCCTTGGAGACGTATCTGGGACAACATATAGCCCTGAACTGTGTGTCCGGACAAGTTTCACATAGTATGTGTGAAGGACTTCCCGTGTACACTAGCGGGTGGGGAGGCCAGCCCAGAAGAAGGATTGGCAGAAAGCACGTTCGTCGGGAGAAATGGCACAAACATGGTCAGTATTCCCCACGTGCGTCGTGGATGATTTATGACGTACAGAAGCCAGTCTCCACTCCATAGCAGACAGAAACTCGCGTTCCAAAAGGTTAAGTTCAATCAGGCTAACGCCACCAACTTTGGCGAATAATGGATTGGGGGAGAAGGCATCGCAGAATGCTTTTGATAATATAGTGATGGATGCAATTATGAACCTGTGAACACTGAGGGATGATATATTGAAGCTGGGGCGTCGAGCGCAGATTTGATCGATTGAATGAAGCATCAGGAGCAGCACGGAGCGCTGTGACGGCGTTTGAAATACGTCAGACATGAACAGCAACATGGAAACTAGGTACCTACCTCAACACGAACATACCGGACAATTCGCCGTAAATAGTCGAGTACCGAAATTGCTGGAGTAGAGCGTGAGTGGAACCGAGTCAACCCCTCCCTAAACAGGTGTAGATAATCCGCAGAGACATCAGTATTCACTCAGTCGTGTGAAACAGGTGTCAAGGGGGCCTGAGTAGGCACTCACGCTGAGAGTGGGATCTGGTCATTGAGCACAATCATGCGCTGGAGCAAGTCCGCTATTTCATCAATCCGATCAGAAATAGCCAGGCAACAAGTTAGCACGCAATGAGTGCATGGCACAAACCACTGACCTATAAGAACGACCAAATCGTCAAGAACGACGTCCTCGAAGTAACCCGGCAGCTCAATCTTCGCGGGTTCTGGTTGGCTTGTATTATCTGCGTTGGGTGCCGCGGTCTCTGCGGCACTTTGACTTATTGGCTGGCTTTCGGACTGGGATGTGGACATGACTCTTGGTAGGAAGGAGAACGAAAACAGGACAAGGAAAACCAATTTGGAGACCAGGTAACATCTCAGCGCGCAATAACGCTGGATTTCTCGAACTTGCCGATCAAACCGTGGTTTCGGCGGGGAACAAACCGTCGGTGGCAAAAGAACCTTGGCCGCCTTCACACACTAAAAAAAATTTATCCGGCCTTGAGGTCCGGTCGCTTTTGTGAGTAGAGCTCGAAGATTTACTCCTTAAAAATGATGCAAATATTCTATATTTGCTACTTCAGAGAGTCCTCAGAACTCGATGAGACTACATTTCCACCAAGATCTCTGATACTTTCCCAAGTTTTATTGCGAGTTGCTTTCGAGACTAATTCCTTGGTCTAGATTGGTTGTCTTGCATGGAGCACGCAGCTCCGAGACCTCAAGAAAAATGTGCAATCGATAAATGGCGCCAATAAGGAAATAGGTTTCCCATTTCCCATGCTCGGAGAACGAAACTGCATATTAGATGATGAATCTTTAAGCAAGCCAGCCTTCTTTGATACTCCCAGCGACGACAGAGTTTCTTTCGGTTTCTGCACGCAGCAAAGGACAGGCGTCAGAGTAGCACGATGCATGTGCATTTCTTCTCTTGTACCCAGCTTCAGATTTCCTGGCTGGCCGAAGCCTGTGTGGCTGCTGGAACCATGCTGGTCGGCCCATGGAAGTGAGCGAGCAGCTAATCCCGGTTTTCCACCAGTTGAAGAGCGGCTCTTTCCTCCTTTTCTTGACAAAGCACGAGAAAATTGCCACCTGTGTTGGGTTTCAGCGAAGGAGGCGGCCTATAGATTCGACGGTTGCGGTGAGCTCCCGTGGTTAGCAGGTCGGCCAGAAAGAGCTAAGGAGTACATATATCGTCGCATCCATTCCATCCTATGATCTCCGGGTATCTTGCAGGCGAGGACGCACCCTCGTTGAGTTATTAGGGTGGCATCTTGACGGTAGCAGAGACATGCATACAACGACCAGTGAGAACAAACGACCAAGGGGCTTAACCTCCGGTGAAGTTGTCGAAAGGCCTTGGACCCAGCCGTCACGTGAGGAAGAGCACTTGGTCCCTAACGCACGTGAGGTTTGGTTAATCATCAATATGGGGAAACCCAAAAGGTCTCTCAAGGCTGCGTTGGATTCTCATCAAGTCAAAATGCTCAAGAATAAGCAGTCCAAGGCTCTGGAGAGCCGAAAAGTGGCCGTATTAAAGAAAGCGGGTGCGAGGCCTAAACCAAGGCCGGTGATCCCATACTCGACATCTGATTCAATTCTACTCGTTGGCGAAGGCGTGTTTTGCTCGTCGTTGCCTTGACCAAGAACTGACGGCGTTTTGCAGGCGACTTCTCCTTCGTTCACTCGCTAGTCTCTGTTCATGGCATATCCCCGGCAAATATTACCGCAACTACATACGACTCTGAACCAATTTGCTATCAAAAGTATCCATGGTCCCAATGTACAGTGCAGGAGCTTAAGCTTCGCGGGATGACGATCATGTTCAACGTGGACGCGAGAAAACTCGGAAATACAAAAGACCTCAAGTCAAGGCGGTTCTCCAAGGTGGCGTTCAACTTTCCGCACACAGGTCTGCCTTTCCTCTTTCCCCTTAATCCTGCAATTGACGCAAGAGCATTCCAACCTGAACAAGGGAAAGGCATAGTTGATCAAGATCGCAATATCCTAAGCAACCAGGAGCTTCTCGTGGGCTTTTTTAAGTCTGTGCCCTCCGTCCTGGTTACTGGTCGTCCCAACACGATCAAGGCCAAGAAGTCGAAGGCTATTCATGAAGAAGATAGTGATATAGATGACTTTGAACCTGGAAATACTGAGAGAGAAGCCCCAGAACGAGCTACTGAAGGTTTCCGTGGAACGGTTCTCGTTACACTACGAGATGCAGTGCCGTACACACTTTGGTAAGTTATGCTTCCAAACACTGGAAGCCTTTTACTTATTTCATTTTCATTGTCACTCGACGAAGGAAGATGCCAGAATTGGCAAAGAAACCCAGCCCAGGCAATCCGAGATACAAGCAAGTGGGTCATTTTCCATATTGCATGTTAATTCAACATTCGGATCTCACCTGCGTCAGCTCCGGTCTTTCGCATTTATCCCAGAGCAGTACCCAGGTTATACTCACAGACGCACGGCGGGTCATCGAGGGGATCGCGAAATACCGATCTTGGAGAAGGATGGCCTGGTCAACGCGCGGACGTGGGAATTCGAACTTGTATCGGACTTATAGCTCCTTTACTTCTCATTCAACACAAGGACGCACTTCTGTGACAATAGTGGCATGACAATCAACACCACGAAGATTCTGATGGCCCCTAGACTGCTATGCACTCTGGTGGTCTAGGTATCTGCACTGCGTCGCTCCTTAAACCCGCTCGGTGGCTATCTCCAACCATCGTAGAGCACAGGTTCAGGAAACATCGACCCGGAGATTCCTTGTGCACTGCAGATGCGCATGGGATCTCTTTGCTTGACCATATCCGCAATACGTGAAACAATGGGTTCCGGTTCATCGGTAGCCTTGGGCCGGGTCCGGGATAAACTAACGATAACAAGAAAACACAAACTTGCCGATGCAGATACCGTAAGCATTTGCACACATCTCGACATTCTCTCTACACTAGGCTTCGAGAAGCGAATCCTCAGCATCGATTTGAGTGTCCCGTCGTCAGGAGAGGGGCATTCCAGGTCGTTTATCTCCCCTGGCGCTGGTAATTGGAGTGTGGAAGGCAGTTGGGATCATCGAACGGAAGATATTCAATTTCAATGTTAAATAAGCAGACTTCC
>Ga0335075_10015750_pt1 | contig 11324 bp, 12 predicted proteins | sample Lox_Sample_24_FD_206723 | JGI IMG/M metagenome (GOLD analysis project Ga0335075, IMG submission 206723) | Soil microbial communities from Loxahatchee National Wildlife Refuge, Florida, United States - Lox_Sample_2.4 | ecosystem: Environmental > Terrestrial > Soil > Wetlands | place: USA...
GTCCCGCCATCGACTGCCGTTCAAATTCACTCCAATTATTGGAAGATCAAGTCTGAGCGCCACTTCCATTTCCCATTGGACAAATTTCCTGAGCAGTTTTGTCTTCTCGCCAATAAGAACGATGAACTCTTTTGAGTTGGCAAACCTCTCGCGCAACTGTCGCTTAATGCTTTCTTCTTGGCTTGAGTCACGCGCAGTATTCAAATCGTGCGCATTTTGGAATTCGAACGAGAAACGGTCGTTCGCATGCCATGCAGTCATAAGACGATAGTAGTGCATGTCTGTATCGCCATCGAAGCATATATAGGTTTTGTTTCTATACGCCATGTTGAGATCTCCAGTATAGCAACTTATGGATGATAGCCTCAGTCGCAAGGCAAACTCTAGACTGTGCCCTTCCATTTCACTCGGTGTCGGTAGGTTTTCCCTACTATCAAAAAAAATCTCACTCCAAAAAATACCGCTTATTTGTTCGCTTAAAGGAGGTTTGGGCAACCGGTGGGCAACCAGAAAAAAGTCACTCAAAAAAACGTAGCAAATAAGCCATGATTTGGCTCCGGGAGCAGGACTCGAACCGTCGGACCGACATAAATCGAGATTCCGAATTGAGTGAGTGAAAGCCTCATCGAAATAGCAATCACCTACGCAAATCGCAAAATTGCGATCTACCCAATCGTATCCAGGGAAGATCACAAAAAATCCGGCTTTATCAGTTTATGGGCAGCCCGTGGGCAACCGCTGTCGAAGCGAACATTGCTGCTCGGGCACTTACCAATCCAAAGGACAGTGCAGGCAAGACTGATAGAGTTTGGAACACAGCACCGCCGTAAGGCGGTGTTTGTGGTTTCCGGTGGCGTGTCGATTGGCTGTGGCTCGTCCCTCAAGTCCTGACGTCTTACTCGACCGACCGGAGATTTCTGCCGCCTACATTCTCTGTTCATGCCCGATAGTGTCCAAGGTATGGAGCCACCAGCGCCGCTTGCCGAAGATCGAGCACCAATCCCCGCCGTTTCTCGCGTGTGTCCGGACGGCACGCTCATCGAGCTGGTCTACGATCCGCTCGAACGCAAAACCGCACTCGCAGTGTCGCGGTTCGGCGGCCTTTGGAATATCGAGCAATCCGTCCGGATCGAGACCGGAGATACGCTGATCCCCTACTCGGGACAGAACAACCTTATCGCCAACGAATGCGTCCTGCTGCCGTCGCGGCCGGTTGAGTACGGATTCAAGGACGAGCTGCTCGCCGATATCCGCGTGTTTTTGCACCGCTACGTCGACCTTTCGCCGCTCTTCGAGGAGATCGCCGCTCACTATGTGCTCATGACCTGGGTGCATGACGCCTTCGGTGAGCTTCCCTATTTGCGCCTGCGCGGGGACTACGGTACCGGTAAGACGCGTGGGCTGCTTGCGATCGGCTCGCTCTGCTACCGCCCGTTCTTTGCCTCTGGCGCGTCAACCACCTCACCGATCTTCCACACGCTGAACTCGTTCGGCGGTACGCTCGTGCTGGACGAGGCAGACCTGCCGCAGAGCGACACGCGCGCCGACCTCGTCAAGATCCTGAACAACGGAACGGTGCAAGGCATGCCGGTCCTTCGCACCATCGTGAATAGGCATAAGGAGTTCAATCCGGCAGCCTTCAAGGTGTTTGGACCGAAGCTCATTGCGATGCGGGAGAGTTTCAGGGACCGTGCCCTTGAGAGCCGCTTTCTGACCGAAGAGACCGGCATGCGACCGCTACGCTCCGATATTCCGATCCAGCTCCCCGCCTCGCTCAAAGCGGAAGCCCTTGAGCTGCGCAACCGGCTTCTTCACTTTCGCTTCTGCGAGTTTGATAAGATCAAGAGCGATACGTCAGCAATTGTTGAAGGGATCGAACCAAGGCTGAACCAGACCGCCCTATCCCTGCTGAGTCTCGTGGACAGTCCGGCGCTTCGCGTACAAATCCAAGATTGGCTCATCGCGCAAAACGAGCGAACCATCGCCGATCGCAGGGCGACGCCGGAAGCGGGCGTGGTCGCGGCGCTTGCCGCAGCCTTCTCCGAGTCCGACAAGCACCATGTACTTTTGGGAGCTGTCACCAACCGATTCAACGACGCACACGAGAGAGCGTACGGCCACCCTATGACGCACAAATGGGTGGGCTACATGCTGCGCGTTCGCCTCGGGGTCGCCACCCATCGTAGCGGCGGCGTTTACGTCATTCCCGCAAGTGAGCGTTCAAAGGTCGAGGCACTCGCTCGCCGCTACGGGCTCGATCAGCAAAAAGAACAGGTGGAATCCTAGCCGAGATTGATCTGAATGGCGCGCCTTAAGTCGATCAATCGTTGTGTTCGGTGCGATGCTGCTGGATCATCTGCTGAGTGACATCTTTCTCATAGCAAATCGGCGCATACCCACCCGGTCGGCTGTACGCACTTCTCCGACCGCACGCCCTGCCGCGACGATCCATATTGTATGGACACGGGCAATTGCCGGGATAACTGGCTAGCGACTCCTGAATGATCTGCCGCTTTATCTGCGCATCAGACTGCTGACTTGCGGCCCATGAAGGCGACGCGCTCAGCAGCGCGAGTAGCAGCGGTAGAGCGTTCTGAAATCTCATCGACGAGCCTCCGAAAAACTTACCGCTTTCATTGACCTCGTCAGAAAGCGAGCAGTCCCACTTGCCGCGCCATCCACAAAGAAGCCCATAGGCACCACGCGGCGAGCGCAGCGTCCGACGCGACGCCTGCCGCCATGAGCCAATTGCCTCGCGGGATGCGAATGGAGAAATGCCACGCGGCATAGCCCCGCATTGTCGCGAATATCAAAAGCGTAAGAGCGACAGCGACACCCATCAGTGCACAACCTTCTGAGGTTCGCGCGCGTCCGTTTCTGCTTGCTCTGCCGCCGCCTTAAGGCGTGCAGAGAGAGTCGAAAGCCCTCGCTGCGCCGCAAGCCGCGACATCGACCGGCTCATATCAGCTATGTATTGTGCAAGTTCGCCATCTGCGATGTGACGCGGCTCGTATTCAGTTGGTTCGTCCGGCACCCAACCCTCTCGCGGCCATACTCAACGCTGGATTGTATTATGGCTCGATGTTAATGCAAGAGGAAACGGATCAGCGTCCTTTTGCTTCGCCGAGGTGCTTTGCGACGGCTGCCCAAAAGCGAAACGCCTCTGCATCATTCGCTTCCGCTGCGGCGTTGGCGCGCTCGCCTGCGATGAAAATCGCTGCATCCCCGCGCGCTTCCAAAAGGCACCGAGCCTCCTCCTCTGGATCGTCTCGCATTCTTCGCCCCCAAAGCAGCGGCGTGATTTAGCAGATTTCCGGGGGCGATTTGTAGATACCCGAACCTAGTTGCAACCTGCAAAAGGTACCGCCCGAGAAGCCTTCAGATGCGTTCCGTCCAAATTAAGCAGCGGGAGGAATTGAACAGCCGTTCGGGTGCTCCCAACGTAGCAACTTATCTTTTGTCTAGAATGTCTTGAGCGGCATTTGAGGGTGGTTGTGTACGGTCCTACAAGCCTCGCCACTCTACGGCCAACACCCATTTGGAGACATTTGCCGCCTATGGCGGCGTGCGTTGCCTTGGAATCATAGCGAGGCACGCCGTCATGTCTCGAAAGCCCATCAAGAACTATCTGCGCAAACACCGTCTTCGGGCGGCGCTTTCGCAGCGGGAGGTGAGCACGCTGCTGGGTATCTCGAAGAATACCCTCAGCCGCTACGAGCTTGGCCTGCGCGTGCCGACCGCCGAGGTCGTGATTGCGAGTGCGCTTCTGTTCGGCGTCGGCGGCGATATGATCTTTCCGCAGCTTTACAACAGCATCGAGGAAGACCTGCCGGTTCGCGCGTTGGCCATGCAGGAGCGGCTTGGCGACGAGACCGGCCCCGCCATCGAAAAGAAGCTCGCGCTTATCACCGGAATCCCGAACAGGGTCCGCTAATCATCACCTATGAACGCATTTCAATCTCCGGGCTCGGTGCTTGCCGTGCATCCAACCGCGAGCGGCTTTGGCTGGGCGGTGTTCGACGACCAGGGTTCTCTCAACGAATGGGGTATTGCGAGCAGCAAGGGCGGACGCAAGCCGCAGCTCATCCGCCGGTTCAACCAACTGCTTACGCGTTTTGAACCCAGTGTTCTGGTATTGGAAGACCATCAGGGCGAACGCGCCCAACGCATCATCAAGCTCTACAATCGCTTCGCACGCGCGGCGGCCGATGCTGGCGTGCGCGGATACACCTACGACCGCGAGGCAATCACGGCGGCGCTCGATATCCCTGCCCGGTCCAGCCGCTACGAGGTCGCTCTCAAGGTCGCCGATCTGCTTCCCGAACTCTCGCATCGCATTCCACGCAAGCAGCTGTTCGGCGCTTCGGAAGACCCGCGCCAGTCCCTTTTTGCCGCCGCCGCGCTCGCGCTGACGTACCTCACGGCCATGGGCATTCGGTAGCCCGGTCTCCTGCCCCGCCGCGAGCGCCGGAAATCGTTCCGACGCTCGCGACCGCATGGGAGCCCGCAATGGGAAATGCTCTTTCTGCCAAGCCAAACATCTACGACACGATCACGACACACATCATCGCCGGGATAGCGGGCAATGCCGGAACCTGCGTCATGCCGTGGCACAGCGGGTTGGTTCCGGTTGCGATGCCACGCAATGCTCTGACCGAGATGTGGTACCACGGCATCAATGTCGTGACGCTCTGGGCAACGTCTGCGACGAAGCTCTACCCATCCGGCTATTGGGCAAGTTACGAACAATGGCGCAAACTCGGCGCGCAGGTCCGCAAGAGCGAGCGCGGCACGCCAATCGTCTTCTATAAGAAGCTCGACGGCGAATCCGGCCAGGATGTAGGCGAAGAAGCGGACGCGCCGCGGTTCGTGCTGCGCCACTCCCATGTCTTCAATGTCGCACAAGTTGAGGGTTGGGACCTACCGGTCCCGGCACGGGCTGCCGATGTGGAGCTGAATGCACAGGTCGGAGCGCTGATAGCGTCGGTCAAGGCCGACATCCGTCATGGCTTCGCTGTCGCCTGCTACCGTCGCACGGGCGACTACATCGAGATGCCCGCGCCCGAGCAGTTCGTCGGAACGCCGACAAGCTCGCCGGCAGAAGCGTATCACGCCGTATTGCTGCACGAACTGACGCACTGGACGGGGGCCGAACATCGCCTCGCGCGCCTGTTCGGGATGCGGTTTGCCGACCGTGACTACGCATTTGAGGAACTCGTTGCCGAACTCGGGGCGGCGTTTCTGTGCGCCGCGTTCGGAATCGTGAACGCACCGCGCCCGGATCACGCCGCATACATCGCACACTGGCTGGATATCCTCGGCCAAGACAACCGCGCGATCTTCAAGGCTGCGGGTTTGGCGCAGCAGGCAGTGGAGTACCTTGGGACTCTCGCTGCCGGGTCGCTCAACACCGCATAAGCACCTAGCCTCGGTACGCCGTACCGAGGCTAGTTCTTTGGAAGAGTGCCGGTCGAGGCACTCCGCTACGGCGTGATCGCAAAGACTGTGCCGCCGCCATTCGCACCGCCGTCTTCCGTCGTCCCATACAGCGTCCCGGAAGCATCCATGATCAGCCCGGCTTCAGGGTCTTTTCCGTCTGCACAGTCCGCCTGCGTACAGAATTTGTAGATCGATTGAAGCGTGCCGCCGCTAAGCTTGAAGACCGTGCCGCCACCGTCGCTGTCGATGCTTTCATCGCCTCCCTCTGTCGTCGTACCGAAGAGATCGCCGGATGAATTCATCACCAAACCGCTGCGCGGGCGCGTGCCATCCCCGCAGTTGGCAAGTGCGCAGAAACTGTAGGCCGTGCTGAGCTGCGATGTCTCGGTGTCGAACTTGAAGACCGTCCCTCCGGTAGACGCCGGATAATGCGCGCCACCCGTGATGGTCGTGCCATAGAGATTGCCAGCGCTGTCAAGAATCAGGCTGTCATCGATCGGATCCAGACCATCCGCACAGTTGGAGCGCGTACAGAAGTTATAGAGCGTCGTCTCCGTCCATTTTGTGCGGCGGGCATTGGGCTTTAGCTCGAAAAGATTGCCGTTGAACCGATCCTGGCCGGTCGTGCCGTAGAGGTTTCCCGCGCCATCGACCAGGAGTGCGGAGCTCGGTTGCGGCAGAACCGTCCCGCAGCCCGAATTGGAGCAGAAGCTGTAGATGACCTTCTCCTTCCATTTCTTCGTGCCTTCGACCGGACTGAGTTGGAACGCGGTGCCCTCGCCAAACCCGAAACTGTCCTGGAAGCTGCCGCCCCCCTCGGTGGTGCCGTACAGCGTCGACGTGCCGTCGTACGGGGTGCCGGTGGACGCACCTGCATAGGTCAGCCCTTGGTGCGGCCATTCTCCATCCACACAGCCGTCGGTGCCCTTCGCGCAGAACGCATGCAAGAGCTTGAACTTCCATTTGCGTCCGGTGAACACGAGTTCAAAGGCGGTTCCGCTCTCGCTTACGCCCCCGTAAGACGTCGTGCCATAGAGGTTGCCGCTCGTATCCATGATGAGGGACGCGGTCGGTTCTGCGCCGTCTGCGCAGTTCTTCAGAGCGCAAAAGCTATGGAGGCGCTTGTATTTCCACTTCGTCTTGCGAGCATTCGGTATCAGCTCGAATACCGTGCCCTCCCGGTCGCCGTCCGTTCCTATGTCGCCGCCATCGTTAGTCGTGCCGAAGAGATCGCCCGACGCATCCATGAGGAGCCCAGCCCGTGGGCCGCCGCCGTCGGCGCAACCCGCTTGTGCGCAGAAGGAATAGAGGATTTTGTGTGTCGCGGCCTGCGCGGCAGCCCATGGCGCGAGGCCGATGGCCAGCCACGCACACGCGGTCAGTCCGATAGTGCCCAGTGATCCTAATTTCATGCCGATCCCCCGATTGGTTTGCGTTCCAAAGGGAGGGTCTCAAGTCGTGAGACCCGCCCAATTGAAACAATTTGGGGGATTCTGTTTCAAACGGTGGCTAGTCGCTAAGCTAGATAGTGAACAATTTGCTGTATTTTGTTCATGGGGAACCAGCCTTGCCCGTCGGCAAATCGACCTCAGCGGGCGAATGTCATGTTGATAAATACCGCGATAATTAAATATCCAATCAATATTTGTAACATGACGAATGTCCGCACAATCGAGCTATTTGGAAGGATGTCGCCGTAGCCCACGGTGGTCTGCGTCACGGTACTGAAATACAGAAAATCTCGATACGTCCATAAGTCGGGTGTTGCTGAGGAAAGTGTTCCAAGTCTTGCTTGAAGATCGGCCAACCCTTCTTCGCACCGGAGTTTGATTTCGCACACTCCCTCGAATAAGTCCCGCGTGGTCGTGACGTAGTGATACTGCAAATCAAATTCTTCGCCGACTAGTTCGCCCGCTTTGGTAATGAATGCGTGCACGGTCGGAGCTGAACGATAACCGCCACCTCTCCGCTCGAAATGAACCGAATATCCATTCGATAGCTCTAATGAATCCCGTCTATCGGACCTTCGCAAAACTAAGTTGGCATCGCCGGGGATGCTCCGAATGGCGTCGAGTCTAACCTTTTGGTTTGCCGCCAGCTCAAGCTTCGGTTGGATCGAAGCAAGAATTTTTTCAATCTCAGTAAATGCAGGAACAAGCTTGTCCGCTCTGTGAACTAGGCGTTTCCCCTGCGGACCGGCTATGCCGCCTGAAAAGTGAAAGTTGTCACGTTCGCTGCGATAGAGGCGGTAGTATGTAAAGCTAAATACAAGAATGGTGATCACATACAGAGCGAACGCTAATAGAAGTCTGTTATTCTGAACAACTAGCAACCTATCGAAATGAAAATATAGGTTATAGGCGACAATGCAGAGAAAGGCGGAAAAGTAGACAACAAGAGGAACGAATTGGATAAGCATGATCTTGAATCGAAAAAATCTGCGCCAATCCATTGCGAAGAGCCTTGAAATCGTCGTGCAAGCATACACGATGCACTTGTGGGATAAACGCGGATTGCGCACCGAGCACGATAATAGATACGCTGGTTTCGACGAATTCTCTCGACACCCTGCAGATCAATAACTGGCAGCTGAGCACGTCACCGCTTGAGTGCGCCTAAAGCTGCTTTCTCAAGATTTTTCCAAGAGTGCTTTGCGAGGCGTCGTTCTCCTCGCCAAGAATAGTTGCATAAATCGCAGTTGTTTCTAGGCGAGCGTGTCCCATCCATCATTGGACGATATTTAAGGGTACGCTATTCAAGACGGCATCGACGGCAAAACCATGCCGAAGAGCCTTTGGCATGCACTGTGCGTCCCCAGTCCCGGCCAAACGCATCATAGCTTTGGCCGGAGTACGTTGCCCGCTTCACACGCACTATGATTCACCCCAGACGCCACGCCAAGTGCGCTTCGCGAGCATCCTCTCTTCTGGCCCAATGACGGTGGTATAAATCGTCGTTGTCTTAATGTCCTTGTGGCCAAGCCAGCGTTGTACCATCGATAACCCAATACTCTCCAACGTGGCCTCGACTCCAAACGCATGACGAAGGGCTTTTGGCATCGCGACGAAGTGGGGCGCTGAAGCCATCCGCATAACTGTTTTAACGCGACGCCAACCCGTCGTGCGGCTCCACGACCAGAGCCGCTTGTTCATTTTCATTGGATCGTCTTGCGCTTCACGAAAGCGATGCACCCCATCTAGGAACAGGATGAGGCTGCGAGGGACGGGAACCGTGCGAGTCGGGTGCGACGATCGTTGCTTGAGTGTTCCAAAATTAATCGAACAATTCGCCTCGTCAATTCTCGCTGGCGTTAATGCAAGCACTTCCGAGATTCTGGCGCCCGTGAGGCCAAGTACGGCGCAGAAGCTAGCTGTAGGACCTTTGACGTTCAGGGCTGCCTGCAAGAAGCGGTCGCGCTCAAGAGGAACTAGATATTTCCGGCGACCACTTCTGTCATATAGTGAGTATTCCATGCGGCTCTCTCTCGCCTGCAAGAGCCGTTTACGTCCACCATTTATAGTTGACTTCCTTGACTGCTTTGAAACAGAATCCCCCATACTGTTTCAAGTATAACACGTAATTCGCGTGGCCGATTCACGTATGCTCTTCGCAGTCTCCAATGCTTAGGAGTATGCTGGCACAGGTCGATACAACCTCGCAAAATGCGAAAACCTAAATCAGGTTCTAGCAAGCCCTCCGATCTGTCGCAGAGACTGAATTTGAAGCATTAGTTTTGCGTCATTCAAAACTTTCTTGGCTTGTGGCGGTGCGCTTGCGGATTCGATCTTCGATTCCGCTTCATCGACGAAGGCTTTGGCCTGCGGGTCGTTTGCGCGAACTGCCTCTCGCGCAAGATAAGCCATTGCAATCTGCTCGTTACCCAAATCTCCGCTGTTTCGGAACCCTGCAATAGCGAGGCGATATTGCGGGATGCCAATATCGGGCAGCCCTCTTCGAAACGCGATGAGCCCTCTGTTAGCCTCCGCTACATGAGTTAGGTCTCCACCATCATGGGGAATCCGTTCTAGGATACGCTCCGCTTCGTCCGTCCTACCGGAACATGCTAGCGCAAACACCTTGTTATGAAGAATTGGGTAAGAGTGCGGGTCGTAACGGAGTCCGCGCTCCGCAAGACGAAGTGCTTGTTCATAGTCTTGCCCGGCGCTAGCTGCGGCAACGCCAAAAACGTAAGCCCGATTTGAAAACGGTTCTTCACCGATCCAAAGGGACGCCCATTCCAACGACTTTGCAAAGTCTCCAATTCTAAATAGCCGAAGCGCATTCGCCTCGTTGGCGTCGGACGATGTCCCGAGCAATGTTGGCTCAGCAAATGTTTCGTGAAGCGCCTCCTTAATCCACTCTGCTTGAGCCAGTGTGTTGCCAGTCGGATCAGCAAGTCCTCTCATCATCATTTTCTTGCCTCGCTTGCGGTTCCCATCCTTGAAAAAGACAGTTCCAACCGCGGCGGCTAATTCATTGATTTGATGCGGACGCCAGTTTTCAGATTCTATGAGCGAGATACCGTTCTTCATAAATTGAGAAGGCTTTTCCCGATGCGACGCGATCGCGATTTCGGCGGCGGTGAGCCAAGGGTCAAACCGCGTAGCATCACATCGACGAATGAAGTCATGTGCTATGTCCGGTCGGTGAAGATGCAAAAACATACGCGCAGCGGAGCGGATTACATGTCTATTTGTGGGGGCTATCTGCCGAGCAACCAACATACTTCGCTTGGCGTCGTCTTGCGACCCAAGGGCAAACTGCAGACGCGCGAGCTCAACCCAAGCAAGTGCATCTGCAGGATAAGAACGTGTACGGTGTCGCCAAAACCTTAGACGCTTTTCAAGGTTACCACTGGTTTGAGAACTCGCCGGTTCAACTTGGCCGCGACGCTCCAGCAGCCTGCGCGCTTGATCACGGACAAATGGAGTAGGTGTAAGATATTTGCCTAGCAGCGCACGCGCAGCTGCGATCGCTTCGGGCACCTCGCCTTCCACAATAGCAATTTCAACCAGCTCAGCAGCCGAGATTGAATTTCGTTCAAGCCGCCAAGTCTCTAAACGTATGCGAAACTCTGCAGATAGGCCCGGAGTCTTTCTAAAAGTACCCAGCGGGGCAGGAAATGATAATTCCCGCGCCTCGATAGTGCGTTTGAGGGAACGCCATCGTGGCACCACGTTTCGGACATTTCCAGCCGGTGACGATATCATCCAGCTCTCTGCTTCAAGCGACGTTCGACTTCGAACCGTCTACAAAGATTTGTGAGCTGCGAAGTATAGCGAATTAGGACGTATTGCTCGGCTCTGCCGACACCTCTGGGGTGACCTCTTTTCGATAGGTCGGGATTGCACAGTTCACGAATGAGCTGACTGATGGGGCCGCGAATATCTGGATCAATGGCAGCTGCCAACTCGTCCAGCATTTCGGCAAAGGCCTGCTGAAGATAGGGCAGAACTTGTGCATAAGTACCATGCCAATTGTTCGGGTGAAACTCCTCCGCGAGCCTTGAAAAAAGGTTTGACGTAACATTCACACCCGAGAACATGAAGGAAGCAAGATTTCCAAGCATGTAGAGATCACAACCATTGCGGCGGACTGTGAAGTCTTCGTGCTTCGAGCCGTAGAGAAGTTCGGGAGGTGCGTATGTCCAGTCGCCGGGCACCGAGTATTCATCGTGATAAACAGCACGCCCCTTCATCGCAGACCGTCCGAAGTCAGTAATCCTGAAAGTCTTATCTGGATAGAACAGAACGTTTGACGGCTTCGTGTCCTGGTGTGCGATCTGATAGCGGTGGATTTGCTCCAGACCGAGACAGACATCGCGTAGTGCAAGCAAGCTCCAATACGTGTCGAGTCTATTGGTAATGTCTGCTTGCCCTCGCACG
>Ga0335075_10015751_pt1 | contig 11323 bp, 8 predicted proteins | sample Lox_Sample_24_FD_206723 | JGI IMG/M metagenome (GOLD analysis project Ga0335075, IMG submission 206723) | Soil microbial communities from Loxahatchee National Wildlife Refuge, Florida, United States - Lox_Sample_2.4 | ecosystem: Environmental > Terrestrial > Soil > Wetlands | place: USA: Florida...
GCTTGGAAGAAATTGGTGGGAATACAAGTGGCGGCAACGTCTTCGATTTTGTTCCGTCATGCTGATTTACCTGATCATCGCTTAGATTGTTTACTCCGAGCGTTGATACGGTATCCATTGTCGGCGTCCATTCCACAATTTTGGTCTCAGAGTCGAGGTTTGCTTGTCGACGTCGCAGAAGGTCATACTCAGCAACCTCTTTCCATAGTGCCTTCAAGGCTTGCACGGCATCTCCAGCATTCAAATCAATAACAAATGCGAGTACAGCTGCCCTCTCAACATGACGGAGAAAGTCCAGACCTAACCCTTTGTTGAGATGTGCATCTTCGATCAATCCTGGGATATCCGCAATTGTGAACTTTGTTCGATACTCTCCCTTGTTGTCCAAGGGCCTCAACCTAGGCCTGCTCTTATGATCGTCTAGCACTACCGTCCCTATGTTTGGCTGGAGTGTCGTGAATGCCCAATTTCCTACTCTAGTCTTGCTATTACTCAGTGCGCGCAGAAGTGTGCTTTTACCGGCATTCGGAAGTCCAACAAGTCCCACGTCTGCTAGCAACTTGAGTTCTAAATGCAATGTGATACTCATTCCTCCATCGCCTTTGGTTGCAAACTTTGGACGAGGACTATCGTTGCTCACAAAGTGTGTATTGCCATGGCCACCCAAGGCTCCAGCGACGAGTAGCATTGGCCGCTCCATTGGCTCGTCAAGATCCAACCTTATCGGTGGCTGCGGCATCATCGCAGCAATAGAACTCCTCCGTGGTTTCGGAAGATCAGGAATATCACTCGCGTTGATGGCCCAGGGCTTAGTGCCTGGAAAAACCACCCACTTATCCCTCCTCGCCGCTTCCCACTCCTCATCCGGTAATACTGCTCGCTTTTTCCGCCGGCGCTGCGCTTCCAGCCAGATATCTTCATCCTTGGCAAGCGGATCGATGCGCTCCACTTCACGCAGCACCGTGCCAACCGGCACTTCGACCACGACATCGTCGCCTCGCCGTCCTCCCATCGAGCTCCCCATTCCGTTCTTGCCATTGCCTGCCTTGATCGCCCGCCTCCGAGCCACTTTGTGAAGGGATGTTTCCGTTCGCACCGCCTGTATCCATATGTTCCCACCCGAGCCACCGTCGCCGCCGTTCGCGGGACCCTCTTCAATGAACTTTTCTCGCAGGAACGAAACGCACCCGTTGCCGCCGGAGCCACCTGAGACTGTGACGGTGCATGAGTCTAGGAAGGGTGTCTGCGTGTAGGAGTCCGGAGGCGGGTTGAGGTGTGCGGGGGGAGAGACAGTGTCTGTTGAGGTGGTCTCGAAGGAGAGTTCGCGGATAGCTGAGGGAGTTCGCACAGCTTGCTGCTCGTTGGAGCGTGCTGGAATAGTGTTGAACTTCCTCGGTTTGTGCTGACCTTGGTATGTGATGTATCTGTTTGCAAACCGTTTTGCACTTCGCAATTCCGTGGAAGTAAACGGGTAAAGAAATGGCATTAGACTCGAAGTTGGACCTCTGAGTACGGATGTCATTTTGATGAACCGTCGCCCTCATTTAGAATAGGTTTGATCGCTCATATATTGTAAAGGCAATGAGTTCCAGTCATGGTTTTCAGTCTGATTCTGAGATCACAATCGTTTTCGTGACAATTGTCGAGAGAACAAGGAGCTTTTCGAAGATATCTCAAAAGCTTTTGCTAGAGCTAACGACAGTGTGGCGGTGCCATCGTATACTAATTCATACTCCAGCCCCTGTGGCGCTCGAATCCTGTATCGTACTCCCTATCCATTCCATTCATTCGCGATTCCTAAAGCCGAAATAACTATGGCTTATGAAAATGTTATGAAGCAGGGGTCGGATATGATCAGTAATGTGTGATATATGAAGAAAAGTTGACCTTCCAAGACTTACTCTAGATCCCAGTTCTGATTGTCTATTTTGAGCATCATTTCAAAAAGGCGAGCAATTCGGCCGCATGTTAGCCTATGAACTCATTTTCAATGTCTATCTTAGAGTCACAGCGACCAAGACGGAGATAATAGTCACGAATCTTGGTAACTACACAGTGGAGTATTCACACCGGAAATGATAGTGTGGACTTGAGCGTACAGATAAAGCGAGAGCCAATGCAACAGCAATAGGATATACGATAGAGTAGTACGATTCAGACTTTAACTAAAGGGTATATTATTTACCCACCGGCACATTAAACCAAGAACAGCGTCGTCACTATATATCAAAGAAAAAGCTCCTAATGCTCCTGCAGATTCGTGACATCTTCCACGATAACCTTTCCTTCTGCAGAAGCTCTGACCTCGATGTTCTGGATGGCACTGTGCAGCGCAGACGTGAGATCAATGTGGAAAAACGGATGATTGACGCTGGTGACGACTACGGCTCCCTGAGCCTTCTGCCTTTCCCTAACGACGGCGTTGGTTTCCTTGCCATTGGCGACACTCTGCTCGCCATTGGCGTTGGCCTCAACATCGCCGTGTTGTGGCACCACTAAGTTGCGCTGGATCTGCTTGTTGACTTCCCACTGGGCGTAGTTGGCGGCCGACTCTGATCCGCCCATTTCGGCCACGCTGAACACGGGCTTCCAACGGCGCCATAGGTCTCCCTCCTTGTGCTGCGCTACCGGGAAGCCGAAGCCCGCGGCTGTGAGGGCACGCTTCGTCCATCGGTTTTTCACGGCTGCAAAGTGCCATTCGGCCACTTCCGGAGAGGTGTAGCGGTCGAGCTGGTTCCTGACATCGATAAGATTTTGGACACTAGTTACGTCCACATTGTTGACAGAGCTGAAGTCTAGGATGACAGCCTTGAGGTTGGGACGAGGGTCGTCTCCAGTATCTCCGTGGCCGCGGCGTGGGCCAGGATCGTTCCATGGGCGATCCTGCATATTCAACGTTAGTTTTACAAGACTAAAAGCTGGTAGATCTAAGGACCACTTACGCCAGGTCTGCCAAAAGAGTGCGGGTTGGTGCGTTTCGTCTCTTTGAAAATGGTGGAGACCAAGTAATCGAGATAATGGCTCGCGTTCGGGAAGTTGTATCCTTCTGAGAACCTGAAGATGAATACACCAGGATACGGTGATTGCACATCAATTGCCGGATTTGAGCCATCACCATGATCGATCGGCAAGAATGCATTGCGAGAAGAAGTAGAATCGTCGAAGTCTTCGGCATATCGATCGCCGTTGCTCGTGGGCTGGTATTGTTCTCCCTTTACGTCACCACCGTCGATGAGATGATCACCAACGACGGAGTGGATCTGAACTTTACCCAAGAATCGACCTTGGGCTTTAACCACGCGGTAGAGCAGTAATGCCGCCGAAACACAGATTGTTGTGTAGATACCATTTTCGATGCTGCTGAAGACCGTAACGAGGACACCAGCCAGGAAGATAGGCACTTCAAGAGGCGAAACTCGCCAGAACTTGAAGAGAACGCTGGGAGGGGTGATAAGGTCGAAGACGGCGTGGATGATGACAGCAGAGAGGGAAGCGCTGGGAATGTAGAAGAATACCGCTGGTAGAGCATAGATGGCCAGAAGGACGACAATGGAGCTGATGATACCTGCGAGAGGAGTACGGACACCAGCTTTAGACTTGATGGCGGTTCTACTAAAGGAGCCAGTGGCAGGATATGCGCCCAAGAAGGGACCAAGCAAGTTCGTGACTCCGAGTGCCACCAACTCTTGCGAGGGATTAATGGTATAGTTGTTAACGCGGCCAAAGGATTTCGCGATAGAGATGTGTTCGATCAACATGACAATGACTGCTCCTGGAAGTTGACTTGCAAATGATTTGATGTTCTCCTTGCTGATTGGTGGCGCTCCCGCGCTTTTGAATCCTCGCGGAACAGTACTCAGAATCGCAAATTTCGGATGCGTGCGATGATGGCGATTGACAAGCCAGCTAATCATCGTATAAAGGAGTATGGCAAAAACGGTACGCAGTGTGGAGACGAAGAACCAAGCCTTTTTATGCTGTGGGAATCTCCTGGCTAGGCGGTTACAGATGATCCGAATGGAATACAACATGAACAAGCAAGTCAAGCCCATTGCGGCATCAATCTTGGTTCGGCCGAGGTGCTTCAGAATGTTGATTACAACCTGATAAGTTGGAGCGCGGGTGTTGAATCCCGTAATGCCCATCAAGGTTGGAATTTGACCGATTCCAATGTTGAGGGCTGAACCGGTAATGAATGCAGTAATCGAGGTCAATGAGATAAACTCAACGATCCAGCCCAATCGCGTAATTCCTAGGAACACGACGATTGACCCACAGATGATAGCTAGATCTGATGCAATGACATGGCCAGGAACATGTGGAAGTTTCTTCGCAGAGGCAAGAACAATGTTGCCGGTCACAGTGGACAAGACAGCAACTGGCTAAAGGAAGTGTCAGTACGACTAACTCGGAAATGGAGTAGGCCTGACGTACTCCGATTGTAATATCCTTGGAAGTTGCAAAGAACCAGTAAATCAAAGTTCCCATGAACGACGAGTAGAGGCCAAACTGGACTGGTAGTTCAGCCAACTTCGCATAGGCCATGCCTTGTGGAACCACAACTGCTCCGACAGTAATACCTAAACCAGTGAGTGTGTGAGGTCCAAGTTTGCTAGAGCAAAAGCTTACCAGCTACAAGGTCTCCGATGGCCCATTGGAGGTTATATCGATGGATCCATTTGGTGAAGGGAAACAAGCTCCAGAAGTAATTGACAACATCGTGCCCCGATGGAGTCAAATCCGCAATAAACTCTTGAACAGTCGGATCTTCCTCAACATAAACGTCGCCGGAGGAAACAGAGAAAACGGATTCGCCTCTCTTGACAGGATCGTTCCGATCTGGGAGCTCTATTCCAAGAACCTTGGCAAGGCCATGGGTAATCTTTGTTCGAGTGTCCGCCATGAGGCCTTTTAAGTACCAATCAAGACCAGAACAGGGAAGTCAAAAGGTACAACTGTGAAATGGTAACCTTGAACCCTGATGGATGGGAATGTCGAAGGAAACCCTGAGAAGTACGATGCTCGGTGGGACCAGGTAGCTGGGCTTATGTATGCAAGAGCTTCGTTGTGTGATGGCGTGCGCGGGTCGATTTTCAATTTGCTTTTCCAGAAGCCCTCGATCTTGCCACTAGTTGTTTATGCAATCCTTTCGATGGATAACGTGCGAAGCGCCGCGCGAAAAGCCACGCCTGAATCTCGAGCACGGCTGATCACTGCATGGGGTGAAGTCTGAAGAGAGATGACCAGCTGAGCATACAATTATTCTGTTGGCTGCCACACTCGGGGGCCGAGATGGGAATTTACAAATTTCGACTCTTTATGACCCGGACTACAGGAGCGTCTGACGGCCCGCAATAGTCCGTATCACCCTGGCAGGATCGACGGAAAATCATGGAAGACATCCTACGACACCAGGACCCGAGAACGGTGACCGTAGCCAGGAGTTTGGACCCGACCCGTGCATACCATCTGGCAGCCATTGCGCGGAAATTCTTTAGCTTCGTGTCCAATGGAAAACGGCGAGCAGTCACCAAAGTGGATGCGTTGGACGTCTAGCATCTCAGTGTTGATCGAGCTTAAGCACCTAGCTACCTACCTACTTTGGACTAGATGCATACTTCGACCAATGAGAAGCAGAGATTCACATCAATGCACATGACGTGCTTTGAGGCTGTAATGATGCTCTTTCACGCTTCGCAAAACATCTCCGGACCACGCGAAAGTAAACAAAAGAAATACGAGACGGTGAAGTTGACCATAAGGGAAGAGACTATTGGTGACTGAAGGGAATTTGAGTTGCGAAATAGGATTTGGTGTATTGGAGGAGGGTAGAATATGCCACAGAAGAACGACTTTGGTCTCTTTTACATGCTGTGGTGAATCGAGTAGGATATCACAACAAATTCACAAATTCCTATTTTCATTTGACATCGCTTAGGTCGACTTGGCTAACCTTCAGGTGCGCTATCGTATCAGGCTGTCAGGTGGATCGTCTTGAACTGCTTAGCCACGTAACTGGAGCTGCCATCTAGCTTCTGCTTCCCAAGAGCTTCTGCCCTCGTGGTTTTTTTCCTTGTTCTTTCAAGGAACTGCGGGCCGCCAGGAAGAAGTAAGCGTGCACTGCAGGCGCACCTGCACCGTAAATGGATGCCATGGATTCGGATGCAGTTCGACTAACACCGCATACGCAAGTGCCTGCGGCAAACCAGAAAGAATCGGCGAGCTGTGGGCTAAACACGAGGCCAGTGCTTTTGAAGTGCAATTGAAACCGAGAGTACAGTACGTGGAGGGCTGAGAGAAGATGAAGAGAAGAGCTTCCAGCTGCAGTCTTGAGCTTTGACAGCATGCTCGTGATGGCTTCACGCAATGCGGTGGACCAAAAGAAAAGAAGAGGAAGAAGAAAAAACAGTCACTCTAGCAGACTCGCAGCCTTGCTCTAACGTGCCAGTCACTAAAGACTGCAGCTCCAACTTCGTGATGTTTTACCGCTATGGGTAGTAGGAATTGAGGAGCTTCTCTAGCTGCTTCTTATTTACATAAGGCAATTGACATTGAACGGAATAAAGCGCTGAAGACGCGAAACTTGACCTCGACGTTAAGCACCGCTATCATAGCCTGTAAAATGCGCAGCTGAACGCGCTTCGACGCGTCTGGCGGATACGATACGATAGAGTAGCCCCACTACCTCTCCATATTCACCAACTTTAATCCACATCGCCGCGCCTCTCCCTCTAATCTAGCTCAAGCTCAGATGGAATTGGCCTCGGTTTGCCCAATATCCTTGATAAAGAAATGATCATGCCAAAGCGGTCAGAGCTCGATGAGTTCATCCGTCGCGGCCCAAACAACGGCGATGTCGCTCAAGGACTTGTCGAACTTAGATATCGCATCCTCACCGATGGCATACCAGCTAATTCGGACGGAATGGTAACGCGCTCCATATCTTACATTACTTGTCTTGATTTATCGCAAGAATTGCTGATGGCTGGTCCAGTCCGACTTAAGGATATACATCTGGCTTATCCTACTCAACGCTCCTCCTCTACCTACCGATACCTATCTCGACCTCGTTCGACAAGGATCCTCACCCGCCTACACCAAAATCCGCAATGACACCTTCCGTACTCTCGCAACAGATCCATTGTTCCGGCGACGGGTCACCGAGAATAGCCTGACACGCGTCCTCAACGCAGTGGCCTGGAAGCTCCACGACGCACACGAAGCTCGAGTCAATGGCTGGCTCTCACCACAAACAGGCACGGGTACTGTGCCGCCAGGAGAATCGAGTCCTGCATCACCGGGGACTGGTCGGCCTTCATTGACGCTCTCCCGTGATGGCGACGACAGCGCTTCACAGGTCAGCGCATCGCGCGCGAAAGATGCATTCGTCGGCTACGTGCAAGGCGTGAACGTGCTCGCCGCGCCATTCCTCTACGCCGCAAAGTCGGAAGTCCAGGCCTACGTTGCGCTCTACACATTCTTGTCGTCTGAAGTTCCGGCTTACATCCGCGGTTCCATGGAAGGCGTACACAGAGGTCTGAAGCTCGTCGATGAAATCTTACAGATTTGTGATCCCAAGCTTTATCATTACCTGTGGAGCAAGGGACTCAATGCCAGCATCTACGCGTTTGCGAGCGTGGCTACCATGTGCGCTTGCACTCCACCCTTGCCGGAGGTGCTGCAGCTTTGGGACTTTCTTCTGGCTTATGGCTGTCATTTGAATATATTATGCATTGTCGCGCAGCTGGTCCTAATTCGCGATCAGATCTTAAACACGGACAGGTATGTAATCAATTTGGTGGCTATTTCATGCTCCAAGTGCTTCGCTCACGTCTACGAACAGTCCCAACCAAGTGCTACGTTCATTTCCACCTCTTCAAGCAAATAAGATCAGAGCCGTGGCTATCAGCTTCGTACCTCGACTACCGGACGAACTCTATCAGAGGTTGGTGGAGCATGCCAAGTGATGAAATGCTCAACTGGGGGTTTGCATGTTGCGGAGTATGGGTATTTCAAAAGCAAGGCATTGCCTTTGCGTTTCTGCAAAGGTCAGCAATTGTACGATGTTTGAATGAATTCATCTTGCTCTGTACGAAGGGAGATATGTGGCTATCAATCGAAGCATGAAACATGGTAAAACCGGGATTATGGAGACATTCAAAGGTATCACGTATCTACTCCATGTTATATGACCTCTTCTCATAGATACCTTAGGTTCCAAATTTTGAGTTAAGCTAACTTTTGCTCATATGGCAATGATCACGGTGTCGGTACCAAACTAGAGCTGCAATTTCTATCCAAAAATGATGAATCTAAGTCCTGTGTATTCCTACGCCGTAATGCCGTCTACCTGGACTCCATCGGTCGCTCCTACAATCGTCTCCAAGATGTTTTCCCTTTACAGCCTTCAGTCGCGTTCGGATGTGTTACGGTCTTCGTTTGCTTAAAGACGGCATCATTGGATGGAACCATTTGATCAACTTCTTCCATTACGCTGGAAGAACTATTCGACAGGCCGACCGGACCTCACGTCAATCCAAGTTGCTGCCGGTCACCTGTAATGGCAGGGATCCGTAGCTGACTTGTCGTGCTTACGGTTCGAACCGCCACCTCTTAACCAGACAAGAAATGGGTGTTGACCTCATCTCCATCTCCATCTCCGTCTAGATCAGATTGAGTGGCGATCCTGGACTTAACAGCGCTGAATCCCCTGACATGTTCAATCGTACCGTACATGCTGCAGGACTGGAGAAGAGTAGCTGATCACAAAGCCGATCTTCTCGTTCACTTTCTGAGAATCTTAAGATCGAATATCTGGCCAATCTGCCATCTTGTGGTTTAAATTAGACATCGCTTAGCATGTAGCATAGTAGTTTGGCAAAGCTTGGAGTAAGGTCGAGAGTGAGAACACGTGATGGATCGCATTACAGGTTCGTCGCCTTCATGCCTTGCCACTTCAACTTCAAAGCATTCGAAAAGTTCTTCGAAGCTTTCAGTTGTCTGAACTAATAATTATCACATCCAAATCACATTCAACCCTTCGCCGTGTAGCTTCTTAGCTGCTTATTACACTCGCAAATCGTTCAGTTGCTGCCGTCAGCAGTAAGGTTGTCAAGATGCCGAAATATAAGTATGCCCTCACCCGACTTCAAGCTTCCCACTGACCTGTTGTTACTCTTCTGTAGGTACACTCCACCCTCCAAGCTCGAGTATGACTGACGCTTTAAGGCGATTACTGCGATGTCTACCTCACCCACGACTCGATGAGCGTGCGCAAAGCCCACAACAGCGGCCGGAACCACCTGCGCAACGTCGAGGAATACTACCAGCGTATGCTCACATCCCCAGCATCCGTCGCGCCCCCAACCGACGCAATGCCAGCCCACCCACCCACACACACCACTCACAGCCCTACAGAAATCAGCCAGGAGCGCGCCCAGCACGTCATCGACTCCGTGATGTCCGACTACCACGCGCAGGGCGTCCAACCCGAAGCCATCTCCTACGGGCGCAACCCGATGACAGGCCCAGTCGTCGGGCAACCGCCCTTCGCGGGCGCGCCCTTCGGCTTCAGCGCAGGCGGCCCCGCGGCGCCGGGCGGCCGCGGCCTCCCGCCGCTCCCAGCCGGCGCCCGCGCGGTGCCGCCGCCGCTGCCCGGCCTGCTGTTTCCGCCGCCGCCGGGCGCGCTACCCGGCTTCCCGCCGCCGCCGCCCGGCTCCGCCATGCCCGGCTTTGCGCCACCTGCGTTTGCGCCCGGCCAGCCCGTGCCCTTTGCGCCGCCGGGCGTCGTCCCGCCGCCGTTCAGTCCCGCGGCTGGTGCGCAGCCGCCGGGGTTTGCGCCCCCGCCGCAGGCGCAGCGGCCGCCGGGGATGTGAGGGGGGCGCTTTTGGTTTGGCATAGCGAGGCGTTGGGTGGGATATGGTTAGACGCTGGGTTTCCATGCTATCGGCGGGAACGCTGCGATAGGGGTGCTTGCTTGCGTACGAAGCTGCATGGAATACTTAAGGATTGGTGGCAAGCTCGAGAACGAAATGGGTTCAAGCATTGTGCATTAAGATAACCATGGATCAGAGTGGAGCAATTTACAGTCAAGGCGAACAATTGTATTTCATTGTGAAGTGGACGAAGCGTCCTTGATCACTTCTTTTCGGAGCATGCCCGAACGCCAGAGGCCTCGTGGAAGCCATGCACAACTAAATCCATTCTTGCAGCCACATTGCATCTATTCTTCTTCTTCCTCTGCTTCGGCCTCAAGCGTAGTCCCAGCAATGCGATCCAAATCACGCTGACCGCTCGCGGTAATCCGGCGACCACCCTTATCCTCGTCCTGCTCCAGCACGCCAATCTTCTCCAGCGCCTGCATAACCTTACGGTCTACGGATCCCGAAGCATCGACATGGTGGTTTGGTTTGCTGCCGCGGTTCTTGGTGTTGCCGTGGGCCTTTCGCAGGCGGCCAACGCCGACCGTCTTGCGCAGGTAGATGTGTCGAGCGACAGAGGCGGCGCGGATGTAGAACCTGAAACGCAGCAAAGGTTGAACGTTAGCGTGTGCTGTAACAGCACGTAGAATGTGTGGTCTTCCTTACCAGTCGGGATCTTGTGGTGGTAGTTCTCTTGAGTGGCTAAGTTTGACTGTGTCGGCCCACGCTGTTTGCAGACATCAGAGTCAGTAAGATTGATCTAGAGTCCCCCAGTTACGGGCTTCAAACAGCGCGATATATCACGTACAAGGAATGGGTAGACGACCCTGTCGCTTCAAGAACTGCAGCATTGTTAGAATACGCGGGATTGAAGGGATTTTAAGCAAAGCAACGCACCTGAGCATATGCATTGATGAACTTGGCAGCGTCCACATCTCGTACGCCGACCATCTTGACGACTATCGAATGCGTGTATACGGAAGGCGTTTGGGATGTGTGGGAAGCAGTGGTTTGTTAGACTGGTGATGATGGTGGGCCGAGATTTTTGACGAGCCGGAGTTTTTCCGAACAGCACAGTTGTGGGCTTACATAAGCCGGGTGCAAGCCACACCACCTTCGATCCGCATCTTCGATCTACACACGTGACTCGGCTGTGTAGCTGACCTGGCCCATTGAATGACGGATGACCTGACCTGACAGATCGTACTCCAGTAGCTTCGCGTAGCCTTCCAATCCCAGTGCACGCTGCCGTCCACTCTCCCCGTGCCTTCCAAGTTCATTTCGACAGGGTTTCAGGTTTCAGCTACGAGGCGGTCAACCTTGGCTCCCATAAATTGAGACGTCACTCGCCTCTCCCTCTCACACTCCCCGCACCATATCATCCGTCCCAGATACCTGAATAC
>Ga0335075_10015752_pt1 | contig 11322 bp, 7 predicted proteins | sample Lox_Sample_24_FD_206723 | JGI IMG/M metagenome (GOLD analysis project Ga0335075, IMG submission 206723) | Soil microbial communities from Loxahatchee National Wildlife Refuge, Florida, United States - Lox_Sample_2.4 | ecosystem: Environmental > Terrestrial > Soil > Wetlands | place: USA: Florida...
AAGGCTCTCAACGGCGGCTGCTTCGTCGGTAATCTCCATCCCCAGCAACGCCTCCAGGAGATCCTCCAGCGTGACGAGCCCGACGGGTGCGTCCCTGCTTGTGACAGCCACTGCAATTGCGTCGTGCTGGTGCAGGAGCTGCTCCAGAGCCTTTCCGACTTGAAGGGATACCGACAGCCGGACGAGGGGATGCAGGAAGGATCCGAGCTTTTTGGTTCTGTCCTGCTCAAGAGCGAACGCCTTCAAGACCTCCCGGTGAGAGATGTAGCCTATGATTTGTCGCTCCGCACCGCGGAACAGGGGAATCCGGCTGAACGCGTCGGCCCCGGCGACCATCAGCAGACGCTCCACCGTGGCCTCGGCGTCCAACGTGAACATCGCGGATAACGGAGTCATCACATCGCCGAGCGTCACGTCGCGGCTGTAGATCAAATTGCCGATCAGGAAAGCCTCCGCCAGCGAGATCGCTCCCTCTCGTGGCGCCGCGCCAACCAATATCGAGAATTCACGGCGCGTGAGCCGCTCCTGCGGGCGGCGGGCGAGCAGGCGAATCAGAGCCCTTGTTACGACGAGGGCAGGTCTTGTAAGCCAAATGAAGGACAGCAACCCGTACCCGGCGAAACCCGACACTGCACCGGCATATCTGGCGGCCAGCGTCTTGGGGATGACTTCCGAGACGATCAGCAACAGCACAATCAGCGCGGCCGAGAGAAGGCCGACCTGCCAGTCACCGAAGAGCTCGGTCGCGCGAGCACCTGCCAGAGTTGTCCCAAGTGTACTCGCAACCGTGTTGACGATCAGAACGGCGCCGATCGCGTCTTCGATATGGTCTCGCTTGATCTCAAGTAGGTGGGCAGCACCCCGGCTGCCCGCTGCCTTCCGCTCAACCAGCGTGGAAATCCGAACCGAGAAAAGCGTGGTCTCCAACAACGAACAAATATGGACGAAAACGACCGCAACGGATACCCAAAGGACGAGCGGCGCCATGGCTCTCTCTTCACCTCCGCTCAAGGCGCCAGGGGCTCGCGTCAGGACTGCTGACTACTGCTGGACCACTTGTGGAAAGGGTTCTGATAGACCGCGCGTGATCCAAGTTCCTGCTCGATCTCGAGCAACCGATTATACTTGGCGATGCGTTCGCTGCGGCAGAGCGAGCCGGTCTTGATCTGACCGCCGCCCATGGCAACGGCAAAGTCGGCGATGAATGGATCCTCGGTCTCGCCGGAGCGATGCGAGATAACGAAGTTCCAGCCCGCCTTCCGGCACATCTCGATAGCTTCCAGCGTCTCAGTGACCGTACCGATCTGGTTCAGCTTGATCAGGACGGCGTTCGTGGAATGCTCCTTGATTCCGCGAGCGATGAAGCGGGTATTGGTGACATAGATATCGTCACCGACGATCTGCAACTTGGACCCGAGTGCAGCCGTGTGTTCCCGGAACCCGGCCCAGTCATCGTCAGCAAGCCCATCCTCGAGCGACACGACAGGATAGGTAGCGGCCCAGTCGGCATAGAGTGCGGTCAGTTGAGCGCTGGATTTCCGGCCGCCGTGCGTCTTCGCGAGCTCATAGCCACCTTCGACGGCGAAGGCGCTCGCCGCGGGGTCGATCGCAATGGCGACGTCCACGCCGGGAGTGAAACCGGCCGCACGGATCGCGTCAACGATCAGCGTGCAGGCGGCCTCGTTGCTGTCAAGATCGGGGGCAAATCCACCCTCATCCCCGACCGCCGTGCGAAAACCCCCATTCTTCAGGAGCGCCCTCAGCGCTTGGAAGGTCTCGGCACCGTATCGCAGCGCTTCGGCAAAGCTCGGCGCGCCACAGGGAACAATCATGAACTCCTGGAAGTCGAGCGAATTGTCGGCGTGACTGCCGCCATTAATTACGTTCATCATCGGCAGGGGCAGCCGGCAGGCCGATGGCCCTCCGAGATAGGCGTACAGCGGCATCCGCGCCGCGCCTGCGGCCGCACGGGCAACAGCCATGGACGCCCCGAGAATCGCATTTGCCCCAAGCCGTGACTTATCCGACGTGCCGTCGAGCTCGATCAGCATGTGGTCGATATCGGCCTGCCGCGATGCATCCTGTCCCGTTAGCCGTGGCCCGATGACCTCGATCACATTCCTCACTGCATCGAGAACGCCCTTGCCGCTATAGCGCGACGGGTCGCCATCGCGCAGCTCGCGTGCCTCATACCGGCCGGTGGATGCGCCGGAAGGAACCGAGGCTGTACTAACTGTTCCGTCCTTCAGCGTCACCCGACACTTGATCGTCGGATTGCCGCGCGAGTCGAGAATCTCCATCGCGTCAACAGAACCTATTTGGCTGGTCATGCCACTGCCCCCTTTACCGGTTCGGCGCGAGCCGTCATCGCATGTAGGAGTCATCAGCCTCGCGGCAGCCGATGGGGGACTCCATCCCGGGCACACACTGATACGAGGTCTCGGCGCGAACGGCAATCCGACGCAAACACACATGTGGGCCGCTCCAGCGCATAGCCGCCAAGATCTCACGAATGGCCGCGGAGGAAGCCGCGCCACACTTGACGCAACCCCCTGCCTTCATTACCTTTCCACGCAGATGAGGGATGGGGTCCCCGAAACCGCTCCGCGAGGAGCTGATGACTCCTGTCGCACTTGGCGTGATGCTGTAGTCCGAAAGGAGTTGTCCTCATGGTCTCTCTCATCCTCGTTACCTGTGCGGTTGCCGGCTTTTGCATCGGTGTCGCAGCGGGCGGCGGGTCTCCCCGTCCAATGACGATCCGTGTTCGTCGCCAGCCTAGACGCGGGCGAGTTTGATCCGCCGTCTCCCTGCCTGGAACAGATACCTCTGAATGACCGACGCGGTATTGTCGGCGGTGCCCGAAGCGACGCGTGTTGTCCTCGTGCGGCACGGTCATGTGGAGGGTATCACGCCACCGCGATTCCGCGGCCAGGTTGATCTGCCGCTGACAGAGCACGGCTTGCGCCAAGCGAAGACGACGCGAGACTACCTATCGTGCCACTTTCGTCCCACGACCGTCTATACAAGCCCGCTATCGCGTTGTGTTCGCACGGGCCAGATCCTGGCAGACCCATACGGCCTTTCAACTCGCCCGCTCGCCGCATTCACCGACATCCATTATGGAGCGTGGCAAGGCAGGAGCTTCGAGGAGGTACAGTCGGACGACCCGGCGAGATTCGCAAGGTGGCAGCTTACGCCCCATCTCACTGAGATTCCAGGCGGAGAAAGCTTGTCCGAGGTCGCGGCGCGCGTTGCCGGTGCGATGCGCATGATCCTCGCGCAGCACCCCGGAGAGACCATCCTGTTGGTCGGTCACGACAGCGTCAACCGTGTCTTACTGTTGCTCGCACTTGAACTGCCGCTATCTCGATTTTGGCATCTCCAACAGAATCCGTGCGCGATCAGCGTGCTGTCCCATGACGATGCGCGCGGCTGGGTCATACAATGCATGGACGAGACGGCCCATCTGCACCGCCCTTTGGCATCTAGCGGGCGTCCCGCGGCTCAGGCTTCCTGACGCGTGCCTTCCGTGAGCGAGCGCCACAGTTTCGTTGCTCTGCGGTTTGTCCTGCTGATCGGGATTCTTAGCTTCTTCGCCGATTTCACCTACGAGGGATCGCGCAGCATCATCGGCCCCTATCTCGCGACGCTGCAGGCCAGTGGCGCCGTGGTCGGAATCGTCACCGGCTTCGGCGAGCTGGCCGGATATGGCTTGCGCCTGGTCTCCGGCCCGTGGGCGGATGCCACCGGGAAGTACTGGCCGATCACCATTTTCGGCTACATCGTCCAGATGGCCTCGGTGCCCGCGCTGGCGCTGACCGGCAACTGGCCTGCGGCGGCGGCACTGATCATTCTGGAGCGGGTGGGCAAGGCGATCCGCAATCCACCGCGCGACGTGATGCTGTCGCACGCAGGAAAGCAGGCAGGCGGAGTAGGCTGGGTGTTCGGGTTGCACGAAGCACTCGATCAGTTCGGTGCCATGTTCGGGCCCCTACTCGTCGCAGCGATCCTTGCGCATCGGGGCAGCTATCATCGGGCCTTCGCCGTGCTGCTGGTGCCGGCGCTGATCAATCTCTGCCTGGTCCTGCTCGCGCGCCTCGCCTATCCGCGCCCACAGGATCTGGAGACCTCACCAGTGGCGATCGCCGGCCAGGGATTGCCGCCGGTTTATTGGATCTACCTTTCTGGAGCGGCGCTGGTGGCAGCCGCCTTCGCGGACTTTCCCTTGATCGCCTATCATTTCAGTCGGAGCGGAACGGTCGGGAGAGATTGGGTGCCGATATTCTACTCGATCGCAATGGCGGTCAGCGGCACCGGATCTCTGGTGCTTGGCGGTCTGTTCGATCGATGGGGGTTTGCTGTCCTGATCGCGCTCACCCTGGTATCGGCGCTGTTCGCTCCTCTCGTGTTTCTCGGCGGCTTTTGGGCCGCGCTGATCGGGGCGGCGGTCTGGGGTCTCGGCATGGGCGTGCACGAATCGATCATCCCGGCGGCCGTCACGCCAATGGTCCCCGCCTCGCACCGCGCCTCCGCCTTCGGCCTGTTCACGGCCGGCTATGGTGTGGCGTGGTTCGTGGGCAGCTCCGCGATCGGCATTCTGTATGACCTCTCGTTGCTGGCGGTGATCGCCTTCTGCGTCGTGGTCGATCTGGCGGCAGTGCCCATCTTCATTGTGGTCAGCCGCCGGCGGCCCCAGCAGACTGCCGGCACGACTGCCTGATCCTTCTGCATGCGACGCCACCAGATCGGCGTTATCGACCAAGCGCATGCCGGCTTTGCGTCCCGAGCCAAGTAAGACACTTGCAATCAGAACTGGATTCCTGTAGCGAAGTTGTGGGAATGGAGTCTCCCGTCGAACGCCCGATTGGCTGATGACTCCTGCTGCGAGTGTTGTAACCGCGGTGGGAGGCCTGAACGACCCACCGAGCCAGACGGTGGGTTTTTTGTTGTCCGGGCATGGTCGGCCGCTACCTTCGCAAGGTGGTCAACGACCCATCGCGGATCGACTGGGAGGTGTGTCTGAAGCAGAGCCGGACTTAAACTCTTCCGACCCGCCTTGCCGCTGGCGCCAAGCCGGGCGGCAACGGCGGGCGGAAACCTCCACTGGGACGACGTTCGGGGAATGGAATCGCGCCATGCCATTCGATGGCCTCCATGATGAGCAAAAGGGCTATCTGCTCGAACAGCTTGATGCAGTCGCCGATCTGCTTTCCTCCGAGGACAGATGGTGCAAGCACCACCTGCGGCATCCGAGTGGCGCTCGGTGCCTCCTCGGTGCGCTCACCGACGCGCACGCGCGCTTGATCCTTTACCAACCGATCAAGCGCGCGGCACACGACGTCACCGGCATCCCATATTCCCGCGTCGAGAGCTTCAACGATGCGCCAGGCACTGATTTCGAAACCATTCGGGCGGTGCTCGACAGGGTTCGAAAGGATATAGTTGCCGGGGCTGTCCCGCACGGACTTTTGGACCGTGTCAGGTACTTTCTGGCGCGTCGGCTCGACTCTCGTCGTCGCCGCGCCCAGGCTGCGCGACCCCGTGAGGTGCCTTCCGAGCAAGCCCCGACGGCTATGCGGACCAGAATTCGTCCAGACTGGCCGGGCGAAATCGCCCCGAGGTCCCCGTTGTGGTCGGTGTTAGCCGAGCTCGGCAAGTCCGCTGAGCAGCCGGTCGATGGTCGCGCGCAATCCAGTAGCGCCGATCGCCTCCGCGGCCCGCACTGCGCGGAGGTAATAGCAACGTGCACCAAAGTGACGGCCGAGGCGGAGCCAGACCTCGGGTAAACTGACCGGATCAATGGACGGATCGCGTTCCAGTTCGGCGACGATATCACCTCCCTCAGGTTCTGCCGCTTCTATCCCGGGGTCTCCCAGCAACAGGTCGATGTCCCGCTGCCGGTCCGCTATCCGTGACTGCGTCCAGGTCGGTGCCGCACGCTGCGCGATCTGGTAGAAACGTCGCGCCAAAGCCCATCGATAATTGTCTTTGGCGTAGTCTCCGGCTCGCTCTGCCGCTTCGGCGAGTCCGAGGTCTTTGCGTCCCTCCAGCGCCTCGGCTCGCCGGTCCATATCGGCGAACAGGCTGTCTGAGCTGCCCAGCAATAGCCGCTCGATCGCTTCGCACAGACGGGTCGAACGTGGACGTGGGCGCCCGAGAAGCGTCGCCACCAGAAAGAGTTCAAATTCCACCTTGTGCAATCGCTCGAGATAACCGGCGACGACATTACCATCCGCATAATCGCCTGTCTCTAGCCGATCGAGCCACCGACCTATCTCCGTCTCGACGGCGTCTAGCTCCGCGGCGATGTCGTTGCGCATCCATCTCTCCGACCACGACGCGCGCTGCTTGAGATCGCGAAGGCGAACCTGTGCGAGATGCGCGATACGTGCCAGAACCACTTCATGCAGGCTGGTCGGATATGGCCCATCGACGTAACAGGTCTCACTAGCCCAAGCGACCAACTGCTCGACATAGAGCGGATTGCCGCGGGCCTCGCGCGCAGCGGCAGCAACGAGTGCCGGCGTCGCCCGCAGCCGCCGGGCCAGCTCGCTCGTATCCGCCGCCGGCAGCGGTTGCAGGCGAAGCGTTATATCTGGCTGCAACCGCGCCACCATTGTATCGGCATCGGGACGCGCACAGATCAGCGTCAGCAGCCTCGTCGACAGCCGCGCCTTCAGCAGCGCGTGGACGAAATCCCAGGACGCGTCGTCCGCCCAGTGCAGGTCGTCCAGTACCAAAACGTCGACACGTTCCTTGCGGAGCCGCGCGACCACACGCTCGACCAGCAGCCCCGTGGTGCGCGGATCTTCCGGAAGTTCGATGAGTTGTGTTGCAAATGCCGCAAGGTCGCCACCGAAGATGCTGAAATTCGCTCGCAGCGAGCGCATCCGCAGGTGCCGCTGCAGCCACGCGTTCACCAAGCGCGTCTTTCCGGCGCCAGCGGGTGCAATGATCGCCACGGAGCGGCTTACGCCTTCTGTGCCGCGCCATGCCGCATCGAGCAGTGCGAGTTCCTCGACTCGGCCGACGAACGACGCGCGATCGGGGACCTTCGCGTGATCGAGGGCCGACGGGTGTTTTTGCCCCAGTGGCCGATATCCTTCTCCACCGCCGCGGCGGCGGGCTGGAATGCAGACGAAATGCTCCCAGCGACGGTTGGCCCGAAAGACCGCCTCCGTCACCAGCAGAAGGTCATCCGGCTCAAAATCGAAGAGCCCTCGTGCCAGGGCGTCACTGATGCAGGGTCGCGGCGGCGTACCGCCCCAGGGTAAGATGCAGTCATCCACCCATATCCCCCAGCGCAGCTGGCTTGCCGGTGCCACGACCTGCTGCAGCTCTGGCGCCATCCTAATCAGCCGGTCGCGCAGGCTCACGGTCATCTGGAACAACCGGCGTGCGCCCTGACTACTCCATAGCAACCAACCCTGACCAGCTACCCCGACGATGTCGGAGACCGGGGAGGAGAGCCGGAACACATGCAACAACCTGCCGATATCCCGAAGATGGTGATCGGCAGGACATGGCCCGACCAGCCTCAACCTGATAGCGGCTGCGCAGATATTTTCGAAGCACGTGGGTGTACAGGGTTCCGGCGATGACGGCGCCAGTTGCCATTCGATGCGTTCCCGCGGGGCGGGGCCGAGCCACAACAAGCACTGTGGGCATTGCATCCGCTCTGCCGGCCACTCCCGCCGGCACCGATCGCAGTAACGGTAGTGATACGTGACTGGCCGGCAGACCAAAGCTCCCGGACTGCTGCCCGTCGTGATCAAGCGGGACAATTTACGTCCGAGCACCACCTCTCCCCCTCGCCTTGCAATGGCGCAGCGCGGCACACAGGGCGCGGCCACCATCACTCGTCGTGGTAGGAGTCATCAGCCTCGGCGGCGCTTGCGGGGGACCCCATCCCCTGTGTCAGTATTCCCTCGCTGAGGAAGCGTATCAATGTGGCGCGATAAAGGCATGCAATCTCATCAATACTGCTATCGCTTCTTTCACCGCCATCGATAGACTGCGTCCAGCCGGTCTCTTGACGAACACTCCGACCACGCACAATATAATTTGCACGGGGATGGAGTTCCCCCGCAACCGCCCCCCGATGGGCTGATGACTCCTACGGCGTCGCCTTGGCGTAGTGGGAGATCTGTCGGCTGTTTCGTCGGGCAGTGGTCGTCATCCTTTGCCTGTGGGTTGATGCACCGCCGAGGGGGATGGTGGTGCACGCTCAAGCGGAAACTGGCGGCGCTGGACCGTCTGGAGCGGTGCGATGACCCACGAGCCGCAACTCTGTTTTCGGCAGAGCCGAAAGCTACCGATCCAACAAAGTCGATGCAACCAATTCGCGGTAGAAGCGTCCAGAATGTCAAATCCGCGCCGAGCCGCGTCGTGGGCACGGTTCGGCAGCATGATTCGTGTCGGGATCTACTGCATCGACTGGATGCTGCGTCGCTGGTACGGGGTCTATGCATACTCGAAAACGGACAACGATCTGCTGCGTGCGTCAATTCGTAGAGTCGAAACCGCGACAACGTTATCGGACGGCACGCGCGTAGACCGCGGAGACGTGGTCGTCGACCTGCACATCTGGAACGAGCGGATCCCTGCTCTCGGCTCGCTTGGTCCCAGTTTGGTTTGGGCGAGCCGTACCAAACGCCGGATCGAACTCTCGCTCGTGACGCTGGCACATCACCTGGAATCTCAGGGTTGTCTTGATCGATGCGCTGCCGTACGCGCGGAGGTCGTGTTCCTAAGCGGACAAGGAGCCAGGAAACTGGAGCACATTGCCGAGCATTATGGATTGACCCCGCCTATCGACGCGCGGCGTGCCGATCTGGGTCACGGTCTGCTCGCCTACGGGCTCGCCTGGGCATGCAATCCGGAGAGCCTGAACAAAAAGCGGTTCCGGCCAATGCGATATGAATTCTGGATATCCGGTGCAGCTTTCCGCGAGCGGTATCGGGGCGCGAGAGAGGCCCGTTCCGAGCAATCCCGGCGCGGTACCCGACCTGCTCCCGTCCGCTCCGCCAGGAGAAGTTTCGGTTAGGTCTGACCAAACCTGCCGTGGAATGTTCGGTGCTGCTGGCGCACAGCATTCAGCTCTCCAGGCGATGCGCGATTCGATTCAGCCGCCGCTGTGCGTCGGCTTTAGGAGAGAAGTCCCCCTCCGCCGGCGCCGCCGCTCGGGCGCGGTCGCGGACCAAAGGTCGGGCGTCGGCAGCGTGCTCGACCAACCGCTCCTCAATATCGCGCTGCACATGCCAGGGCGCAGTAGGCAGCAGGTCGATCAATCTTCGGATGGCCACCTGTCTCTCGACAGGATCGCCGGAACGAAGTGCCATCCGGCAGCCCTCTACCGCAATCTGTGCGTCATAGTCGTTGATCCATTCGGAGCGCTGCTGCCCCGAGGTCGCTACGGGATCGCCGATCTCCGTCAGCAATGCCAGCGCCGCGCGGCGGCGGCGGCGACTGGATTCGCTCTCAGATCCGTCCTGCGGGGTTCGTTCAGTCGAGGCGGCGATTAGGGCCAGCGCCGCATCGTTCCCGAACTGCCGGATCGCGTCTTCGGCGGCAGGCCGAGCAACATCGTCTGCCAGCGCCGCGACCAAACAAGGCAGCGCCTCGACGCGGCGCAAGGCGCCGAGCACCTCGATCGGCCCGGCGAGCCGCCGTGTCTCGGCAAGCGAAAGCAGTCGCAAAATGATAGTCTCATCCGCGACGTCATGCAATGCGCGCGCGGTTGCGTTGAGCACCGCATCTTCTCCGGCGCGCTCAACCGGATCCGCAATTGCCCGATCAGCCACAAAGAACTCGATCAGGACATCGTAGGCGCCCAGCGGTGCGAGCGCCTCCACGACCCGGCATCGCGGCTGAAAGAGTCCACTCGGTTCGCGCTGAAACAGCAGGGTGCGAAGCCGCGATACCGCCTGCCTGCCGCACGCCACCACGTCGAGCACGCCGCGATCGCCTTCCGACAAGGACATCAGCCTGTCGACCGCCCGATCCACCATTCCACCGGACCTTATGTCTCCATCGGTTTCGCCAAGGCCTCCCGAAGTCGCGCCAGTGTGTCGGCGAATCCGAGCATCTGTTGCAGTTCGACCGTCGTCCGCCCAGCCTCGGATTGTCGGCGCTCGATAGCCTGCGTGATGACGCCCTGCGTCACTTTCAGGACCTCCGTCAGTCGTGCATCGAGCTGCGCCGAGAACCGCCGAAACGTCTCGCTCACGCCGCGCAGCGTCGCCCAGCGAAGGTTCTCGACGTTGTGTTGCACGAGCGCGTTGATCTCCGCCTCCAACTGCCGGCGCAGCGCCTTCTGTCGGAGCTTTGACGGAAGCAGCCACATCAGCAGGGTATCGGGTGATGGCATCGCCGCGTCCCGCCATTGCTGCGTCACCCAGTAAGGCTCCGGTCCGAGCCGGAATGGCTCTGTCGTCTCCACAGCCTGCAGCGGCACATCGAACAACGCTGCGGCAGTCTGCCGCACCGAACCGACCAACGCATCGGCTCGAACCTGATGACGGGCCAGCATCGCCTCGACCAATTGGCGGAAGTCGGACCCAACCTCGGTGAGCCGTGCCGCGAAGAACGCTGGAATCGCGGCATTCAGGGCCTGCTGCACCGCGCCCCGATCCAAAACCGGCCCGCTGGGCTCAGTGACGCCCCGAACTACACCCGAGAGATAATCCCGGCCGCCCTCGCGCAACCGTTCGGCCTGGCTTTCCAGCTCTTCAACGGCTCGGCGTCTGTCGCCTTCCAGCAGATCTTCCGCGATTTGGCGCTCCCGCGCAGTTTCACGCAGCGCGTCTTCCAGGGCCTGTGAGCGTCGTTCGAGGTCTTCCAGCGGCAGTTCAAGGGCGCGGCGCTGCAGACCGAGGTCCAACAGCGCCTGATCGAGAAGGTTCGTCGCCTTGGCATGAATCGATGCTTGCAGAGCAGCAACCTTTTCGTGTGCAAGGGCCTGCAGGACATCGTGCTCGATCCGCTTCAGACCACTTGTCTCGAGCGCCGTCTTATCCTCACGAGGGCGCGCATTGAGCGCTTCACGCGCGGACAACAGGAAGATTTGCGGCTGCAACTCGCACAGTCCAGAACGATGCAAGGCGGTCTGCAAAAAGGTCAGCGCATGAACTTGTTCTACCGCCCTCAGGTAATCGATCTTATTCAGAATAAAATACAGTCGAACCACGTGCTGTTGAACTTTGGAGAGATACTCGATTTCTGCTTCCGTGATTGGTGGATCGGCCGAGACGACGAATAGAGCGGCGTCGCATTCGGGCAAGACCTGTAGCGCGGTATCGGTATTGTGCTGCAGTGTTGATC
>Ga0335075_10015753_pt1 | contig 11322 bp, 10 predicted proteins | sample Lox_Sample_24_FD_206723 | JGI IMG/M metagenome (GOLD analysis project Ga0335075, IMG submission 206723) | Soil microbial communities from Loxahatchee National Wildlife Refuge, Florida, United States - Lox_Sample_2.4 | ecosystem: Environmental > Terrestrial > Soil > Wetlands | place: USA...
TTTGCCCCGGTACGGCAGCTGCCGGCCGACGGCGGCTGCGTGATCAACCTGTCGCCGGGAGCATTATCATCCCGAAATGTGCGTCTGAGCCGGGAGGGGCAAGAGTACACGCGATCATTCGCTTACTGCTTTCTGGCAGGAGGAGATGCTGCAGATCTGTCGGCGGCGACCCAGGAAGGGCAGATGGCTCCAGCCGGACGGGGATAGGATTCCGCCACGCGGGCGGTTCGTCTGCTGCGCCGTCACCGGGGGTCGGCGGCCGGGTACGGTCGCGGTGTGCATGTGCGTCGCCGCGGCAGCGATGGCGGGCTTGCCCGCCATCGCGGTCGCCGCCGGGCTCCGTCGATGTCGATGTAGCCGGAGACCCCCTTGGCCCGGGCCCTGGGCGACCGACACTGACTAGTTACTCTCTGTGTATGATCGCGGTGTCGCGTTGGTCGTCCAGCGCGGAGACGGGTGTTGCGCTCTTGGCGGGAAACCGCTGCACGCGAGCAGTGTTCTGCGCGTAGCGCAGCTTCCGGGCATGTATGCAGGTAGCCGCCGGGAACTCCGGGCAAGCCGGGTCTCCGCGTGGGCTCAGAGAATCTACAAGCGGGGGAATTCATGAGGATGCGCTTTGCGCGCATGGGCCGTGCGGCAGCAGTGCTGGCCGCGGCAATGGCGTTCACTGGGGCGGTGGCCGAGGCTGCCGAAGCGGTGACTTTCATCGGGCAGGACATACCTACCACGGTGACGATAGCTCGGGGGGCAACCGGAATGGTGCCGTGGACGTACAAGAACACGGGTGGCCCCGGCTCCCTGCCAGCCAGCGGCATGCAGGTGGTCTTCACTGCCCCGGGCAGCACCACGTTCACCGCACAGTCCACCATACCGAGCCAGTACAGCTCGGACGGGTCGGCGTGGTTGTACAACAACGTCGGCCTGCGCAAATGCGCGCTCAGCAATGCCGCCACGAGAATGACATGTGAGGGCTACGGAATCAACGGAGGTCCAAGCGGGTGGCCGTCCGGCGGGTACTTCCGGTTCTGGCCGCAGGTCACCGTCGCGGCGTCCGCTCCGGCGGGCACGACCCTGCCGCGGGGCAGGGGGACGCTCGCCTACACCGATCCGAGTAGCGGGACCTCCTACACGATCAGCGACGGTACCCTGAGCGTCGCAACTCCCGCCGCGAGAGCCGCGAGGGCCGGGATGTGCCTGGACGTCTTGGGCAACGGGATCGCCAACGGCACAAACGTGCAGATCTACCAGTGCCGGGCCAGCCAGCCCAACCAGCAGTGGGTCATCGACGGTGGCAGGGTCATCCGTGCCGGCACCGTCGGCACCATCAGCCCGATGTGCCTGAGTTCCGGCAATACCCGCAACAACGGTGACAACGTGCTGCTGTGGGCATGCACCACCGCAGGCAACGGCCCCGCCAACCAGACCTGGGTGGTCCAGGGTGGCAAGGTCATCCTTAAGAACACCATGGGTACTTCAAGCCCGATGTGCCTGAGTTCCGGCAACACCCGCACCAACGGAACCAATGTGGTCATCTGGCGGTGCGTGACCGCCCCGGCGAACGCCAACGCCAATCAGACCTGGGTAGTCCAAGGCGGTGCCATCAAGCTCGCCGACACCGTGTGACCTGACGGGTAGCGGCGGGGGCGGCCAGGCAGGCATATCGGCCGCCCCCGTCGGCATGGGCAAGATCCGCTACCCCTCTGCCGAGCACCGGCAGTCCTACGCCCGCCGACCGGCTCCGAACGTGGCTTCGCCGCCATCAAGGACAGCGCCGATACTAACATTGCCCGCGGTAGCGGCCAGGGATTTACACGGGCGCGAACCGCACGTCGCCGGCGCGACGGTGAAGCAAACGGAAGACAGACAGCGGGCAAGCAATGACAACTAGTGGAGGTATCAGATGGCCGAACTCCCGCCGCCCCCAGAAGGAATCGTGCTGGCCCACTTCATCGTCTCGGACGATGTCGAGCGCTCCCGGCGCTTCTACACCGAAGTGCTCGGAGGCAGGGTGGCCTTCTCCGGCCCTGGAGGGCTGACCTATGTCGCGCTTTCCAACAGCTGGATCATCATCAATGTCGGCGGGGGCCCTACCGACGACAAGCCGACGGTCACCCTGGAGACGCCACGCGATCCCGACCAGGTCAGCAGCTTTCTTAATATCCGAGTCAAAGACATCAAGGCCGTCTACGCCGAATGGAGCGCCCGGGGCGCTCAGTTCCTGACGCCGCCGAAACAGCACCAGTACGAGATCCGCTGCTACATCCGCGACCCCGACGGTCATCTGATCGAAGTGGGTCAGACCACCGACCCAGCCGGGGACTGGACGCCTGTCCAGTGGCCTTCTAGTACGCCAGCCGAGGAACCCGAGTGAAGACCGAAATTACCGGCGAAGTTTCCCCAGGATAGACGGTGGCCAGTCCACGGGCTCTAGCACACATTTCGTGACGGTCACGCGGATCCGCACGCGTTGGCCCTGGCTCATGGGCTGCCACCGGCGGACCCGTGGCACCCCCTGCTGCCAGAAGGCAGCAAGCGGATGATTGCGTGTACTCTTACCCCCTCCCATGGGTGTAAGTACACGCGGTAATCGAGGCCAGCCGCCCGACTCCCGATCGGACGCAGCAGCTTTCCTGTCCTCGGCTGCGGCTATCCGGTCTGTCGCGGCGGCGTGACGATCTGCCGCGGCGGCGCGCCGGTCTACCCAGATTCCGCTCAGCAGCAGGTGTATAGCCTCCCGGTCCGCCGTCGCGGCGTCCCGTTCATCAGCAAGATCCTCCCATATCCGCGATGCCTGTTCCCAGGTCCGGGTCGGCCATCCGGCGTCCGCCTGGCCCTGGGCGGCATCGGCACCGGCCCTAGGCGTACCGGTTGATGCTGTAGGCGATTGAGCTGGCCGGGTGGCAGTAGGTCGCCTCTGCGTGGTGCATCTGCAGGCCGGTCGGCCACAGGTACACAGCGACCGCGCCGAGGAAGGCGGCCACGGCTCCCAGCGCGGCCCGGTGCTGCCGCCAGGTGGCCCAGGCCATCCGTCGCAATGGCAGCGGCCGCAGGCGCGCGTCCCCTGGGAGGGGCTCTGGCTCAAATAACGGGGTGGTAACTACAAGCGGCCGTCGGCCTGCCAGGCGGATTGACCGCATCTCGTGCCGCCAGGAGAGGTTCTACGGATGATCGTGTGTACTTGCACCCCTCATCAGGGGTGCAAGTACACACGATCATCGGAAACGGCCGCCGGACGTCCGTTTTGCCCCGGTACGGCGGCTGCCGGCCGGCGGCGGCTGCGTGATGGCTGCGTGATGGCTGCGTGGTCAACCTGCCGCGGGAGCATTATCATCCCGAAATGTGCGCCTGAGCCCTGGGAGGGGGCAAGAGTGCACGCAATCATCCGCTTGCTGCCGTCTCTGGCAGAGGGAGATTCCGCAGACCCGTCACCGGCGGCCCATGAACCCGGCGGCCCATGAACCCGGCGGCCCATGAACCCGTCGGCAACGCATGTGCGGCATCTCCGCACCCGACAGCGACCGAGTTATCGTGTTATGTGATCGGTCGGCCGGACCATCTTGCTGACCCATGACGGGGTCACGCAGGCGCTCATGAGCCTGCCGCCTGCCTAGCGGCCGACTCATCCGCCATGTGCCGGGCGTACCAGTCCGCCCAGTCCGGGTCGGGCCGCCCGATTTCCTGCTCGTGCTTGGCATGAGCGGCTTCGGCGCGGCGCAGCGCGCCGGCCAGGTTGGCCACGGAGTCGTAGGCCGCCAGCGCCGGAGTGGTCCGGCCGGGCAGGCGGGAGACGAGCTCGGTCACTATGTCCGCCGCTGACTGTGACTGTCTCGCCAGCGCCACGCTCTGTCCGGCCCACATCGAGAGCGCTTCGATCTCTCCAGTCGTCCCGGCCATAGGTGCCGCTGTCGCGTAGCGAACGATTGATTCGCCGGAGGCGAAGTGCGCGATCACGTCGCCCTGCCCTGGCCGCTTCCCGTCTGGCGGGCGGCCTGCGGCCTCCCACGCCCGGGCTGTTGAGTTGCGGAGCGCGCGGTGGGGAGCATCGGGCCACCCGACGTCGTACAGGTTGGCGTACCACTGCGGGTCGGTCTCGGCCGCCGCAATCAGCGCTCGCCGGTAGTCCTCATGGATCGGCGTCTCCTCAGCCAGCAGGAACCGGGTGCCCAGCCACACGGCCTGGGCGCCCAGGGCGAGCACCGCGGTGACGCCGCGGGCGTCACCGATCCCGCCTGCCGCCATCACCGGCACCGGCGCTACCGCGTCCACCACGGCCGGCACCAGCGGCAGTGTCGCGACGGTGCCCCACACGTGCCCGCCGGCCTCCCAGCCCTGCGCGACGATCGCGTCTACGCCGGACGCAACGGCCCGCCGCGCTTCCTCGGCGGTGCCGACCGTGTGCAGGACGATCCCTCCGGCGTCGTGCACCTGCTTGACGTAGCTGCCGGGGTCGCCCCACATGAACGAGACGATCCGCAAGCCGGCCTCGAGGGCCTGGTCGAGGCGGCGATGATGATCGTCGGTGAGAATGAAGTTGCCGCCGAACGGCCGCGCGGTGAGCGCCGCGGTCTCGCGGACGACGGCCCCGGCGTCTTCGGACCAGGTGAGCGCCAGCGTGCCGAGTGCTCCGGCGTTCGAGACCGCCGCGGCTAGCTGGGGAACCGCGACTATGGGCGCCTGGACGATTGGCTGTTCGATCCCGAGCATTTCGCATACCGGCGTGCGCACTGCCTTCGCCTCCTGTCACTCATACGATGTCGGTGCCGGGCCGCCGGATCGCCGGTCCCAGCCGTGGAACTTGGAGTAGTCGTGCGCGTCCCAGGCTTCGCGGAGGCCCGGGGTGCTCAGGTCCCAGTCGGGGCGGATCTCGCTGGTGGCGGCGCGCAGGTCATGCCACAGGTCGTAGAACGAGGGGCGGCCCCAGAACCAGTAGCCGTTGTAGACACTATGGATGACCAGGCCTGGCTTGAGCACCAGCGTGTGCGGGATCATCGGATTGTGCTCGGGGTCGGTGTACTCCGCGATGTCCAGGTCCTGCTGGACGATCCGGCCGGGGTCGGACAGGAACGTCCACTGGGCGCCGACCGACTTGCGGAACTCCTGCAGGGTGTGATGGTCGTCGGTGGCGATGGTGGCGATCTGGGTGTAGGCCACCGCGATCTTCGAGTAGTTAGCCGCCAGCTCGAGGTGCTGCTGGTGCTCTTTGGGGCAGTAGTGACCGCGGGCAAGGGTGAGGATCAGCGGATCGCGGCCCTGAAGCCCGCTGAGCGTACGCACGGTGCCGGTGTCGTCCGGGAGGGCGTAATCGGGGAAGACGCCGCCGGGTCTGATGTCAGGTCGCATAGGACTGACGGTCGCACGCCGGCCGTCCCGTCGCGCCCGTGGACACCCCGGGTCGCCCCCCGGCACGAACACTGTCTGCACAGATCGCTCGCACCGCGGTCATCGCCGTCGGCAAGCGCGGCGCGGGTCGCTAGCGTAGTGGCATGGGTAGTCTCAGGGTCTTGTTCATCGGGGGTACCGGGGTCATCAGCTCGGCCTGTTCACGGGTGGCGGTCGAGAGCGGTATCGACCTGTTCGTCCTCAACCGGGGCATGAGCAACAGCCGTCCGCTTCCGCCCCAGGTCACAAAGCTGCAGGCGGACATGCGAGAACCACCGTCTGTTCTGCGGCAAATTGAAGATCTTGACTTTGACGCTGTCGTCAACTGGGTCGCGTTCACCCCCGGGCAGATCCAGACCGACATCGGCCTGTTCAGCGGCCGGACCCGGCAGTACGTGTTCATCAGCTCGGCCTCGGCGTATCAGACGCCGCCCGCGCGGCTGCCGGTCACCGAGTCCACGCCGCTGCGCAACCCGCACTGGCAATATTCCAGGGACAAGATCGCCTGTGAGGACGTGCTCGTCACCGCCTACCGTGAGCGGGGCTTCCCGGCCACGATCGTGCGGCCGTCCCATACCTATGACAAGACCCAGGTGCCGTTCGATGGCGGATGGACCGTTCCCGGCCGGATGCTGGCCGGCAAGCCCGTCATCGTGCACGGTGACGGGACCTCGCTGTGGACGCTGACCCACCACGAGGACTTCGCCCGGGCATTCGTGCCGCTGCTGGGACACCCGCGCACGCTAGGCGAGGCGATCCACATCACGTCCGATGACGTGCTCACCTGGAATCAGATCGCCGAAGCGCTGGCCGCGGCGCTGGGGGTGACCGCGCGCACGGTGCACGTCCCGTCGGACGCGATCGCGGCAGCCGACCCGCAGTGGGGAGCCGGCCTGCTGGGCGACAAGGCGCACTCGATGGTGTTCGACAACGCTAAGGTGCGCAGCCTGGTCCCCGGCTGGCACGCGGTGATCCCGTTCGAGCAAGGTGCCCGCCAGATCGCGGACTGGTACCTGGCAGATCCGGCACGGCAGGTCACCGACACCGCGCTCGACGCGGTGATGGACAAGCTCGCGGCCGCCTGGAGCGCCGGCGGTCATCCGATAGGCGCTGCCCTCGCCTGATCGAGCAGCTCGTGTAGCTTCGCGCCCTGGCGCCCGGTGAGAACGGTGACCTCCGGCAAGCTGGCGAGGAGTTCCCGTTCCGCCTGCCGGGCGCCGCGGGCCGCGTCGGCGGTGGACGATGACAGGACGACGAGGTCCGCCGCCGCGGCGCGGGTCAGCTCGATAAGGTCAGCTACCGGCAGGTCGGCGCCGAGGTGGTGAACACGCCACCGGTCCTCGCGCAGGCAGGCCGCGGCCATAAGCGGCGGCAGCGTGTGGCGTTCGCCTGGCGGTGTCGCGGTTACGGCGGTGCCGCGCGGTCGGCCGGAGGGCTGCTGGGCTCGGGGGGCAAGGAGTCGCTCGCAGATCGCGCTCGCGCGGTGCTCGACGGCGACCGACACGTTCCCCGCGGACCATTCCTCGCCGATCCGGCGCAGCGCCGGCCCGATGACCAGGTCACACAGATCGACTAGCGGGACTCCGGGAGTGAGCCTGCTGAACGCGTGCCGTGCGCGCGTGTCGTCACCGGCCACGAGGGCGTCGTATAGCCCGCTGGCTTGCGCCGCCCAGTCCCGTACCCGGATCTCGCGACGCGGTGCGGTGCCGCCGGCCCGGCGTTCTGCCAGCGCGCGCACGTCGCCCTCGCTGACCTCGTAGCCATGCGGTGTCTTACGGGCAGACAGGGTCCCTTCCCGTACCCACCCGTAGGCGGTCTGGTAATGAACGCCGAGCGCCTGAGCGGCGTCCCGCAGTTGCACCTCACCGCCCCCTTGGCCCAGTATTCAGAAGCCCGTGTTCAGCTGATCTTAGTGTTCATATACGACATATCCGCAAGCGGGGGCGGATAGCCGATCCCGGTGTCCATCTGACCCCTTCCGGTCAAAGTGGCCGAACATGTGCCGCAGCGCACCCTCCAGTTCCGGCTGACGGAACCGGTGGCCTGCCCGGATCAGCCGCGCAGGCAGGACATGCTGGCTAGCCTCGGCGATTTCCCTGGCGCCCTCGTCGCCGAGCAGCAGTCGCGGCCCGAACCCCGGGACCGGCAGCACTGCCGGGCGGTGCAGCACGCTGGCCAGTGTCCGGGCATAATCGGCCTCCCGCGCGGGCTCCGGCGCGACAGCGTTGACCGGCCCGGAAAGGTCGCGATCGAGCACCGCCCGCAGGTAGATGTCGAGCAGGTCGTCCAGCGCGATCCAAGCCAGCCACTGCTTGCCGGTGCCCAGACGGCCACCGAGCCCGGCCTCGAACGGCGGGCAGAGCAGGCGCAGCATGCCGCCGCGTGGCGTCTGCACGATACCGGTGCGGACCTGGACCGTGCGGATCCCGGCCGCCTCCGCCGGGGCGGTGGCGTCCTCCCAGTCCATCACCACGTCGGCCAGGAACCCATCGCCCCTGGAGGAGGTCTCGGTGAGCACCTCCTCGCCCCGGTCTGGGCCGTAGATACCGATGGCCGACGCGGTGACGAACGTCTTGAGCCGCGGGTCCGCGCCGTCGCGTGCCTGCGCGGCCCGCTCGGCCAGCAGGCGGGTGGGGAGGATCCGGCTGTCCCGGATCCGCATCTTGCGTTCCGGGGTGAACCGGCCGCCGATCGAGGCCCCGGCCAGGTGGATCACCGCGTCGACTCCGTCCAGCAGCTCCGGCGCCGGGTCCTCCGGGCGCCAGTACCGCTCGCCGGCGTGCCGCGGCGGACGGCGTACCAGCGGGATAACCCGGTGCCCGCTGGTGGTCAGCAGTGCCCTGAGAGCGGAGCCGATCAGGCCGCTGGCCCCGGTCATCGCGATGGTCAGCGAGTCGGGGCTGAGCTGCCTGGCCCGGGCCAGGGCGGCCAGGTCAGCGGCTAGCTGGCTGTGCCGGTAGGCGAACACGGACCGCAGCACCCGGGCGGGCAGCGGCGTCTCTACCAGGTCGGTAACCAGCGTGGCGGTCTCTCCGGCTGGGCTGAACCGGTGGTCATGCCGCCATAGCAGCGGGAGCGACGTGAGCGAATCGGTGAATGCGTTCGGCGGGTCATACCCCTCCGGCTGGTGAGCTGCTATCCAGCGAAGACCACCAGGCAGCCCGAGCACCGCCCGCCCGTCGCGCAGCGAGTCGGCCTCATCAAGGACCTGGACTGGAAGCCACGGCGGCGTCAGCCGCTTGATAGCCCCGGGCCTGGCATGCCAGGAGAACACCTCCTCGTGTCCTGCGTTCACCACGCTGGAGTACGTCAGTCCCATCACTTACCCACCCTCCCAAGGCGTTCAGACATCGACTGGGTGATCTAATTGATACTAAACTACACTAAGATTTGGGGTGGTCAGTGCGGGTGCCCGGGCGCCCGGCGACATCGTCCCCGGAGGCCGCGGAGGCCGCGGAGGCCGCCGCGGAACCGAAACAACGTGGAGGTTTACCGCTTCGTGTCCGTCTGTCATACGTATACGACGGTTAACCTTCCACGAAGCGGCAGAGTTCCACGTTAAATGGCTCTGGCGCACTTCACGGGGAGACCGGTTGCCAACCCCGGCTGCCCGAAGGGTATACCTGCGTCATCTCACTGGCTGAGGTATTTACTCGAATGAGCGTGTGCAGTTGCACCCACTATAGAGAGTACAACTGCACACGATAGCGAGAATCGCTTGCCATACGTGTATTATGTCCCGTCCCGTCCGGCCGGGCAGATGGCCGTTTTGTTCAAGGCGGCCACGGAACCGCTACCGTACAGTCGGAACATGGATGACGTGTTCGCGGCGGGAGACCGCTTCTTGCTCAACGAGGCGCGGCTGCTGGAACGGCGCCTGTTCGCCACCTGTCTCCTCGGCCAGCCGGCCGCCAGGGTCGTCGATGCCCTGCGCGGCTACCAGAACGATGACGGCGGGTTCGGTCATGCCCTGGAGCCGGACATACGCTGCCCGGCCAGCCTGCCGATCTATGTTGAGACCGCATTCCAGGCGCTTGCCGCGGCGGGCACCGCCGACCACGACATGGTGACCCGGGCCTGCGGCTTCCTGGCGCGCACGGCCGCGGAGGTCGGCACGGGCGGCGCTGTGCCGCCGGCTCTCCCGGTCATCGAGTCCTTCCCGCGCGCCGCGCACTGGACTGAATGGGCCTATGAGCCTGGCCTCAACCCGACTGCTGGCCTGGTCGGCCTGCTGTACCAGCTAGGCGTTGACCATCCCTGGCGATCCGCCGGCGCCGCTTACTGCTGGCAACAGCTCGAGTCGGGCGACCTGCCTGGCGACGCGCACGTGCTCAGAGAGATCCTTGTCTTCCTCGAGCATGTCCCGGACCGGTCCCGGGCCGAGCAGCATGCCGCCGCGCTCGCGTCCAACCTGGCCGGCATCCCCCTGTTCCATCTCGACCCCGACACTCCCGGCTACGGCTTGTCGCCACTCGACGTCGCGCCGCAGGCCAGCTCCCGGTGGCGGACGCTGTTCACCGACTCGCAGATCAGCGACCATCTCGACCGGCTGCAAAAGGTCCAGCAGGCCGATGGCGGCTGGCCCATCACCTGGGAGCCACCCAGCCAGGCCGCCAATTCCGAATGGCGGGGGATCGTGACCCTGGGAGCCCTGCGCACGCTCACGTCCTACGGACGGCTGACCGCAGAGGCATAAGGGCGCCGGGCACCTATTCGGTGTTACCTCGGTCGATGAGCAGGGCGAGCGTGAGCGGGACTCGATGGTGATCCTGGGTGAGGTCACCGTCGTCACGTCGGCCATCCCCGGCGTCTTCGGTGCCTCCGAGGACGGCGGCGATGACCTCGCGGATGCTGGTGTCATAGGCCGGCATGAATTTGTCCTGCTCGGCCTGGCCCAGCGGCGAGTACCGGCCCAGCGACTCCCGTGCCCAGCGGGCACCGCCTCGCTCCGGATCGGGGTCGCACAGCAGCGGGTACAGATGTTCCAGCGACGGCAGCGCGGCGCTGGCTCCGCAGCGTCGAAGCGATGTCGCCGCCTCGACCTGATGAGAATCGTCCGGGTTCCGCGCGATCCGGCGCAGGTCCTCGAGGATCACGCTGGTCACCGCGTCCAGTCTGACCGCTAGTCCGAGTGCCGCCGGCTGCTTCTCGTCAGCTTCGGCCCTTATGCCAGCCAGCAGAGACAGTGCCGTGGGGGTGAGGCTACCCAGTCCCTCTATGGCCTGACCGCGAACGTCCTGGTCAGGATCGCCCACCATACGCCCTAGGTATTGGAGTGGTCGCAGGATGCCATCTTCCAGCGTGCTGATGACCTCGGTCGGCTGGCCGTTGGTCGGCTGGCTGTCGGTCGGCCGGCTGAGCAGGTGCCGGAGGCGGGCGTCGGCGGCCGTGACAGAAGCCGATGTCCTGGCGAGCGCTTGCACGGACTGGATGCGCACCTTGGGGTCAGGATCCCGCAAGGCCTCGATCAGGTCTGTGCGCAGCGACAGGTTGCCTTGCTCTGCCGTGGCTATCGCCTGGACGATGATCGTCCGCAGGTCTTCCCCGGCCCCCTGCATCTGCTGGCGAAGCAGCGCGGTTCCTTCCGCGGCGCGGTCATGGCTCGCCAGCGTGCCGAGGGCCAGAATGGCTTCGCCCCGGACTCTTCCGGACTCAGCTGTCGCGATGCGAGCCAGCGCGTCCCAGGCGAGCAGTGCTGCCTGGCCAAGGGCGGCCAGCGCGCGGCAGGCGCTCACCCGCACGAAGACTTCCGGGTCATCAAGCGCGTGGACTAGATCATCGCAGGCGTCGGCCGCCGCTGGGCCCAGGGAACCGACGGTCCTCGCCGCAGACCAGCGGACCTCGGTGTCGGTGTCACGCAGAGCCTGACGCAGATCGGTGAGCAGGGGCAGTTTCACTGGCCCCATCTGCTCCAGCAGGAACAGGACGTCCCGGCGCGTCCGC
>Ga0335075_10015754_pt1 | contig 11322 bp, 8 predicted proteins | sample Lox_Sample_24_FD_206723 | JGI IMG/M metagenome (GOLD analysis project Ga0335075, IMG submission 206723) | Soil microbial communities from Loxahatchee National Wildlife Refuge, Florida, United States - Lox_Sample_2.4 | ecosystem: Environmental > Terrestrial > Soil > Wetlands | place: USA: Florida...
CGACGCCATCGACATGGTGAATCTGCTGTGTCAGCAGATGCGTGAAGTGGGTGGTGTCCCGGCAGACAACTTCCACGATCAGGTCGAACGCGCCCGCTAGCGAGGCGACGTAGCTCGTTTCCGCGAGCGTGGCGATGGACTCCGCGACCTGCTTGATCTGGCCCGGCACCACCCTGATGCCGATCAGGGCCATGAGGTCGAAACCCACCTTGAGCGGGTCCGCTATGCCGACGATCTGCAGGATCCCCGCCCGCTCCAGCCGCTGCACTCGGTACCGCGCCACGCCCTCGCCGATGCCTATGTCCGCGGCGAGCCGGCTGAACGGCCGCCGCCCGTCCCGTTGCAGTGCGGCCACGAGCTGCCGGTCGATGTCGTCGAGCTCCACCGGTTCGCCGCTCCCACTGTTTTGCGGTTTCCGCGACATTAAGTCCCCATTCTTACGTTTCCATCATGTTAATGCTTGACATGCTGTGAAATCATAAAATACGATCTTGAAATCTTCGTAACAGGCCGCGCAACAGCAGCCGCAGCAGCCGCAGCAGCCGCGGCATCGGAGGAGGCCACCCAGTGGATGCGTCCGCTTTCGCGCAGTTCGTCGCCGACGTCACCGAATGGACGAAGTCCGTCGCGCCGAGCATCCCGTTCTCGCGCGAGGAGTACGCCGGACGGCTTGCTCGCCTCAGGCAGGCCATGGCCGAGGATGGCATAAACACGCTCCTGCTGTCTTCCCCGGAAGCCCAGTGCTGGCTGCACGGCCTCTCGCTGCGCTGGTACAAGGCGCAGTCGCCGCGGGAATGGCGGCCGCTGACCTGCACCGCGGTCAGCACCGACAGCGACACGTTCATCCAGTTCGAGGGCATGGAACACGCGGAGATGCTCCGCCGCACCTCCGTCGCCGAGGACATCAGGCTGCTTCCCCGGTACCGGCGCGACGACATGCCCGGCTTCATTATCGGCGAACTGGCAGCCGAAGGCTGGCTGAGCGGCAACGTCGGCGTCGAGATGTACTCCCACGTGCCCAACGCCGCGGTCGCGGGCCTGCTCCGGGCGGGCATGGAGGCGAAGGGCGCCACGGTCGTCGACGGCACCGGCACGGCACGCCGGGTCCGCAGGCGCAAGTCGCCGGCCGAGATCGCCTGCATCGAAAAGGCCGCCGAGATCTGCGACGCCGGCATCCTCCACCTCACGGAGGTGCTCCAGCCCGGGATGACCGAACTGGAGGCCTGGTCGGCGATGACAAGCGCCATGGCCAGGGCGGGCGGCGAACACGCGGCCATCCACGAAGTGGCGGTCGTCGGCCTGGTCGGCAGCGGCCACTCGATCTCCGGCCGCCGCGTCGTCCAGAAGGGTGACTTCCTCGACGTCGACCCCTGCGGCGTCTACAACCGCTACCACGCGAACAGGAACATGGTCTTCTACCTCGGCGAGCCGCCCGAGGCCGCGGTCGAGCTGATGAAGGTCCTGGCCGGCGCCTACGACGTAATCCGCGAGGTCGGCAAGGTCGGGACGCCCGTCAAGGATCTCAACGAGGCGCTCAGGGACTACTACGTCGAGCAGGACGTGTGGCACCTGAACAGCCAGTACTGGGTGGGCGGCTACGAGCTCGGCATCAGCTTCCCGCCCGACTGGGTCGGCGAGTGGCACTTCACGGTCAACTCTGACAATGAGCCGGGCCTGATCGAGGACGGCATGGTCACCAACTTCGAGAGCGTCGTCGGCCTGGGCATCCTCGACACCATCGTGTACCAGGAGTCCGGAACCCGCACGCTCTCGAAGATCCCGCACCAGATCACCGCGATTCCTTGCTGACCACAGGGAAAGGCGTGACCGAGGCACGAGGCGGGCAAGACGTCGCTGCCGCCGCGAACGCCAGCGACGGCGGGGACGGCGTCCCCGCCCCGCCCGTCGCCGCCATCGAGCTCGCCGGCATCGAGAAGACCTTCCGCTCCAAAGGGGACCAGTTCGCCGCGGTCCGCGGCGTGGACCTGCGGATCGAGGGCGGCGAGTTCTTCTCCCTGCTCGGCCCGTCCGGGTGCGGGAAGACGACCACGCTGCGCATCATCGCGGGCTTCGAGCGGCCGACGACCGGCCAGGTCCGGCTGTACGGGCAGGACGTGACGAACGACGGCCCGGACAAGCGCGACGTCAACCTCGTCTTCCAGAACTACGCGCTGTTCCCGCACCTGAATGTCTACGAGAACATCGCGTTCGGACTGCGCCGCCGCGGCGTGCGCAAACCCGAGCTGACCACGCGGGCCGGCGAGATCATCGAGGCCGTCCAGCTCGGTGGCTTCGAGAAGCGGATGCCGAAGCAGCTGTCCGGCGGCCAGCAGCAGCGCGTCGCCCTCGCGCGCGCGCTCGTGAACCGGCCCCGCGCGCTGCTGCTCGACGAGCCGCTCGGCGCGCTGGACCTCAAGCTCCGCGAGGCGATGCAGATCGAGCTCAAGCGCATCCAGCGCGACATGGGGATCACGTTCGTCTACGTGACCCACGACCAGGGCGAGGCGCTGACCATGTCGGACCGGCTCGCGGTCATGCGGGCCGGCCGGATCGAGCAGCTCGGGACGCCGCGCGAGGTCTACGACCAGCCGGCCACCGCCTTCGTCGCCGGTTTCATCGGGGCTTCCAACGTGCTCACCGGCCGGGCTAGGGAGGTCGCTGCGGGCAGTGCCCGGCTCGACGTCCCGGATCCGGAACGAGTGGTCGTTCCCCTGAATGGCCAGCTAACTCCCGGCGAAGAGCTGGCGTTCACGGTCCGTCCGGAGAAGATCGTCCTCGACACCGTGATGCCCGACCGGCCCTGCCGGCTCCGCGGCCGCGTCACCGAGGTCATCTTCCTCGGCACGTCCACCACATACCTGGTCAGCACCCGGCTGACCGACGAGATACGCGTCTTCCAGCAGAACGGCGAGTCCGTCAGGCACCCGGACCGTGGCGACGACGTATGGCTGTCCTGGCGCGCTGAGGCCGCCAGGCCCTTCGAGGGAGGGAACGAATGAACGGATACGTCAGTCGCCGCACCGTGCTGCGCGGCTCGCTCGTCGCGGCGGCGGCGGGGCTGGTCGCGGCCTGCGGCTCCAGCGGGTCGAGTGGCGGCACCAGCTCGACGACCTCCGGCATCAAGCCGGAGAAGGACGGCTCCACGCTGGACCTGTTCGCCTGGGAAGGGTACTTCGCGCCGTCCGCGATCAGCGGGTTCGAGAAGAAGTACGGGATCACGGTCAACCAGACCTACACGACCAGCGACGACGACGAGCTGCAGAAGGTCGTGGCCGGGCTGCCCTTCGACGTGGCGATCGCGAACTCCGAGTACCTGCCGCAGATCATCCCTGCGGGCCTGCTGCGGCCGCTCGACCACGCCTACCTGTCCAACTGGTCCCAGGTCTCCGCCTACTTCAACAACCCGTACTACGACCCGGGCGCGAAGTACTCGGTGCCGTACGCGATGGCCCCGATGGGCCTGTTCTACCGCAGCGACGTCTTCCCCGACCTGACCGGCTCGTGGTCCGACCTGTGGGAGCGCGCGGGCGACGCGCCCGGCCGGGTCTACATGATCGACGACATGCAGGTGGCGCTGTCCATCGCGCTCATGCACCTCGGGCTGCCGATCATCAACCCGAGCCAGGATGACCTGAACAACGCCGCGGACGCGCTGATCGCGCTCAAGCCGAAACTCGCCGGGTTCGCGTCGGAGAACACGATCCAGTCGATCGCGAGCGGCCAGGCCGCCATGATGCCCACCTACACGGGCAACGTCTACACCGCGCTGAGCCAGGCGAAGAACCCGGGCACGATGAAGTTCGAGCTGTGCAAGGAAGGCCAGCTCTTCAACTCCGACACGCTGACGATCACCACGAAGGCCGCTAACCCCGGCAACGGCATGCTGTTCATCGACTACATGCTCGCGCCGGAGAACATGACCGCCAACGTGGACTACACCGGCTACCCGGTCGGCACCACGGCGGGCCTGAGCTCCTACGCCAAGCTGGTGAAGAACTACCCGTGGCTGTCGGTCGGCACCGACCTGCTGGCGCAGCCGAGCCACTGGGAGCAGGGCCTGACCGAGTCGCAGCGGCCGATGTGGAACAGCGCCTGGCTGAAGGTGCAGGCGTAGCCGGTGGCGCGGTGAAGCAAACGACGCTCGCGCGGATCTCGCTGCTGCCGGGCACCCTCTGGCTGCTGGTGCTGTTCGTCGCGCCGTGGGCGGTGGTGGTCGCGGTGTCGCTGGCCAGCACCAATATCCTGGGCCTGCCGGTCTACGGCACGCACTTCGGGAACTACAGCCAGATCCTGCAGCCGGACGTGCTCGGCATCTTCTGGCGGTCCCTGGAGTACGCCGCGCTCGCCACGGCGGCCTGCCTGGTGCTCGGCTACACGACCGCCTACACGGTGGCCCGCTATGGCGGGCGCTACCGGCACCTGATCATCCTGCTCGTGCTCGTCCCGTGGCTGGTGGACTACCTGGTCCGCATCTACTCGTGGATCCAGATCCTCGGCCAGGGCGGCGTCCTGAACAGCCTCGTGCACGCGCTCGGGGCCAACGTCGACGTCAACCTGCTCGGCCAGAGTTACACGGTGATCGGCGGGCTCGCCTACAGCTACCTGCCCTACATGGTGCTCGCGGTGTACGTGTCGGTGGAGCAGCTCGACGACTCCGTCATCGAGGCCGGGCGGGACCTGTACGGCACCGCCGCCGCCACCTTCAGGCACGTCACGCTGCCGTGCACGCTGCCGGGCGTGCTGTCCGGGTGCCTGCTCGTCTTCCTCCCGGCGATCGGGGACTTCGCGACCGCCCAGCTTCTCGGGTCGCCGGACCAGTACATGGTCGGCAACATCATCTCCGACGACGCTTCGAACCCCGGCGGCCTGCCGATCAGCGCCGGCCTCACCGTCTTGCTGATCGCGGTGCTCGTCATCGTCGCGCTCGCCTACATGGCCGCCGCGCGCCCGCTGGTCAGGAGGGGGGTAATGGAGCGTGCTGGCTAGCCCGCCCGTGCCCGCCACCGGGCAGCGGGCGGCCGATCGCGCGGTCCGGCCGCGCCGCCGTCCCCGCGCCGGCCGCGCCGGCCTGTGGGTGGTAACCGGAATCACCGCGCTGTTCCTGCTGGTGCCGGTCGTGGTGGTGGTGCTGTACTCCTTCAACTCCCAGCAGTCGCTGACCGCCTTCGGGCATCCGAGCCTGCGCTGGTACATCGCCCTGTTCCACAACAGCTCGCTGCTCGCCTCGGTGCGGGTGAGCCTGGAAGTGGCGGTGATGACGACCGTGGTGGCCACGGTCGTGGGGACGCTGCTGGCCTTCGGCCTCACCCGGTCGCAGACGCGGTGGTCGCGGCCGACGAACGGCATCCTGCTGCTCACCCTGGTCACGCCCGAGATCGCCACCGCGATGTCGCTGTTCCTCATCTACACGACCCAGCTGCACGTCACGCTGTCCGTCTTCACGATCACCGCGAGCCACATCACGTTCTCGCTGGTGTACGTGACGGTCATCGTGCGCACCCAGATCTCCGGGCTGCGGCGGGAGATCGAGGAAGCGGCCAGGGACCTGGGCTGCGGCGAAATGCAGACCCTCCGGTTCGTCGTGCTGCCGCAGATCAGGTCGGCGGTCATCGGCGCGGCCCTGCTGGTGTTCGTGCTGTCCTTCGACGACTTCGTCACGTCCTACCTCACCAGCGGCGTCGGCACGCCACCGCTGCCCGTCTACATCTACAGCATGATCAAGTTCGGCATCTCGCCGGAAATCAACGCGATCGGAACGCTCATGGTTGCTGTCTCAGCCGTTCTCGGGATCACGGGCATCTTCCTGCTCGGGTTCCGCGCCCGCCGCGGGAGGGCCGCGTGACGGCCCCGGACACCGTCATCACCGGCGCGGAGATCCTCGCCGACGGCGTGGTGCCCGGCTGGGCGCGCGCGATGGCGGTATCCGGCGGCACCGTCACGGCGCTCGGGGAGCCGGCGGAGATGCTCACGCTCGCGGGCCCGGGGACTCGGGTCCTCGATCTGTCCGGCCGGACGGTGCTTCCCGGCTTCATCGACGCGCACGTGCACCCGATCACCGGCGGCGCCGGGCTGCTGCGCTGCTCCCTGCTCGGACTCGGCACGCTGGCGGAGTACTCCGCGGCGATCAGCGAGTACGCCGCCGCGCACCCGGAACGGGAGTGGATCGAGGGCAGCGGCTGGTCCATGGACGCGTTCGAGCGCGGCGTGCCGGCCGCCGCCCAGCTTGACGCCCTGGTGCCGGACCGGCCGGCGATCCTGTACAACCGCGACGGGCACACCGCGTGGGTCAACACGGCGGCGCTGCTGGCCGCCGGGGTCACCGCCGACACGCGGGACCCGGCGGACGGCCGGATCGAGCGGGCCGCCGACGGCAGCCCGTCCGGCGCGCTGCACGAGGGCGCAATGGCGCTCGTGGCGAAGTTCGTGCCGGCGCCGGGCGAGGGGTTCCGCGCCGAGGCCCTGGCGGCCGGGCAGGAGTACCTTCACTCGCTCGGTATCACCGGCTGGCAGGACGCGCACGTCGCCGCCGACCCCGACGACGTGGCCAGCTATGTCAGCCTGCTCGCCGGCGGCCGTCTCACCTCGCGGGTCACCGGGGCGCAGTGGTTCGCGCGCGACCGGGGCGCCGAGCAGATCGCGGAGTTCGCCGAGCGCCGCCGCGAATTCGAGAGCGAGCTCTTCCGGCTCGGCAGCGTCAAGATCATGCTGGACGGCGTCTGCGAGACGCACACCGCCGCGCTGTCAGGACCGTACCTGGACGGCCACGGCCACGCGACGGACAACGCCGGCATCAGCTTCTTCGACGACGACGCGCTGGCCGAGTACGTGCGCCTGCTCGACGCGGCCGGTTTCCAGGTGCACTTCCACGCGGTGGGGGACCGGGCGGTGACGCAGGCCCTCAACGCCGTCGAGGCGGCGCTGACCGCGAACGGCAACCGGGGAAACCGGCACCATGTCGCGCACGTCCAGGTGGTAGATCCGGCCGACGTGCCGAGATTCCGCCGCCTCGGCGTCACGGTGAACGCGCAGCCGCTGTGGGCGCGTCTCGAGCCGCAGATGACCGAGCTCACCCTCCCCTTCCTCGGGCCGGACAGAGGCAGGCACCAGTACCCGTTCGGGGATTTCGAGAGCGCGGGGGCGGCGATCGCGTTCGGCAGCGACTGGCCGGTGTCGACGCCCGATCCATTCCGCGAGGTGCACGTGGCGGTCAACAGAACCCCGGTGCCCGACCGGACGCGGTGGACCCCGGCGGACGGGATCTTCCTGCCAGACCAGCGGATGTCGCTGATGTCCGCGATGCGCGCGTTCACGCTCGGCAGCGCCTACGTCAACCGGGACGAGAAGATCGCGGGTTCGCTGGCGGCCGGCAAGTCGGCGGACTTCATGGTGCTCGACCGCAACCCGTTCGACGGTCCGCGCGAGGAGATCTGGCGCACCACCGTGCTTGAGACGTGGTTCGCGGGCCGGCGGGTCTACCAGCGGGATGCCGCCTGATGGTATTCCTTCGCAGCACCCGGTCGCTGGCGGCCGGGGACGCTCCCGTGCGCGCGCTGTCCGACGCGCAGCCGAAGGTGTACTGGTCCGACCGGCCGGACGCCCCCGCCCCGCGGCCAAGCCTGGTGGGCGCGCTGGACGCCGACCTGGTCATCGTCGGCGGCGGGTTCACCGGGCTGTGGGCCGCGATCCAGGCCAAGGAGCAGGACCCGTCCCGCGACGTGGTGCTCCTCGAAGGGGAGACGGTCGGCTTCGGCGCGTCCGGCAGGAACGGCGGCTTCGTGGACGCGTCGCTGACGCACGGGCTCGACAACGGGGTACGGCACTTCCCGCGCGACATCGCCGCGCTGCACCGTCTCGGGCTCGACAACCTCGACGGCATAGTGGACACGCTGCGCCGCCACGACATCGACGCGGACTGGGACGCCCGCGGGATGCTCTACGTAGCGACGCAGCCCTACCAGGTCGGCCTGCTCGAGTCGCAGGCCGCGCTGCTGAACGAGCACGGCGAGTCCGCCGCGGTGCTCGACGCGGCGGACGCGCGCGCCGAGGTCGATTCGCCGACCTACCTGGGCGCGTGCCTGCGCCGTACCGGGAAGGCGACCGTGCACCCGGTCCGGCTCGCCTGGGGGCTGCGCCGTGCCGCCGAGTCGCTGGGCGTGACGATCCACGAGCACTCGCCCGTGCGCCGCCTGCGCGCCGCGGAGGCCGGCGTTTCCGCGGAAACGCCGTACGGCGTGGTCCGGGCGGCCCGGGCGGTCGTCGGCACCAGCGCCTATCCGCCGCCGCTGCGCGCCATCCGGCGTTACGTGGCCCCGGTGTACGACTACGTGCTCGTCACCGAGCCGCTCAGCGACGCGCAGGTCGCCCTTGCCGGCTGGGAGAGCAGGCTGCCCGTCGCGGACTCGGGCAACCAGTTCCACTATTACCGGCTGCTTCCCGACAACCGGATCCTGTGGGGCGGCTACGACGCGATCTACTACTTCCGCGGTGACGTCGGCGCGCACCGGGACCAGCGGGCGGCCAGCTTCGCCACACTCGCCCGGCATTTCTTCGCCACGTTCCCGCGGCTGTCCGGCGTGCGCTTCACGCACCGCTGGGGCGGCCCGATCGACACATGCTCGCGGTTCTGCATGACGTTCGGCACCGCGCTCCACGGCCGGGCGGCGTACGCGGTCGGCTACACCGGCCTCGGGGTGGCGGCCACACGGTTCGGCGCCCGGGTGGCGCTCGACCTCGTGGACGGCGCCGACACCGAGCGGACCAGGCTGTCCCTGGTCCGCTCCAAGGCCATCCCGTTTCCCCCCGAGCCGCTGCGCTGGGCCGGAATCCAGGTCACCCGCCGGGCGCTGGCCGCCGCCGACCAGCGCGACGGCCGCCGCGGCCCATGGCTGGGCGTCCTCGACCGTTTCGGCGTCGGCTTCGACAGCTAGCTGCGCACGCCGCCTCGGCGCGGCAGAACGGGGGCTGCCAGTGATAACAGCAAGAAGCGGGGCAGGAGGGGATAGAGAGAACGAAAGCTCAGCCAGGGCGGCAAGCCGGCTGCGGAGAGGCAGTCGGCGGTGATTAGACGATTGTGCCCAGCGGGTGCTCCAGGCGGGTCGTGAAGGCGGCTAGCCAGCGGGCGGCGAGGGCGCCGTCGATCGCGCGGTGGTCGACCGAGAGGGTGCAGCGCATGACCGTCGCCACGGTGACGGCGCCGTCGGTGACGACCGGCTGCTGTTTAGCGGCGCCGACCGCGAGGATGCCGGACTGGGGCGGGTTGATGATCGCGGAGAACTCCAGCGTGCCGTACATGCCGAGGTTCGAGACCGAGAACGTGCCGCCCTCCAGCTCGTCCTGGCGCAGCCGCCGGTCACGAGCCCGCTGAGCGAGGTCCTGCGATTCCCGGGCAACATCCGACAGGCGCTTCCCGTCCACTCCGCGCAGCACCGGCGTAACCAGCCCGCCCTCGGTCGCGACAGCAATCGATATGTCGACGCAGCCGTGCGCCACCAGGCCTTCGTCGCTCCACGTGACATTGGCTTCGGGCACGTCCCTGAACGCGGCCGCGACGGCCACGACGACGAAGTCGTTGACCGAGATCTTCACGGGCGCGGTCTCGTTAATGCGCTTCCGCAGCTCGAGCAACTCGTCAACGACGCACTCGGTGGCCATGTAGAAGTGCGGGATCGTCGTCTTGGCCTCGGTGAGGCGGCGGGCGATGGCGCGGCGCATGGGTGTATGCGGCACGATCCTGTCGGCGGGGGTGGACGCCGCGGGGGGCGCGGGCCTGCGGGGAAGATTTTCCGCGGCCAGTCCTTCGGAACGCCGCGGAGAAATCTCCCCTTCGGCCCCCGCTCCTTGCGGGACCAGGACCGGAGCGATCGGCTGGATCGCCAGGAACTGCTCCAAGTCGCGGCGGACGATACGGCCGTTCGGGCCGGTGCCCGCTATCGCGGCCAGGTCGATGCCTCGCTCGCCGGCGATCTTCCGCACGAGGGGGCTGGCGAAGATCCGGCCTCGCGCCCCGGCGGCGGGCGCGGCCTGATGGCCGTTCGCCTGCGCCGCGGAAGCGGCCGGCGCGGGGGCGGGCGCCTCACGACCGAGGGCGGCGTCGATGTCGGCGTCGGTTTCGCCGTTGGCTACCAGGACCAGAATGGGGTCGCCGATCTCGCCGGAGTCGCCGGTGGCCAGGACCAGGCGGCCGACCACGCCGGCCTCTTCGGCCTCGTACTCGACGAGGGCCTTTTCGGTTTCGATCTCCGCGATGGGCTGGCCGACAGCAACGCTGTCGCCGGGGGCGACGAGCCAGTTGGCGATGGCGGCTTCGGTGGCGCCTGCCAGGACGCTGGGCATCCGCACGACGGAGGCCATCAGCCGCGCACCTCCAACGGGCGGGCAGCGGGGGCCGCCTCAGTGGCGCCTGCCAGGACGGTAGGTGTCCGCACCACGGCAGCCATTACCGCCGCACCTCCGTGGGCAGCGGGGAGCGCTGGGGAGATTCCTGGCGGTGTTCCGAAGGATGGCCGCCAGGAATTTTCCCCTCGGTCCCCGCTGCCCCCGCCGCGCCGCCGAAGGCGGCGCGCACGCGTTCCAGGCCCAAAACCACGTCCGACGTACCCGCGATCGCCGCACGTTCAAGCACGCGAGAGATCGATGGCGACGCCTCGCCGCCGGTTACCCGCTGCACTGGCTGGTCGAGCCAGTCGAAGAAGCGCCGTTGGATCTCGTCGGCGAGCCAGCCGCCGTACGACGTCCCCACGGCACCCTGCTCGACGATCAGCACCGCGTTCGTCTTCTTGACCGACTCGCCCACCGTCTCCCAGTCGAGCGAGGCGCGGTCGAGGAAGCGCAGGTCGATCAGCTCGGCGTCGATGCCCGTCTCCTCGATGGCCTCCAGGGCATGAGAAACCATCGACAGGTACGTCAGCACGGTCACGTCGTTGCCGGGCCGCCGGATCGCCGCGCGGCCGAACGGGATCTGGTAGTCCAGGTCGTCGACCGGGATGTCGCCCTCGGTGCCGTACAGGTCCACGTGCTCGATCACCAGGACCGGGTCCTCGATCGCCAGCGCGGCGTTCATCATGCCCACGTAGTCGAACGGCGTGGACGGGGCCATGATCCGCCACCCGACCGACGTCGCGAAGATGCCGACCGGGTCCATGCTGTGCTGCGACCCGTAGCCGGTGCCCATCGCGGACTTCGTGCGCAGCACGAGCGGCACCGGATTCCGGCCGCCGAACATGTGCCTGGCCTTGCCGATCTGGTTGAACACCTGGTCGGCCGCCACCCACAGGAAGTCGGGGTACATGAACTCGACGACCGGCCGGAACCGCCCGTCCAGGG
>Ga0335075_10015755_pt1 | contig 11321 bp, 12 predicted proteins | sample Lox_Sample_24_FD_206723 | JGI IMG/M metagenome (GOLD analysis project Ga0335075, IMG submission 206723) | Soil microbial communities from Loxahatchee National Wildlife Refuge, Florida, United States - Lox_Sample_2.4 | ecosystem: Environmental > Terrestrial > Soil > Wetlands | place: USA...
CTGTCTGTCGACAACCCGGCCGACATCCCGTGGATCACCGCCGCCGGCGGCACGACTGAGGCCGGCCGGATTCCGCTCTACGACTCGGTCGGCCTGGCGGCGACGGTGACCATCAAGTCGCAGCGGGCCTGGGGCTGGGACTGGCTGTTCCCGTACTACTACCTGGTTCCTGGCGATTTCACCGAGGCCTCGTTCGCCGCGGATCCGCTGTACGCGGGCGGCGGGGGTGGCGGGTACAGCGTCGTGGAGCGGCAGCCGGCCTACCAGAGCAAGATCAGCGGGATCGATGACTACAGCTTCGTCCCGTACGAGACGCCGACTGATTTCGTCGACTACCCGGGCACACAATTGCTCCTGCCGACCGAGTGGACCTCGTGGCTGGAGTCGGAGGGCCAGAGCTCCGGCGCCGCGCCGGGGGCCCAGCCCGGCACCTTCACCGGCAAGGGCGGCCGTGCGGTTCCCGACGTGGTGGCGGATGCCGACCCGTACACCGGCTACGTCGAGTACTTCAGCAAGTTCTGGCAGCAGGGCGGCGGAGCGCCGGCTCTCGAGGACGGCTGGGGCGGGACCAGCTTCGTTGCGCCTCAGCTGAATGGGTCGACCGCGGTGATCGACTCCTACCTCCACCGCCGGGTCGGATTCTGGAACCCGGCGATCTATAAGTTCGCGGCCACGTCGTACACGCCATTCACGCCGCTGGACACGCCGAGCTCCAGCAACGACAACCTTTACTACACCGGCACGAAGGGCCATATCTTCAATCCGGGCACCGGGCTCGGCACTCCGAACCTGGCCAAGCTGGCCGCTGACTTCCGCAGCCACGGCGGCTAGAGATTGATCGAGCAGGTCCCGCGCGCCGGCGAATACCGGGCGCGGGACCTGCCCGTTCCCGTCCGAAATTATGTCTATCAAGTCTACAGATTAAGTTCTAAAGCGGCCCGCTGACCAGCCTGTTGTCGCTCACGGAGATGTCACTGACAGTTCGCCGGGTGGTCATGGCGTAGCGTACGTTTCGGGCGTCAACATGACCGATGGTGGCAGCGTGCGAATCGCGTATGTGACAGAGTCCTTCCCGCCTGACGTTAACGGCGTCGCGCACACTGCTGTGCGCGTCGTCGAGCATCTGCTCTCTCGGGGCCACCACCCGCTGGTGATCGCGCCCGAGCCGGGGAGCGGGGTGCCGCTTCCGGACCGCGAGTTCGATTTCCCGATTGTCCGCGTCCGCTCGGTTGGCGTGCCGGTCTACAAGGGCTTCCGGGTCGGCCTGCCCGGATCGAAGGTGCACGCGGCAGTGGCGCGGCACGGCGCCGACCTCGTGCACCTGGCTGGCCCCTTCATGATGGGCGCCAGCGGTGGCGCGGCGGCGGTCGAGCAGGGCGTGCCGAGCGTGGCGGTCTATGCCACCGACCTGCCCGCCTACGCGCGGACGTACCACACCGGGAGCATGGGGCAGAAGTTCGCCTGGTACCGGCTGCGGAAGATCCACAATGCCGCCAACCGGACGCTAGCGCCCTCCACCGCCACGGCAGCTGACCTGCGCGCGAACGGTATCCAGCGGGTACACGTCTGGGCCAGGGGGGTGGACTGCGTCCGGTTCGATCCGGACAAACGCAGCGACCGCCTGAGGGCCCGGCTAGCTCCCGGCGGCGAGGTCCTGGTCGGATATGTCGGACGGCTTGCGGTGGAGAAGCGCCTCGACCTGCTCGCGCAAGTCCAGTTCATACCCGGCGTCCGGCTGGTGATCGTCGGCAGCGGGCCGGCCGAGGCGGGCATCAGGAAGGTCCTGCCGTCTGCCCTCTTCCTCGGCCAGCGCAGCGGAGAGGAACTGGCTAGGATCTACGCGAGCCTGGACGTGTTCGTACACGCCGGGCCGCATGACACGTTCGGTAACACAGTTCAGGAGGCCGCCGCGAGCGGCCTCCCGGTTGTTGCCCCTGCGTCCGGCGGTCCGCTGGACCTGGTACGCCACGGCGTCACCGGATTCCTGGTGCCACCGGGTGACGCCGCGGCGCTAGCCGACGGGGTCAGCCGGCTGGTCGCCAACCCGGCGCTACTGGCGGCGCAGAGCGCGGCTGGCCGGCAGATGGTGCTCGCCCGCACCTGGCCTGCGCTGTGCGACGAGCTGATGGGGCACTACGCAGACGTTCTCGCCGGGACTGGCTCGGCCGAGCGGGAGGCGGTGGCGGCGTGACGACGTTCGTCGCACTTGGCGATTCGATCACGCTCGGCATTGGCGACCCGGTCCGGCTCCCGCCCGCCCCCGGCCGGCGTGGCCTGACCGGCAGGGGCCGGCGAGGGTGGCGTGGCTGGGCTGTGCTGCTGGCTGAGTCCATGGCCGATCCTGCCTTGCACATCGTTGCCGGGAACGGGGCCCTCTGGGCCAATGTCGAGCACGATCAGCTGCCGGCGGCGCTGCAGTTGCGACCTGACGTCGCCAGTGTCGTCACTGGCATCAACGACACGCTCCGCCCGAACTTTGACGCCGACCGGATCGCGAACTCTGCCGCGCACACGGTCGGCGCGCTGCGAGCGTGCGGCGCCGAGGTGCTGACCATGAGGCTGCCAGACCCGGGCAAGATGCTGGGCATGCCCGGCGTCTTCGCGCGGCCGCTCGCCCGGCGGGCGCACGCCATCAACGAGATCATGGACGACGTGGCCGAGCGGTTCAGCACGCTGCACTTCGACGCGGCGCGGGACGAGGAGGCCTACGACCCGCGGATGTGGGCGGTGGACCGGCTCCACCCGAGCGAGCGCGGTCACCGGCTGATCGCCCGCAGGTTTCACGCGCTGCTGGCGGAGGCCGGTCAGCCCGTCGGGCCAGCGCCCGGCGCCGAACCGCTCGAGGACCCGCCGAGCAGGGCTGAGCAGATGGCATGGATGGCCACGAAGGGCACCGCCTGGGTGGCGAAGCGGTCGACGGACCTGGTGCCAAACCTGCTGGCGATGGCGTTCGCCGAATGGCGGTCCGGCCTGCGCGCGGGCCTGGACACCGTTATCGACCCCGCGCTCGTCGGGCCGGTCGAGCCGGTCCTGGACGGGCCAGTCGAGCCCGGCCTGGACCGGCCAGTCGAGCCGATCGATTTCCCCGAGCTACCTGAGGGCGCTTCGTTCGGCTGACCTGGCCATCCACAGTATCCACACCGTCCACGCCAGGTGTCTAGTCAGTGAACGGCGCGTTACAGAATTCTAGCTATTGTTGATCGAAATGATATCTATACTCCTCTGGTCGGCTTATTTGTTAAGCTGATAAGCGGTTCAGTACGTGGGGGCTGCCCTGTCGAACGCGGCCGAGTGAGCCATGGGCGGATTCGCCCGTCTGGCTCAGCGCAGCCTCATGCAGAGGGGATGGCCCTACCGGTGGGAGACCTGCCGCCGTCGGTGTCGGGAGACGCTGACGGGACACAGATCCGCACAGATCCCGCCGACGGGGGGATCGCGGTCGACTACGCGCCTGCCAGCTATGGCGACGATGTGCTGAGCCGGACGGCGATCCAGGACATGCCGGTGCAGCGGCCCGCCACCGGCGCACAGCTTGACGCAGTCGCCGTGTCGGCGTGGTTCGGGTCGCACAAGGTGCTGGAGCGCGTGTCGCTGGCGATGCCGCCTGGCGTTGTCACCGCGCTGATCGGCCCGTCCGGGTGCGGCAAGTCCACCTTCCTCCGGATTCTTAACCGGATGCACGAGACCGTGCCGGGCGCCCAGCTGGCCGGCGAGGTACGCCTGAACGGGCACGACATCTACGACCCTGGCAGCCGGGTGACCGAGACGCGGAGCCGGATCGGCATGGTGTTCCAGAAGCCGAACCCGTTCCCGGCGATGTCGATCGCGGAGAACGTGGTGGCCGGCCTGAAGCTGTCCGGCGTCCGGGTCAGCCGCTCAGAGCGCGCGGAGATCATCGAGCGCTGCCTGATGCGGGCAGGCATGTGGAACGAGGTGAAGAACCGGCTGGCGCAGCCTGGCGGCGCCCTCTCTGGCGGGCAGCAGCAGCGGCTGTGCATCGCGCGCTCCCTCGCCGTGAACCCCGGCGTCCTGCTCATGGATGAGCCGTGCTCGGCGCTCGACCCGGGCTCGACCGCCCGGATCGAGCAGACCATCGCCGAGCTCATGCACGACGTGACGATCGTCATCGTCACGCACAACATGCAGCAGGCCGCGCGGATCTCGCAGCAGTGTGCCTTCTTCCTGGCCGAGCAGGGTGCGCCTGGCGGCATCGTGGAGGCCGGCACGACGCAGCACATGTTCGAGTCGCCGACGGATCCGCGCACTGCCGACTACGTGCACGGCCGGTTCGGCTGACTACCCGGCTCGAGCCTTAGCCGGTGCCGGCACGCCGGCACTCGCTCACTGTCCAGTCCGCGACCGCCAGAGCGCTTGGCGCGCTGCCCGGAACACAGTTGACCGGAAGCCTCGCCAGCAGATAGTTTTCCCTAACCCAACATTGCCGACCGATTCGGATGACAATGACCCGGACGCATGCGCCGATCGCTGTCCTCCAGTCGCGACCCCCGCGAAGCTAGGCAAATCGGCCACGAGGCTGACCGGTGCCTTGGGCGCCGGGTGGGACGGATACCCGCCTGCAGGAGGAACCGCCGGATGCGAATGATAAGCAAGGTGGTCGCGGGTGTCGCTGTGGCAGCGACGCTCGCGATGTCCGTCGGGGTGGCCATGGCCGACCCGATCAACGCCAAGAACCCATGGAAGCACGGGCCTGGAAAGCTGTATTACCCAGGCGATTACAACAGCGTCACGCCACGGTACTGTGACGTCGTCGGATCGGGCTCTAACACCACCGAGTACCTGTTTGACCAGTACTCGCTCAACTACAACGCGGCCCTGCTCAAGGCCCACAAGAAGTTCAGCCAGACGACCAGCTGCAAGAAGGACCCGACTCCGTTCTTCTACAGCTGGGACGCCCTGCAGAACTCAGCGGAGACGGCAGGGGCCAGCATCACCCCGAAACCAGGGTGCCCGAGCACGCCGCGGCCGAACGGCTCGACTCCCGGCATCCAGGCTCTGGCCGACAATGTCAAGGTAACGGGCCACAGCTCCGTCTACTGCCTGGACTATGCGCGGTCGGCACGGGCCCGCAAGAGCAGCGACCCGACGGACGTCACATTCGTGCCGCTCGCCCTGGACAACGTGACCTACGCCACGGTGAAGGGCAGCAACGCGCCGACGGACCTGACCACGGCGCAACTGGAGGCCATCTACTCGTGCACTGACACGACCTGGAACGAGGTTGGCGGCACGTCGGACGCCACGATCGTCCCGCTGCTGCCGCAGTCCGGCTCGGGCATCCTGACCTTCTTCCTGACCGCCATCGGCGGATCGACCTTCACGCCGGGCCCGTGCGTCCAGGAGCCGTCATCGCTGGAGCAGAACCAGGGCGTCAGCTCCGTCTTCACCGGCTCCAGCGCGGTCAACGAGATCATCCCGTTCTCGGCCGGCAAGTGGGTCGCGCAGGCCTACCACTCCCCCGCCTGCTCGCGGAAGACCTGCCTGACCGACAGGACCGGCGTCTTCATCAAGTGCAACAACCCGAAGAAAGGCCAGAACGACTTCGGCTGTGACGTCAACGGCAAGCTCGTCCTGGGCGACATCAACGGCACCAGCCCGACCACGGGATCCGGCTCTAGCACGGCCCTCAACCCGGGCTTCACCACCGGCTTCGTCCAGGCCGTGTACGCAGTGGTCCGGGGGACGAACTCCATCCCCAGGTACCTGCAGCCGTTCTTCAGCAGGACCGCTAAGAACTCCTTCTGCAGCAAGACGAACCAGAAGACGCTTATCCCGGATTACGGCTTCGAGGCCAACCCGGACTGCGGCGTGCCCGGCGCTTTCTAACCGCAGAATTACAACCTCGGTCGGCGCCGGGCTTCGTCCTTCTGACGAAGCCCGGCGCCGGCGCGCTGGTGGACGAATGCAAAGTGCGTTAGCTTTTCTGCGCTATGACATGGCAACCCGAGCTCGACGAACTGCGCCGGCGAGAGCAGCTCGCCGCGCAGATGGGCGGCCCGGAGAAGGTCCGGCGGCAGCACGACGCCGGACGGCTGACCGTGCGCGAGCGCATCGCGGCGCTGCTGGATGACGGCTCGTTCCGGGAGATCGGAGCGCTCGCGGGTGCGGCCAGCTACACCGAGGCGGGCGAGCTCAAGAGCTTCCGGCCAGCCAACTTCGTCACCGGAACCGGCCGCATCGACGGCCGCAAGGTCGTTGTCGGCGGCGATGACTTCACCATCAGGGGCGGCGCGGCCGACGCCGCCATCGCCGGAAAGCAGATCTACGCCGAGCAACTCGCGAACGAGCTGCGGCTGCCGATCGTCCGCCTGATCGAGGGCACGGGCGGCGGCGGCAGCGTCAAGTCGCTCGAGCAGACCGGCCACACCTACGTGCCGGTCAACCCTGGCTGGGACTACGTGGTCGACAACCTCTCGGCCGTGCCGGTGGTCGCGGCCGGTCTCGGCCCGGTCGCTGGTCTCGGCGCGGCCCGGCTGTGCGCGGCTCACCTGTCGGTGCTGGTCGCCGGAACGGCGCAGCTGTTCGTGGCCGGCCCGCCGGTGGTGAAGAGCGGCGTCGGTGAGAACGTCGACAAGGAGGCGCTCGGGGGTGCGGCTATTCATGCCAGGAACGGGGCCGTCGACCTGATTGCCGCGTCAGAGACCGAGGCGTACGGGCTGATCAGGAGGTTCCTGTCGTACTTGCCGTCCAGCGCGTATGCCCTGCCGCCAGTCATGGACCGGCCGGAGTCCGGCCGGAAGGACCCGGCTGACCGGCGGGAGGAGTGGCTGCTGTCGGCCGTGCCGCGGGACCGGCGCAAGCCGTACCGGATCAGGGAGGTCCTGCGGGCGGTGCTGGACGCCGGGTCGGTGCTCGAGGTCCAGGGCTACGGCGGGTCGATCGTCAGCGCGCTCGCGCGCCTCGATGGTCACCCGGTCGGCGTGGTGGCCTGCGACCCGTACGTGGCGGGCGGCTGCATGACTGCCGAGGGCGCCGACGCCGTCATCAGGCTCGCCGACTTGTGCGCCACGTTCCATCTGCCGATGGTGACGTTCACCGACCAGCCGGGCCTGCTCATCGGCACCAGAGCCGAGCAGCGAGCCACGATCCGGCATGGCGTGCGCGCGATCAGCGCGGTGTACCAGGCCGGTGTCCCGGCTGCTGAGGTCATCGTGCGCCGGGTGTTCGGAGTGGGCGGCGCCGGCCTGACCAACCGGCACCGGCTGGTGCGCCGCTGGGCATGGCCGTCGGCGGACTGGGGCTCGCTGCCGGTCGAAGGCGGAATTGAGGCTGCCTACCGGGCGGAGCTCGAGGCCTCGGACGATCCCGCTGCGCTGCTTGCCGATATCCGGGAGCGGCTCGACGCGGTGCGCAGCCCGTTCCGCACGGCCGAGCGGTTCGGCGTTGAGGAGATCATCGACCCGCGTGAGACCAGGCCGCTGCTGTGCGACTGGGTGCGGGACGCCTACGCGGTGCTGCCGTCAGCGCCGGGGCGGCCGTCGTTCGGCACCCGGCCGTGATGAGCAAGCCCTAGCGGGCAAGCGCGGCGGACAGAACCGGGTCGCGGAAGTGGTCGATCGGGTCCGCCACCTGCTGGCCCAGCAGCATGCCGTGCACCAGGTGATTCAGGTCGTAGGCGTCGATGCTGGCCAATACGGGCTTACTGGCCAACACGGCCGTCGATGCGCTCGCGCAGGAAGTCGGCGTGCCCCATGTGGCGGGCGTACTCCTCGATCATGTGCACCAGGACGCTGCGCAGCGGGATGGTGCCGCGGTCGAACTCGCCGTGATCGTACGCGCCGGAGACATCGAGGTCGGCGGCCTGCTCGACGAACTTCTCGGCGAACGCGACGGCGGTGCGCCAGGTGTCCCATGCCTCCGCGACCACGTCCGGATCGGCGACCGCGCCCTCGAAGTCACCGTTCGGGCTGTCCTGCGACCCGTAGAGCCGCGGCACGTTCTGGCCTGCCAGCACGATCCGGAACCAGGAGTGCTCGACTCCGGCCAGGTGCCGGACCAGGCCAAGCAGCGACAGGTTGGACGGCGGGACAGAGCGGCAGGCCATGGCCTCGGCGTCGAGGCCTGCGCACTTCATCTCCAGCGTCAGCCGGTAGTCGCGGAGGTAGCGGACCAGGGTCTCCCGTTCGCCGGACGGCGGGTCGCCATGCTCACGCGGGTCTTCCTCCGGGCTGGCCCACATGTCCCACCAGCCAAACTCCCGCTCCGGCAGGTCTGCTGAAGGCTCCTCTGCGCCGTTGCTCGTCACGGCCTCTAGCATTCCGCACTATCGGCCGGGATTGCACCTGAATATCCCGGCGCCGGTAGTCTCGGCAGCATGCCGACCCCCGACTTCGTCCTTGACCTGCGCGCTCACATCGGCCACCGGATGCTATGGCTGTCGACGGCCGGTGGTGCCGTGCTGGACGCCGAGGGCCGGGTGCTGCTTGTCCGGCGAGCCGACGACGGGGCCTGGACACTGCCGGGCGGGATCATCGACCCGGCGGAGCAGCCTGCTGACGCGGCCGTGCGCGAGGTTCTCGAGGAGACCGGTGTAATCGCCGTCGCTGAGGCGCTGACCTCGGTGTCAGTGTCCCAGCCGATCACGTACCCCAATGCGGACGAGGTCCAGTATCTCGAGCTGACATTCCGGTGCCGGCCGGTCGGCGGCGAGGCGCGCGTCAACGACGCCGAGTCCGTGGAGGTCGGGTGGTACCCGCTGGACGGCCTGCCGGATCTGGCTGACAGCGTTCGCGCCGTGATCGCGCACGCGACGAGCGCCGTGCCAGAAGCGGCGTTCACCTTCTCCGGCCTTCCCGAGGTGATCGGCAGCGACGTCGGCGGCCGGGTCGGGGAGTGAACTAGGGTCTCTCCGGATCCGGCCATGCAAGGGGCCGGCCAGAATGGGCATATGCGACGTCTTCTGACTAAAGCCAACGGATTGATCGGCTTGCTGGTACGGCGTGACCCGCGACTGATGAGAAGGCTGCCTCTCATCCTGCTGCTGATCGCCGGCGGCCTGACCGTCTGGGTATTTGAGCTCGGCGCGGTCCTGACCGGTCAGGCCCAGGTGCGGAACTGGTCCTCAGTCTGGGTGGGCCTGGACATCATGGAGATCACCGGACTGGTGCTGACAGCCATCCTGCTGCGACGCCGCTCCGCCTATCTGGCCCCGGTCGCGGCAGCGACCGCAACGCTGTTCGCGCTCGACGCGTGGTTCGACGTGCTGACCGCAGCGGCCGGGTTCGACTGGTACGAGTCACTGGCCGCCGCGTTCTTCGGCGAGATTCCGATGACCGTGCTGCTGGCTGCCATCGCAGTCTGGGCAACGCGCCGGCATCTGCGGCGCCCGCAGCGTGGCATCCCCACTCAGCCCGCCGAAAGTGGTACGCAGGAGACGCTGATGCGCTAAGGAGGTGGGCGCGTGATCATCACGGTTGCCTTCGTCGTGACTGCAGTTCTGCTGTGCGCCGCAACGCTCCTGCTCATGCTCGGCACGGCGAATCTGTACTTGTCCGGGCAGGCAGCCATCGAGCATGACGGGCTTGCCAGGGGCAGGCAGGCGCCACGCTGGTCGCTGCCGGACTCCGCGGGCGTCCTCCGGACCTCACCGCCCGCGCGGCCGCTGCAGCTCGTGATCTTCGCTGACCATTCGCTCAAGTCGTTTCCCTCGGTCGTGACCGGACTGCGCGAGGTGATTGCCGGTGATCCTGACCTGGAGACGGTGGTCCTGCTCCGGAGTCGAAACGACATCGTCGAGCCGCTGCTGACGATGATCGGTCTCGGCGGGGTGCCCGTGCTGACCGGATCAGCGGCCCTGTATGCCGATTACAACGTCCGGGTTGGGCCGTTCATGATCTTCGTTGATGCGGCGGGCCGGATCCGGGCCTCCAGCCTGGTCAACCACGACTGGCAGGTGGTCAAGCTGCGCCAGATTGCCGGGCTTCAGCTGTCCGATGAGGAGCAGCCGCGCGGCATTTCCGGTAGAGCGGCGCGCGGAGTGACCCGCAGGACGGCGGGCAGCCTGGCCCGCAGGGCGGCGTAGCCGCATGCCGGCGGTCTTCCTCGCGGCCAAGACCGCGCTCGCGGTGATGCTGGTGGTAGCCGGCGCGGCCAAGTTGGCCGACCTGAGTGGATTCGGCGCGACCATCCGGCTGTTTCTGCCGCCTGGCGCCGCCGCGCATCGCTGGTCGCTGAGGGTCATCGGCGTCGTCTCGGCTGGAGTTGCCTGCGGCGAGCTGATGCTGGGCAGCGCGAGCCTGAGTTCGCCCGCGGCGGCATGGCTGAACATCGCTGTCCTCGGAACCACCTGCGCGTTCGTTGTCGTGGCAGGCGTCGGCTTCGCCTTCCACCGCGGCCGGTCGTGCAGTTGCTTCGGCGGCTTGTCGCACCGCCGGTTTGACCGAGCCGGCATCACTAGGTCTGTCGTGATCGCCGGGGTGGCTGGCCTCGGCACAGCGGCCGTACCCGGCACGCTGATCCGGCTCGACCTCGCCGACCGGTGCCTGCTGCTGGCCGCCGCGGCCCTGCTCGCCAGCGTGGCCTTCAGCGCGGCCAGAGGCCTGGCCGCAGGCCGGCTCGAGGTTGGCAGGAGGACGTCGTGATTCGCATCCCGCTGTACCTGGTCGTTGCCCAATGGGCCCTGCTGCTGTGCCTGGCCGTGCTGCTGATCGCGGCCTTCCGGCAGCTTGGCCGGGTTACCGGCCAGGCGGCAACGCCGCCGGAGCTCGGGCCGCGCACGGGGACCAGGCCTGGCCGGATCGCCTACGAGAGATTGTCGCCAGCCGCACCGCAGGGCCGGTTGCCTGGCCCCGCCGTCAGCACGTTCGTGCCGGGCGGCGGGGCTCCCGCACTGGTGGCCTTCGTCGACCCGACGTGCCCGGCCTGCGAGGAACTGGTGGTGACTCTGGGCCTGGCCGCCACGACCGGCGAACTTGCCGGCATCCGGACGCTGCTGCTGACTACTGACCCGCCTGGCTACCTCCAGATCTCGGCGGCCTTCCGGGCCACGGCGCTGGAGGTCGGACGCCCGGTCGACCGGGCGGAACTGGAGGCCTACCAGGCGTCCGCCACGCCGCTGGTGGTGGCGATCGACCCGACTGGCGCGGTCCGGGCGGCCGGCAGCGCTGCGCGGCCGGACGAGGTCAGCGCCATGATCTCGGCCTGTACAGAAGGGAGCATCAGATCATGGGATGGACACGCTGGGGACCTGGCCTGGACGCGCGAATCGGCGACATCGCCGAGCGTTCCGCCAGGAGGCTGAACCGGCGGAATGCGCTACGCAGTGCGATCGTGACGGGTACGGCCGGCCTGGCGTCCATGTCGCT
>Ga0335075_10015756_pt1 | contig 11321 bp, 11 predicted proteins | sample Lox_Sample_24_FD_206723 | JGI IMG/M metagenome (GOLD analysis project Ga0335075, IMG submission 206723) | Soil microbial communities from Loxahatchee National Wildlife Refuge, Florida, United States - Lox_Sample_2.4 | ecosystem: Environmental > Terrestrial > Soil > Wetlands | place: USA...
ACCGAAGGGACAGGATGGGATGTCGGCAATGGCGTGCTCTACCTCGTGAGCGACGAGGCGCGTTGGGTGACGGGTATCGTTCTGCCGATCGATGCCGGTGCCACCGCCGCGGCGGGTGGCTTGCCGGGGGCGGCGCGTTGACCGGGTCGCTGCACTAACGGGGTCGCTCCACTGCGTCGTGCCGGGCGGTCATTTGGCTTCATCCGACCGGTCACAGGCCGACGCGAGTGGCGCGCGGTGAACAACGTATGATAGCGGTCATAAAAATATTCTCCGTTAGATGGTAACTGGGTTCGTTTCGCAGAAAAGCGTGATCGTCTCTTGACCTATTGGAGAGCGTCTGCCTTTGAGGGGCCATGCGGAACGTCTTCTTCTGCCTGGTTGTCCGCAGAATGGATATCTGCCGATGGATGAGGCAATGACATTTGGCGATCGTCGGGAGCGGCAGCGGGCCGATGCTTGCGAAGCGGCGGCGGCTGATCGTTGACATCATTGACATCGACGGAGCCGGAGATCGTGACCACAATCGGCGCCTGTACCGCTTCGCCCCGACGGCGAGCTTGCTGGCGTTCGAGGTCGTGGCGCGCGCGCTGAAGCGCGCGATCGATGTTCGTCTCGTAGCGCGACAGCGACACCATGTCACCAGACATGCCGTGGAAGACTTCCTCGGGGCCGCCGTAGCTCATCAATCCGGCCTCGGCGCGGTAGGTGCGGCGAAGCCGCCATTCGCATACGATGATCCGCTCGACAATCCCCTCCTCGACCGGATCCGCCGGCTGAAGCACTTCAACGCGCGCACGATGGAAAGCTAAGTACTCCTCTGGAGTCTCGCCAGAAATAACAATCTGCTCGGCCGTGAGGCCGTATTTCAGGGCATTTTGGCTCGAGGCGGCGCGCCCCTCAGGGGTGCGCGGGCCGGTACTCTTTTGAGCGTTAAGCCGGTTGGACTCAATTTGCTTTTGCGTCGTCATGGGAATCTCTCTCGTCTAAGGGGGAGGGGGTCAGGAGGGCGGGTTCAGCGCCATGACTGCTCGACGCTGATCTGCAAACGGCGAAAGCGGATCGCGGTCACCCGGGTCCGCTTATGGACGCCCTGCTGCTCTACTACCGTTTCTTCGATGGACGCCGAGCCAGCGTCGAGGCGAGCGTTGGCGGAGTAGGATGCAGCTCCCGCAACGCTTGCATCGGCGGCGGATTGGGGTCCGAGCACCTCCACCTCGGGAGGTAATTCGTCGATGCCATCCGGAGCTGTTTCTCCGCCAGAGCAGGCGAAAGCTTCGGGACCGAAATCGTCGTGATTCATTTCCATGGGACTTACCCTCACGCTGTACCTATTGTTCAGCGTGCGAAATATATCCTCCGAGCACCGGCGGATCACTCCGGCCAAATTAGATGAATCGGTAAATTCTGCAGATGTTATGGCTCGTTGAATTTGTCAGATTTGTCCATCCGGGTTGTCCAGCATTTTGCCGACAACGTTCTGAATTGTTTTGTCGTCGAAACCTCGGGCAATCGTACCTTCACGCTTATCCTTCCAGCCGTGGGCGTCATCTCGAACCCCATCACAAAATTCGCTCCAGAATACGGTTCGTCCGGGTATTTCGCGGCGCATGAGCCGCTGTCGGATGGCTTCGTCTCTACCTGCCGGCGGCCTTGGCCCGGACTTGCCTCTTCTATTGGGGGTGTCGACATCACCTCCCAAGGGACTGTCCGTCTCGGGCATTGGCTTCGTTGGTGTGTCCGGTGCAAAAATCGCAGCTCGCGCCACTTCTTGCAGCGCCGCTGAGTCTCGTTCGACGTCCGGGAGGTCCGGGTCGAAAAGCCGGAGCACGCGGAAACGCGACTCCGGAGCTCCAGTGAGTTCGGCGATCATAATGTTCCGCACCAGAAGCTTGAGCCGAATCAGGGTGGGGTCGGTTCGAGGCTTAGCAACAACGCGTGCTAGAAACTCCCGATCGTCATCAGTCATTACGCGCGTCCGGATTATCGCCTTGAGCGCATGTCCAAGAAAGGTCAGAGCACGGTGCAGCGGGATCTGCCGATGCTCGGCAATCTTGGTGACAAGGCCAAATTCCATGGCCCACGACGGTAGGGGAAACCTATTCTCTTCGGCTGGCTGCTGGAGGATGTTATGCGAAGGATTGACCCACCAGCGACAAGCGAGGTCGGCGCGGTCATCTTTCGAAGCGGCCAACCATTCATCGAACACCGCCGCAAGCTTCTCGACGTCGGCATCGGCCATTGTCAAATTGCGATAGCGCGACAGCCCAAGACTGGGGCTAATCGGCTCAGCAGCGACACTCTCTCCGACAACGGGCCAGTCGAAGATCACGTCCTGGCTGTCTTCAGCACTGAGGGTCTCTGGCTGCCAAGTTCCCCCATACTCTTGGTCACCGACAATGCTGATGGCGTTGAGGCGGGCGGCGTCCTCGATCAGCTGTTGTGCTGCAACGAGCGCACGGTGCCCTTTCCCGGCGCTTAAGATCTCTGCCGCTTTCCCAAGTCCGATGCGGCCACCGACATTTCTACAATCTTGCATCACACGTGCTCCCAAAAATGCGCTGTCATCGGCCCGGCTTCTACGCGTAGAGCGGCCTGCACCAGGCATGGTCCCACCTTCTCCAGTCTCTTTGGTCTCATCAGACCACAATCGTCGAAGATACTAATCGCTACGGCCGTTATCTACGGGCTGATTATCGGGAATGGCGGCGACTGCGCGCGTATGAGAGCCATAGAACGGTTGCATGTCCAAGGGGCCTTCAGAAGATTCGACGTCACCATTTCGAACTGCGAAGGACGGTGTTTTTCACAGCAGCTCCGCGCGTCACGGCTCTTGTGCTGTCAAGCTCGATCGAGCTGCCAGTGAAGAAATCCCCATGAATGCCGATCTGGCGGGCGGCGAGATCAGATGCCCTACGTTTTCGTCCGTCTGCGGCAAAGACGCTTGGTCTGCTGCTGTGCGTAGTCCCAGGCGGAGAATGGGGGCGCGGCATTCCCGGTTGGGGTCGCGGGATCGTCTACGACGATGAACGGGTCAGCGCCAAAGAGTTGGTAACGGCGGTACAGCTCGCCGGCGGACATGCCGGGGGCGTGAAGCTCGGCGAGAGCCGTCTCGACGATCGTGCGACAGGCGGCGAGCGCGTCGTTCAGCGTCTCGAAGCTTCCGTGCTCGTAGCGGTCGTCCGGATCGCCGTAGTGGTAATTGTCGGAGACGAGAACTTTGTACTGGGGCACTGCGTCGCCTCCGGCGGGGTACCCGCTTGGATGAGTCAGCGAAGCTATGGCGTCCGCCGGAGCCTAACGCCCGGCATGTCGCCATTGGTGAACTCGACACCGGCGGACTCCAGCGCAGCCTTGATTGAAGAGAGGGTCTTCACCGACGTGGATGGCACGCCCTTCGCAGCTTCAAGGCGCTGCACCGTCGGCAACGACACGCCCGCGTTTTCCGCGAGCTCCCGCGCTGACCATCGCACGAGTGCGCGGGCCGCTCTGATTTGATCTGCAGTAACCATGATGCGAATTATATATTACGAGATGCAAATTGCCTTGACGAAGTTTGCATATGATGTAATCTGCATCACCCGTGAGGCAAATTCGAGCAACAGAGGTTAACACGATCCCGCTCCTCGCGTCGCCATTTGCTTCTCGGACGCCGTGCCCAATCGCCTTGGGCGCTTTTTGTCTGGCTCGACGACGCGCGATCGGCTTTGAAAAAGGGCGAACCAATGGAGCGTCTACGTTTTCACGCTGCCGCGTATGACAATATTCGCGAGCATCTCCGCCAGGAATTCCCGAATATCGACGACGAGACCCTTCGGGACACACTCGAGGGAATTAGCGGGTTTCCCGAGATGGTAGCGGCAATCGTCCGGTCGCAGCTCGATGATTCGGCTCTGGCCGCGGCGCTACGGTCACGACTGGCCGACATGCAAGAACGCTTGTGTCGGATTGAGGGTCGAGCAGAGAAGAAGCGAGCGCTGGTTGCTTCGGTGATGGAGCGCGCTGACCTCCGGAAGCTCGCCGAGCCCGACTTTACTGTCTCTCTCCGTCCCACGCCGCAGCCGCTCGTGGTAACCGCCGAGAGCGAAATCCCGGCCACCTTCTGGAAGCCGCAGCCGCCGAAGCTCGATCGCAGCGCCCTGACCTCGGCGCTCAAGAGCGGCGAGCGGGTCCCCGGTGCGAGCCTCGGCAACGGGGGCATGACCATAGCCGTGAGGACCCGCTGATGTCGTTCAAGGACGAACAGGTCAAGCTGCTGTCGGGAAGACTTGACGAGAAATTCGTGAGGACCCGCCAGCAGGCCGGTAAGTCGCTCTCTTATATCGAGGGCTGGCACGTCATCGCGGAGGCCAACCGCATCTTCGGCTTCGATGGCTGGGATCGCGAGACGGTATCGGCGGAGTGCGTCTGGCAGGACGTGAGGCGCGAGCCCAAGGTCTGCGCCTACGCCGCGCGCGTACGCATCCGCGTCCGGGCTGGCGATGCCGTCGTTACCCGAGAGGGAAGTGGCGTCGGGCACGGCAGTGGCGCCAGCCTGGGCGAGGCGCATGAGAGCGCGCTCAAGGAAGCCGAAACCGACGCCACCAAGCGGGCGCTTGCCACCTTCGGCAATCTGTTCGGCCTTGCGCTTTACGACAAGGAGCAGGCCGGGGTCCGGCGGCGCGTCAAGCGGAGCGCCGTTAAGCCCTCGACAATCAGCTTGGCGCTGCTCACGGCGGAGGGTGAAGAAGAATGCCGCTACGAGATGCCGGAGAGCTTCTGCGCCGGGATGCGGGAGGCGCTAGCCGCGGCAACCCCTGACGAAATCGAGAGGCTCTGGGCGCGGAACACACCGACCATCGAGCGTCTCCGAACGGGCTGGCCCGAGCTCAAGACGGTCAATGGCACCCATTACTCCGACGTGCTCGAGCGGCTCTATGAGCATCACCTGGCGCGATGCCGCAGCGGGACGCCAGCAAGTGGGACGGGTGAGCCTAGCGGCATTGTGGACAAGTCTGAGCTGGCGGTGGGCGAACCCAAGCGGGTGCGCGACACGGAGCATCTACGGTTCATTGCATCGCTTCCATGCCTCGTGTGCGGGCGCAACCCAAGCCATGCCCACCACCTCAGGTTCGCCCAACCTCGCTCGTTCGGCAGCAAGGTGAGCGATGAATGGAGTGTGCCCCTTTGCGTCCTGCACCATCGCGCACTCCATGATGTCGGCTCAGAGGAGAGGTGGTGGATCGAACACGGTATCGACGCCAAAGCGGAAGCCTTGCGGCTGTGGCAGCAGAGCAGGAGCCCTGAAGCCCCCGCGATCGATAGCGTAGCGGAGTGAGGCGCGCCGTGTCGGAAGCACCATCCCGAGATCAGGACGAGTTGGTCGCCATTCTCGAGGCGCGCGCCGCACCGGGGTACCTCATCCCCTGCCGACCGCCCACCCCAAGCGACTTTTGCCTCGACATGGTTCGTGTTCGCCGTCTGAGCGACAGCAGCGATCGGGCCGATTCCCTGCTCGCCATGGTCTTCAATCCACCATCGGAGCGACCGAATGTCTGACACGTCCGAGATCACCCCGCAGGAGCGGGATGCGATCGTGCAGGCGCTCCGGGCGGGGGTCGTGCCGAGACTGGGGCTCCACCACATTCAAGTCGGTCGGGCACGCGAGTTGGAAGCCGTAATCGGAGATCTCGATCGCGTGGCGTGCGGTGGTGCCGCTCTGCGGTTTGTCATCGGCCAATACGGGGCCGGAAAGACCCTGCTGCTCAACCTGCTCCGCCTCATAGCCCTGGAGCGGGATTTGGCTGTGGTGTGCGCCGATCTCGGCCCCTCGCGACGGCTTCATGCGAAGGGCGGCGAAGCGCGACTGCTGTACGGCGACTTGGTCGCCAGCATGGCGACACGGGCGATGCCCGAGGGCGGGGCGCTCAGTAGTGTCATCGAGCACTTCGTCTCGGTTAGCCTGGGTGAAGCGCAGCGGCGGAAGCTTTCGTTGTCCGAGGTGGTGGATGGGCGGCTGAACCCCCTCCACGAGCTCCCCTTCGGCTATGCCTTTGCCGATGTCCTGGCCCGTTATGCGTTGGCGTTCGAGAGCGGTGATCGGGCCGGCAAGACAGCCGCCATGCGATGGCTTCGCGGTGAATACAGCACCCGTGCCGAAGCGCGCGCGGCTTTGGGCGCGCGGGAGTTTATTGACGATGGCCGCCTCTACGATGGCCTCAAACTCCTCGCGCGCTTTGTGGCCATATGCGGGTATGGCCTCCTCGTCGCGCTCGACGAGATGGTGAACCTCTATAAGCTCGGCAGCCATGCACGCGCTGCCAATCACGAGCAGCTCCTTCATGCGCTGAACGATGTGCTCCAGGGACGCGCCGCTCATATCGGCTTTCTCCTGGGCGGTACGCCAGAGTTCCTGACGGATAGACGGCGCGGGCTTTACAGCTATCCGGCCCTGGAATCCCGTCTCGCGCAAAACCGTTTCGCACGTGACGGCCGTTTCGACGGATCCGGCCCGGTTATCCCTCTCGAAAACCTGACGCCCGAGCATATCTTCATCCTCCTCACCAAAATTCGCCGCGTCTTCGGGGCAGGGAAGACCGGCGCACCCATTGTGCCGGACGAGGCCTTGGTCCGCTTCATGGAATACTGCTCGACCAAGCTAGGGGAGGCCTATTTTCGGACGCCCCGGCAGACTGTGACCGCCTTTATCAACTTCCACAGCGTGATCGAACAGAATCCCCAGACGCACTGGCAGGACCTCCTCGGCGGGGTTGATATCGCTCCGGAGACGAGCTCCTCGTCAGCGACGAGCGATTCCAAAGAAATTGAGGCGGGCTTTACGGTCCAAGATGACGACCTCGTCGGCTTCCGCCTCTGACCGTAGCTCCGCCAGTTTCGATCTGCTGAGCCCAGCGGTCCGCCAGTGGGTCTGGCAGCAGGGGTGGCAAGAGCTGCACGACATCCAAGAGCGCGCCATTCCCGTGCTCTTGGAAGGCGCCGCTGACGTCATCATTGTCGCCCCCACGGCGGGTGGGAAAACGGAGGCGGCATTCCTGCCCCTTATCTCCCGCATAGCCGGCAACGGCGGAGCGGGCTTCAAGCTGCTCTATCTCAGTCCGCTCAAAGCGCTCATCAACGATCAATTCCGCCGCCTCGATTGCCTCTGCAAAGCGGTCGAGCTCCCGGTTCACCGTTGGCACGGCGATGTTCCCGCCGGCGCCAAGATACACGCTCGCCAGAACCCGGAAGGAATTGTCCTGATGACGCCGGAATCGCTCGAAGCTCTCCTGGTTCGGCGCGGCATCGAGGTCCCCAGTCTCTTCACGACCCTACAGGCGATCGTCGTCGATGAGCTGCATGCATTCATCGGCAATGCGCGCGGGATCCAACTCCAATCCCTTCTGCATCGCCTCGAGCTGGCCACTGGCCATCGCGTCCCTCGTATCGGGCTTTCCGCGACTTTGGCGGATCCCACGAGCGCCGCCGGCTTCCTGCGTCCCGGAGGGAGCGGCAGGGTGGTCATCCTTCAGAGCCAATCGGACCGGCAGACGGCGCTTCTCCAGCTCCGCGCTTACGAGAGCACAGAATTACAAGAAGACGAGGTTTCAGACAGTTCCGAGAGTGCCGGAAACGGACCCTTATCGGTCGCCATTGCCAGGCACCTCTTCCGACATCTCCGTGGCCACCACAACCTGGTCTTCACGCGATCGCGTAGCGATGTCGAACTCTATGCCGATTTGCTGAGACGCCTCTCGGAAAAGGCGAGGGTACCCAACGAATTCTACCCCCACCATGCCAATCTCTCGCGCGGCGAACGCGAGCTGCTCGAGCGGCGTTTGCGCGACGATGCGCTGCCGACCACCGCGATCTGTACCTCGACGCTCGAGCTCGGTATCGACATTGGTGAGGTTGAAAGCGTGGCCCAGATTGGCGCTCCCTCTTCGGTTGCGGCCCTGCGGCAGCGGCTCGGGCGGTCCGGGCGACGGGCGGGCAAGCCGGCGATCATGCGCCTTTACGTGACTGAGCGGGCTTGGTCCCGCGACATGCACCCGGTGGACATGCTGCGTTGCGAGCTTGTCCAGGCCATCGCCATGGTCCAGCTTCTCGTCGAGGGTTGGTGCGAGACGCCGCGCAGCCCCGACCTTCGTCTTTCGACCTTGGTGCATCAGATTCTCGCCCTCGTTGCGCAACTCGGCGGGTGTTCTGCGCACGGAGTCTATGCGACCCTCTGCCGCGGCGGACCTTTTGTCGAGGTCGGCCCGGCCTTGTTCGCACGCGTCCTGCGTGCCATCGGCGCTCCGGAGGTCGGGCTCATTGAACAGATGGAGGATGGCACATTGCTGTTGGGCGAAGTCGGCGAGCGCCTCGTGGAACACCACGACTTCTATTCTGTGTTCGAGACGCCTCGTCAATTCCGCATCGTCTACAATGGCAAGGAGCTCGGCGCGCTGCCCGTTGTCACTCCTCTCTTGCCCGACATGAGCATCATATTCTCTGGGCGGCGCTGGCGCGTCCTCGAGGTTCATCACGAGCGCGCGACGGCGATCGTTGTCCCAAGCAACGCCGGGATCCCGCCGCACTTTGGCGGAGAGGGCACCGGCATCGATAGCGCGATCGTCTCCAAGATGCGCCAGATCTACGAAGGCAGCGATGTCCCAGCGTTCGTCGATTCAGTTGCACGCAAGTTACTTTCAGAAGCCCGCGATACCTATCACATGCTGGGCCTGAGCCGAACGCGGATTGTTGATCGAGATGGCGATACACTCCTGTTCGCCTGGGCGAGCACGACCGTCGCTAATCTACTCGTGCTCGCCCTTCGGGCCAGGAGTCTTTCTGCTTCATTGAAGCATATGGTGATATCAGTGGATCGAACGCGAGCAGACAAGGTTAAATCCTGCCTCAATCTGCTCGCGTCTGGTGATACTCCCGTCGTAACGAGCTTCATGCAGCGCCCATGTCTGAAATACGACCGATATCTGCCACGCGAGTTGCTGGCCGCCGCACTGGCAGACAAGATCGAACTTGAATCGCTTTCTACAATCGCCCGACTCATAGTAATGAACTCAGTCTAGGAGAGCACGTCTAGAGCCGAAGGTGTTCGCTCCGAAACCTTCTGAAGTGCCCGCGGAAAGGGTAGCAGCGCCAGGAGGTGAGTAACGATAAAGCACCCCGGTGCTCTCGCTCAGCGGACAAAGATACTGCGCCAACCGCAAGCGATCGGCCGTGCGATCCAGGAGACCTTCAACGCTCAGATGCCGCCCGTGAGTGAGGAGGGCAAGAGCTACGATCACCATCGCCGGTATCGGCCAGCGGGGCAGGTAGACCGCACGCGGCAGGTAGCGGGTCGCGAATAATCCGACACACAGCAAGCCAATAGCAAAGCCGGCGGCGGCCTCTTCAATCGTATGGGCGTGGAGCGCGACCCGACTTGCGGCGATCGCCACGCTCAGTCCGACGCTGGCGAGCAAAGCGGCGACCCGCCGGCCCCAGCTCTGGTGAGCGGAGAGCATCAGCGCGCCGCAGCCGTAGAAGGTGGTGCTAAGGCTGGTATGGCCGCTTGGACTGCGAATATCGAGAGTTGGGAACTGTCCACCGCAGGCGTGAAACACCATCTTTGCCACCACAGTGAGCCCAGCACAGAGGGTGAGCACTGCCACCCAGCTGGTCGCCGTCTGCCAGGAGCGCGTGCGGACGAGGTAGAGCAGCAACAGCGCAGCGGCCGGCAACAGCAAGGCTGCATCGCCAAGTCCGGTGATCAGAGCGGCGACTGTTCTCATTCGGGGACTAGCGCTTCAGCGCATGGACATGACTTTTGCGCATCCGAACTCATTGGACATGAGGGAAGGCCCCTGAAAGCTGCAACGGGACAGCCCATAGCGGTTCCGTCTAGAACGGACCGCACTCCCGCTCGTTCCAGTGGGCACACAACAAGACAACCTGTCCGAAAAAACATATCCAGAAGTGCCGTGACAACTTAGCGTCCATCAGCCGACGCAATGAACCATGATGTCGCACCTCGTTAATGCCCAATTCGCTCATAAGTACCAGGTCTTTCGTTCCAAAGGATGATCACCGCAACGGTAATCCAGCCGATTTGTTAATTTCATCAGAAGAGTACGACTTTTGTAAGGCGAGCCTACGTCTTCCCGCCAGCGACTTCCAATCAGAGCGAACCAAGGGCGATTTATTCATGGCCAAGCGCGACTATGTTTTTGCCAGCGAATCGGTGTCGGAAGGTCATCCCGACAAGGTCTGCGACCGCATCTCCGACGCGGTGGTCGACACGTTCCTCGCCGCCGACCCGCATGCGCGGGTGGCATGCGAGACCCTGGCGACGACCAACCGGGTGGTGATCGCCGGCGAGGTGCGCGGCCCCGCTGCCATCATCCATGACCGGCTCGTCGAGGTGGCGCGGCACGCGATCAAGGAGATCGGCTACGAGCAGCAGGGTTTCCATTGGCAGCATGCCGTGGTCGACTGCCTGCTGCACAAGCAATCGAGCGACATCGCGCAGGGCGTCGATGCCGCCGGCAACAAGGACGAGGGCGCCGGCGACCAGGGCATCATGTTCGGCTATGCCTGCCGCGAGACGCCGGAGCTCATGCCGGCGCCGATCTTTTACGCGCATGCCATCCTGAGATCGCTGGCCGAGGCGCGCCATTCCGGCGCGGCGCCGCTGCTTGGCCCCGATGCCAAGAGCCAGATCAGCCTGCGCTATGTCGACGGCAAGCCGATGCGCGCCACCTCGGTGGTGGTGTCGACGCAACATCACGAATCGCTCGACCAGGGCGAGGTGCGCGAGATCGTCCGCCCGCATGTCCTGAACGTGCTGCCGGAAGGCTGGATGTGCGACGAGGAGCATTTCTACGTCAATCCGACCGGTCGCTTCGTCACCGGCGGGCCGGACGGCGATTGCGGCCTTACCGGACGCAAAATCATCGTCGACACCTATGGCGGTGCGGCGCCGCATGGCGGCGGCGCCTTCTCGGGCAAGGACCCGACCAAGGTCGACCGCTCCGCCGCCTATGCCGCGCGCTATCTCGCCAAGAACGTGGTCGCGGCCGGCCTCGCCGAGCGCTGCACCATCCAGGTCTCCTACGCCATCGGCGTGGCCAAGCCGCTTTCGGTCTATGTCGATACCGGCAACACCGGTCGGGTCGACGAGGACAAGCTGTCGCGCGTGCTGCAGGAGCTGCTCGACCTCTCGCCGCGCGGTATCCGCACGCATCTCGGCCTCAACAAGCCGATCTACGCGCGGACCTCCGCCTATGGGCATTTCGGCCGCGCGGTCGATCCCGATGGCGGCTTCTCCTGGGAGCGGCTCGATCTCGTCGACGCGCTGC
>Ga0335075_10015757_pt1 | contig 11321 bp, 8 predicted proteins | sample Lox_Sample_24_FD_206723 | JGI IMG/M metagenome (GOLD analysis project Ga0335075, IMG submission 206723) | Soil microbial communities from Loxahatchee National Wildlife Refuge, Florida, United States - Lox_Sample_2.4 | ecosystem: Environmental > Terrestrial > Soil > Wetlands | place: USA: Florida...
TCCCTGGCTGTTGATCGGAAAGCATGTATCTGTACCAAACGTGTACTTATTCCGCAGCCTGTATTGCGGGTGCGGCATGAAATCGTTCAGCTTGGCGATTCCGGCAACCGCAGCCGCAAGAGCGGCCGGTATCCGGGGATCGCTCATGTTGGCGATGTGATGAACGCCGTTCACGTCGAGATTGTGGATCTCCGTATGGAAAGCCTCGCGAACATCCCCCGCTGTCCCCGAAAAGGCGATCGCCATCCGGCTCGGCAACACGCCCTCGACCTTGAACCCGTGCTTGGTCAGCCACGTCGTGATCGTGGCGATGTCCTGCTGCGCGACGCCGAATCTCGCTCCGTACTCGCCGGCTGTCAGCCATTTGTGATAGCTCGACGAGTTACGGTCCGTCTGTGATGCGATCAAGCTCTCAAGTTCGTTTTCCTGCGCTTGAGGCCGCTGCAGAACCAGCTGCAAGTCGTCAAGTCGCATTTGATCCGAAACCATGCCGCGGTCGTACTGTGGCGAAGCTTCGGAACGCGTATTGCCGACGAGCGTTACCAAATTGGTTTCGTCGATGGGTTTGACGATTTGCGGTGTTGCCGGACCTGTCGGCCCGGCAGATGCGAGGGAACTCGTGGCCAGCGCGCCGGTGACGGCGGCTGCAAGATAAAGACTGGATCTGTGGGGCATGGCCCACCCTCCCTTTTTATTAAGTGGAAGGTAACGTTAAGCCCGCAGCGGGCAAAAGCGCAATCCGGTAGCTGTCGCGAGCTTCTGCCCAGGCTTGCGAAGGTCACCGGATGTCGGGGATGGCCCGACGCTGGGCCCGCGACTGCCTGAACCGTCCGAGACGAAGCGCCAGGCCGACCCCATTTCATCCATTCCAGCGCCAGTGGCAGATTTCCGGCATGTCTATCCCGTGCTCGCTGATGTAGAGCTTGTGGCGCTCCATGGACGTCCAGTAGCGCGCCGTTTCCTGCTCCACCCGGCCGGCATAGCGTGGGATGCGGCAGATGGCATCGAGCGCCAGCTGGAAACGGTCGAGATTGTTCAGCACCACCATGTCGAAGGGCGTGGTGGTGGTGCCTTCCTCTTTGTAGCCGCGCACATGGATATTGTTGTGATTGCGGCGGCGATAGGTCAGCTTGTGAATAATCGGCGGATAGCCGTGATAGGCGAAGATCACCGGCTTGTCGGTCGTGAACAAGGCATCGAAGTCGCGGTCGTCGAGCCCATGCGGATGTTCGGAGCGCGGCTGGAGGACCATCAGGTCCACGACATTGACGACACGGATGCGGATATCGGGGACATAGCCGCGCAGGAGCTTCACCGCCGCGAGCGTTTCGAGCGTCGGAACATCGCCGGCACACGCCATCACCACATCGGGGTCGCCGGATTCGTTTCCGGCCCAGTCCCAGATGCCGGCGCCCGCCGCGCAATGCCGCACCGCCGATTCCATGTCGAGCCATTGCCAGGCCGGCTGTTTGCCGGCCACGATCAGGTTGATGTAATTCCGGCTGCGCAGGCAGTGATCGGCGACCGAAAGCAGGCAGTTCGCATCCGGCGGCAGATAGATGCGCACGATGTCGGCCTTCTTGTTGGCGAGATGATCGATGAACCCCGGATCCTGATGCGAGAAACCGTTATGGTCCTGCCGCCAGACATGCGAGGTGAGCAGATAGTTGAGCGAGGCGATCGGCCTGCGCCAGGGCAGATTGCGAGCGACCTTCAGCCATTTCGCATGCTGATTGACCATCGAATCCACAATATGGATGAACGCTTCATAGCATGAGAAAAACCCGTGCCGGCCGGTCAGGAGATAACCCTCGAGCCAGCCTTCGCACAAATGCTCGCTCAACACTTCCATAACCCGGCCGTCGCGGCTGAGATCGGTGTCGTTCGTGCAAAGCTCCGCCATCCATTCCTTGCCCGACACTTCGTAGACGGCTTCGAGCCGGTTGGACGCCGTTTCATCGGGACCAAACAGCCGGAAATTCCGGCTTTCGAGATTGAACTTCATGACGTCGCGCAGGAATTTTCCCAGGACGCGCGTCGCTTCGATTTCGATGCCGCCGGGCTCGTGCACGTCCACCGCATGGTCGCGGAAATGCGGCATGGAGAGCGGCTGGAGCAACAGCCCGCCATTGGCGTGAGGATTGGAACTCATGCGGCGGTGGCCGGTCGGTGCGAGCGCCGCGTATTCCTCGCGGAATTTGCCGTGTTCGTCGAACAGTTCTTCCGGGCGGTAACTCCGCATCCATTCGTCAAGCTGCTTTATATGTGCGGGCTTCTCCTGAAATTCACAAATCGGGACCTGATGGGCTCGCCACGTGCCTTCGACGGGCAGGCCATCCACGAATTTCGGTCCGGTCCACCCCTTCGGCGTCCGGAACACGATCATCGGCCAGCGCGGACGCTCGTTGTTATTACCTGATCTGGCGGCAACCTGGATGCGCCGGATTTCGGCAAGCACCGCATCGAGCGTCGCGGCAAGCACCTGATGCAGGAGTGCCGGATCGTCGCCTTCCACGAAATGCGGCACATAGCCATAGCCACGCAGAAGCTCGGCAAGTTCTTCGCGGGGAATGCGTGCCAACACCGTGGGATTGGCGATCTTGTATCCGTTGAGGTGCAGGACCGGCAGCACCGCGCCATCGCGCGCCGGATTGAGAAATTTGTTCGCATGCCAGCTTGTGGCGAGCGGGCCCGTCTCCGCCTCGCCATCGCCGATGATGCAGGCCACGATGAGATCAGGATTGTCGAACGCCGCGCCGTGGGCATGGGCGAGCGAATAGCCAAGTTCCCCGCCTTCGTGAATGGATCCCGGAATATCGGGCGAAACATGGCTCGGAACGCCATAGGGCCAGGAGAATTGCCGGAACAAACGGTGCAGCCCGTTTCGGCTGCGCTCGATGGCGGGGTAGTGCTCGGTATACGAACCTTCGAGATAGGCGTTCGCCACCGCCCCTGGTCCGCCATGTCCAGGTCCGATGACATAGATCATATTCAGATCATTGAGTTTTATCAGCCGGTTCAGATGCACGTAGAGAAAATTGAGCCCCGGCGTGGTGCCCCAATGGCCGAGCAGCCTCGGTTTTATGTCGGCGAGCTCCAGCGGCCGTTCCAGAAGCGGATTCTCCTTGAGATAGATTTGCCCGACGGACAGATAGTTGGCCGCGCGCCAATAGGCGTCCATCTTCTGCAGCATTTCCGGCGACAGCGAATCGGCCATGGCACTCTCCCGGGGTTGAAACGTCGTGTGCATCCTAGCCGGCGCGCGGCGCGCCACATTTTGATCCGGAACAATGACGCATCGACATGTGTTTCCCCTCCACATGCCCCCCCACGAGACAAAATCCCGGCCTTCAGCCAATCTGGAAACGGTGCTCGTCGCGTTGGCGGATGTGTTCGCGCGCATGGTTGTTGCCGAATATCTGCGCGATTGCGGCTATGAGGTCGTCGAAGCCGGATCGGCGGAGGATGTCATAACCGTATTGCGCGCCGGCCAGACGATCGACGTCCTCCTGCTCGATGCCCAGATCTCCGATGGTCAGGGCTTTGCGCTGGCGCGGGAAATTCGCCAGGCGCGGCCCGGCATCGATATCGTCCTGACATTCGGAATTGCGAAATCGGCCGAAAAGGCCGGTGAAATCTGCGACGATGGCCCCTTGCAGCAGCCCTATCATCCCCAGGAAATCGTCCGGCGCATCCAGAAGCTGCGCCGCCGCCGCAAAACCGGGTCTGACTAGGTCCGGAATCGGGAATCGGCCAAACTTTGGGGAGCGATTCCCGGCAAGGGGAGTTCCATCCCGGGATGTCTGCGCAGAAACGGCCATGTCCTGAACCGGAGTCGGATCTCCGGGCACCAACGGTCCTTGTTGCCGAGGATGAAGTGCTGATTCGAACCATGCTCGCACAGCATCTGCGGGATGCGGGGTTCCGGGTGGTCGAGGCCGCCAACGCACGCGAGGCGACTGATATCATGGAGGCCGGCGAGACCGTGGATGTGCTGTTCACCGACGTGCGGATGCCAGGCGAAAACGATGGGGTATGGCTCGCGCAATTGGTGCAACAGAACTATCCGGCGGTCCGGATTGTCCTGGCTTCCGGCGAACGCGATGTCGGCCAGGCGATTGTCGGCGCAAAGCTTTTTTCCAAACCTTACGATCTCGATCTGGTCGAAAACCATATTCGCCACTTGCTCGCGGCGGCGCGCGAACCGGCTCTTTGGGAGGAAAGCGACTAGGTGGCAGGCGTCTCGCCGTCGAGGAACTGCGAGAGCTGGCGGTATCTGCGGGCCAGAGCAAGAAGTATCGATTCGGTGTCAAAAAGGAGGCCGTCTTCGGCGGTGGCTTCGAGCGCATCCGCGCGCGCCCTGTATTCCATGGCGAGTTTCCTGCGTTCGGCCGCGGTCACCGGCGAAGCAGCCCTGCGCCATTCCGCAGCCACACGGGAATCGCGACGCTTCCTTCGCGCTTCATCCAGTCGCGTGACGGTAGCCATCGCCTGCACCTGGAATCGTCCTTGCTCATAATTAGGTAGAGCGGGTTAATCGCTCCTTACTCTATAGGGGAGTCGGATTCCTGGCAGGGCCGACCGGCCGCTGGAGAGAACGGGATGAGCAATCAGATGGAACAGACCGGAGGCATCGGTGCAGCGGCCCGGGTGAGCGGAGAACTCGGCGACCATCGCCGGCTATTGCTTCTCGAAGGAGCGATACTGATCATTCTGGGCCTTGGTGCCATCATTCTGCCGGAGATCGCGATTGCCGGCATCGCGGTCCTTTTGGGGTGGCTGTTTCTCGGAGCCGGTCTTGTCGGCCTCGTCACGACCCTCATGGCTCGCCATGCTCCAGGCTTTGCGTGGGCCATCGCCTCGGCCCTGATCAGTATCGTCGCCGGCACTCTGCTGACCATCTGGCCGATGCACGGTTTCTATATGCTGAGTTTCGTGCTCGCTGGTTTTCTCGCGGCCGACGGCGTGCTGATGATCCTGTTCGGTATCGAACATCGCCGGAACCTGTCGCGGCAATGGTCGTGGATCGTCACCAACGGCGTGCTCGATCTCTTGCTTGCGCCGCTCATCCTCGCCGTTACCTTTGCCGCGGCCGCGTTCTGGATTCTGCCGCTGGTGATCGGTATCGATATGCTCTTTGCCGGCGCATCGCTGATCGCGCTCGGTGTGGCTGCACATCCCGGCGATCGCTGACATCCGCGAGGGACGAACGAGGGATGTTGATTGGCAATGGTCGCCCGCATTAGCTGGCCGTGACACAAGAGTAATTATAATAACAACGCTGGAACTCCGCGCTACGCCGCGTGGACGGATGCGGCGGCAGCCGGCGTTTCCGGGACGGCGCGGGCCCATGGCGCGGCTCTGCGATAGAGGTCGGCATAACGCGACGCGCTCGCCGCCCAGCTGAAATCCTGTGACATGCCCTGAAGCTGGAGCCGGCGCCACAACAGCGGTTCGCGGTAAAGCGCGAGCGCCTGATCCACGCCCTGCAACAGGCCGTCCACGCTTGCCTCGTCGAACACAATGCCCGTAGCCGTGCGGTCGAGCAGGGCCGCAGACGTTGCCGCCGTCACGGTATCCTTCAGCCCGCCTGTCCGCCGCACGACCGGCACGGTTCCATACCGCATGGCATAAAGCTGGGTGAGCCCGCAGGGCTCGTAACGCGCGGGGGCCAGCAGAATATCGGCGCCGGCCTGGAGGCGATGTGCCAGCCCTTCTTCATATCCGATCCGCAACGCCAGATTCGGATGGCCCTGCCGGGCGAATTCGGCAAATCCGCCTTCAAGCCCCGGATCGCCCTGTCCCACTACCGCGAATTGGGCGCCGCGGTCACAAATTCCCGGAAGTGCTCCCAGAATGACATCGGCCATTTTCTGGTGCGTCAGCCGGCTTACGAAACCGATCAACGGCGTTTCGCCGTCCCGTTCCAGACCGAGCTCGCGTTGCAGCTCTGCCTTGCAAAGGCGTTTGCCGGATATGTCGGCCGCGCAATAGGGATGCGACAGATGGACGTCGGATTTCGGATTCCACAAACCGGTATCGATGCCGTTCAGAATGCCCGAAAGTACATCGGCGCGCTGCTGCAGGACGCCATCCAGCCCGCAGCCGAATTCGGGCGTAAGGATTTCTTCCGCATAGGCGGGACTTACCGTGGTGATCCGGTCGGCGTAGCGGATTCCGGCCTTCAGGAACGACAGCTGGCCATAAAATTCGATTCCATCGGGATGAAGGAAACGCTCGGAGATTTCCAGATCGGCATGCATATGGGCTGGAAAATTGCCCTGAAACGCCATGTTATGGATCGTGAAGATTGTCGCGGGCCGTTTGCCCTCCTGCGTGGAAAGCAGAAGCGGCAACAGGCCCGCATGCCAGTCATTGGCGTGGATCACATCGGGAAACCAGTTTGGGATCAATCCCGACGCCAAGGACTGCCCGACATGGGAAAGAAAGCCGAAGCGGCGCGCATTGTCCGGCCAGTCGCGCCCATTGGCATCCTGGTAAAGGCCACCATTGCGCAGATAAAGCGCTGGCGCGTGGATGAGCCAGGCGCGCACGCCGGAACCGGGCAGTTCGCCCGACACCAGTGCCGCACCTTCAACGCCAAGAAGTGTGTCAAGACGGGCCTCGAGCTGCGCGTTCTTGAGCGCCGCCAATGCGCGCGGATAGCCGGGCATGAGGATCCGGGCATCGATGCCCCACTCCTTCAGCGCCTCGGGCAAGGCGCTCGAGACATCGGCCAGGCCGCCGGACTTTGCCAGCGGATAAGCTTCCGCCGTCACGAAAAGTACACGCATCCGGCACGTCCCTCTTTTTCGGCAACAGCACCCCAGGCGAACCGTCTCCGGGGCAACACACAACGAAGCCGCTTCTACGCTGGCCGAAGGTCCCACATTTTCATGAACTTATTCTCATGGTTACGAACGAACCCGTCCGCGCAGGCACAGGACAGTTACTTCGCTTCGCTGAGCCTGATGTGGGGCACGAGGCAAAATTCTTCAAGCCGATTTTGACCCGGTTCGGCGCGACGAGGTAACAAACGGCGGGAACTAATGGTGGCTCCGGCCGGGTGCTCCGCGGCCCCGTCCAAATCCGGCCGCGGGGCGGGCGGAACTCGACCGATAAGCACTTCCGGCCGCCATCGCCGGACGGGGCGCGGCACGAAATGCCTGGCCCGAGTTCCAATTTCGCGCCTGCGGCGCCGGACGCGGCTCGGACTGAACCGCATTCGCCCACCCCCGCGACGAGACCGGCCTGGCAACGGGTTGCCCGAATGCGCGGGCATTGCGCGGATTGCGATAGAGCACGCCATCGCGGTGCCGCGAATCGTGCTGCCACACATTTCCCCTGGGCATGCTGTCGGGGCGGAACGCACGGTAATATTCGGGGCGGATCAGAAGCCGGTGATGACGCCAGTCGAAATAGCCCCAATCCCAGAAGGAGAACGGCCATGCAATGCCCGGGCTGAAGACAACCGCGTAGTCTTCAGGCTCGCAATAGCCCGACCAGCTGCTGAAATAATAGGGCGGAACAGGCGGAGAGGACCAATCGCCAAACGCGCACCACGGATCGTATTCGGGAACATAGACCAGGTCCTCGGGCGGTGACACCGCGATCATGCCGTTGTCGTCCGTCACCGTTTCCTCCCCGTCGGAAGGAAGATTGCCGGCGTTCCGCGCACGGGCCCGCATCTGCTGTATGGCACCCATGACATCGGCCGGCTGCGCCAGAAATGTCTCGCCCAGGGTTTCCATCCAGTCGAGATGCGCATCCAGCAACTGAAGAACCTGCGGGAAGGCGATGAGGGATTTGACGCTCGGGTCCCAGTCCTGATTGCTCAGTGCGTCCGTCAGATCGTCGCCGCTCAGCCCCGCATTCTGCGGATCTGACGCCCAGCGGTCCGCCTCGACCACCTCGAGGGGATAGGTGGACGCAGTCAGGACATCGGCAAGCAGCGGATCGGGATAGAGCGCAACCGGAGCCACGAGTTCGTCGAGCTGCTGGGGAGAAAGGCTCGAAGCCGCGGGCGCTGAGGCTTGCGATGGAAAGCCCGCGTCCTGGGCGAGACCCGCGCCGGAAAACGTCATGAAAACGGAAAAGCACAGGGCCGCCGCACACAACCTGTTCATACATCGTCTCCCGCGCCCATTATTCGCGATCTGCTTGGGGTCACTCGCATTTTATATGGGATATGACGCGCGCAACGCTTGCCGATTCTGTCCTGCGGCCGCCGCATGACACAGATTGCGACACGCACCCTCGCATGGCTGCTGTGAAATCTCGACAGACAGACCCCCTCGGGCTGCACCCGACCACGTCGGTTTCGCGTTTCCCCAACACTTGCCCCAAGGTTTGTCGCGAATGCTTCCCGCTTCTGTTGACACACGGTCCGTTCCAGCCAATCGCGGGGTGCACAATCGCCTTGCTCTGCTCCTGCTCGTTTTTGCGACGGTCGCCTCCTGCAACCGGCAGGACCAGGCGCAACAGGCGCGCGAAGTGACTGCCGCGCTTCGTGCCAATCCGCCGCCCTCGAACCTGCCGACGCTCGCGCCGATGCTGGCAAAGGTTTCTCCGGCGGTCGTGAACATCTCGGTGCACGGCACGGTCGAGGTCGCGCAGAACAATCCGCTCTATCAGGATCCTTTCTTCCGGCAGTTCTTCGGTCTCCAGGACCAGCCGGAAACGGAGCGATTTCTCGCCGTCGGCTCCGGCGTGATCGTCGACGCCGCGCGCGGCTTCGTGGTGACGAATTACCACGTCGTGAAGAATGCGCAGCAGATTCAGGTCACGCTGAAGGATCGGCGCCAGCGCAACGCCACGCTCGTCGGCGCCGATCCGCAGACCGACATCGCCGTGCTGCGGATCGACGCAGCCAATCTCAAGGGAATTCCGCTCGGGACCTCAAAGGATCTGCGGGTCGGCGATTATGTCGTTGCCATCGGCGATCCTTTCGGCATCGGACAGACGGCCACTTTCGGAATCGTCAGCGCACTCGGCCGGACAGGCCTCGGCATCGAGAACTACGAAGATTTCATCCAGACCGACGCCTCGATCAATCCGGGGAATTCGGGTGGCGCGCTCGTCAATATGGCGGGCCAGCTCATCGGCATGAACACCGCAATCCTCAGCCAGAGCGGCGGCAATGTCGGTGTCGGCTTCGCGATTCCGGTGGACATGGTGCGGACGATCGCACGCGAACTGATCATGTCCGGAAAAATCTCCCGTGGCGCGCTCGGCGTGACGATCCAGGATCTGACGCCGACACTCGCGCGCGCGCTCGGAACGAAAATCTCGTCCGGCGCCCTGGTTGCGCAGGTCGAGCCCAACTCGCCGGCGGAAAAAGCGGGCATCGAGCGCGGCGACATTATCACAGGCATGAACAACATGGCGATCGCAAACGGCAACGATCTGCGCAATGCCGTGGGAGAAGAATCGCCCGGCACCGTGGTGCGCCTTACGCTGCTGCGCCACGGCAAGCAACAGAACGTCAGCGTGGAGCTCGAAATGCTGAAGACCGCCCAGGCCGCCACAACGCCCACCCAGTAATTACTCCGCCGCGGCGCGGCTGGGCGGCGCGTGCGATGCGATCTTCGCGCGCAACCGCTCGATATCGGCTTCCTCAAGCGTCTCCTTCGCAAGCAGCTGCTTTGCGGCTTCCTTATGCAGCTCGCGATGCGCGTCCAGGATGGCGAGCGCGCGCTCGAGCGCCTGGCCGACGAGCGCACGCACGGCATGGTCGATAAGCCGTTCGGTCTCGTCGCTGTAGACCGGGTGTTGCGGCCCCTGCAGCAGGGGCGTACCGAGCATCGGTTGACGGTCGCGGTCATAGGCGACGTGCCCGAGCCTGCTGTTCATTCCGTAGCGAAGCACCATGCTGCGGGCGATGTCGGTGGCTTTCAGCAGATCGTCGGCTGCGCCGGTGGACAGATGATGAAAGAAAATCTGTTCCGCGGCGCGCCCGCCGAGCAGCACCGCCATGCGGTCTTCGAGCTCCTGCTGCGTCTTCATGAACCGGTCTTCGGTGGGCCGTTGGATCGTGTAGCCGAGCGCGCCGATACCGCGCGGGATGATGGAGATCTTCCGCACCGGCTCCTGTCCCGGGATCGCCATCGCCACGATCGCGTGGCCCAACTCGTGATAGGCAACGAATTCACGTTCCTTGGGAATGAGCAGCCGGTTCTTCTTTTCGAGTCCGGCAATGATGCGTTCCACGGCCGCCATGAAATCGGCGAGATACACGCGATTCGCGCCACGGCGCGTGGCGAGAAGTGCTGCTTCGTTCACGAGATTGGCGAGATCGGCGCCGGTAAAACCCGGCGTCAGCTCCGCCACCCGCTCCGCATCGGCGTCTTCGGCCAGGAGCGCCTTCTTCATATGGACCTTGAGAATCGCGACGCGGTCTTTCCGGTCCGGCCTGTCGACAAGCACCTGGCGGTCGAAGCGGCCCGCGCGGAGAAGTGCCGGATCGAGCATTTCCGGCCGGTTCGTCGCCGCGAGCAGGATGACGCCCACGGTCGGATCGAAGCCGTCCAGCTCGACCAGCAGCTGATTGAGCGTTTGCGCCTTCTCATCGAAACCGCCATAGGGATAGGCGCCGCGGGCGCCGCCCAGCGCATCGATTTCGTCGATGAAGATGATCGCCGGCGCCTTCTGTCGGGCCTGCTCGAACAGGTCGCGCACCCGCGCCGCGCCGACGCCGACGAACATCTCCACGAATTCCGAACCCGAAATCGAAAAGAATTTCACGCCCGCTTCGCCCGCGACCGCACGGGCAAGCAATGTCTTGCCCGTGCCGGGCGGCCCGACAAGCAGAATGCCCTTGGGAATGCGCGCTCCCAGCCGGCCATAGGTCTTGGGATCGCGCAAGAACTGCACGACTTCCTGAAGCTCTTCTTTCGCTTCATCGACACCGGCGACGTCGGCAAACGTCACCTTCGTGTCCGTCTCGACGTAGATTTTCGCGCGGCTCTTGCCGATCGCCATCAGTCCGCCGCCGAGGCCCTGGCTCTGCGCCATGCGGCGAATCACGAACATCCAGACGCCGACGAAGAACAGCATCGGCAGCACCCAGGAGAGAATGTCCGCGAGCCAGTTGCTCTGGACCTCGCCGTAATAGGCAGTGACGTGATGCTTATCGAGCAGCGCCGCGAAGCCAGGATCGACCCGCGTGGTCTCGAACCGTGTCGGCACGCCTTTCTCCGGCTTTTTCAGCGTGCCCTGTATCGCGTTGGCCGAGATCCACAATTTGTCGATCTTGTTCTGATCGAGAAGCGTCTGAAACTGGCTGTAGGGAATGGGCGTGTAACGCGTGGACGACTGATAGA
>Ga0335075_10015759_pt1 | contig 11318 bp, 9 predicted proteins | sample Lox_Sample_24_FD_206723 | JGI IMG/M metagenome (GOLD analysis project Ga0335075, IMG submission 206723) | Soil microbial communities from Loxahatchee National Wildlife Refuge, Florida, United States - Lox_Sample_2.4 | ecosystem: Environmental > Terrestrial > Soil > Wetlands | place: USA: Florida...
GACTTCTTCGCCGGGCCCTGAGGTCGCGTGCCACTGCCGGATCCGGCGTCAAGAACGTTCGCGATGACCTGGTGGTTACCGGATGACCGGATAATTTCCGCCAGGCGTATCTTGCGGAGGGTTCCGGGCGATGACGGTGCGCCGTGAATTCCGGCGCGGTCGGCCGCCGCTCTGGCGGCTGTTCATATTCGCCCGCGGGCTCCGGCTGGTCGCCGTTCCGGGCCGCGTGGTAGTCGAGATGGGCGTGCTCAGAAGAGCGGGCCTGATAGACGCGGGCCCGGGCGGCGGGCTGCTGGCGGACCGGCACGGATCCGCAAGACTAGCTCCCGGGAGATGGAGCGGCCCCTGGTAGTCGTCGGCGCAGAGGCTTAAGGTCGCTGACGCGTGCCCGCTACCTGTGGTCAGGCCTCGGCTAAGGCCCGGGACGCAGTACCTCACCTCATGCCCGGCATGAGCCGCTGGCGGTCATCCGCGTGCTGCCGCCGCAAGCGCGGCAAGCGCCCGATCCAGGACCTGGGCCCGGGGGAGCAGGGCCGCCTGATCCGCCAGCCGCTGGTGTGCATCGGCGCCGATCTGGCCGACGATCCGGCGCCGCAGTTCGCCGTAGCGCGCGACGTCGTCCCCGGTGACCGGCGGGGATGACGGGTCGAGGCTCGCGCTGGCGAGCAGCAGTGCCGCGTCGTGCGGGCGGCCGAGTGCTTGCAGCAGCTCGGCGAGGATGCGCAGGCTGGTCCACAGCTGCGGCCATCCGCCCCGGCGGCGCAGCTGGTCCAGCAGATCGGGGAGGACCTGCAGCGCCTGGTCGTGGCGACCCAGCCGGACCAGGGCGGAGACGAGCGCGATGCGCGCGACCTCGGCGACCTGCGCGGTACGGCCGGCCTCGGCCTGGGATACGGCGAGTTCGAGGATCTCGACCGCGGCCGCGGGATCGTCCAGTAGCCGGACCTCACCCATCGTGTACGTCGCGAAGGCCCCGATCGGGCCGGCATCCCGTGCGGCGGCCAGGGCCTGCTCCGCGTGCCGCCGAGCGGTCGGCTGGTCGGACTGGAAGCAAGCGAGCAGCGCCAAGGCGGTGTGCGCGTCGACCCGCGCCGGCGCGGGCAGGCCGGGGAGGTCGAGCAACTGCCGCCAGTGACCCATCGATTCGGCGTGCTCGCCCCGGTAGAGGCAGGTCACCCCGAGCGCGGTCAGCGCCATGCACTGCTCCTCAGGCGTAGACGCGATCGCCAGCGCCCGCGTGCCGAGCCGGTACGCCTCGTCCAGGTCACCGAGCTGTGCCGCGTGCAGCGCGCCGGACGCTCCGGCGAGCGCGGCGACCGGCGTCGCGCGCAGCCGCGGGTCGCAGGCCACGTCCCGCGCCAGCTTCAGCAGCTCGCCGTCGAGCACCCAGTGCGAGCACCAGCCCAGCGCCGCGGTGATCGCGCCCGCCAGCTCGACCTCGCCCGCGTCCAGCGTCCCGCGAACCGCCGCGAGCAGATCGGCGCGGCAGGCCAGGAGCCGCTGCAGCGGCTCGCCGCCGCCTCCCGCGCGGACGTCGGCAGCCGCGGCCTCCGCCAGGTCGCAGATCCAGCGGGCGTGCACTGTACGCGCGGCCCCGGCCGCGCCGTCAGCGCGCAGCCGTTCGGAGGCGAAGGCGCGCACGACCGCCAGCATCCGGTGTCGTGCCTGGCCGTGCTCGTGTGTGACGTGCAGCAGCGACGCGTCCGCCAGGCGAGCCAGGCGCGCTGCGGCTGCCTGGCCGCCGGCATGCTCGACCGCGTCGAGGTCGAAGTCGGCCGCGAATACCGACAGCCTCGCCAGCAGTTCTTGCTCGCTGCGGGTGAGCAGGCCCCAGGAACGGTCGAGTACCGCCCGCATGCCGCCGTCGGCGTCGGCGAGCACGTCCAGATCGCCCAGCCGGTCCAGCACCGGCTCCAGGCCGACCGCGGCTACCTGCGCTGCCGCCAGCTCGATCGCCAGCGGGACCCCGTCGAGCCGGCGGCACACTGCCGCGCTGAGCTCCACCGTTTCTGCGGTCATCGGGAAGGTGGGACGCAACCGCCGCAACCGGTCGACGAACAGCCGGACCGGCGGGCTGTCGCTCAGCCGTTGTACCGGGACGTCCGCGGCCTCCGTGAGCAGCGGATCCAGCGGCATCACCTGCTCGCCGGGCAGTCCCAGCCGGTGCCTGCTGGTGGCGATGATCCGCACCTGCGGGCAGGCGCCCAGCAGCGCCTGGATCAGCTCGCGCGCGCCGACGAGCACGTGTTCGCAGTTGTCGACCACGAGTAGTTGCGAGCCCGCACCAAGGTACTCGCAGACCGCGGTGCGAGGCGTGCTGTCGCGGGCGTCGACGCCGAGGGCGGAGGCGACCGCGCCGTCGACGCCGCCTGCGGGCACCGCGCCCAGTTCGGCGACCGCGACAGGCATCTTCAGCTGGCCGGCCAGTTCGCCCAGTGACTCGGCGACCAGCCGTGTCTTGCCGACCCCGCCGATGCCGGTGACCGTGACCAGGCGATTGCCGCGTACCGCGCCGGCCAGGGTCGCCATCTCGGTGTTCCGGCCGACGAACGGTGTCGAGACGGCGAACCAGCGAGGCGGCTGCGGCACCGGCCGGGGGGTCTCGGGAAGCTCGTTGCGGAGGATCCGGCCTTGCAGGTCCTGCAGGGCCGGCGAGGGGTCGAGCCCGAACTGCGCCGCCAGGCCGCGCCAATACCGGTCGTAGACCTGCAGCGCCTCGGTGGCCCGCCCCGACCCGCCTAGCGCACGCATGAGCAGTTCGACGCACCGCTCACGCCACGGTTCGCTGGCCTGCAGCGCTTCGAGGTGCGCGATCGCGTCCGTCGCACGCCCGGATCGCAGCGACAGTTCGGCGTGGTCCTCGACCGTGGCCGCGCGCAGTGCGTTCAGCCGCGCCGCCTCCGCGCTGGCGAAGTCGCGGTCGGCGAACTCGGCATACGCCGGGCCGCGCCACAGGGCGAGTGCCGCGTCGAGCAGTCCCGCGGCGGCGGTGTCCGGGGCGTGCGCGGCCCGCTCGCGCAGCGCTTCGAACCGCAACGCATCCACGCCGTCGGCGGTGACGTTCAGCCGGTACCCGGAAACATCGGCGCTGATCAAGCTGGCGCCTAGCGCGGTGCGCAGCCGGGACAGCACGGTCTGGAGGGCGGCCTTCGGGTGGTCAGGGAGCCGCGCGCCCCAGGCGGCCTCGACGAGCTCGTCCGCGCTCACCGGCCTCCCGGCCCGGGTCAGCAGCGCGGCGAGGACGGCCCGCTGCCGTCGGCTGGGCAGTGGCAGGGCAGAGCCGTCTCGGTCCGCCCGCAGCGTCCCGAGCACCCGGAACACCGGTGCGGTGCGCATCGCCACCCATTCTCGCAGCGGTGAAAGAGCGGTGAAAGCCGGAACTGGCAGTGTCCGAGGCATCAGTGATCGGTCAGGAGGCAACAATGAACCCGACAGACCAGGCAGGACACAGCGTGTCGCCGGTCACGCGACGCTACGACGCGATCGTCGTCGGCGCCCGCTGCGCTGGCGCGGCGACCGCGATGCTGCTGGCCCGCAAGGGCTACGACGTGCTGCTCGTCGACCGGGCGAGCTTCCCGTCCGACACGGTCTCGACGCACGTGATCCACCCGCCGGGCCTGACCACGCTGCGGCGGTGGGGGCTGCTGGACGATCTTGTCGCGACCGGCTGCCCGTGGCTGCCGGCATACACCTTCGACTTCGGGCCGTTGGTGATCACCGGGACACCGACCGGCGCCGACGGCACCAACGGCGCCTACGCACCGCGGCGGATCGTTCTGGACGAACTGCTCGTCCGCGCCGCCGACAAGGCCGGTGCCGAACTGCGCGAGGGATTCAGCGTGACCGAGCTGATCGTCGACGGCAATCGGGTCGTCGGCGTTCGCGGCCATGCCCGCGGCGGCATGCAGGTCAGCGAGTACGCCCGCGTGGTCATCGGCGCCGACGGGGTGCATTCGAGGGTGGCCGAGCAGGTGAACGCGCCGCGTTACCGCGAGGGCCCGGTGCTGGCCAGTGCCTACTACGCATACTGGTCCGGCGTGCCCGCCGCGGGCGCGCGGTGGACGATTCGGCCCGGCCGCGGTTTCGGCCTGATACCCACCAACGACGACCTGACGTTGGTCCTCGCCGCCTGGCCGCAGGCCGAGGCGGCCCAGATGAAACAGGACCTGCAGGGCAACTACCAGCGCGAGGTCACCGCTGCCCTCGGCGACCGGCTCGACGGCGGGCGGCAGGAAACCCGGGTCGTGGGCGAAGGGGTGCCGAACATGCTCCGGACACCGTACGGGCCGGGCTGGGCGCTGGTCGGTGATGCCGGGTACGCCAAGGACCCGGTCACCGCCCAGGGCATCACCGACGCATTCCACGACGCCGAGATGTGCGCCGACGCGCTCGACACCGCCTGGCACGGCAGCCGCGGCTACGACGAGGCGCTGGGTGAGTACCAGCGGCAGCGCGACCAGCGGGTGCTGCCAATGTATGAGTTCACCAGTCAGCTCGCCGACCTGGCCGCGCCCCCGCCACCGCAGATGCAGCAACTGCTGGCCGCGATCGCCGGCAACCAGAAGGCGATGGACGAGTTCGCCAGCATGTTCGCCGGTGCCCTGCCGGTGCCGGAGTTCTTCGACCCCGCGCACATCGCATCCCTCGTCCGCGCGGACACGAAGGTGCCCCGATGACCTTCGCACCTGACGCCGGGGCGGAGCGGGCCTGGAAGTCCTCTGCGCCGACCGGGACCGCCTCGCTGGCTGCCGTGAGCTTTGCCGGAGCTCCGCCAGCCGGCGCAGGAGCTCTCGCACTTGAGAGCATGTCCGTCACGCCGGCGCGCCATTTCAGGCCACGATGGGCGGGTGGCTCTCGAGGATGTCCTTGAGCTTGGCTAGCTCAGTGTCGATGAGGGCCGCCTGACGGTCGAATTCGTCGGCGTCGAGGACGGCGGGCTGGAAGAAAGTAATGAGAAACTCGGCGCCCTGGCCGTTGGGCACGACCCGGGCCGGGACAGTCCAGCTGGCCTGCGGATCGCGGAAGTCGTGGTCAAGCAGGCCGGTCTGGGCGTCCGCGCGGATGCGGAGCTGTCCGGAGCCGCGCGGGGTGGTCATCTGCCACCACCTCGGATCGGCGCCAGCCTGGATGGCGAGCACGTTGACGATGGACCACTGGGGCCAGTTCCGCGCGTCGGCAAGGTAGGAGTGCACGTCGGCGGCTGGCCTGTCGATGGTCACGGACTTGGTGATCGAGCGTGCCGGCGGGGTGTCAGTCATGAACGGGTTCCTTGGTGTTCGGGGGCCGGGGCAGGTGGCAGTAGCTGTTGTCGCGTCGAAGGTATCGCCCGCCAGGTCGGCGGTCGTGCATGGCGGCGCTGTCGGACTCGGTCAGTGCCTTCATTGGTCACGTTGCCTAATAACACTGGCCCGCCTCCGGGTTGTTCGCGATTGCCGCCAGCGGGGCAACTCCGATGACCGCCAACACTGGCGCAGGGAGCCAGCGGACAGTGATTCACGGAAGGGCTGAGCGTATCTGGTGATCATGATCAGGGCGCCGTTGCAGGGCTCGCCAGCCCCGACAGGATCATGGGCAGCGTCGCGGCGGTCACCGAGACCGCTCCCTTGTGGCCGCCTCTGCCAGCGGAAGCCAGCTAACCGGCTACGCCGGCGGCTCCGCGCGACGAACGTCACGGGCGGCCCAGCGCCATCAACCGCGGGCTCATCCACAACGCAGAGGCGCACCCTGGGCGCGGCACAGTCCTGGTCCGCGAAACCATCGGATTCTGACCCGGGCACCTACCACCAACATGCGGCAAGCTGGCTGAGGAAGGATGTAGCCCACCGCTCATCGTCCCCCAAGCTCGAGCCAGGTGAATCCGGAGACGGGCGCAGGGTCGGTGCCCATGCCACGATCGTCGCACACAGGGGCCACAAACCTGGTGCTGAGTTCGTGCTGACAAGCGGCGGCGCTATAGGCCATCTACCTGCGGAAACTGCCCGCACCACCACGAGCTTCACCATTTTCGAGGGCACCTCGGAGATCCAGCGCATGATCATCGGCAGGGCCGTCACCGGGCTGGACGTGCGGTAATAACCGCAGGTCGTGGCGCTGGTGCGGATCTTGAAAGGGCCCGTGACCTCGGGTTTCTGGCGGTCGGCTGTTTGCCTGTTATTCCTGGTTGGTTCCCGTCAGTTCCCGATAGCGTGCTGAGTTGGTGCTGACCCCCTAACTGTTAGGGTGGCATCCCTCATAGGCCGAGAGGCCTGGAAGGGGCGAGGGATCCACGGCCTGTAGTACGGACTCCGGTGACGGCAACGACCGCGCTGGGCGCCTTCACGTGAGCGCGTGAGCATGCTAAACCGTTCGCCCGAGAATGGGCTCACGCTTTGCGTGCCCAACGGCCAAGGCCACGCCCGTCATAGTTGGCGAGCGTGTCGCAAGCCGGCAGGCAAAGCAGTGACCGCGCCGGATGAGCCTGCCATCGACCTCGGATGAATCTTTCATGCACCGGATACAGACCGGCCGTGGACTTGGATGCAGATACCGACGTCCGTGATCACACGACTTCATCTTCGCGGTCCCGCCGTGCCGCACTGCTTCTTTGAGTGCCGTGCGCAGCTTCGAGTCCTGAGCGGGGCACCCTGAGCGGGGCACCCGTGTGAGCGGGGCACCCGCAACAGGGGGAAGCGCGCTGACCAGCGGCTATCTGCTGGTCGAAGCGCGGTCACCGCTGCCGGCCCCGGTCCGGCGACGTCCGCAGCGCCTTTGAACCCGCCACATGCCTAGGTCCCCCACAGGATCGGTATCTGTCCGCGGGTCTTGTCCGCCAGCATCCGCGACGTGCGCGGATACCGTCCGGTTGACCCGCCCGGCCAGGGCGTCACTCGGTACGGCGATCGACCGTCCGGCTTCCTATCGGCGCTCATTGCGTGGCGAGGTCGAGGTCAGGCAGGTCGACCTGGTGGCGACGCCGGCCGGCGCGAGTCGAAGCACCAGACCTCGGTTGGTGCGATCTAGAACTGCTGCCAGCCGTCGTGCTTGCTGCCAGGCGGCACTTGGGCGGTGAGACCGCGTATCTGCAGGCCGAGGTGGCCTTCTGGGAGGCCGGGCATGTTGTAGATGGCGACTGCGACGCGGGCATCACGCTCGATGTTGCGGACGTGCCGCGCGTCGGGCATCGATGCGAAGTACAGGCTGAGCTGGCTATCCGACTGGTACTGGACGGGGCTGGTCCATGGCCCGCCGTCCTGGTCGATGGTGGACAAGGCCATGATGTCCGTGCGTTCCAGCGCCTCGCGCACGCGGGTTTGCAGGTCGGTGTCGTTCATCGCGGGGTGCTCCGAGACCTAGTCGACGGTCCGGCTGCCGAGGCGGATGGCGGCGTCGGGGTCGCGGTGGTCGAAGAACAGCGAGGCGCCGGTGTCCATCTTGGCGATGGCCGCCATCTGGTCGGGTGTGAGTTCGAAGTCGAAGATGTCCATGTTCTGGGCCATGCGGTCCTTGCGGACTGATTTCGGGATGACGATGACGCCGCGCTGGGTGAGCCAGCGGAGCACGATCTGGGCGACGGATTTGCCGTGGGCGCTTGCGATGCCGCTGAGGGTCGGGTCGCTGAACAGGTTGTTGCGGCCTTCGGCGAACGGTCCCCATGACTCGATCTGGACGCCGCGTTCGGTCATGAAGTCCTGGTCGGCCTGGCGCTGGAAGAACGGGTGTGTCTCGATCTGGTTGACCGCCGGCACGATGTGGTTGTGGAGGATGAGGTCGGCGAGGCGGTCTGGGTAGAAGTTGGCGACGCCGATCGCGCGGATAAGGCCCTGTGCGTGGAGTTCTTCCATGACGCGCCACTCGCCGTAGTAGTCGCCGAACGGCTGGTGGATGAGGTACAGGTCGACGTAGTCGAGGCCGAGGCGGCTGAGCGAGGTCTCGAACGCCTTCCGGGTGGTCTTCTCGCCGTTGGACTGGATGAAAAGCTTGGTCGTGACGAACAGGTCGCCGCGGGGTATGCCGCTGCCGCGGATCGCGCGGCCGACTGCCTGTTCGTTCTGGTAGCTCGCGGCCGTGTCGAGCAGGCGGTAGCCGGTGTCCAGAGCGTCGAGGACGGCTTGTTCGGTGTCTGCGGCTGGGATCTGGAAGACGCCGTAGCCGAGCACCGGCATCTGGATGCCGTTGCTGAGGGTGACGGCTGGAATGGTGCTGCTCATGGTGGTTCTCGCTTTCTACTTGATTTGATGAGCGCTAGCGGGGTGACTTGCGGAGCGCGAACGTGGCAGCGGCGGCGATGGCGACGAGGACCGCGGTGCAAGCGAAGCTCACCCGCAATCCGTGCTCGAAGACGGAGCTGGCGTCCACGACCGCGCCGAAGACCGCGACGCCAAGGGAACCGCCCATCTGGCGGAAGGTGTTGAGCACGCCGCTGGCCGTGCCGCCGAGCTGGCGGGGCACGCTGTCGAGGATCAGCGAGGCGATCGGTGGGACGGTGAACACGCCGCCGACGCCGACCAGGACCATGACGGCCGCGACGGCCAGCACTGGCACATGCAGGGGGAGGAGCGCGAGCAGGAGCAGGCCGGTGGCCATGCCGGCCTGCCCGGCGATGATCGGCAGGATCCGGCCGTATCGCTGGGCGATCTTGCTGACCAGTGGGTTGGTCAGGGCGACCAGGCCCGTCATCGGGAGGAACAGCAGCCCCGTGGCCAGGGGCGAGTATCCGCGCTGCTCCTGGAAGTACAGGCTTTGCAGGAACACCGTCCCGTAGAAGCCTGCCATGGTGATGAACGCCACCGACAGCGTGATGGCGACCGTGCGGGACCTGAACAAGGCGAGCGGGACCATCGGATGCCGCCCGCGGTGCTCGGCGACCAGGAACACCGCGAACGACGTAGCGGAGACCAGGAAGGCCACGATGATGTGGCTAGCGCCGAAGCCGGAGCTCCCGCCTTCGATGAGCGCATAGGTCAGGGCGCCCAGGGCCAGGACCGCGGAAACCTGGCCTGCCCAGTCGAACCGCACAGCGCGCCGGGGCGATGGCGCCGCCCGCGCAAGCAAGCCGATCGCCGCCAGGCCGACGGGAAGGTTCACGAAGAAGATCAGGCGCCAGCCGACCTGAGTCAGCAGCCCGCCAAGGACAGGGCCGGCCGCGGCCGCCACAGATCCGCCCATGGCCCAGAACGCGATCGCCCGCGCCCGCTCACTACCGTCCTCGAACGCCTCGCGGATAAGCGACAGCGACGTAGGGGTGACCAGGGCGGCGCCGGTGCCCTGCACAATCCGCGCGACAACGAGGAATCGCAGCGACGGCGCGAGACCGCACGCTGCCGACGCGGCCACGAACAGGACCATCCCGTTGCGGTAGGCGGTCTTGCTGCCGACCCGGTCGGCCATGCTCCCGCCGAACAGCAGCAGCGCGGAGAACATCAGCGTGTAACAGGTCACGATCCACTGCAGGCCCGCAAGGCCGCCGCCGAGACTGAGGTGAATCGCCGGAAGCGCAACATTGGTGATCTGCGCATCCAGGGCCACGACCGCGAAACCCAGCATCGCCAGTCCCAGCGCAGCTCGTTTCTGGCGCCGGACGTCGGTGGTGACCGCACGGGTAACCTGCGAGGTAATACCGGGTTTGAGTGTCATGCTCATGTCGGCCTTCTCCGCCTGCCCTCGGTGTCGTACTGAGCCTCCCTCCAGGACGGCCGGATCCGGGAGTCACTGCCGTGACGGGTAACACCAGTACCCCGCGCGCCCCGCCGGGTGCGTTCTACCGTGGATCTGTGGACAACCGCGCCGAGGTCCGGGACTTCCTGACCACCCGCCGTGCCCGGATCACCCCCGAGGCGGCAGGCCTGCCGACGTACGGAGAGCAGCGCAGGGTGCCCGGCCTGCGCCGGACCGAGGTGGCTCAACTCGCCGGAATGAGCATCGAGTACTACACGCGCCTGGAGCGCGGGAACCTCGCCGGCGTCTCCGAGCCCGTCCTCGATTCCCTCGCCAGAGCGCTCAGCCTGGACGACGCCGAACGGGAACACCTCTTCGACCTCGCACGAGCGGCGAGCACCTCGGCGCGGACGCCCCGGCGCACCGGCAGCCGCGCCGTGCGGCCGAGCATCTACCGGATCCTCGATGCCCTGACGGCACCGGCGTACCTGCGCAACCGCCGCTTCGACATCCTGGCCGCCAACCAGCTGTGCTTCGCGCTCTACGCGGACGTCCTTACGCCCGAGAGCCTGCCGTTGAACCTGGCCCGGTTCATGTTCCTCGACCGCCGCGCTGAAGAGGTGTACCTCGACTGGGACGCGGTTGCGGACGACACTGTCGCCGCGCTGCGAATCGAGGCCGGGCGCAACCCCCTCGACCGCAAGCTCAGCGACCTCGTCGGCGAGCTCGCAACTCGCAGCGACGCCTTCCGGACACGCTGGGCACGGCACAACGTCCGCCATCACAGGACCTCCGCAAAACAGATCCATAACCCAGTCGTTGGTGACCTCACGCTCACCGGCGACGCCCTGGAGCTGCCCGGCGAAGACCTGATACTGATCACCTACACCGCGCCAGCCGACAGCCCGGCGCAAGAGCAACTAGGCTTCCTGACCAGCTGGACGGCGACTCAAATCCACGAGGGCGCCAGGGGTGAAGCATCGAAGTCCTCATCCGCAGATTCCTGAACCAGCGCAGATCACAGCCGCGATGCGGATGAGACCCGGCGAGTTACAAGATCAATTCAGCGCCCCTGGTACTCCCGAGTACAAGGGCCCGGACAGGACCAGCAAGAGCCTCAGCTCGGTCGGCGTCAGCGAGATCTCCCGGCTGCCCAGGCGCACCGTCAGCGAGCCGCGGTCGATCACCAGGTCTTGGTAGGTTTCCGGCGCCGCGCCGGCCCGGGCCAGCCGGCGCAGTACCGCCCGGATCCGGGCATCGAGCACTCGGGGCTGGACCGGCTTGACTACGTAGTCGTCGGCTCCGGCCTCCAGGCCTGCCACGATGTCGAAGTCGTCGCCGCGGGCGGTCAGCATGATGACCGGGATGTCGCTGTCGCGCCGCAGCCGCCGGCACACCTCAAAGGCGATTCCTACCGGCTCAAGGACCGCGACCTGGGCCGCGCGCCGGCCAGCACCAGCGAGGAGTGAGCCGTGCCGCAGCGTAACGATGCCCGTAACGACACGGCCGCCTGCCCGGCCTGCGGCCGGCCGTTCACCCCGGCCGGCCGGCGCCGCTCGTGCTCCGATGCCTGCCGCCAGGCTGCCTGGCGCCGCCGCCACGCAGCCACCCCTGCCGACAACGCAGCCGCGGTCCTGACCCCGCAGCCGGCCCGCGACCACACCATCTACCAGTGCGGCGACTGC
>Ga0335075_10015760_pt1 | contig 11318 bp, 8 predicted proteins | sample Lox_Sample_24_FD_206723 | JGI IMG/M metagenome (GOLD analysis project Ga0335075, IMG submission 206723) | Soil microbial communities from Loxahatchee National Wildlife Refuge, Florida, United States - Lox_Sample_2.4 | ecosystem: Environmental > Terrestrial > Soil > Wetlands | place: USA: Florida...
CCGGTGAAGGCGATCGTGATGAACGTGCTGTCGCTGTCGGCGACGTTCGGCGTCGTCGTGTGGATCTTCCAGTGGGGGCACCTGTCGGGCCTGCTGCAGTTCACGCCGACCGGCTCGATCGACCCCACGATGCCGATCCTGATGCTGGCCATCATCTTCGGCCTGTCCATGGACTACGAGGTGTTCCTGCTGTCGCGGATCCGCGAGCGGTACGACCAGACCGGTGACAACACAGCCTCGGTCGCCGCGGGGCTGCAGCGGACCGGCGGCGTGATCACCAGCCTGGCGCTGCTGCTGATCATCGTGGTAGGCGCGTTCTCGGCCTCTGGCATCACGTTCCTCAAGCTGATGGGGGTCGGCATGATCGTCGCGCTGCTTGTGGACGCGTCGGTGGTCCGGGTCCTGCTGGTGCCGGCCACGATGCGGCTGCTCGGCCGGGCCAACTGGTGGGCGCCGCGCCCGCTGCGGCGCCTGTACGGCAGGTACGGGATCAAGGAGGAAGGCGCGGCACCCGTGCCCGTGCCGGCGGGCGCCGAAGGCTGACCGGACGGCTAAAGTGCTTATCCGAGGAGGCCGAGATGAACCAGCCAGTGGCCGTGCCTGAAGTGATGTCGACGGACCTGCCCGCCGGGGCGTTCCTGCTTGACGTACGCGAGGACGATGAATGGGCCGCCGGGCACGCGCCCGACGCGGTACACGTGCGGCTCGGCGAGCTCGGCGCGCGAGTGGCCGAGCTGCCGCGTGACCGCCAGGTCTACGTGATCTGCCGCAGCGGCAACCGGTCGGGTTACGCGGCCCAGGCGCTGATCGGAGGGGGCCTGAACGCGGTCAACGTGGCCGACGGGATGACCGGCTGGGCCGTCGCGGGTCGGCCCATGATCAGCGAGGACGGCGCCGAACCCTACGTCGCCTAGTCAGGGACGACAGGGCGGTGGTAACCAACGTAGCTTCCTTCGATTCATGAGCTTAGACTGATTGCTGTTACAAGCGCGAGAAAATCGAAACCTGAACCGATATATGTAAAAGAATTCAAGGTCTGCGGACCTTATGTCGTAATTTTCAAATAGTGTTAAATTTTGCGATTATGTGGTCCTTTTTACGGAAGTAATCAGCGTGGCTCACGTAGTCGTGATGGATACGTGGGAGCCAGGCTCCCTTTTGGGGGGCCACGATGCGTGGTACACCTCTGTCGCTGCAGTGGCGTGCGTTGTCGGACGCGGCAGCGCTGGTCGGCGGCGACCTGCGGATCTCATCCGTGCCGGGGCACGGCACCGAGGTTGAGGCCATGCTGTGAACTCGGCGGCGGAGCCGTCGTGGCGCGTCCTCATCGCCGATGATCATGCGCCCACTCGTCACGACGTGCGCCGTGTGCTCGATCGGGATGCGCGCTTCGAAGTCTGCGCGGAGGCCGCAGATGCGGCCGAGGCGGTACAAGCGGCCCTTCGTGAAAGACCCGACATCTGCCTGCTTGACGTCAGCATGCCTGGTGGCGGCCTGGCCGCGGTATGGGAGATTACGTCACGGCTGCCCGAAGCGAAGATCGTGATATTGACCGTCTCCGACAACGACGCCAGCCTGTTCGCTGCGCTCCGGGCGGGTGTTCGCGGGTACCTCCTGAAGACCATGGACCTGAACCGGCTGCCCGAGGCGCTGGACGGCGTCTGCCACGGCGAGGCAGCCATGTCGGCCACTCTCTTGACGCGCGTCATCGAGCGTTTCCGTCGACGCGAGCCGCGGTGGCGGCAAGCTGACGGTAGCGGGCGAGCGCCGTGGCGGCTGACGAGCCGTGAGTGGGAGGTGCTCGATTTGCTGGCGCAGGGACTGTCGACCGCCGAGATTGCTGAACGGCTCGTGCTCTCGTCCAGCGCGGTGCGAGTACACATTGCCTCGATCGTGCGCAAGCTCGGGGTCCCCAACCGGGCCGCCGCGGTGGAACTGTTCCGCCGGCGCCCAACAACCTGACCGGGCAGGCTCATGGCTGCGGTGGGCAGATACTCCAGCCGGGGCCGAGCGCTCAGAAACATGAGCGGTCCCGGTGATGAGGGCACTTGCGGGCTCCATGCGCCGAACACGTACGGTAGCAAAGGCAGCAGAATCCGTTAACTAACCACAGCACCAGATCGGCTGGCGAGCGATTCGCGGCGGGCCGAGCGAAGCTCACCGGCGTCTACCCGACGAGAAGCTGGGGAGGAGGGTCCAGGGAGGGACCAAACGAAAGGAGCGGGATGAATGATGTGCACGGTTCCGTGCATGAACTGCGGGAGGTCTGTCATGACATCCGGCAGCCGATAGCAGGAGTGCTTGCCCTGGCCGGGGTTGCCCTGGCCGAGGCGGAACTTCCCGAGGACACGCGCAGCCGCCTGGAACAGATCGTGAAGCTGGCTGAGTGGCAGTCAGACGTGATCGAGAACTGGCTGGAGGTCTCCGGGGGCGGTCCCCAGGGCGCTGGCCATACCGACGTCATCCGGGTGGTCAACGAGGCAGCGGCTGCCGAGCGGCTGACCTGGGCGGGCGACCTAACCCTGGTATGGCCGCCGGAGCCCGTATTCGTACGGCCGCATCCCGTCATCGTGCGGCGGATGACGGCCAACCTGCTCGGTAACGCTACGCGTGCGGCCGGCCCGTCCGGCACCGTGACCGTCGAGGTTTCCAGGCAGGGGCGCCACATGCTGCTGGTGGTGCAGGACGACGGTCCGGGCTTCGGCTGGCTTCGCGGAGGTCGTGGGCTGGGCTTGGCCGCCGTGGCACGGCACGCCGCCCGGTACCGGGGAAGGCTCGAATCTGGCCGTGGCAGCCTAGGCGGAGGGCGGGCGAGCCTGTGGCTGCCATTGGCCGCGTCCCGGATGGAAGGGAAGGACGGCTAGTGGAACTCGTGCTGTGTGATGACAACCGCATTCTGTGCGAGGCTCTCGCCTGCATCTTGGAGGCAAACGATCATAAAGTACTCGAAATCGCGACGAGCGCCGCCGATGCCGTCGCGGCTGTGGCGACGCACGAGCCCGATGCCTGCCTGCTGGATATCCGCTTCCCGGACGGGAGCGGCCTGGACGCGGCCCGGACGATACGGCGCTGCCAGCCGGACACGAAGATCGTGGTGCTCTCCTGCCTGTCCGATCCCGAGGTTCTGTCGGAGGCGAAAAAGATTGGGGTGGCGGGATTCCTCCGCAAGGACCTGAGGGCAGATACGATAGTTAGCGTGCTGGAAGTGATCGGCACGGGCGGAACGGCCTTCGGCCCCGAATACTCGGGCCACGCACTCTGGCGGGTGGCCGCGCCATCGCGTGACGGGTTGCTTGGCGCGCTCACGCCGCGCGAGAGGCAGGTTCTGCGCCGAATCGTTGCGGGCCAGAGCACCGAGAAAATGGCTCGCGAGATGAGCGTCGCCACCAGTACCCTACGCAGCTACATCAAGAACATCCTGGCCAAGCTCGGAGCGCACAGTCGGCTCCAGGCCGCCGCCATCGCGAGCCGCGAACCAGGACTGGTGAACGGGACCCAACGGATCCTGCCGGTAACGGGGCCCGCGGGGCCCGCGAGGCCCGCCGGGGATCCGCGGGCCCCGGGGGCCCACGCACCGATGAGCATCCCTCCCCCGCGGCCGGTCCCGTGGCCGGAAATATGACGAAGGCTCAACACCATGGGAATCAATGTCCTTGTTGCCGATCAGGAACGCGCCTTTGCCGACGCGCTCGCCGGCCGGCTCGAAGCCGAGAGCGACATCGAGGTGGTGGACGCAGTTATGCCGGGCCCGTCATTGATAGGGCGGGAACCCGCCGATGTTCTCGTTCTCGACGGCGATCTGCCCGGCGAGGCCGCGAACCGCCTGTGCGAGGAAATGTCGCGACGTGTCCGGCGGACCCGGGTGATCATGCTTACCTCATCGTCCGGGCCCGCCCGGTTCGTGCGGGCGTTCAGGGCAGGCGCGGCGGCCTGGGTGCGCAAGGACGAATCCGTGGAGCACCTGCTGCGCGTCATCCGCGGCGTGGCCCGCGGTGAGACCTGGCTGCCCCCGGTCGAGGCAGGAAACGTGCTGCGGCGCCTGCTGCGGGAGCGAGACCGGCAAAGCGAAGCCGAGCGTCTGATCGCCGCGCTCACGCCGCGTGAGCGCGCCGTGCTGGCCTGTCTGGCCGGGGGTGCCGGACACCGCGCCGCGGTAGCGGACCAGTTGCACATCTCCGTCAACACGGTGCGGACTCACCTGCAGAACCTCATGGCGAAGCTCGGCGTCCACTCGGCACTCGAAGCGGTGGCACTCACGCGTGACCGGGCGGACTGGTTTCCCCCAGACGACGTCTGATCATCGTGTCCCGGACCACGCGGACTATGTGGCTCGCGGGCGCCGTCGTGCTGGTCATCGTGCTGGCTGCGGTCGTGGTCGTCCATCACTTCCCGCTGTCGCCCTCGTCCCACGCGTCACGGACAGCGCCGGACGCCGATGCGGGGCGTCAATTCGGTACCCTCCCGCCGGGAGCAGAACTTCCGTCAGGCGCGCAATGCGCCCGCTGGGTACTCGCGTCACCCAGTCCGGAGAACAGGCCGGAGAACAAAACCTTCAACCAAACGACTGGACAGCGTGTGGGGCCGGGCTTGTTTCCAGCAGGTGACAGTCCCCAGGTGGCGAAGCTCGCCTCCCGGGTCAACGGTGACTTCACCGGTACCACCGAGGAAATCCTGCGCTGGGCGGCTTGCAAGTGGGGCATCAGCCAGGACATCGTTTTCGCACAGGCAGCGGTCGAGAGCTGGTGGCGGCAGACCAACCTGGGCGACTGGGGAACCGAAGCCCAGTTCTGCCCGCCGGGCTATGGCCTAGGGGTTGATGGCCAGCCGGGCAAGTGCCCACAGAGTTACGGCATCCTCCAAGTCAGGTATCCGTACCAGGAGGCGAGCTGGCCGGGCATTGCCACGTCGACGGCGATGAACGTTGACGTCGCCTATGCCATCTGGCGGTCCTGCTATGACGGGTACGAGGTCTGGCTGAACAACGAGCCCAGGGGACAGCAGTACCGTGCTGGCGACCTGTGGGGCTGCGTGGGGCGCTGGTACGCAGGCAGCTGGCACACCCCCGCCGCTAATCAGTACATCAGCACGGTCCAGCAGTACCTGCGGGAACGGGTCTGGGAACAGCCCGATTTCAACCAGGCCTAAAGCGCGGGCCCTGGCATCCCAAGCGTGCTCAATTCCGCTACGTCAGCTGAGGGCTGTGCTGAGCCCGTGCGAACCCTAGATTCAAGCTGTCCTTATTCCCGCTACGTCAGCTGAGGCCATGCTGAGCCGGACATTACCGAGGAGGGGGACGGACCACTTTGATGCGCGCGCCGAAGGCTGGCGGGCTGCGGGTCGCTGTGGCTGGATGCGGTTACTGGGGATCGAAGCACGTCCGGGTGCTGGATGCAGCCGATGGCGTGGCCGAACTGGTGCTCGTCGACAGCCGGAATGATCGTTTGCGCAGCCTCAGCCGCAGCTACAGGGTCTCCTGCTGCTATCCCGCCCTCGGGCCTGCTCTTGGGCAGGTCGATGCGGTAGTAGTGGCCACACCGCCGAGCACACATGTCCCGCTGGCGCTGGCGGCCATCGCGGCCGGCAAGCACGTCCTGGTGGAGAAGCCGCTCGCGCCCAGCGTCGCGGGTGCGCGGGCCCTGACAACGGCCGCGGCTGCCGCGGGAGTGGTCCTCATGGCCGGGCACACGTTCGAGTACAACCCGGCCGTCCGGAAGCTCGCTGAACTGGTGCGCACCGAGGAACTCGGCGAGTTGTACTACCTCGACAGCGCCCGGCTCAACCTGGGGCTATACCAGAACGACGTCAACGTCATCTTCGATCTCGCCCCGCATGACATCTCCATCATCAACTATGTGCTGGGCCGCACGCCGGTCGCGGTCCAGGCGTGGGCCTCCCGGCACGCGCACCGGCGGCTGGCGGACGTGGCCTACCTGCGCCTGTATTACGACGACTGCCTCGACGACCACGCCCTGTCGGCAAACATCCACGTCAGCTGGCTCGACCCGTGCAAGGTGCGCAGGATTACCGCCGTCGGCAGCAAGAAGATGGCCGTCTATGACGACCTTGCCGCCGAGGAAAGGATCCGGATTCTGGATAAGGGTGTCTGTCTTCCGCCGGAAGGGGATGACCTCACTCAGCCCCCGATGTCATACCGGTACGGCGATATCGTTGTCCCGTTCGTTTCGCCAGATGAACCGCTGGCCGTCCAGGACCGGCACTTCGTTGAATGCATCGCCAACGCGGCCCGTCCGCTGTCCGACGGCGAGGATGGGCTTTCCGTGGTCGAGGCGCTGGAGGCCGCGGAGTTGTCACGGCGGCTTGGCCGTATCGTCCTGCTCGACGAGGTCGGGCGGGACGCCCGCCTGAGCGTTGGACCGCAACGGGCGCGGCCGGCGGCCGACTCCAGGCCGCTGCTGACGGTCTCTCCCGCCGAGGCACGGTGACGATGCGCACGTACAGGTGATGCGACATGAGCGCACCTGGCCGTCACCGCCAGACCCGCGCGGCGGGTTGGCCGGGCGCCCCGGCAGGGGCCGTTGCGGCGGCCCCTGCCACCACGGACGTGCTGGCTCCTGGGGAGCCGGCCGACGGCGCAGGATCTCTGGCCGGGGCCGACCAGTCAGCTGAGCTTTCCGGGCCAGCCTCGGCCGCGGGTGACTCCCTGACGGTCGCCGCCTGGACGGCCCTGAGCCGCGTCACCGGCCTGGTCAGAGTCGCCGTCGTCGCCGCGGTGCTTGGCCCCACGTACACCGGCAACACCTACCAGTTCACGAACTCGCTGCCGAACCTGCTCTACTACGGCTTCCTCGCCGGGGGATTCTTCTCGTCGCTGCTTGTTCCGGCGCTCGTGCGGCACATCGACGTCGGCGAACGGCGCGCCGCGCAGCGGGTGGCTGGCGGCTTTCTGGGCGTGACGCTCGTGGCCATGGCGGCGATCACCCCGCTGGTCATCATCCTCGCACCGCTCACGCTGAAGATCGCGGCTCTCGGCGGGCCGCAGACGGTTGGCGGTGCCGAGGTCCGCGTCGGGCGCCTGCTGATCCTCATGTTTATTCCGCAGATGTTCTTGTACGGGGTGGTCGGGACCGCCAGCGCCGTGATGAACTCCCGGCGGCGTTTCGCGCTTGCCGCCGGGGCCCCGATCGTCGAGAACCTCGGCACCATCGCGGTCCTCGGCGCAACCGCGGCGCTCTATGGCACGGGCAAGGGCATCGGCAACTTGCCGACCGGGGAAGTCCTGCTCCTCGGGCTCGGGTCGACCGGCGCGGTGGCCATGCACGCCGCCACTCAGTGGTGGGGCGCCAGGCGAGCCGGGGTGACGCTGCTGCCCCGTCCCGGCTGGCGCGACCCCGAGGTCCAGGTTGTCGTGCGGCGGGCGGTCCCGGCGCTGGGCCAGGCGGGACTGGACGCCGTTCAACTGCTCGCCTTGCTGATAGCGGCCGATCGCCTGCCAGGCGGGATCGTCGCTTTCCAGATCGCCTGGAACTTCTACAACCTGGCCAACAACCTCGGCACCGCGCCGGTGGCGCTGTCGCTGGTTCCCCGGCTGGCCCGGATGCACCTCGACGATGACGCGACAACATTCCGTGACACCTTGGTTCGCGGCCTTTCGCTAGGATTCTTCGTCACGATCCCGGCAGCTGTCGGCCTGCTTGTCCTGACCCGTCCCCTGTCGGCAGCCATCTCGTTCGGCCGCATGGATTCGGCCGGGGGCGTCGCCTTGGTCGCCGCGGCGCTTGCCCCGCTGTCCGCGGCGGTTGTCGGCCAGACCGCCTTCATGATCGTCACCTATGCGTCTTATGCGCGGAAGGACACCAGGTCACCGCTGCACTCGATGATCCTGCAGACCGCTCTGTGCCTCGCGGTCGTGGGTCTGAGCCTGCTCGTCCGCGGACCGGCCGTGCTCGTGATGCTGGGGCTGGCCGTGTCGGTATCGGTTGTCGCCGCGGCCTGTCACCTGACGGCGCGAATGTGGCGGAACTCCGCCCGCGGTACCCAGCGGCTGGCCCCGTCGCTGGCCAGGTTCACGGCCGGCGCTGCCATCATGGCCGGCCCGGCCTGGCTTATCGCTACGTTCGCGTCCGGCTGGCTGGGGCGCCCGCTTGGCCCGAGGGTCGGCATAGTCGCGGCCACACTGGCCGGGGCGACCGTGTTCGTGGCCGTCGAGGCGCTGTGGGGCGCGCCGCAGGTGAGCTGGCTCGCCGCGGGCCTGGGCCAGATGCGCCATGCTGCCAGGCGCGCGGTCGCGGGCCCGGCCCCGGCTGGCGCGGGCGTGCCCACTGACCTACCGCCCGCCGGGGCAGGATCCGAATGGTTCCCCTGGCGTCGGCGCGACGGCCGGCCGGGCCGTCCCTTGGCCCGCTGGCTGATCCTGTCGGCCTTCCTGCTCGGGGCCGCAGGCGCGGGGGCGATGACCGCGCTCGAGCCTCGCCAGGCACTTCTGGGCCTGCTGGTGGCGACGGTCGTGGCGTGCGTGTGGCGGTGGCCACCGCTGGCGGCGTACCTCGCCATCGGGCTGACACCGCTCATCGTGAACCTCAGCCTCGGCGGCCTTGCCTACATCCGGCCCAATGAAGCGGTCGACCTGCTGGTGGGGGCGGTTCTTGCCGTCCGGGGGCTGACCATGGTGCGCACGGGACAGCTGCCGAGGATCCGGCTGGACCGGATCGAGGTGGCCATGGTCCTGATGGCGGTGTTCAACTCCGTCGTCCCGCTGCTGTGGATGATGGTCCGGCAGGAACCGATCAGCCAGGACGACCTCCTCTACAGCCTGGTGATGTGGAAGCTCCTCGGTCTCTACGCGATCGTGCGCTTCGCGGTGAGCACCGACAAGCAGATACAGCGGTGCTTGTGGCTGTCCGTGGCCGCGGCGTCAGTCGTGGCGCTGATCGCGATCATGCAGTCCTTGTCCCTGTTCGGGGTGCCGAGGCTGCTGGCCGAGTTCTTCGGGGGACCGACCGAGTTCGGCCCGCCCGGCGGCCGGGGCAGCTCAACGCTCGGGCTGCCCGCCGCCACAGCTGACCTCATGGTCTTCAACCTGGCGATCGTGGCCGGCCTGTGGACGCGCTACCGGCGGCACGGGCCGGTGCTGCTGGCCGCCGCCGCGCTGATGCTGTTCGGGGCACTGGCCGCGGGCGAGTTCTCCGGTGCCATCGGCCTGGTCGTGGGCGTGATCTGCATCGCCATCGTGTCCGGCTCGCCCAGGCTGCTGGCCTGGTTCGTGCCGGCCGCGGCGATCGGCGGTTATGTCCTGTGGCCGGTGATCGGCACCCGTCTCAGCGGCTTCCAGTCGGCCGCGGGCCTGCCGCAGAGTTGGCTTGGCCGACTGGAGAACCTGGAAGTTTACTTCTGGCCCCGGCTTTTCTCTGACTGGAATTTCCTGCTAGGCGTCGAGCCCGCGGCCCGCATAGCCATCGTGAGCTATTCCGGAGACTACGTCTGGATCGAAAGCGGATACACGTGGCTGCTGTGGGGCGGCGGCATACCGCTACTGGCCAGCTTCCTCTTTTTCGCTTACGTGACGGGAATGAGGGGCTGGCAGGCGGCATGGGCAGCCAAAGACGCCCGGAGCGTGGCGGGCACGGCGGTCTTCGTGGCGGTCATCGTCATCGTCGTCTTGATGATCTTTGATCCGCACCTGACGTACCGCGGTTCGGCGGACGAGTTCTTCTTCCTCATCGCGCTGGTAGCACCGCGGGGCCGCGGTGATGACCGGCCGTTCGCTCGTGACCACGCAGCAGCTGAGTTGGACGCGAGGGAGTTGACACGATATGACACTTGACAAAACGGCGGTGCACAACTCGAACGGGCACGGAGCCGAGCCCGCAGGTCAGCCGCCACCACGTCGCCACCGCGGCGGCGACCAGGGAATGCGGCTGGCGAGACTGACGGCGAGGGAGTACCGCCGCGCGCCAGGCGGCCAGGCCTCGTGGCGACGGTTCCTCGTGGCGCGTGCGTTGTGGATCCTGGCCGTTACGCTCGTGACACTCGGCGGGGCTGCCTGGCTCGTGACCTCGCAGACGCCGCTGTATAGGTCCCAGGCCGTCGTGAACGTCGAGCCCGCACCCGCGGCAGCCAGCAGCGGCAACCCGCCCAACATGGCGACCGAAGAGGGAGTCGTCACCTCATCGGCCGTGCTCGCGAGAGCATCACGTGTGCTGCACGTGCCGGTGGCCACACTGGCCAGCAGAGAATCCGTCAAGGTATCGGGCGCGACCACCCTGCTGCAGATCACTTACGCTGACGCGGATCCCCACGTCGCGCAGCAGCGAGCGCAGGCGATCGCCGCGGCCTATGTTTCCTACCGGTCCCCGCATTCGGGCGGGCCGGGCAAGAAGCCGGCACAACCAGCGGCGCTTAGCGTAAATCCAACCGCCGTACTGGTCACACCGGCGTCGCTGCCCACCTCACCCGCCGTCCCTGACAAATCTTTCGACCTGGGTATCGCGGCGATCGTCGGACTGGTCTTGGGCGTCGGAGCCGCCGCGCTGCGCGACTACATGGACGACCGCCTGCGCGGTCCGCTTGACCTGGAGGACCGGATCAACTCGCCGGTGCTCGCGTTGATCCCCGCCTTCAGAACCGGTCGGCGTCATCCGGGCCGTCGGCTAGTCATGCTGGTCAGCCCGGATTCTCTCGCCGCGGAGGCCTACCGCGGCCTGCGGGCGCAGCTCGTGCAGGAGGCGACCTCAAGGAACGCCAAAACGCTGCTCGTCACCAGCTTGGGCTGGGAGGATAAGAGCACGGTCGCGGCCAACCTGGCGGTCGCCTTCGCGCAGTCCTTCCGCAGCGTGGTCCTGGTCGGCGCGGACCCGCGATGGGGCCGGGCACACGAGCTGTTCGCCATGAGCGACGCAGACCATCCCGATGGGCGTCCGAAAGGCGGGACAAGCCCCGTGGGGAGTCTCCGGGCCACCGGGGTACCCGGACTCCAGCTGCTCCCTCCGGGCGCGATCCCGGCCGACCCGCTCGTGGAACACCCGGCCTGGCATGCCGTCCTCAGCAATATCCGCAGGCAGGCGGATCTTGTCGTCATCGAGGCTCCGCCGATTCTGGCCACCGCGGACGCCCGCCCGGTCATCGACGTCGCGGAGATGATCCTGATCGTGGCGGATGCGAGGACGTCCACCAGGGCGCGGGCGCGAGCCGCAATGCGCGAGATCCGGCGAGTGCGCGGCAAGGTGGTCGGATCCGTGCTGGTCAATGTCGGCAGGCGCCACCGCCTGCGGTCGAAGAGACCTCACGGGCCTGGGCCGGTCGCCGAAGAAGGGGGCGCCATGATCGAGCAGTGGCGGCTAGCCGATCAGCCACAGGAGCCA